>Ga0210404_10000018_pt1 | contig 334750 bp, 310 predicted proteins | sample IncBWH28MmetaG_FD_155455 | JGI IMG/M metagenome (GOLD analysis project Ga0210404, IMG submission 155455) | Forest soil microbial communities from Barre Woods Harvard Forest LTER site, Petersham, Massachusetts, United States - Inc-BW-H-28-M | ecosystem: Environmental > Terrestrial > Soil >... | reverse complement strand
GTTGTATCCGTCGCCAAGTCAACCAGCCACAAACTGCCGGTAGCGTGCTGGTGGAACGAGTTCAGCGCCAGGTATTTTGCATCCGGCGAAAGCGTGAACTGCTGAAAATCGATCACCGGGTCGAGGCTTCCAGTCACGGTGCCGTCGCGTGCATACCAGTGGAACTGATCGAAAGATGAGCCCTGTGCTGTCCCGTAGATGAGCACCCCATTTTGAGAGGCCGTAAATTCCGAAGTGCCCAAATACGCCGGCGAGGCAGCGACGTTTCGAGTCACTAACGAGGGTTTGCCGAGTTGTCGCAGAGCTTCCCAGTCCATGCGCTGCGCGAAAAGGTTCTGGTCTTGTGCGAACAGCAAATACTCCGGAACCGCTAAGGCACGGCTTTGGCTGGCCAGCAGCATTGTCGGAGCTCTGCCATCCAGCGATTGGACATAAACCTTGGCACCCGGATCGGCACTGGTCAAGCTTGTGCGAGCCAGATACATGAAGTGCTTGCCATCGGGCAAGAACTGCACCCACATCTGGCTGACTTGCCCGGGGAGCAAAGACGTCACGGGTACGGCATCACCCCCGCCAGCGGGGATACGGAAGATGGGACTGTTCACCGGTTTGGCAAAAAGGATGGTCCCATCTGGACCCCACGCACCTTGCGCAATTTCCGGGACGCCGTAAATTATTTCCGGCACGCCGCCCGATCGAGCAACCTTCTTCAGCTTGGCGGCCGCCCAGAAACCGACGAACTCCGAGTCCGGCGACCAGAAGGGCAAAAGCGCACCGTCAGTCTGAGCAATTCGCTGCGCTTCGGGAGAACTCAGAGTTCTGAGCCATAACGAACTTTGACCAGATGCATCAGTTGCTGCAAAAGCCAGCATCTGGCCATCGGGCGAAAGCGCGATCTGTTCAAAAGGGTGCCAGTTCCGCTGTAAGTTCACGCCCTCTGGCAGACCGAGGGAAAGCCGTAGAGCATTGCTCGAAGAAGGTTTCCGACCATACTGTGACCCAAGGATGGCGATCACTCCTATGCCAATGATTGCCCCAATGAGCAGAAGTATTGACGTACGCCGAGACATGGGGGTGGCTGTTTGGGGAGGCAAGGGTTTCGCCGTAGCGCCATCAATGCTCGGCAGGAGCGACCAATGGAATTCAGGAACGTAGGAGCCGGGGAGAAGGTCGATTCGGACTACCGGGGCAACTTTGGTTTCCCTGTAATACTGCGCCAGCCGCTTTCGAACTTCCGTCGCACGCACACGCACGACAGCGTCATTCGAAGTGTCGTAATCGGCGGCCCGGTGGAACATCTCTACGCCGATCATGCGTTCACGCAATTCGTCCAGATCACCGGCTAAGGTGTGGTCTACTACGAGCCTGAGAAAATCCTGGCAGCGCTTGCTCCCGGTGAAAGCATCGCTCGCGATGACCGAATCGAGCTCATTGTGGATTGACTGGACTTGTTCAGCGCTGAGTTTCTTCGGGTTTTCGGACTGATGTCCTGTGGTCATCTAACCCTGCGCCTCGCTTAACCTCTCTTAACGGGCACTGGCCGCGGCATTCATAAGTTGCTGAGAGATAAGGTAGTTAGGATTCTAGCATGCATCTTAACGGTTAAGAATAAATCCTGCGCGGCCAAGAATGACTGCTGAACTGTTTCGAACATTACCGTTTTCTCGCATGTGATCTATTGTCGCAATGTGCTCGTAAGAGTTGCGGAAATGTTCAGAAGCAAGTTTCGGGAGGCAATATGGCTTACGCGACAATCGATTTCACAGACCCAGCTAGCCTCAGAGCACCGAGTTTTCCCAGCATTGACGGACCTGAAGATCAGAGCTACCACTCGCGCTCCGAAACCTGCTCTGAGCAATGCTTCAAAGACATCATCGGCAACAGCTCCGCCCTGCAGAAGGTGTTGGAGCAAGTGGCGATCGTTGCGCCCACGGATGCAACGGTTTTGCTTCAGGGCGAGACTGGTACCGGCAAAGAGTTGATTGCCCGGGCCATTCACGATCTCAGCTCCCGGCGCAATCGCCATTTCGAGCGAATGAACTGCGCCGCGATTCCTTCCGGATTGCTCGAGAGCGAACTGTTCGGGCACGAGAAGGGGGCCTTTACCGGCGCCCTCATGCAAAGAAAAGGCAGATTCGAACTTGCCGACGGAAGCTCGCTCTTTCTGGACGAGATCGGCGACATCAGTCTGGAAGTGCAACCGAAACTGTTGCGTGCAGTGCAGGAGCAGGAGTTCGAACGGCTGGGCAGCGCGAGGACAATCCAGGTTAGTGTGCGGATGATTGCCGCCACTCACCGCAATCTGGAAAACATGGTCAAGGATGGTGGATTCCGCGAGGACCTGTTTTACCGCCTCAATGTGTTTCCAATTGAGATCCCGCCACTTCGGGAGAGACGCGAGGACATCCCCCTACTCGTCAAGTATTTTGTTTCGAAGCTGGCCCGGCGTATGGGAAGGGAAATCAACTCCGTTCCGAGCCATGTGATGAACGTCCTGATCGACAACGATTGGAAAGGAAACATTCGGGAACTGGCCAATTTTGTCGAGCGCGCCGTCATTCTTACGCGCGGTGAGGAGCTAGTGCTACCCATAACTGCCCGTCGCACCTGCCGCAGCGTGCCAGTTTGTGTCGCCTCAAGTTCGACTCTGCGAGATGCGGAACGCGGTGTAATCGGGGAAGCTTTGAGCGCCACGGCAGGACGCATAGCGGGCAAAGGGGGCGCGGCCGAACGCCTTGGGCTGAAGCGTACCACTCTTCAGAACAAGATGCGCCGGCTGAACATTACTCGCTCTGATTATTCCCCCAACGCAATTGGTTAACAAGAAGCGAAGGTGTTCGGGTTTGCCGCCGATTGCTAAATGGCGCGGCTGTCGTTAGCTGTTGAGCACCGCACCAGATAAAGACTGGCGCGGCTCTGAGCAGCTTCCGGCAATCCTTTGAACCGTTGCGCGTGACTGGGTGAGATTCCACAGCAAACCGTGAGCATTTCCTGATTCCCTCGACTCATTGTCCATCGCACCTGCCAATCATTTAATTTGCGACGATCTGCGACACAGTCGTGTACGAACACACCGCTGTCCCTGCGATGACACCAACTATGTTCATCCCGCGCTGCCCAGGTCTGCTGCCCATCGGCGGGCAGTGGTCACTGCAATTTCGCCCGGCTCATTCCGGCACAGCAAGAAAATCCAGCACTTAGCCCCGGTCTAACTTTGGCGAGCCGATTGCCTTTCTTGTTTGCGTCACAACTGGATATAACCCGAAATTACATCCGGTCGTGAGCGGGATCAATGAGGTGGCAATTCCGTCCACCAATACAGGTCCTCCTAAAAATTCGTAATCAATCGGGGGCGTTGACACAACGCATCCGGGCTAGGAGAAGCCATGCAAGGATTCACAAAATTTGCTCTGCATGTAGCGCCAACTGTTCTGGCGTTGTGGCTCATTGTTCTTGGCGGGCGGTGCATTGCCCAAGAAGTAGACGTACCTAGTGGACGCGGAAGTGGCTCGGTCGTTGCGCCCACGGGCTGGGCAGAGTTGATTGCTCCTGTGCAACAGCGGATCGATCTTAAGTTCTATGGGTTTTACATCGGCGAATTGAAAGCACCGTCAGCACAGTTTGACGCCACTTTTCGAGCGACAAAGTTTCTTTCGATCACTCCCAGCTATCTGTATTACTCGGTCCCGCCAGACGGGCTTAATAAACTCGCGAATCATTCGGGAGGATTTACTCGCACTGTCGAGGAACAGCAATTTCGGATCGACGGGACGGTTATGTTCTCGGTCCACAAGTTGGAAATCTCCGAGCGCAACATGTATGTCAGAAGGTTTCTTCCCACATACATGTATGGCGGAACGTCTCTTCCAGCAAAAGAGATCAACCGCTATCGCAATCGGATTGCGGTCGCGTATCCCCTCGCAGTTCGGGGCCACATCTGGAAACCTTTCGCGTCCTACGAAGCCTTTTACGACCAGGGAAGCGGGTGGACGAAAAACCGAGCCTGGACTGGCGTCACGGTGCCCATCGAGAAGCATGTGTCGTTTCAACCCTCCTACATGTGGGAAAACACAAACGGAATCAAAGACCTCCACTACTTAATGTTTGGCCTGATCTTCAGAATGCCGTCGAGATAAGGACTGTTTCTACTCAACACTCTACAAAAGGAGAATTGTATGGCGAAATTGCAACAACGTGGAACCGCAATACTTGCCCTGATCGTCAGCCTGGTTTTCTGCACCGCCGCGCTGGCTCAGATGCCAATAAACCCATGGAAGAAGGCCGCGCCATTTCCGGAGCCCGATGAAGAACTCTACGGCGCGGCCGTTAACGGCAAGATGTACGTGATTGGCGGCTGGGATGACGGCAAAGCTGCCGGCATCAACTACGAGTATGACCCGGCTAGCGACAAATGGACTCAGAAGAGAGGGATGCCGCGGTCGGCCCACCACGCTGCCATAGCCACTGCCAATGGCAAGCTTTACGTGATCGGCGGCTTCGTGCCTCCAAAGGACACTCAGATCCCGACCGGCGGGGCGTGGGAACCCATCGCCGACACGTGGGAGTACGACCCGGCGGCCGACTCATGGAAGTCGCTGGCTCCAGTACCGACGAAACGCGGCGCTGCCGTAGCGGTTGAAGTCGCCGGCAAGATTTACGTCATCGGCGGCGCAACCACGGTGGCGGGTTCCAAGGACCCATACTTCACGTTCTTCGGACCATCTCTGGTTCTCACCACCAACGAGGTTTTTGACCCGGTCACGAATAAGTGGGAGAGCCGCAGGCCGATGTCGGTGGCGCGCAATCATGCGTACGCCTCCGCCGTTAACGGCAAAATCTACGTCATTGGCGGCCGCACTGGCCACGCCTTCATCCTGTCCGCCACCAACACGGATGTGGTGGAGGAGTACAGCCCCGTCAGTGACATGTGGAGTGCTCCGAAAGAACGGATGCCGACGCCCCGTAGCGGCGGCGCCTGGGGCACCGATGGCCGCAGGATCTACGTAGCGGGTGGCGAGGTGACTACGAAAGAGCTCGTCGGCGCGTTCCGAGCCGTCGAGGCGTACGAGCCGGCCACGAATTCATGGATCTCGCTGCCACCGATGCCGATGCCGCGGCATGGCATCGCGGGCGCGGTGATTGGGAACGAATTTCATCTCGTCAGCGGCATGATTCAATCCGCAGGAGCGTTGTCGTTCCTCGACCCGCGTCTCGAAGTCCACACGGGACAGCATGACGTACTGGAGCTGAACTTCTTCTTTCCACCTCCTGCAACGGGTGCGAAGAAGGACGAAGCGGCGCCTTCCACAGGTGCAAAGAATGTGGGTACGGCTCCTCCTTTCACTGCTGCGAACAACGTAATTGCAGCTTCTTCTTCCGCTCGTCTGAAGAACGTAAGCGCGATTTCGACGGAGGGCGCGAACAGCGTAGGCACGGCTTCTTCCGGAGGGAAGAAGCCGTACATACGTTACAACGTGAACAGTCCCGAAGGCCAGGTGATGCTTGCGAAATACGCGCAGGCGATCGAGATCATGAGAACCTTGCCGGACTACGACACTCATTCCTGGACCTGGTGGTGGAATACCCATTGGATCAAGGGCCCCCCGGCCTTCCTATGGGATTACTCCATGAAAAAGAAAGCGGAGGTCATCGCGGTGCTCCCGAAGGAGTATCAAGCCGATGCCGAGGCCGTATGGGACGGGTGCCAAGCTCACCCCTACAACCCGTCGAATCCTGAGCAATATCAGCAGTGGTACTTCCTGCCCTGGCATCGGCTCATGCTCCATCAGTTCGAAGGAGTCATTCGCGAGGTGCTGCATGACGAGACTTTTACGCTTCCCTACTGGAACCCGGTCACCGGGAACGACGCCGATTTGGTTTTGCCGGCCGTGTTCCGAGTTCCTGGCACCACACTGTATAACGGCACGCGCTGGCCCTGGGTCAACGGCGGCGAACGGATCGATATACTCTACCGGGACTGGCTGAGTCTGGACGCTCTCAACGAGGACTTTTACATCGACTCGCCAACGGGGAGCCACGGCTTTAATCCCAAGTTGGACACCAACCCTCATTTCTTGACGCATCTTGCAGTCGGAGGCGATATGTCGGATTTCGCCACGGTCGGCGGTGACCCGTTGTTCTATCTCCATCACGCCAACCTGGACCGGATTTGGGAAAGCTGGAATCGACTCGGCCACACGAATCCAACCGATCCCAAGTATCTCAATCGCACGTTTGCATATGGAGACAGGAGCGGCAAACGCGTCGATCTGCCAGTGAGCGCGGCCGACCGTGTTGCGCAGCTCGGCTACGAATATGACGCCTATGAAAAAGCGCCCAAGCCACAGCACCTGACCACCGAGGAGGCCGCCGCCAGAGAGCGCACATACAAGGATCTCCACGAGAAGGCCATGGGCGGCCCAAATGGTGCCCATCATGCGCACAGCATGGAAGCCTCGACCAAGCAGGACACACACTGAAGCGGGAGCGGCGACCGAGCCGCATAACGCTTTGAGGAATGTCCACTACGTTCGCAAATTGATCAACCTATAGAAGTAAAGGAGAAAAAACAATGAAGTACGCCTTTGTCATCGCCCGCGTGTTGCTAGGCTTCGTTTTCACGGTCTTTGGCCTCAACGCGTTTCTACATTTCTTCCCGAATCCGCCAGTGCCGGGTCTCGCAGGACAGTTCATGGGAGCTTTATTAGGCTCGCATTACTACGTGATCGCGTTCGGAACGGAGCTCATCGGCGGCGTGCTGCTACTCAGCAACCGCTACGTGCCGCTAGCACTAACGCTGCTCGGGCCGGTGATCGTGAATATCCTTAGCTTTCACATGTTTCTGGACTCAGAAAACATGGCGCCCGCCATCGTCGTCACGGTGCTATGGTTCGTCGTTTTCTCGCAGGTGCGCAGTTCCTTCGCGGGTCTGTTCGAGGCGAAAAATGCCGGATTGAAGTCCAGCAGCCGCGCCGAAGCACTAGGCGCGGCATAGTTTGGGAAAACCGTTCGACCAACTGAACCAGGTCTGATCGAACGGCCAGAGGAGGATGTTCCTCGGGCAGAAGCTCGGGGCGCGGGCAGAGGTAGCCTGAAAAACCGGCGGACGGTGCCGTCCCAGGCGAAAGGACTAAAGCGACATGATTATCACTTTTCTGATCGCAAAGATCATCTTAGGCGGCTATTGGCTGATGTTAGCTCCAGTTCTGTTCTTGCCATTGGGGACTGTTCTTCTCAGCCCGGAAGTACTGCGCGGATTCTTTGGATATGTGGTGTTTCCGTTAGCAGTCGTATTTGCAGGGTTAGGGGCGATTTTTCTATTCACTCTGACCTTGCCTGACGCAGTCATAGTACTTGCTGGAGTTCAGGCAATCTGGTTGCTGGCGGCTGCGATTACGCTTCTTGCTCGGAACGGAAAACAACGTGGCAGCCAGTCTCAAAAACTTCGTACGGCACAATCATCGATCACGCGATAAAGGAGGAACACATGGCAGTCTATGTCATTGCAAGTCTTACGATCAAAGATGCGGTTCGGTTCGAGGATTACAGACGGATGCTGCTGCCAACAATGGCGAAGTATGGCGCGCGATTGGTTGCGCGCGGCGGCCCCATTGTTCTCGAGGGAGAGTGGCCGCGCGAACGGCTAATCATCGCCGAGTTTCCCAGCATGGAGCGGGCGCAACAGTGGTGGGGTTCGCCAGAATACGCCGAGCCGAAGGCGCTGCGCCAAGCCACGGCTGACTCGGAACTAGTGATTGTCCAGGGCGTGTAGTCGAAGGCGAAAGCAAAAAAACAAAGCGCAAGGGGGCCCATCGATCATCGGGTCATTCTCGCGACTCGAGGAAATCATGATGTTATTCGTTATCCAACTGGCTCCGTTCATCACAAGGACCGTTCTCGTCGTGGCACTCACCGTCGCCTGCCTGAACACCTCTGGGAGGATTGTTGGCAAGTCAGAAGTAGTAGGGGTGGCGACGCGGATGACCGCTGCTGGCGGGCAATGGCTGCACTCGCGATTCTGTAGTTCGATCAGCTTGTAGCGGGACGGCACCTGGTTTTTCCGTCACATTGCTGTGTCGATTTTGTAGACGGTCCTCGCACTCTTCGCTCGGCAAAACCTCAATATTTATGCGGGCCAGCATGCTAGAGCACCTGGTGCAAAACCATGTGGGTCGGTTTTGAGTTCCCGCCGCTGCTGTAAGTGGTTGGAAACAATTGGTCGGGGAGAGAGGATTTGAACCTCCGACCCCCTGGTCCCGAACCAGATTCCGCGACTTGTGGAACTCTATTGAATTCTGTAGGCCGCAAGTGATTGGTGATAAACGCGTTGCGGCCTCGCCTTGGCGCGTTATTGTTCTCTGTTGACCTTTGATGCTTTGACCGCTACAAAATCGTCTACACTCGCGTCGAGGACCTATACTTTCCTGCAATCAAGGAGACACGATCAACGTGACACCTGCAGTATGCGACACCGACCCGACCTTTCCCGTAATTGTCAGGTTGTAGGTCCCCGGTGGTGTTCCTGAGTTCCCGCCCCCACCCCCTCCACCACCGCCGCCGCAAAGACCAGGATCAGGGCAAAGCAACACACAAGGGCGCCCCCAACGATCCCACGAAGCTTGCGGCTCTTGCCGCAGGCAATCACGATGCCGAACAGTGGAAGCGTCAAGAGATCAGCCCAAATGGACCCTTGCCTTGCCGAGGGTGTAGGCCCTAGCAACAAAGCCGCAGCCGGATTAGGGCTAGTGGTCACGGTGACCAGGTAAGCGGCCGCACCATCAACGCTGAGCGTTACAGTTGACGGGCTGACCGTGCAATTCGTACTCGATGGTCCTCCGCCGCAGGAGAGATCTATGCTCCCAGAAAAGCCATCAATACCCGTTGCGCTGAGGTTGTACTTTGCCGGCTGACCGGCGCTAACCGTGACCGAGGCTGCTGAGCCCAATGAAAAGTCCATGGCGTTTCCGCTGAGCGGCACGATGAACGCAGTCGCATTCGGCACATTAGTGTTCAGACTCAGACTTCCAACCGCGGCTCCAGCGGCTGACGGAGTAAATGTCACGCTAATCTGGCACGTGCCTCCGACAGCAATGGTCGTACATCCGTTTGTCGCGGAAAAGCCGCTGCTTGGGACGATGCTGCTCACCTGGATTGGCACGGTTCCTACGTTGCTGAGGCTGATGTTCAGGGCCGCACTCGTTCCGCCGTTCAATTGAGAAAAACCCAGGCAGCAAGGTGTGATCTGTAGGGGAGAAATGCCGATTCCTTCCAGTGTGACATTGCCGGATACACCGGAAACATTGTAATAAATGCTCATCCCGCCGAGTGAGTCTCCCGGAAACGGAGAGTTGAAGGTCGCCTGGATCGTGCAACTCGCGCCTAGCGCCAGACCGCTGCCGCAGTCGTCCGTCTCCGAGAACGGCATGCTGGTCGATATCGCGGTGATCGTGAGGGTCCCGGAGCCAATATTCTTTAGTGTGACGGGCTGCGTGCTCTTCGAGCCACTAACTACCCCCTCGAAAATCACGCCCGTCGGCGTGAATTCCATAACTGGAGTGGCCAGAGTTGAAACATAGTTGTAGACCGTCGCGGTGGCGATGCCAGCCTGCGCCTGTATCGAGAAGACCTTCTGGGCGTTGACGCCGCTGCCGACAGAGAATTGGAAATCTTGGCTCACGACCCCGGCGGGCATCACGACACTCGGAACACTCACAGCCGGATCACTCGTGGAAAATGAGACCGTGGTTGCCGTTGCTGCTGGCACATTCAAGGTGACACGACCAGAACCGGTGCCGCCGCTGACCGGTGTGGTCAGCATCTCAAGCTGCAAGGCCGCACCCGATGCGACAGACTTCACCACATTGAACGATGCCGTGTAATTGTCCAGTTCGATGAGATCGGCTCTCCCGTCAGCGTTGAGGTCGGCAGCGAACTGCGGCACGTATCGCTTGCCCAGTAGATAGCTCACGTATGTGGGAGTGAAGGTTCCGTCCCCATTTCCATAGAGAATTTGCATTTGGGTCGTGTCCGATGTCGCGTAAGGAAACGTGTTCGGAAACAACGCCAAGTCGGGAATCCCACGCCATTGAAGTCACCCAACAGTCCGGGAAATAGTTCAGCGGAATAAAGGTTCCGAAAAGAGTGGGCCCGCCAAGCGCGGTTAGGTAGGGCGAGTAGCTCTCCGCATACTGAAAAGTTCCATCCGGCCGGCCCAAGAAAACGGATCGAAGTTCATCGGTGGGATTGTCGTCGGCGTCCATCGTGTTGACGATGTCTAGCCACCCATTGCCGTTCACATCCGCCATTACGAACCCTCCGCCGAACCCTGCGAACAGCGGCCGGCCAGCCTGGAAGGTTCCGTCTCCATTACCCAGAAACTCGTAGAGTCCACCGTCCCAGACCAGCACATCCAGCTTGCCGTCGCGGTTGAAGTCCCCAACATAAACGAGAATCGGCGAGGCATCAGCGTTGCCGTTTTCAAACGTTAGCGCCTGGCCCGCCTGGAACGTGCCGTCACCATTTCCCAGAAAACACGTTTAACGTCTGCGCGTTGTTGTTGCTAGCCGTGGTGGAGGCTGCAACGAAGTCGAGTTTCCCATCGTCATTGAAGTCACCCACAGCAGCCGGACCTTGCGCGCCCGCCGGCGTGGTCATTGTGTACGGGCCGAATTGTCCACCTCCAAGGTTAGGCGCAAAGAATATGAAGGGTGTCGAGAAGGCATTCGCCACGATCAGCAGATCGGCTTTCCCTGTGTTCCGGAAGTCCGCCAGAATCATGGTGCCGGGAGTCACACTCGAATCCGCCTGCCACGCCGGCGAGATAATCGGCGTTGAGAACCTACCAGTGCCGTCGTTGAGAAATGTGGTGATCTGTTCCGGACTGGTCGGATACGACGGACTGTCGAGCACAACCATGTCCAGGGTTCCGTTGCCATCAACATCGCCGAAGACGAAGGGGCTATTCGGGGCGTTTGTTGTCCCAAAGTTGTTCCCGAAGGCTTCTCCCTGCGGATCGCCGAAGCCTCCTTTGCCATCGTTGAGCCTAGCTTCCAACTTTCGCTTGAGCGCCTAGGAGTGCGTTTCGTTTATGAGAGATAGCCTGGAACCACTCATTGACGGCATCGATTTGCTACTGGCCGAATTGCGCCTCCTGAAGTCTCAGGGACCACACCTGAGAATCGTGCATAGGTTCCGGGAGCCCGGAATGCTTTGTGGATCTGGAGATCTCTATTGCGTACCTCGTCCATCGTGGTAAGTTCTATCCACTCCGCTTGTCGCTTTCATTGCGGATGCTCCTTGACTACCTTGCCAAACATTCCCATTTCCCCCAGAGTGCCTCGCAGATTGAGGCGGCCATGCGGGCGGATCCGTTCTACACGAAACACAGCACCAATGCGCTACTTTACAACGGATTGAAACTCAAGATCAGCCGTTCGGCGATCAAGGAATATGTCAAACGACTTCGAATCACGTTGGATCTTGCATGCGAGGTAGCCGGCCTAGTACTCGACTCACGGCAAGTTATCATTTCGGAAGCAACCGTAATGAATGAAGTCGGTTACCGTCTGAAAGCGAATATCCAGTGGTTCTACCTGGACGGATTTCTGCGCAATTGGCTTTTTGGGAAATGTTGAACTTTGAGACCGGTCAGCGACTTGACCTGACAGACCCCGACGCGGGTCCGAGCGAAAGGAGGCCGTAATCCTCTGCGCCTCGACTTAAATTTTCCTCTAACAACGCCTCGAAACCCATTAGTCCCGCGATGAATACTTTTGCGGCCAAAACTTCAATTGAGCTGCGCACTTCTGGCGATCTTTTCATGATCGAATCAATCGGTGAAATTTGAAAGAAGGCGGGTGCGCTCTTCCAAGTCGACAGACTGAGCTAATTTGACTTCGCAAACGTAAATCCGACGGTCAACGCCACCTGCACCTTTGTTCCATTGAAGGATGCGCTTATACCGCCGATAGGTGTCAACGGATCGTCCTTCTTGAATATGAATATGCCCAAACCGCCACTCGAACTCCGATTCGCTGCCGCGACGTCCGATCGTGAGAAGAAGTCTATGCCGATGCGGTTGCCATAGACTGGCAACTTTGCCTGACCTGGATAAAAGAGAACGTCAGTGTAGATCGGCGCCGCGATGTATTCCTTGTAGTTCCCATAATACCCGGCCTTAGTCTTAACGATGCTGCTTTGAGAGCCAGTGGGGGCCGGCACGATGACCGTTTCGAGGCTGACAGATGTAAGGTCTGAGAGGTTGTTGCGGCGTTCTGCGCCAGCGGCAATGCCAGCGATCACATTCCCGCTCGTGAAGAAGTTGTAAGCAGCCACTGCACGGAATCGGTCGAAATTTGTCTTGGGAGGATTCGCCGCAGGTGCGCTGCCGGTGGGGTATAGGTAAAAGGACGAGCGCCCATATCCAACGTCGATCAGCCACCAGTCTTCACGGGCCTTGGCCTGGCTCCCTGCGACAGGCATGGGAACGAGAACAAAATGGCGACCAAGCGTGAAGTCTCCGCCTCCTTCCGGTGCCTTCGGCTTGTCGGACGAGAACAGTGAGGTCACACCACTGTTGGCTGTCGCATAACCCTCAAAGCCCCAGAATATCTTCTTGATATTGACGCGATGGATGTATCCGAAGCTGGCTTTGCTGTCACCCAGATTGAGCGTCGCGGACGACTGCCGCAAGTAAACAGCAGATTGTCCATCACTTGATTGGAAGAGGGACTGTTGGGTTGAAGCAAATGGGGCAACGGCTAGACAAACCGTAAACACAAATAATGAGCGCATTCGGGCCTCCCAGTTCTTAGGCATGGTTTTCGTTGGTTTCTTGTTTGGCATGTCCTCGGCCTTCAGCTAGGCGATCTCTGGCTTGTCAGCGCATGGCTGTGCAGGCACCTTCGCGGAAGCTGTGAATCCCGCGCTACCGCCCTGAGGGATGGTGCCGTTGCGCGAGAAAATCTTCGCGGGCGATCCGCCAGGGCAGTCAATCGTGATATCGACCGCCCAGGGGGAGCCCTCGATACCGGTAACGGTGACTGCTATGTTCAGCGTATCGTCGACCTCCACTGCGAGACTGCCGGACCAAACATTCCCGTTCTGATGAAGGGCCACTGGCTGGGTTTGAAGGTCTATGAATGGCGTTAGTCCAGATGTGATGGTGCACTTGAACGTCAGTTTGCGCATGATGGCGCTCCTGTATCCTTCAGATTTGACTCATGTCTATTCCACTCAATGCAGCCTACATGCAGCTCTCAGTGCGGAGGTATGATCGACGCAACGGGCACTTGGGCAGTCTCTTGCCCTTTCGTCGCCGAGCCCTTCCCCAAAATGTATCCGGACAATCCTCCCAGAAGGGCAGCGAGTTCCTTCCCCTCCAAAATGCCTGTGATACCAAACAAAATTATTGCGATTACCAAGGAAAATAGCGTGACAAATTGAATTCCCGAAGACCCAGAAAAGATTTCCTGTCGAACCGTTGGGTCTCTGAATGCTATGACAAAGAATCCAAAAATAACTATTCCGACCAAAAGCGCAAATACTATGCTCATATTGGTCTTGAACTTTTGTTTCGGTGTTTCGAGATCGATTCGTCTGCTCATTTCTGCGTCAATAGTGTCTCTTCGTTTTCTGAAATCATCGACTTCCATCTGTTTTTGTTTAATGAGAGTACGAACCTGATCCAGAGTTGAATTGGTTGCCGCCGCGGAACGCGCATCTTCTATTTTTTTCTCAAGTCGTGAACGTTCCTCTGGCTTAAGGCGTCCACTCTTCTCTTTTCTCGTCAACTCGTTATTCGCGTCCTCTTCTTGGGCTAACCAATATTCTGAAGTCTGAAGATCCTTGAGAGCCCTTTCTGCGTCTTCACTCCGCCTTGTCAAGTCGTCGCGCCTGTCTCGAAGCGCGAGGAACGACTCGTTCGAAGGGTCGTCCGGAGACTTACTCTCCTGCTTACTCGCTGTCTGTTGGCCGAGAGCCTCAGGACACGTAGCCAACGTGAGAAACGCCAGCAGCATCGCGATTCTCATCTTCCACGTCGCTGTACAAATTCGCATCGATACCCTCCTGTGTCCCAGAACATCCATGGCGTCCTGGTTTGTGCCCGAACAAAAAGAATCCGTGAAGGATGGAGTCCTCATGCAACTCTTGGCAGCCCTCGTCCAGGCATCAAATCGTCGCCACAGGACACAACAGTCGTCGTTCATTGTTGGCGATGAATCGCCTGTGTATTCCTAGACGAGTTCTACACCAGTTTTCCTTTTTCACGACTCAACCAGCCGCATCGAACGAGGATAGGTTCTTGAAGGGCGCAGACGAGAAACCATCTTTCCCGGCGCGAGCCAATATCACGTCGGCAATTCCTGAGCGACAGGACCCATAGCAAATATCTCTAGTAGGTGTTTTGGGGCTTTTTCGGGGAATGTTCGTGGTAGCCTGCCACAGGCTGATTGCCACTCCGGCACCTCGTGTAGAATTCTGGGCATCTGTGCTCGGGGTTCAGTTGTCAAGCCATTCGTCTAAGTCCACGTTCGAGTTGATCCGCGCCTGCGCCGAATTAAATGACGGCGAAGCGTGGGAGGAATTTGTTGCGCGTTTTCAGCGGCCAATCAGTCTTTCCATCAGGCACACGGCTTGCCAATGGGGAAAGGATCCGCTGCAGTTTGTCGACGACTTACTTCAGGAGACCTATCTCAAGCTCTGCGCCGACAAGTGCCGTCAGTTGCTCAAATTTGCGGAGAAACATTCCGACGACGCAGTGCTGGGATACATAAAGATGATCGCAATAAATGTCGCTCATGACCACTTCAAATCACTCCATTCTCAGAAGCGGGGGGCGGGAGAGACCGATCAGTTGCTCGAAGACTTCGAACCCGCAGCGCAGAGCGGCAGCCTCGGCGGCTCCGAGGCCAGTGAGCGCGAGGTTCTTCTAAAGCAAATTGACGGTTTCTTGCAGAATTGCGCGGCCGGCTCCAATCAAGAGCGGGACTGTCTTATCTTCTGGTTTTATTACCGGCAAGGCATGAGCGCCAAGGCAATTGCTGCTCTGGCAGTCATCAAACTCACGGCAAAGGGCGTGGAGGCGGTCATTTTTCGGCTCATTCGCTGCATGCAGGAGCAACTCAGTGGCGCGGGCAGAAACTCGGCAACCCCATAGCCAGAAGGAAAAGGATTTCGCCCGCCAGTGTCGTATTAGAAGGAGAAGCTGATTTTGACACGGCCATTCGACAAACATCTCGACATCGACGAGTTGGATGGGCTCCTTTCGTTGCAGAGGACGGGTGTGTCCGATTCGGAGCAAATCTCAGAGCAATCTCTGAGAGAAGCTCAGCACCACGTTGAGTCTTGCCAGGACTGCAGACGAAATCTGCAGATGCACCGGTACGTGCCGAGCGAGATTTTTCGGATGCGAGCGCCCACCCCATCGCCGCCAACTCCAGAGTGCATCGGAGATGCCGAGTGGCTGGAAGTGGCGGCTGGGCTTCTACCGGATGCGAAGACAAGAGAACTGATGAAACACGCGGCACAATGCGGGCACTGCGGACCTCTGCTAAAGAATGCGGCGGAGGCACTCGTCGATGAAACGACTCCCCGAGAAGAAGCATGGCTCGCCTCACTACGCAGCGCACAACCCGAGTGGCGAAAGAATATGGCCGAAACGCTCCGCAGAGGCGCTGGAGCTAAAGATAGTAGTAGAGAGAAAAAAGGGGGCGGCGCTTCGTGGTGGCAAGCGCTTTTCTCGTGGTCTCGTCCGGCGTTTGCGCTCGCAGCAATCGCCCTGGTGGTTGTGGCGGGATGGCTGGCCTTGCTCATGCTTCGCCCTCCATCGGCCGAACAGTTATTGGCGCAAGCTTACACCGAGCATCGCACTCTGGAAGTACGAATCCCCGGCGCGAAGTACGCACCGATGCGAGTGGAGCGGGCAACTGGCGGATCAAGTCTCGATAAATCACCATCCTTGCTAAGAGCCGAAGCGCTGATCGGCGAGAATCTGCGAAAGAATCCGAACGACCCCATGTGGCTGCAAGCGAAAGCGCGCGCCGACCTGCTCGACGGAAACTTTGAATCGGCGATCAAGTCGTTGCAGCGCGCCTTAGAGACACAGCCAGATTCACCCGGCCTGCTGACGGACCTTGCCTCTGCGTACTTCCTTCGCGCCGAATCCGCCGACCGGCCGATTGATTACGGTAATGCCATCGAATCGCTCGGCAAAGCGCTGGCCAAATCGCCGGACGATCCGGTCGCGCTGTTTAATCAGGCCCTCGCCTGTGAACGCATGTTCCTGTATACGCAAGCCGTGGATGACTGGGAACATTACCTGCGAGTCGATCCACAAGGAGAGTGGGCGGAGGACGCGCGGAAACGGCTGGCGGTGCTAAAAGAGAGACTGCAACAGCATGAGAAGAGTCAGGTGGAACCGCTTCTTGAACCATCCTACATTGCAAGAGCAGATGCCGAACATTCCGATATCCGAGACAAAATCGACGAACGCATCGAAGATTACTTGAGTCTTGCAGTCACGGACTGGCTGCCGAGGGCTTACCCCACAGACCAACAAGCCGCGACGAAAACATCTGACTTGCGCTCTGCTCTCACTATTCTCTCGGAGGTCACAACTCAGAAACACGCCGATCGGTGGCTTATGGACCTGTTGTCCTCGTCTTTGTCGGCCAACTTTGCGCACGCGATAAAGCAACTCTCGGCCGCATCCCAGGCGAATGATACGGGAGACAACGTTGCTGCGCGACAGCATGCCGCGCACGCGGAGCAATTATTCATCTCCTCAGGTAGCGATGCGGGCGCGCTACTTGCGCGTGTCGAATATATTTTCGCCTCACACGATGCCCAGGAAGGTGCTCAGTGCCTTGAGGCTGCCAATGGTGTTGCATCTCGACTAAGGGATCACTCCTTCGAATGGCTTACGATTCAATTTTACCTTGAGCAGGGCACTTGTTATTGGTTCGCAGGAAATTTGGGGGAGACTCACCAGCTTTATCGGAAGGCGGCCAGTACGGCAGAACGAAGCGGCTACGGTACAATTTACTTGCGTACCCAGGATCATCTTTCCAGTCTAGGTGGCGCTTCTGGGAACCTGCCGGAGAGCTGGATCATAACCCGGCAAGCACTCGGCCGATTCTGGTCGGGGCACTACCCGCCGATGCGCGGATACAACCTCTACTACAACCTCTACGAATTCGCCCGCATCGTGAAGCAACCGTTCTTGCAAATGGCAGCGTGGCGCGACGGGGTGACCCTAAGTGAGTCCTTCAGTGACAACGTTTTGCGCGCAATGGCACATTCCTTGATGGCGAGCGCAGCGGTCGCTGCTGAACAAACCAGCGTTGCCGACAGAGAGTTTACACGCGCGAGCGAGCTCTTTGCACTCGCTCCTCAAGTAGACTCCGCTCGCATCGCTCGTGTTGAAGCGGAGACTAGGCTGGCCGAAGTCGAGACCACGGAAGGCAGAGCTCAAGCGGCTGTATCCCGCTTGCAACGGTTGGAGCCCGAAGTTTCGCAGCTCTCGGACGATTTTCTGTCCATTCTCTTCTATACCACTCTAGGTAACGCGAAGGCTGCTGTCGGAGGCGGTAAGGAAGCAGAATCAGCCCTTCGCTCTGCCGTGGAGATGTCTGAGCTACTCCTGCAATCTCTCCACGACGAGCGGTCTCGTGCTGAGTGGAATCGTCGTACCTCCAACACCTACCGCAATCTCGCCGAGTTGCGACTGCGTCGGGGCGATGCCCAAGGCGCCCTCGAGATTTGGGAATGGTACCGGGGAGCTGCCCTGCGTGGGAGGCCTGCAAAATCTAACCCCTTAATCAAGAGCTCGGTGCTGCCAGAGCCACACGAAGTCGCCACCCTTCTGCCGGCCCTGCTACACGAAACCTTTGTTTCCTATGCGCTTCTACCTCGAGGTCTCGCCATCTGGTCTTACGACGATCGCGGGGTCTCCGCACACTGGATCGAAGGCAATCCTGGCGACATCGAGGCACGGGTCAACCGCTTCCGCAACCTATGTGCTGATCCAAAATCGGAAATTGTAGATCTGCAGCGGAATGCTCACGCGCTCTATGATCTGCTCGCCAATCCAATTGAGCAGCACTTGTCTTCGGACCGCACTCTCGTCATCGAATTGGATGACGGGCTCGCCGGACTGCCCTTTGATGCCTTGCTCGATGCGCAAAATCATTACCTCAGCGATCACGGCCCTATTGTTTCTTCACTCGGAATCTACTTTCGGTTGGACGGACGCGCACATGTACCAATCACCGCGGATCTCCCTGCTCTGGTCGCCGCTGTGCCAGCGTCCAAAACCAACATCAATCTTTCGATGACCCTCCTGCCAGACACGATATCCGAGGGTGAAATTGTGGCGCATGGGTTCAGCGCAGCCCATCTGCTAGCAGGAAACGACGCCACAGCCGAGGCGGTTCTTTCCCAATTGCCCGAGGTGTCCGTTTTCCATTTTGCCGGACACGCAATTAGCTCTTCACAGCAGTCCGGTTTATTGCTTTCCGACGCATTGCTGAGCGCTTCGTCCCTGGAGAAGATTTCACTGTCACGAATGCAGCTTGCCGTGTTTTCCGCTTGTGGTACGCAAGGCGGTTCTGCGGGCATTGTGACCGATGACGACAGCTTGGTTCGAACCTTCTTACGTGCAGGAGTTCCGCACGTTGTCGCCAGCCGATGGAGCGTGGACTCCATCGCGACCCGTCAGTTTATGGAGTTGTTTTACCGGGCCTTGCTGACAGGAAATACCGTCGCTGAGTCGATACATATCGCGCAGTACGGCCTGCGATCCCGGCCCGGCATGGCTCATCCGTACTACTGGTCAGCTTTCGCTGCATTTGGGGCAGTCTAAGACAATCTCAATTTGAGGAGAAATGTAAATGAGGCATACGTGTCGCTACTGGCAAACCTTGGGGAGGATAGCCCTTCTCTTCGTGATGGCTGCGCTCTTTGCGAAGTCATCGTTCGCACAAAAAGATCTACAGATCTTGGTCAGTGGACCTTGGGCCTATGTAACTGACCCAGCAAAGCATCCAGGCAGGCTTTTTCTGGTGGCGCCCAATTCGCAGCACCACATGGTGTACATCTTCGGCGGCATCAACGCTTCAGATTTCGCAAATCAACACGCTATCGGGGTCGGAAGCTACACGTTGGACTTCGATCCCAATATCAAGGGGACATATACCGCCGTCGATCAGGAGCCGGCAGTGTTATGTGGAGGCGCGATCGCCGATCCCAATAGACTCCAGATAGTTCTTGCAAGTACTACCAACTATGTTATTTCTCTGCCAACGCCCGACGGCTATTCCACATACGCCGATCCGACGTTTAAGTCCGACGGCTACAGCGAGTCAAAGGTATCTAGCGGGCACTTCACGACGTCAGTGTTCCCTGAGAATTACACTACTTTGATGGTGCTTCACTATGGAATACGCGTAATGCCAGATTCGTTGATGCAGGCAGGAACGAAGACGGATACGGTTAAGACTACTGACGCAACTGGTAATTCGGCAGGGGGGATTAGTATTGTCGTAGGTGACCCAGAACCGAAGCACAACGACAGCACGTGTGATCATGTTTCCCTCGAGTCCGTCAAAGAGCGGAACGGGCTGTGGAACCTGACGCAATACGCCCGCTTCCCGAAGGAGTTGAACATGCAGGGGCTCCAAGATCACTATCACTATGACTATGCTCGGTGTTCAGACACTGATCCCACCGTTCACCCATTGTCAAAAAATAGCGGTGACAGAGTGGGGTTATTGTCCACCGGAAGTGCTGACTGTCACACCTGTCAAATGAGTATTAACAGTGCGATCCCCGGAGCGATCGTTCCAACAACTGTCGGAATCCAGTGAACCATCTCTCAAAGTTCGCGCAGCGCAGCAATCCGGGAGAAAGGCGAGGCGGGCATCCCCGTCCTCGCCTTTTTGCGCAAAAGCTGTTGCCACCAGCATTCACAGGCCGGGAACTCTACGTAAAAAACTTACTTCGGTGCAAAGGAAATTGTGTGCCTCCCTCGTTTCCCATTTGTGAGTGGTACAAAACTAGGAGGCCGTATGAAATCAAAACAAAAGAATTGGCTCTGGGGCGCAGTAACCCTTCTGGCGATCGCCTTCGCAATCGGCTGCAACGGAATCGGAGGCCCATCGACGAGCGCCAACGCGAGCGGCAATCTTGTCTTTGCCGGCTGCTACGCGCCAAACGCCAATACTGGAAACGTGGATTGTGGTCTGGCAAGCTCGTTGGGAGATCCGAATTCTGACGCAACCTTCCAGGCTGAAGTCAACTATCAAGGGCAGTTTTGGAGCGGCATCCCCGCCAACGTGCATCCCTGGAATGACTGCAACGGAGCGAACGCGCTCTCGCTGCCGTCTGGCGACATTCTTTACGGCGTAACTCTTTTTCAGCAGTTGGTCACGGCATATGGCGGAGACGCGGCCCCGATCAGCGGGGTCCTCGCTCATGAATGGGGACACCAAATCCAATTCGATAACGGATGGTTCGCCAATAATCAACCCAGCAGCCCTCCCATTGAACTGGAAGCAGACGCCTTCTCTGGCTTCTACATGGCACTCGGTGAGAGCTACAGTTGGAGCTCGATCGACAACTACTTCTCCGCCGTGGCGAGCTTTGGCGACTACAATTTTAATAGTCCCGCGCACCACGGAACACCGCAGGAGCGTCTTGCTGCTGCTCAACTGGGCTTTCAGACGGCCATCCAAGCGATCCAGACCGGAACCCAATTGACCTACGCCGACTTGCATCAAATATTCTCGACAGCAATCGGAGGGTTCGCGAAAAGGAAGATCTCCGTGGCAGACTCGCGGAGGACGGTCGTTGTTCAATTCCTGACGAACTTGGACAGGTTACAAATCTTCGACATCCTGGATGGCACAACTCGTGGTAATACTGCCACGGTACCAACCGTCGAAAACAGAGAACGCCTATATCCAAGAAAATAGGCGGAACTCGTAAGAAAGTGGCTTTGCGACCGCTCACATTCTTGATTCGGAGACTTTCAAATCGAAACACGCGTACGTCCTGGCAGAACCACGATAGGCGGCGTCATTTTTGAGGTGGCAGACAGGAGTTCGCATCTCCCGGTGTCGTTTTGAGAACCTCTTGAGCCTGAAGCGCCTGGTTGGGCACCAGAGGCCCACCCGCGATGCTCACTCTGCAAGTCGACGCCGCAAAAGGAAAGCGAGTGGGAAGTTCTCGCTATCGAGAAGGTTTACCTTACGATGTCTTTCTGAGTGACAGGGCCCGAACGCTAATGGATGGCCTCTGTTGTCAGCAAGAAAGCGTGAACCTCCCCATTTGGATTGGTACCGTAACCAACAATTTGGCCTGCATCGTTTATCGCATTTGCAACTGAAAGTGTCCACCCGGATCCAGAGGGTATGAGGGTGTTGAGATCAACCATTCCCGTGCTGGAGCTCCACAAGAACGCGCGCACTGTCCCAGACGAATCAACCCACGAACTGCCTACAACCTGTTGTGCACTGTTTACTGCAGTCGCATAGCTGTAAACGCCGCCCGGCAGAGTTCCAAGGTCGATCATCCCTGACTGGCTGTTAAAGCTGTCGCATCCTTGCCGGCCACTCGCAGACGCCGGTGTCCAAAGGAATGCGTGTGATGATGGCCCATAGGTCCATGAAGAGCCGACGATCTGGCCACACTCACTTATTCCATTGGCAGAGCTTGGCGAGCCTCCAGGTAGGGTTCCGAGGTCAGTCATTCCTGCAACAGGATCCCAGCGAAATGCGTGTGTGGCAGATGAGTTCGACGAAATGGCTAGATCGGACCAGCCCGCTACCTCGCCATAGTCATTGATCCCGAGTGCGGCACTCGACGCGTAGCAAATCGGAGGGCAACTGCTGGGCAACGTCCCTAAATCGGTGAATCCAGCGCTCGAACTCCAAACAAAAGCATGACACGGCGACTGGCAACCGAGCCCGCCACCAGCAGCTTGTCCTGCACCGTTTATGCTGAAAACAGTGTTCAAATCGTTCAGGGAGAAGGTACCTAGATTCGAAATAATCCCGTTCTCCCAAAATACGCCCCAGGATGCCCCCGTAACATCTTGAGATGACCCCACAACACCAAGGACTGTCGTGACTACGTCGCCGTGCTTGACCTTGAAATAGCTGACTCCGCGCGCTTGACTGGAAGCTCCGCCTGGCAGCGTTCCAAGGTCTTGCATGCCGGTCGAAGAGTTCCAGACAAACCCATGCTGGCTCGATCCACCCGACAACATGGAAGTGCCCGCTACGAGGCCCTCTCTGCTGATGCCGTAGGCCAGACTCTCATTTCCACCCAACGTTCCGAGATCGGTGATGGAGTACGGGGGAGGTGGCTGTAGTGTTATACCTGCAGAGAGCGATGAGTTACCGAGAGTCGCCATAATGTGAGCGATGGTCGTAGTCGTAACTGCTGATGTGCTCACGGGAAACGATGCGCTCAAGTTTCCCGCCGCAACAGCAACGCTGCTCGGTACGGTTGCGAGCGAAACGTCTGCTGAGAGCCCAACTTGAACGCCGGTTGGCGCGGGAACAGTCAGCGTTACTGTCGCCGTCGAGGCTTGACCACCAAGGACAACGCTCGGGCTCAAGATCAGACTTGACAGGACTGGAGTGGTAGAGATCTGTGTTGTGTTGAGTAAGACGGTGACTGCGCCGCTGTTGCTGTCGACTACGACTAAGTCGGGTAGGCCGTCTCCGTTCAAGTCCGCCACCAACAGTGCCGTCGGAGAGTTCCCAGTAGGGAAGGTCAACGGAGCCTGAAATGTACCGTCCCCATTCCCCATCAGGACAGACACGGTGTTGTTATCTACGTTGGCAACGGCCAAATCCACTTTCCCGTCCGCGTTAAAGTCACCGGCTGCCACTGCCCAAGGACGATCGCCAATGGCAACATTGGTTTGACCTGAAAATGTTCCATCACCGTTCCCGAACCATAGTGATACCGAGTTTCCCGGATTGCCGAGGGAACCGCTTGAGGGAACCGCAACATCCGTTCGCCCGTCTTGATTGAAGTCCCCAGTAGTCATACCCCCCATACCACCAACCCCCAGAGGCACGGCATAGTCCACATGGGATGCAAACGACCCATCGCCATGACCCAAAAGAATCGAGACCGTCGAACTACTGCAACCGCTGAAACATGTGTCCGCGGCAATCGCGAGGTCAGACACACCATCTTGATTGAAGTCTCCGGAAATAACCGACACAGGAACAGGGGCGACTGTCTCCGAATGTGGACTGAACCGCCCCGTCCCGTCACCGAGCAGGATTGAAACGGAGTTCCCAATCTGTCCGGGGCTTCCTTCATCGGCGACTGCAACGTCTAATTTGTGGTCTCCGTTGAAGTCTCCTACTGCAACGGAAACGGGTTGGAAGCCAACAGAAGTTGAATTCGCAACTTGAAAACTTCCATCGCCATTGCCGGTCAACAAGTCAAGCAGGTTGTTGCTTTGATCGCAGATTACCAAGTCAACCTTACCATCCCCATTGAAATCTCCAGCTGCCAGGCATGAGGGGGTCGAGCCAGCCGCGTAATCTACGTGCGGCCCAAATGTTCCGTTTCCAATGTTGAGTAGGATCGACACCGTACCGAGCGCACTGGCGACAGCCAAGTCAGTTTTGCCGTCTCCGTTGAAGTCCCCGCTCGCGACTGCCACAGGAATGGAAGCCGTAGGATAGTCGACTCTAGCAAATGTTACGGTGGGACCTCCCGTCCCGTTGCTTTCGAAATCTGCCGTGCAATTCGCGCTGGCTGCCAACGTGATGTTGACCACACTGGAAGAAGAATTGCAGTCTCCGCTCCACGCTGCAAAGGTGGAACCTGCAAATGGCGTGGCACTGAGGGTGACAGTCGTTCCTGTGGCGAATGGGGCTGAACAGCTCAATCCGCAGTTGATACCCACTGGACTTGAGGTTACGTTTCCTGCTCCGCTTCCTACCTTGCTCACAATCAAAGTGGAAGTACCGGGGCTAGAATTGAACTGAGCGATGCATATTTTGGCTGACGACAACGTCACGCTCACCACAGCAGAAGCGCCCGAGCAATCTCCGCCCCATCCAACGAAACTGGAATTTATTGCTGGAGTAGCTGTGAGTGTTAGGAAACTCGAAATCGGAAAGAGGGCTGTGCAGGCCTGCCCGCAATCTATTCCAGGAGGTGCAGACGTAACGGTTCCGACTCCGCTCCCTTGCTCTTGAATGTTCAACGGAGTCGGACACGTAACGGCTTGGGCCGCATTGACAATGCTGAACTGAAAGCCTGGGATCGCAGTTGTAGCGCTGTTCACCACGCACAGCTTGACTTGTCCCGAGCTAAGACTGGGGTGGGCTGACGAAACGAGTGCCGCAAGGCCTGTTATGAGTGGAGCCGCCATTGAGGTACCGGCGAGTTCCCCGTACTGATTCGAAGGAAGCGTGCTCGTAATAGCTACTCCCGGTATCTGGGGGTTGTCGCCGCCCGGAGCAGCCACCGATACCAGGGGGCCGAAGTTTGAATAGGAGGCCAAGCTACCCGTAACGGTTGTGGCAGCTACCGTGATTGTGTTGGTCGGAAAGATTCCAACCAAGCTTGCCGGGGAAGCATATTGCGCATCCCTGCATTCGTTGCCAGCAGCGAAAACCCAGAGCACGTCTATGTTGTTATCCAGAGCAAACTGGATAACTGGACCGAGAATGGCATTGACTGCCGCGACTCGGGCGAGTGTCGAAGAATCTCCGACGGTACCGCATTGGTTGTTGTCGATGAACTGAAGACTCATGTTGGCGACGCGGACGCCGTCTAGTGCGGCTTGCACCATTACCTGGGCAACAAGCATGGGATCGATCTGGGAATTCACCGGGCTCCCATAGTCGTATAGTTTCAGTGAGCAGTTCCACGCGAGGCCGGTCACACCTATTCCGTTGTTCCCTTTTGCGCAGGCTAAGCCCGCAACGTGTGTCCCGTGACCGTCGCCAAGTGTGTGGGGTCCGTACCACGAGGTGATGTTTGGAACCAAATCCTCATGGTTAATGTCAAAATCAACATCAATGATTCCAACCTTGTACGTCGGATCACCTGTCACAGTATTCCAAGCCGACAGCGCCTTTATATATTCGAGATGCCAATTTGCGCCCCCTGGAGCATTCTCGTCCCAAGTATCGGAAGGGATAAGAATAAGGTAGTACGGGTCGTCGGGAATCGTACTCAGTAGTCGCGCGGCCAAATAGTGGAGCACGGAAGACGCGACGTGCGGCATTTGGCTGACGAGCGACGCAGTATTCTGGAGAGCAACCAAGTCCGACACCTGGTATTGAATTTGGTATGTTCGCGTCTGCTGAATGCTCCCGATCACGACTCCGCCCGTAGAAGCTGCGATCTGATTAATTGTCGTATCGGGAGCAGTCGTCTGAGAGTCGAGAACGACAAGGATCTCGTCCTTAACCACAGGTTGGCCGCTGGAGTCGGTCGTCAACCTCGGCGGCGAAGGGGACACAGGGGGGCCGGCTGAGTTGCTGATTGACGCTGTGCTCGATCCTTGGCCGACGCCACCTCGACCATCCGTAACTGTTAAGTTCACTGGGTAAATCCCAGGGCTTCCATAAATATGGGATGGGTTGGATCCGGAGCCAGTGTTCCCGTCGCCAAAGTTCCAGTTGAACGCGAGCGGATCGCCATCAGGATCTGCGGATTTTGTGCCATCGAAAGACACACTCTGTCCAAGAACTGCGCTGTACGGGCCGCCGGGGTTCGCGGTTGGTGATTCGTTCCTCGCCAAACTCACGTTTGAATTTCCGCCACAACTCACCAGCCAAAGAACGAAAATGGATGCGATCACAGCTACGCCCATCCGTTTGGATTCCCTCAGCATGCATTTTTGCTTCTCCGAAACGAAAGATCGATCGCTGTTCCGTGGACGAATGCCATCTATCCAGCACCGGCGCATGTCGCGTACATGTGTGGCGCTCGCGTGGGCACGCCGAGAAATCGACGTCTCGACCACAGGCTTGTAAACTGATTGCCGGGAGAAGAAATTCATTGAGGCCCCCACGATCTCTCTGTTGAATTTCCACGTGAGATGATGGGTGCGGTCCGCGCGGGGTACCACCAGGTGCCATTGCTTCCCGCGACCTCATCAGCTGGGCTTTCCCCACGCTTGGTTCAAGGAGTGGCCGCGATTTTGACTCCAAAGATTGACGCTTGTCAAGGAGAACATTAATCTATCTCGTTTACTATCAGTTGCTTACAATGAATCTCGCTACGAGGATACATCTGTCGCGAATGTGTTGGAAGATGAGACTCTTCGGAATCTGTGATCATCCTGATATCATCCCGGAACGCGCCACGCTTATGCCCGAGACAGAGAAACCCTTGCCTGAACCAACCCTGCTGGATCCGCTCGGGGCTCTGATCTACTATCTGTGCGTTTCTGAAGCAAAGAAGAAGGCAGGGCGTGTTCCTTCAATCCAGAAGATCAGCGAATTACTGAAGGGAGGAGACAAACCGATCAATCCTCGAATCGGTCTTCTTTGGGAAGATCTACTCTGGTTGAAGGAAAATGAGCTTCTGTTAAGCGAGCACGAGCCTGAAGCTTTTGTTCCACGTTCTCTGGCCTCACACAACGTAAACAGTCGGATTAAGAATTTTGTTCCTGGTTTTAAGGTCACGCATTCGGGCTGGCGCGAGATTCTTCCGAGCAAGATCGTGGACACACCGCTAACGGCGGTTCGGCTTATCGCCCTTAAGGACCTCCACCATTTCTGTCAGCTTCAAGTACCACAGAAAATGCTACTGGAGTTTCTGTTGAAGGAGAATCTTATCCCAGATGCGGGAGACTACTATACGTTTGTCGAGGTGGTTACGAGGATTAAGTATGTCGATGTGGATTTGCTAATCGGCGAACAATTTTCACAGCATGATTGGGACAAGCATTTTCATGTGGGGCCGTCCGAGATCTTCGCGAAGCAAGACATGTATCTTGAATTACGCGCGATGGACTATTTTCCAGAACAGACTCCTCAGAACCGCCAGATGTGTCGGATGGAATTACGAAGAAGGGCCGAAAAGCTTGCCGGCGACAAACGTCGCTAAGCCGCATACGCTAGAACGTATCGTTCTTCCGACCTAACACAGCTTGCCTCTGCACGCAGCGCCCACTCCAAGCCTTCGCGAGTTCGAACCTCCAACCACCTAGTTGGGCACCAGAGGTCCTAAGGTCAATGCCACACGGTAGTTCGTTTAGTTCCAGGCAGATCGCTCGGCCACCTGGTGCATTTGCATAGGCAGTGTAGACGGAATTGCAGCGGTGTGTGCACCTTGATTGTAGACGGAGCGGACAGCCTACTCCCGGCACGCAATATTGAATGGGAAGGCTAACTCTCGAACCCGTAAAACCATCGACCTTCATCCTGCCTTAGCGTTTCCCGCCCCCGCAATACTGGGTCAAGAGAATCTCGCGCTTCAAGTGCAGCTGACACTTGTGAGGGCATATCTTCAACTTGGAATGTCGTCCTGAAGAAGCTCGTTGGATGGGTAAGCGATGAGTACCGAGTAGCGACCCCTCGCGATCCCGAAGAATGATGGTTTGATCTCTACACCCACCCCTTTTGGTTGCGTCTTGAGCGGAATTCAGTTTTCTCTCACCTTATGTTTCAAATACGCTCCTCTCTCTCCGATCTTGACAACGTCGATGCAAACTGCTTTCTTTATAGAAGCCAAAAGGTCGCCTACCGAATACGTTCCCCTACATGTTCCGGCTTCGAAACGCATCTATCGCCGGAGCTCAATAGAACGCCAGAATCGGTTACCTCAAAATATAAACCCTCAGAAATATAAGCCTATAAACTCACGATGAACAAGGATGATTTTATGAAGCTTGCCAAGGATATCCGTGACGGCAAAGCCACCCAAGACGACAAACTGCGGTTTTTGCAATCGTTGAATGTGGAATTTAAGGAATTATCGGCAATGCTGGATAAGGTGCCCCGAAAGGTTGTTAAACAAAATTAAACATATCCATGAGTCAAGAGAGACCCGGCTCTCATCCTTCCGAATCCGTCCCAACCCCCGAGATTGCCGCTGAAATGCAGAAGCTCGACGTGGCAGCCCGAGAGGTCGCGGACAAATTAAAGAATGCTGATTTGGAAGCCATGTCTGTTTCGGAAAAGATAGGGCTTGCCAATAAATGCGAGCTAATTCTCGCCCTCATAACCGTCGTAGCGGGATCGGTTGGTTGGGGGATTGGAGTGGAAAAGGAAATAGCCCAATTTCACCCGCAGAATATTAAAGAGTTTATTGCTGCGACGATGCCAATTTCGTCGTTTCCATTGGAGGCTTTCACCCGCAATTCAATCCGCCGCCATTGCCGTTTCCGAGCCCCAAGCGCATCGAAGTCGACATCATTAACAAATCCTACGCGCGCATCCGTTGCGACGGATACTTCGCGGTCACGACCAATACGGTTCAGTTCGGCTCACATTCAGAATTCTTTTTTGGTTTCAGCGCCCTGAATCTCTCGGGCAGTTCGGGTTTCGACGCGCTCATTCAGTTCTCGCCGTTTCATTTCACCGTCGATATCTCGACGTCTTTCTCGGTCAACGTCTTCGGCATCGGCTGCTACGGCATCGACATGGACCTCACGCTGGAGGGTCCGACTCTCTGGCCTTCGCGGGAATGCCAAATACGCGATGGTGGTCGTTTGAAGACAAGAAGACCAACTTCGGTGATATCGATGCCAGTACAACCGACCTGGCAAAGCTCCTGTTCATCGAATTTGCTCTCGTCTTCGCCAACGACTGGTTTGTTATTCCATATACTTTGCCGTCCGGGCCATCGCTACAATCCGAGGATTTGTCGTCACGAATGTTTTTGGTGAGCGCCTCTGGATCCAGGCTGCGGACCAAGGGCCCGACGCAAGTTGGCAACGCTGGAGCATGTTCACCATCAATGTCCGAAATAAGCAAGGGGCACCGGCCGACACAAGCCTCCTTTTGTTGCCGACAGTCCCGAAGATCCACGAGAGTCCTGTCACCGAAGAAATCCTGTTGGTTCGAGACGAGGTCGCAGGCCGCCGCAACCTTATTTCGTCCATCAGGCAGAGGTGCCCCGTGCGGGCGCGCGCTTAGTGCAGGCGTTTCAGAGAACGCGCTGGACCGATGGTACGGTCTACACCTGGCTGCGTGTTCGCAAACAAACAGGCCGCGGGGAAGCATCGAGCGGACTTGGATTTGACGAACTGGCGGACGTCCCTTTCAAGAAGGCATCGTAGAAAGGGCAAGAGTAACGTAACCGAGGAGGAGAATTTTACTCATGCCACGCACCCGCAAACCCTCTGACCCGCCCGATCGAGTCCTTCGTGTGTATGCATTTGACCCGTCGCGCGGGGCTCGTCTGGAGAACCATCTCACCATCCGCATCGGCTGTCGCAGCTTCTTTCTCTCGCCGTCGATTTTCGTGAATGATAACGTCCTTTATCATTCACGATCCAGACGAACCTGAGTGCCGCCTTGGGAATGCCTGCACCTGAAATCCGGCACACAACCAGCGCACAGCCAACTCGAATGATCAGATTTCACGTACGGACGAGACAGCGCCCGACTGATGGGCCCGTCAGTCGTGAAGAACGATCGCGGACCTAGGCAGTGACCCTGCATTGATGTTCTACTTGGAAGACTAAGGCGAGTTCTTGCAGAAAGATCGGATTGTAATTCTCAATGGAAACCCAGCGGGAAATCCAGGAAAACACGACCGTCTACAATTTCGACACCATCGATGTAGACGGAAAACCAGAAGTGCAGTTTAAGTGCTTGAAAAGATTGGTCGGGGAGAGAGGATTTGAACCTCCGACCCCCTGGTCCCGAACCAGGTGCTCTACCAGGCTGAGCCACTCCCCGACTGTGCTGCGGGCGGCAACAAGGAAAGGACATCCACCCGCGCTACTTCTCGATAGGCACCAAGATTATAGCATCGCCACCCGGCCATCGCCCTGTGCTGGATAGGAACATTTTCGCGTTACACTGGTGCTCACCGGGATGATGGCGCGTTGGGATCACGGCGAATTTGCCGAACGCTCTCACTCTGACGCCCATCTCTTACGCGATATTTCTAGACGCCATATGATCGTCCTCTGCGCTCATCGTCTCTATACTCCTCAGCAGGAAATACAAAAACCTCTCGTCTTTATTGAAAACGGAACCATCTCCTCCATCTCGTCGCGCGATCACAAGGAGATTCCCAGGCATGCCGAGGTGGTCGATCTGGCGAAGGATTTTCCCGATGCCATCCTGGCGCCTGGTTTCGTCGACATTCACATGCACGGCGGCGCCGGACTCGACGTCATGCGCGCGTCATCCTCCGAACTGCCGCACCTTAATCAATTCCTTACCAGGCATGGCGTTACCGGCTACTTCCCTACCACTGTGGCCGCGCCGCTCGATCAAACTTGCGCAGCGCTGGAACGCCTTGCCGATACCATCGAAGCCGCGCAGAGTTCCCGGTCGGGCAATGCCACGGTGGAAGCTCTGCCTCTCGGCATTCATCTCGAAGGCCCGTTTCTCAGCCACCAGCGCCGCGGCGTTCACCCCCCTGCGTATCTCGTCGAACCCACGCTGCAAATCTTTGACCGCCTGTGGCAAGCCGCGCGCGGGCACGTCCGCATGATGACTATCGCCCCGGAACTTCCCGGCGCCCTCGAGGTAATCGCGGAAGCAGCGCGGCGCAAAGTTCTCGTCAGCATGGGGCATTCCGATGCCACTCTGGAGGCCGCTCGCGACGGCGTGAAGGCTGGCGCACGCCACGCCACCCACACCTTTAACGCCATGCGCCCGCTCGATCATCGCGAGCCCGGCATTCTGGCCGAGGTGCTCACCGATACCGAACTCACCGCCGACATTATTGTCGATGGTATCCACGTCGCGCCTGAAATCGTCCAGCTTTTCCTGCATGCGAAGGGCATCGACTGCGCGGTCCTCATCACGGATGCTACCGCCGCCGCGGGCATGCCCGACGGCACCTACCAACTCGGCCCCATCCAGGTCGAAGTCAAAGAGGGCAGATGCACGGCAGATGGAAAACTCGCCGGCAGCGTCCTGACCATGGACCTCGCCGTCCGCAACGTAACTCAATTCGCCGGCTGGAGCCTGCAAGATGCTGTGCGCGCCGCCACTCTGAATCCCTCCCAAGCCACCAAGATCGGACAACACGGCCAACTCACTCCCGGCGCGGAAGCCAACCTGGTTGTATTGAGCCCGCAAGGAGAAGTGCTTCGGACTTTCGTTCGAGGACGCGCGGCTTCTTAGCCACATATTTCCACGGATCTCACGGATGAAGCTCAGAAATATTGTTGGTTGTATCCGTGATAATCCGTGTGAATCCGTGGCAATTGATTCTTGGGACAGCTAATTCGGCTTGCGGTCTTTCGCGTCCGCCAGATAGCGCAGCAGCACCGCTTCATCGGCGCGCGTGAGCTTGTCGAGGAACGAGGTGTCCATGTTGCCGTCTTCAACCACTTGTGACGCGCTGGACTGGCGCAGTTTGTCGCCCAGTTCCGGATCGTTGCTCATCACCTGGGTGTAGAACCACAGGAAGTGGCGCATCTGGTCGAGCGACCGGGTCAGAACCTGAATCGCTTCGGTCTCCGGCAGCGCGCTCAATGCCTCCATCAATTCGGGGTCGCTGGGCGCTTGCATGGCAGCGCAGTTCAATTCCCGCTGAATGGCGCGAAGATCGTCAGTAACTCGCACCATCCGTGTGTGCAGATCGTCCATCTGAGTGTCGTTCGCCATGTCTCGCCGAAGCGTGTTTCAACATCTCATCGGCACGGCGAAGTCGATAGATACCCCACGATCATGCGCTTTCGTAATTCAACCGATTACTTCAGTCTGCAAGGTAACCTCGGCTGCTGAATGATGCTAAACCCCGCTGCTGGCACGGCTTTTCACACTCTTACCGCGCGCGGATTTCCGGCACCTTCACAACTCTGATTCCGTGCGCGGGATTTTCCACCGCAGCCAACAGTGCAGTTACCATCTGCTCCAAAGTCACTCCAATCACGTAGCGACAGCCGCCTCGGCTGTCCACGCTTGGGCGAAGCCCGGCGCCCCGGCACAGTTATTGAAGCCTCCTCTGCATGTGATACAAACGCACGAATGGATTCTGCCTCCTTGACTCCGCAGCGCCACGATCTCGTCCGCGCCATCGGCCGCTGGAGCCTGGTCGCGCTAGTGGTGAACTCGATCATTGGCAGCGGAGTCTTTGGCCTGCCTTCCACCGTCGCCGGGCTCATCGGCAACTACAGTCCATACGCGGTGCTCGCCGCCGGGGCAGGCATGAGCGTCATCATCGCCTGCTTCGCCGAGGTCGCGTCGCGCTTTCATCAAGCCGGCGGCCCTTATCTCTACGCCCGCGCCGCCTTCGGACGCATGATGGGCATTCAAACCGCGTGGATGCTTTGGCTGGGGCAGGTCTCCGCCCCGGCCGCGAATGCCAACCTGTTCGTAATTTATCTTGGCGAATTTTTTCCCCACGCCAAAGATCCTTTGCCTCGCGCCCTGATTCTCACCGCGCTCGTGGGCCTTCTTACCTTCATTAACGTTCGGGGTGTGCGCGTGGGAGCGCAAGTCAGCAACCTGTTCACGGCAGCCAAACTGGTGCCGCTGCTTGCTGTCATCGTTCTGGGATTCTTCGTGCTTGCACACCACCACTGGACGATTGCGACTGCTCCCGTATCGTCTCCAAACACGAGCCAGTGGTTGAAAGCCATGCTGCTTCTGGTCTTCGCCTATGGCGGATTCGAGACCGCGCTTGCGCCCATGAGCGAAGCAAAAAATCCGCGACGCGACGCTCCCTTCGCGCTCTTCACCGCTTTACTCTTGTGTACCGCGATTTACGCCCTCATCCAGTGGGTGGTCGTCGGCATTCTCCCCGACGCAGCGCACAGCCAGCGTCCTTTAGCGGATGTGGCGCGGCTTGCGGTCGGTCCCATCGGCGCCGCTCTAGTTGCAGTGGGCGCGCTCATTTCTTTCTACGGATACCTGAGCGCAAAAATTCTCGCCATGCCCCGCGTGCCCTTCGCCCTTGCCGAGCAAGGCGACTTCCCCAGAGTCTTCGCCGCCGTCCATCGCCGCTTTCACACTCCATACGTCTCGATTCTCGTCTTTGCCGCCATGATCTGGGGACTAGCTCTCTTCGGCGACTTCAAATGGAATGTAACTCTCTCCGCCGTAGCCCGCCTCATCTACTATGGCGTAGGCTGCGCCGCCTTGACGATATTGCGCCGCAAAGAACCGCCAGGCGCCAGCGCCATGTTCAAACTACCCGCGGGAAATTTCTTTGCCGGGGTGGGGGTGATTCTGTGCCTGATACTGGTGACGCGCGTGGATTTCGGGCAGTCGCTGATTTTGGTGGCGACGATTGCTCTGGGGCTGGTGAATTGGGCGGTGGTAGCTCGGAAAGACCTTGAGTAGACGTAGGCCGTGCCATAATGCGCGAAGCGATTGAAGAACTATGTGAACGCGAGAAAGCGCGAACAACTTCGTCGGGACGCGCTCGCCGGATGGGACCACTACCAGGCCACAGGCCTGCACGTCACCAGCAAAGAAGCCGATGCTTGGCTGTCAAAGCTGGAAGCACGTAAGAATCCCGCTCCTCCGAAATGCCGGGATGGATACTGATGTGACCCTCTCCTACAGTCCCCGCTGTTCCATCTCCAGCAGCGCCTTTTTCCTTTCCACGCCCCAGCGGTAGCCACTGATGTTTCCATCTTCCCGCACCACGCGATGGCACGGAATCGCCACCGCCACGGGATTCGTGGCGCAGGCACGGGCCACGGCGCGGCTGGCTGTGGGCTGGCCGATTCCCTTCGCGACTTCCTTATACGATTGCGTGCCGCCGAACGGAATCGATTGCAGGTAGGTCCACACGCGCCTCTGAAATGCTGTCGCGCGGATATCCAGGGGCAGCGCGGCATCCGGCTTTCGTCCAGACATCTTCGCGAGCAGCGCGGTCACCCACGTCTTCAATCCACCTTCGTCGGGCTTGCGTGTGGCAAAGGGAAATTCGCGCTTCAGGCCTTCAATCAACTCGCCGTCGGAGCGTGCGAACTGAATGGAGCAAACGCCTTTATCGGTGGCGGCAATCAGCATGCGTCCCAGGGGCGAATCGGCGCAAGCGTAGCGAAGCGTGGCGGCGATGGCGCCACGGCGGTATTTGTCGGGCGTCATACCCAGTTGCGACGCCGTCTTCTCATAGAGGCGGCTGCTTGATCCATAGCCCGCGTCGTACATGGCGCGGGTCACATTGTCGCCCGCCTGCAAGTTGCGCTTGAGCAGGCGCAACCGGCAGGAATCGGCATACTCGCGCGGCGTGATGCCTAAGGCAGCCTTGAAGCGGCGCTGCAAGTGAAAAGGGCTTTGCTTGAATTCTTTGCTGAGATCTGCGAGCGTTACCGGTTCATCGAGATGCTGCTCAATGTAGCGGCAGATATCTTTTGCAAGATCTGACTGCGGATTGCCACTGAGCGATCGCGGCCGGCAACGCAGGCAGGCGCGGAAGCCCGCTTTCTCCGCTTGCTCGGGACGCGGAAAGAATGTGACGTTTTCCCGCCGCGGACGGCGCGCCGGGCACGACGGCCGGCAGTAGACGCCCGTACTCGACACCGCGAAGACAAACTCTCCATCATGGCGAGGGTCGCGGGCCACAACTGCACTCCAGCGCTCATCGTGATCATAGTTCTCGTTGTGGTTGACCTTCTTTGAGTTGGCCTGAGTCGAGTTGGAGTGCGTGGCTGGCATTTCGCGTTGGAGTTCTTCTGCGAGTATGGCATTCGCTGACATCGTTGGGAAGGCTACGTTAGTGGAAGTCATGATAGGGACAGGTTATGGCCAGACGAACGAGTGGACTATCCGAATCTTGCGGGCAAAGTGAAAAAGGCAAGGCAGGGCTAGGATTCAGGGGCTAGGGGCAGGCTAGCTTAGCACTCGTTTGTCTTCAGTGCTTAGCCAGCAGTAATTGGGCACCGGGCCGGGGCGAATAATTCTGTCCGAACGCTTTTTCCGGTTGCCATCGCTTTGCCCACCCGCACACAGGAGCGTTCTGGAGGCCGTAGAGCGCAAGAAAGAGGCAATTGGCTCCCGGAGGTGGATGGCGCGACGAACATCGCACCACGGGCTCGTTAAATCGATTTAACTCCCAGTCGGGAACCGCCATTGAAATCATACACTTACAAGACTTACGATTTATATCTATAAGTTATATAGCGCGGCCTGACCTTTTGGCCCCATGAAATCAACAACATGGAGATCACAAGTTGGGCTGAAAAACCATTTCTGGTTTGCGCCTGCGCGAGGAAACGACTACATTGGCCCTGATCTCTTTTCACCCCTAACTGATTGAGGATAAACAATCCATGACGAACCGGCGTTGGCTGTCTGTTGGAACTCTTGTCGCTGTACTTCTCACCTCTGCCCTGGCACAAAAAACGACGCAGCACCTGCTTAGCGGTGACGAACTCAAGAACGTGGTTCCCGCCGAATTTTTCTTCCGCGGACAGAAGGCTCCGACACAATTGCGGAACGCAACCGGATTTCAGACCGCCGATGGCAAAATCACCTTCGCTGCCATGGTCGACGTCTCTGGATACTCCTCAGCCATTCAGCAGAAATATCAAGGCATGCTCATCACCGAGTCCAAGTTGAGCATTGGCGGCTCGGAGTTGGCGCCGGGCGCCTACGGTTTTGGCTTCAGCGGCGACAAGGTTGTGGTGATGAACCTGGCCAGCGACGACCTGCTCAGCGTGCCTTCGCAGACGGATGCGGAACTAAAGCGTCCCGTCCCGCTGAAGCTGGTTGAGGATGGCGCGGGATACAAGCTGTACGCGGGAAAGAAATGGGTCGCGGTTAAGGTGCAATAGGAAATGGAAATAAATCAACTCCTCAGTGAGGCTTGCTTGCCACTTGACCGGAAGGAATCCGCTCGCACGATCGCCGCTAGTACGGATTCGCGCAATTCGCTTTCCCCGATTTTGTTTGTGGTTACGGCTCTGGCGGCAACGCTGTTCCTTGCCAGTTGCGGAGGCTCATTCGGAAGCGCGAGCACTCAGCCGCCGGTAGTGAGCTACGCTACGACCACTGCGGTCTACACCAAAGGCACAGGCATTACACCGGACACGCCCATTAACAGCGGCGGTGCGCCAACTTCCTATGCGATCACGCCGGTGTTGCCGGCGGGACTGTCGTTGAACAGCACAACCGGAGTCCTGAGCGGCACGCCCACAGTTGTTGCGGCCCAAGCCGTCTACACTGTTACCGCAAGCAACGCCGGCGGCAGTGCCAGTATTGGGCTCCGTATCACGGTCAACGATGTTTTTCCGTCTGGCTTGACCTACACCGTGAACCCTGCGGTCTATGCGGTCGCCGCTTCGATCTCGCCCAATGTCCCCAGTTGGAGCAGCGTTGGCGGAACTCCGACAAGTTTTTCTGCGGTGGGGGGTCTGCCGTTCGGTCTATCTATAGACCCCGCGACCGGAATCATCACCGGCACACCCACGGCGCAGCTTCCCCAAGCCAACTATACGGTTACCGCCAGCAACAGCGGCGGCAGCACGAACGCCACGCTCACCATCACCGTCCTGCCTCAAGCTCCTTACATAACCACGCAGCCTGCCAGTCAATACGTAGGCAGCAACATCGCAGCCAATTTAGCCGTGGGTGCTGGGGGTGGAGGCACGCTGAGCTATCAGTGGTATGAAAACAGCGCAGCGATCAGCGGGGCCAATTATTTGCTTTACACAACGCCGGTCCTCACTGCCGCGGATAGCGGCGAGCAATTCTACGTGGTGGTGAGCGACAACTACGGCCGGAGCGTCACCAGCAACACAGCCACGCTCACTATCAAAGGGGTCAGCGGCACGTTCGTCAACACCGGGACGCCGAACGTCGCGCGCGGCTTTCATACGGCCACGGTGTTACAGAATGGCATGGTGCTGATTGCAGGGGGCCGGAATGGAAACAACATTCTTTCTTCAGCGGAGCTTTATAATCCGGCCACGGGAATCTTTACTTTAACTGGTTCCCTGGCGACTGCTCGCGCCAGTCATTCCGCTACCCTCTTGCAAAATGGCAAAGTGCTCATTGCGGGCGGATCCACCAATGGCACCGGCTTCCCTACTGTTGCCAGCGCCGAGCTGTATGATCCCGGGACGGGAACTTTCTCTCCGACCGGATCTCTTGCAGCCGCTCGTGGTGGTCACGGCGCCGTCTTGCTGGTGAACGGCCAAGTGCTCGTGGCTGGCGGCGAATACAGCACCAACGGTTCTTTCGGTACTCTCGCCAGCGCCGAACTCTATGACCCCGTCGCCGGAACTTTCTCCGCCACGGGGACGCTCAATACCGCGCGTGCAACTCCCGCTACGCTGCTGAACGACGGCCGGGTGCTATTCGCGGGTGGTAGCAACTTCAGCGCTGGCTCGCTTGGCTCCGCTGAAATTTATGACCCGAGCGCGGGAACTTTCTCATTCACTGGTTCGCTCAGCACCGCACGCTCAGGCCATAGCGCTACACTCTTGCAAAACGGCAAAGTGCTGATCGCGGGTGGAGATAGCGGCGGGAACTCAAACTATCTATCTTCCGCAGAACTCTACGATCCTTCTGCCGGTACATTTACTGCCACAGGCGATCTCAACTACCAGCGGCAGAACCACGGCGGGGTGCTGTTGCCGAACGGTCAAGTGCTGATCGTGGGCGGCGGCATTTCCTTTGTTATCACGACCAGCAGCATCATCAACATCACAGAGATTTACGATCCTGCTTCGGGAGTGTTCATTGTCAACGCCCCCACGAATTACAACCGCTTCTTCTTCTCGGCGAATCTGCTGAATAATGGACAGGTTTTCGTTACGGGACAGGAAACGTCGGCCATTGGCGGTGGGACGACCGATCCATCGGAGCTGTATAAGCCTTAAGAGCAATGCGAGACGGGCCTTGGGCAAGAAGTGCCCGAGCTTTCGAATTTCAGTTGTCCGCAGCTGTGGAAGAAACGGCGCTTCAGCGCCGCGTTAAGCGGGCTTAAGGAATTTGGGCTTCAGCCCTTGGGTTGCTTCAATTAGGTCTCAGCGGCTAAAGCCTTGATTTATTTCAGGGTCGACGCGGCCCTGAAGGGCCGCTCTTCCACTGCTGCGCTAAATTCCCAGCGTCCGGGCCGGTATCTCAATTCCCCAGCGGCTGGAATGGGCCCACCAACGGAGAGACTCCGGAGCGCTTGCGCAATTCGCTGAGCAGCGCGCCGGCTGCGTTGGTGTAGGTCTTGCTGGGGTCGGAGGGATCGGCCCACACGGCGTCATAAACAATTTGCGCCGCTTCTTTCAAATCGATGTGCAAGGCGGCTTCGAATACGTCGACGCGTTCCTGCAGGCGGTCGTAGCAGGGCCGGCAGATGGAAGCCGATTCGGCGCCGGGCCCGTTGTGTTCCCCTAACGCGCAGGCAACCGGGGCGCTGGCCACTTCGGCATGAGCAGCGAACAGTTGCGACTTGAACTCTGCCAGAAAAGCTTCTCTCTCTTGCTCGACCGCCGCAACATCGGGTGCGGGCTCCGCCGCCGCGGCCTGGGACTTCGGTGCCGCGGGCGCCACGTTGGGCGAAACTCTTTCTTTGTGGCTGCACGTCGGGCAGGTATCAAGGTCCGCAGGATAGTAGAGGTGGCACTTGGAGCATGGCAAGCCATAACCGGAAGACTTGTGCATCGCCTCGCCCAGAGCCGCAGCGCGAACGCGATCGACGTGGCGAAGGCCGCTTCGCGTATCGTCTGCCTGAGGGACGTGCGCCGTTTTGGCAGCAGTTGCTGTTTTTGCCGATTGCGTGTAATCCATGATCGTGCTCTCCGGAAATACTTTTGTGTCTTGAGTTTCCCGCTACGCCCAGTCTCAGCTACCCAATTCTCAAGCCCGGGAACTCCAGTGAAAAATGACGGGAGTACAGTGCGGGCCAGTGTCCTCGCGAGAGTTAGCGCGAATTGGCCGGTTGCATCTGCATCAGCTTCAAAAGCTCTTCGCGGCGGGCGCGGTAGAGCTTGCGCTCGGGGTCAAGCCGCGACGCGGTTTCCAGCTCCGTTAGAGCTTCCTCATAGCGGTCCATGGTCATCAGGCAGGCCGCCAGAGAGTAATGATTGTCGGGGGAATTGTTCAGGCGAAGAGCTTCACGGAATTCTTTTTCCGCCGACGCCAACTGCTGCTGCTGAAATAACGCCGTGCCCAGGACGTGGTGAGCCGCGTCAGAATCAGGATTCAGCGACACGGCCAGGCGCAATTCGCGGAGACCTTCGGTGAGTTTTTCATCCAGCAAGAGCGCTTCGCCGAGAGTGCGATGTTCCACAGACCCGTTGGGATTTTGCTGGACGGCCAACTGCAATTCGCTGATGGCGCTGGCGTAATCCTTTTTCGACATGTAGGCGCGGGCCAGGCAACTGTGGCCTTGCTGCCACTCCGGATGTTGGCGGTAAAGTTCGCGCATCTCCCGCATGGCCTCATCGAAATTGCCTTTGTCGCAGTAGGTGTTGCCCAGGTTGTTGCGAACGGAAGCCTCCTCGGGCGCGAGGCGTTTGGCTTCCCGATACTCGGCGAGCGCTTCGTCGAGCTTGTTTTCTTCGTGCAGGATCAGAGCCAGGTTCGAGTGCGCCTGCCAGAACGCCGGATGCAGGTGAATGGCGTGGCGATAAGCGTCCATGGCGGCGGTAAGGTTACCACCGGCGTGCAGCGTAATGCCGAGATCGTAGTAAGTGTCAGGATTTTCCGGATCGCGGGCCAGCGATTCCATGAAAGCGTGTACGGCCGGAATGTATTGTCCGCTGGAGTAGTGACCGAGGCCGAGGATCTGATAAGCCTCGGCGTTCTGCGGATCCATGCTGAGGGCGGTCCGGGCTTCGGCGATGGCGTTGGGGCCATCATCGAGGCGATAAAAGATGTAAGCCAGGCTGCTGTGGTTCTCGGGAAAGTCAGGCATCAGCTGCGCGGAGGCGGTGATTTCGTCGAAGGCATCATCCCAGCGCTCTTGCTGGCGGAGCATCGTTCCCAGGGCGAAGTGCAGCGAGGCGTTCTCGGGATTGGACGTCAACACTTGCCGCAGTGTGAGTTCGGCTTCGTGAAAGCGTTGAGCATGGGCATCGGCGGCGGCATGCAGCAGCAGCGCGGGAATCTCGGAGGAGTTATCCGTGAGCGGTTTGGATTCGGTGATCGCGCGAACGAGTTTGGCATCTGCGCCAGCGGATTCCAACTGGAGAAGCTGGTCTTTGGGCGGGATGGTGGAAAGGCCGCGCTCTTTCACCAGACGGACGAGCCGGTTGCAGGGCACCCCGGCGGTCAGCCAGGCAGTTAGTTGGGTGGAGCTTACGGGCTGGGAATCGCCGGCAGTGGCAGGCAACATCCCCAACATAAGAAAGAGAAAAACTGACAGGCCCTTGTGCTTCACGCGGCTCTCCGGCGACCGTTTGGCTTGCTTGTGGCGGGTTTTGATGGATCGGGACCGCCAGTTCCACATTAGCGCTACGACAGACCCGGAGGTAAGGTCACGGAAGTAATAGGCAGGGGTGGGCCGGTTGGAAGGGTCTGCAACCAACGGGGCAGAAGGTCACGAACCGTTGTGATCCTTATCACTGCCTGGGGATCGCCCCGCCTGTCAGACTAGCTAAGGTCGGATTTTTAAGGCTTTTGACCGCGGAGCACGCGGAGAAATGCCGCGGAGGTCGCTGAGGAGTGCGTCGAACCGGGTGAGGTTTGACTTCCCCATACCCGTCCAGTACCGTATATGAAGTCGTAGAAGTGTCTTCCGGGAGGTTGCGATGTTAGAGGGTCTGTTTCAACCGACGCATCTGATCATTATTTTCGCCATCGCTTTGCTGGTTTTCGGTCCGAAGAAGTTGCCTGAGCTGGGCAAGGGACTGGGCGAGGGGATTCGTGCCCTGAAAGAAGGCATGAAGGATAATGCCGCGGCTTCGACCGACGCGAACAAGCCGACCGACACCAAGGAAACCAAAAGCTAACCAACCTCACGCCGCTTGCCTGCGGCTGTTTTACGGGGTAGCCGATGCCCGGTGTGCGTTTCCCATCCTTTAAAGGTAATCCTGCATCTGAGCTGTTTAATTTTTGACTCTGAGAGTTGGAGGAAGGCCGTGTTGCGCAAGAAAAAGCTCGTCACCCTCGTCTTGATGTTGGGAGTCGTTCCGGCGGCGTTGGCCGATCAAATCACATTGAAAAATGGCGACCACCTGACGGGTAAGGTCGTTAAGTCGGATGGCAAGACTCTGGTGCTGCACACGGAGTTTGCCGGAGACGTCACGCTGAAGTTCGACGCCATCACCCAGATCACCACCGACGAAGAATTGCACGTCACCACGTCGGATAAGAAGACGGCGGTTGGTCCGGTGACGACGCGGGATGGAAAGATTGAAGTCGCAACAAAAACCGGCGGGACGGTGGAAGTGGCGCCGGGGAATGTTGCAGTCATCCGTAACGATGCGGAGCAGGCGGCTTACGACAAGACGTTGCATCCGGGTCTGCTGCACGGTTGGAATGGCGGTGTGAACGTTGGTTTCTCGCTGGCGCGCGGCAATAGTCAAACCAGCAATCTGGCACTGGCCGTCAATGCCGTGCATCCGACATTGAACGATAAGACCACGATCTACCTGACCTCGATTGATACCAAGAATGACCTGGCGACGCCGAGCACGGTGGCAAACTTAATTACAAGCGGACTGCGTTACGATCGGAATGTAAGCGCGAAATTGTTTGGATTTGTGGGCGCCGACTTCATGAGCAATCAACTGCAAAACCTTGATCTGCGCGGCGCGTATGGCGGCGGTTTGGGCTTTCATGCCATCAAGTCGGAAAGCACGATTCTGGATTTTCTGGCTGGCGTGAATTACACGCATGAAACTTATTCGAATGGAGCGGAAGTGCTGCCGCTTACGGTGCCTCCGACCTTTGTATCGTATGGCGTGACGCACCGGTTTGTGGCGATTACCCTGGGCGAAGAGTTGAGGCATAAGGCGGGAAAGAGCACGGTGCTGACGGAGAGGCTGTATTTCTTCCCGAATATGTCGAATACTGGACAGTATCGAGGAACGTTCGACCTGGGTGCAGTGACGAAGATCAGCAAGTGGCTGGGGTGGCAGAACCAGTTCAGCGACATTTATGTGTCAAACCCGCCAGTGGGTGCGAAGAAGAATGATTTGATTTTCACGACGGGGCTGAATTTTTCGTTTACGCACTAGTAAGGACGACCATGGGGGCTAAAGCCCCGACGGATTTGAACGCTTGACGCGGCGCTGAAGCGCCGCTCTTCCACGTCAGCACCGGCAGCAGGCGAATCCGGACGTGAGATCGTCCAAAAATCCTACCTGCTCACCAATACTTGAAAGACACGTCTATTCCCGAGTAGAGTACTGTTTCGTTTTGCCCGGATTCTTAAGTCCCACACAACAGGAGTTGGCTCGATGCGTCACGCCGTGATTGTGCTGCTTGCTGTCTGCTGCTTCGGTATCGCTTCCTATTCTCAAACCGCGGACGAACTGATTGCCAAAAATATTGAGGCCCGGGGCGGGATGGAGAAGATGAAGGCCATCAAGACCATGCGCATCGCGGCGAGGTTCGAAGGTGGCGGCGGGTTTACGGCGAAGGTGGGACAGGAGAACGAGCGCCCGAACCTGCTGCGCGAAACCTTCACTTTGCAAGGCATGACTCAGGTGCAGGCTTACGATGGCTCGCAAGGGTGGCAGATCCAGCCCTTTGGCGGGAAGAAAGATCCGGAGTTGATGGGCGAGGACGACGTGCGCGACCTGCTGCTGGACGCCGATTTTGACGGTCCGCTGGTGGATTACAAAGAAAAGGGCAGCACGGTGGAGTACTTGGGACACGACGTGGTGGATGGGGACGACGCGCTGCGATTGAAGGTCACGCTGAAGAACGGCGACATTATTTATGACTACCTGGATCCCGACACGTTCATCGAGATCCGGCGGGAGATTCAGCAGTTTATCCGCGGTTCGGTGCGCGATCGCGTGGTGGGATTTGGTTCGTACAAGCCGGTGGCGGGAATAATGTATCCCTTCTCAATTTCGCAGGGACCGAAGAACAATCCGGACTCGCAAACCATCACGGTGCAGAAAATGGAAGTGAATGTGAAGATCGATCCGGCAGACTTTATGCTGCCGGCGTCGCTGCGGACCGAAGAGAAGAAATCCGGGCTGGTAGGGGTTCACTAATTTCGCTCTGCAACAGGAGTTTCAATGCGCTACGCGGCGATAGTCTTGGTTGCGGCCTCGTGCCTGAGTGTGTTTGCGTGCGGTCGAACTTTGGCTCAAACCGCGGAGGAACTGGTCGGCAAGAACATCCAGGCGAAAGGCGGGCTCGACAAGATCAAGTCCGCCAAGACCCGGCTCACTGTGGGCAAGGTGAAGGGCGCTGGCAGACGTCGGGCGACGGTCGCGGCTTTCAAACAGATGAACATGCGTCCCAACTTGTACCGGCAAAATCTTTCCATGCAGGGCATGACCGCGGTGCAGGCATATGACGGGTCGGTGGGCTGGCAAACTAATCCTTTTCGCGGTCGCAAGGATCCCGAGTTGATGGGCGAGGATAATCTGCGGGACTTGCTTCTGGACGCCGATTTTGATGGTCCCCTGGTCGATTACGCCGAAAAGGGCAACAAGATCGAGTACCTGGGGCATGACCTGGTCGATGGCGATGACGCGTTGCGGTTGAAGGTCACGCTGAAAAACGGGGACCTCGTCTACTACTATCTCGATCCTGACACTTATCTTGAAATCCGAAAAGAGATTCAACAGTTTGTACGAGGCTCGGTGAGAGAGCGGGTGGTGGACCTGGGGTCGTACAAGCCGGTGGATGGAGTGATGTATCCGTTCTCGATCTCCGAAGGGCCGAGGAGCAACCCGGGCGCCCAGGTGACTACGGTTCAAAAGATTGAAGTGAATGTAGCTTTTCAGGAATCTGATTTTGCGCTGCCGGCTTCACTGAGGACTGAGGAGAAGAAGTCGGGTTTGGTCGGGGTGCATTAAAGGTAACTGGAAGTAGTTCGATTGTGCCCGCAGTGACGGCGAGACGCCGCCACAACAGCCGCCGGGGCCTGCCCTGAGCTTGTCGAAGGGACGGCGGCGCTACGAAATTTAATTAAAGAGGACTGGTATCTATGAGAGTTTCCGCTCGCAATTCCTGGGAAGTCAGCGTGCTCGCCTTAGTTTTGGCATGTGCTTTAGCGGCCGTGGGGCAGACGCAGGTGCGCTTTGATTCGGCGACGGTTTCGGGATTGCCGGCGCGGAACATTGGATCGGCGACCATGAGCGGGCGCATTGCCGCGGTGGATGCCGTTGAGGAAGATGGCCGCATCACGTTGTTTGTCGGCGCGGCCAGCGGCGGAGTGTGGAAGTCGGTGAATGGCGGCACCACATTCAAGCCGGTGTTTGACCGCGAAGACCTGCAGTCGATTGGCGCGGTGGCGATTGATCCGTCTAATTCCAAGACGGTGTGGGTGGGCAGCGGGGAAGGCTGGACGCGAAACAGCGTTTCGGTTGGCGACGGCGTTTACAAGTCGACCGATGGCGGCGAGAACTGGACCAACGTTGGATTGAAAGATAGCGAGCATATTGCCAAGATTCTGGTGAATCCGAGCGATGGCAATGACGTCCTAGTCTGCGCCGAGGGACACCTTTGGGACGACAATGACGAGCGCGGTGTGTACCAGACGGCCGACGGCGGAAAGACCTGGAATAAAGTGCTGGCGGGAGCGAATCCTTCCAGCGGTTGCGCCATGATTGCGCGCAGCAAGCAGGAGCCGAAGACGGTATATGCCGCGATGTGGGATTTCCGGCGACAGGGCTGGACGTTCCGCTCCGGCGGACCGGGCAGCGGGCTGTTCAAGTCGACCGATGGCGGCGCGCACTGGAGTGAAGTCAGCGACGGAAAAGGATTGCCGGCAAAGCCGTGGGGCCGCGTGGCAGTGCAGGTAGCGCCGTCGAAGCCGCAGGTGGTGTACGTCAACATTGAAGCGGAAAAAGGGCGTGGGCTTTACCGTTCCGACGACGCGGGCGCGAATTGGACCAAGCTGGACGCCAGCAACTACATGCTGTGGCGTCCATTTTATTTCGGCAATTTGATTGTCGATCCCAAAGATGAGAACAAAATTTTCAAACCAGATCTCATTCTGCTGTTGAGCAACGATGGCGGAAAAACCTTCAATGTGGTTTCTGGCGGGGCGCATGGAGATTTCCATGACGTGTGGATCAATCCGAAGAATCCGAACATTGTGATTGCCGGCGACGATGGCGGATTGTGGCGGAGTGAAGATGGCGGCAACCGATGGAAGCACGAGATGAATTTACCAGTGTCGCAGTTCTACCACGTGAGCACCGACAATGCCGATCCTTACCGCGTCTACGGCGGCTTGCAGGACAACAGTTCTTGGGTAGCTCCTTCGTCGTATCCGGGCGGCGTGGCCAATGGGAACTGGGAAAACATGTTCGGGGGCGACGGCTTTTGGATGTTCGAGGATCCGGCCGATCCGGACTACATTTACGCGGAGGCCCAAGGCGGCCAGATTGGGCGCGTGAATCGCTACACGCATGAGGGGCGCGACATTCATCCCTGGCCGAATTATGGCGAGAAGAAGCTACGTTTCAACTGGAACACGCCGATCCATATGAGTCCCAACGAGAAAGGGACGATTTATATTGGGGCGCAGTTCTTGTTCCGCTCGCGCGATCACGGGCAATCGTGGGACCGGATTTCTCCTGATTTGACAACCAACGATCCGGAAAAGCAGAAGCAGGAAGAGTCGGGCGGCGTGACCATCGACAATTCTTCGGCGGAGATGCACACCTCCATCTACTCGATTTCAGAGTCACCGAAAAATGGGCAGGTGATCTGGGTGGGCACGGACGACGGGAATGTGCAGGTAACAAAAGACGGCGCGAAGACCTGGACGAATGTGGTGGGCAATGTAACCGGACTGGGCAAGAATTCGTGGGTCTCAACCATTGAGGCCAGCCGCTTCGATGAGGGCACGGCTTACGCCACGTTTGACCGGCACACGTTCGGAGACAAGAAGCCGTACGTTTACAAGACGACTGATTCCGGACAAACGTGGACGGCGCTTCCGGCCGAGCAGAGCGGCGTGCGCGGCTACGCTCATGTGATCAAGGAAGACACCGTCAACAAGAACGTTCTTTTCCTGGGTACGGAGTTTGGACTCTACATTTCCGTGGACGGCGGGCAGCGCTGGGCGCAATACAAGGGGACAGACTTTCCGGCAGTGGCGGTGGACGACCTTGTGGTGCAGGCTCGAGAGTCAGACTTGGTGGTAGCAACCCATGGCCGTGGCATCTGGATTGTGGACGATATTTCTCCGTTGCGCGCTCTTACTCCCGAGATGATGAGCCAGGAAGCGGGCCTGATCGCGGGACGTGGTGCGAGGCAATATTTTGATGTGGGCGGCGGCTGGCCGGAAGGCGACGAGACTTTTCACGGACGCAACCGGCCGGGAGACGCGCAGATTACGTACTACCAGAAGGGACGCCACATCTTCGGAGATTTGAAGATTGAGATTTTCGACCAGGACGGCAAACTGGTGGATACGGTTTCGGGGAGCAAGCATCGCGGATTGAACCGTGCGGGCTGGGGAATGCACGTGAAGCCACCCGCGGTGGCGCCTGCGGCGTCTGCGCTATTTGAAGCGGCGGAAGGGCCGCGCGTGTTGCCCGGAACTTATACCGTCAAGCTGACCAAAGGTGATCACACCTATACCGAAGAGCTGAAAGTTGCGATGGATCCACGAGCGAAGTACTCGGTGGACGAACGCAAAGCGCAGTTCGAACTGGCAATGAAAGTCTACAAAGAGTTGGAGCACATGACGTTTGGAGTAGAAGCCATAGAAGGCGTGCGTGACGCGGCCAATGCGCGGGCAGCGAAAGTGCCCGAGAAAGATGCGCTGCACAAGCAACTGCAGCAACTGGCAGTCGATTGCGACAAGCTTCGCTCCAAGATTGTGGCCACCAAGGAAGGCGGCATGATCACCGGCGAAGAGCGCATCCGCGAACTGCTGGGGCAACTTTACGGAGCGGTAACGGGCTACGATGGCAAGCCCACGGATTATCAGGTGGCGCGGACCGAGTCGCTGGGTCATGAATTGCAAGATGTGATCGATGAGTTCCAGACGCTGGTGCAGAAGGAAGTCAGTATCGTCAACACGGGATTGAAGAAGAAGAAAATGGAGACCATCTCTGTGCTGGTAGAGGCGGAGTGGCAGAAGAAGAAGGCGGTGGAGTCGTCGGCGGCTGGTGGAGCTGGGATGAGGGCGCAGGGGCGGGGGTGGGAGAGGGATTAGGTGCTAGCGTAGGGCACTACTCGATTCGCGAGCAGACTTGCAGGGCTTCGCCCCGGCGGAGAGCCGAGGCGGTTGTCCCTACGGGAATTCATGAGCCGAAGGTTAGTGCGCTTGCGCGATTAACTGGGCGACTTTGGACTTCTCGCCCACCGGCTCGACACACAGAATCTGGCTGGGATTGAGATACATGCGGTCGGGCTCGTGCAATTCCTTGCCGCGCTTCACCAGCACGTTGCTCGATTGCTTGGTCTCCGGATTGTTTTGCGTGACGATGTAGTAGACCTCGCTCAGCACCGGGCGGGACGTGCCGAAACCTTCCAGTTTGCCAAAGTATGCGGTTCCGTTGGTCAGCAGGACTGCCTGATAGGGCGTGGTGAAGGTTACGGGCGCCCCCGGCCTGGTATTCCTGACAATCAGGAAAGCGGCGGCAATTACGACGATTGCCGCTACCGCCCATATTATCTGAATTGCGGCACTGCCTTGCTGGTTCTTCATCATAAAATGAACATCCTTCTGGGCTAGAAGCAGAAGTTAGAAGCAGAAAAGCATATCATTTTTGCGGCGGGAGACCCGAGACAAATATTGATAACGGGTAGCGGTGGAGTTACGGATTCACCCGTGAAGCCTTTCGGCCAGCTAGGCCAGATCCAGGGTAATCTTTTTCGCAGCCGGATCCAGCTTCACGATGCGAAACTTGCGAATCTGTCCGGTGCGTACCGGCTCGGGCTTGGCGCCTTCAGCCGGGGCAGCGCCCTTCCAGCGAGCCTGCAGCATCGATCCCAACGACGACAAATCAGGCTTTGAAGACGAAGCGGGTTTGGCCTGAGACTTGGCTTCAGGCGCGGGATTCGCACCATCCATCCGGCAATCGCCGTAGACACCTTCGCCAAGTTCTACGCGGGCGTGACCTTCCGAGACTTCTACCATGCGTCCGCTGACCAGATCGCCCTCTTTGTGCTCGGCGATGTATTCGTCCAGGCCGCTGGGCACGAGTTGCTTCATGCTGAGACGGAGTTGGCGCTTTTCGGTATCAATCGCCAGCACCTGCGCGCGAACCACTTGTCCGGCTTTGACCACTTCCTGGGGATGATTGATGCGCTTCTCGGCGCTCATCTCGCTGATGTGGATCATGCCCTCCACGCCTTCGGCGAGTTGCACGAAAGCTCCGAACTTGGTGATGCTGACGACTGGGCCTTCGACAACGGTGCCGGCGGCGAAACGCTGAGCGGCTTCGGCCCAGGGATCGCCCAAGGTCTGCTTCAGGCCGAGGGACATGCGGCGCTCGGCGGCGTTGATGCCGAGAATCACAGCGTCGACAATTTCTCCTGGCTTCACCAGGGTGCTGGCGCTGCGCATCTTCTTTCCCCACGACATCTCGGAAACGTGGATCAGTCCTTCAATCCCGGGCTCGAGTTCTACGAACGCTCCGAACTCGGCGACGCGTGTGACCGTGCCACGGACTCGTTCGCCGACCTGATACTTTCCGGCGACCCCATCCCAAGGATGCGACAGCAGCTGTTTCATGCTCACCGAAATGCGGCGCTTGCCGCCATCGTTGGTGATCTTGAGCACTTTGGCTTCGATCTGCTGGCCGACGGAGAGTACGTCTGCCGGCTTGCCGATGCGGCTCCAGGAAATCTCGCCGACATGCAGCAAGGCATCTACGCCTCCGAGATCCACAAAGGCTCCGTAGTCGGTGAGGCTGCGGACCGTACCGCTAACGGTGTCGCCCTCCTTCATTTCGGAATAGCGGCGCTCTTGCACCGAGCGTTCTTCTTCTTCGGCGACGGCGCGGCGATCTACGACAACGTCTTCTTCGGTCACGTCGAGCTTGATAATGCGGCAGAGAATTTCCTGCTCGACCATCTTCTCCATCTCGGCGGCGTCTCGGGCGCCGCTGCGCGAGGCTGGCATGAAGGCGCGGACGCCCACATCCACGCTGAGACCGCCTTTGATCACGCCGGTGACGGTGCCAACAATAGTCGCCTTGTCGGCAAAAGCCTTCTCCAACGCTGACCAGTCTTTGGGCCGCTCGACTTTGGCGCGCGTGAGCTGGTAGTAGCCTTCAGGATCGCGGCCCTTGACCGAGACCGGCAGCTTGTCGCCGGGCTTCGCGCTTTCGCTGGAACCTTGGAAGGCCGCCAGCGGCAAAATGCCCTCGCTCTTGAAGCCGATGTCGAGGAAGACAGAATCGCCGGTGACGACGATGACGGTGCCTACGATTTGCTTGCCGCCATCTTCGCGTTTGTGCGAATGGCTCTTCTCGTACTGGGAAAGCATGTCGCCGAATGACTCGCCGGACTCGGTGACGGTGTCCGCAGAGGATTTGGGTTCTGGAATGCCGGAATTGGACATGATCAAGTCGGGATCGAAAAATGGCAGGCGCGCTTGCAGAGCTAGGATACCTCAAAACGACGCTGTCTTGCTCAGGAATTGACCGCCATTTGCCAAGTGCCACCTGAGGCGGCGACAATCGTTGCATGCCGAAAGATTCTCAGCCGGCCGGCCCTAGCGTTAGCGCGCACACCGCTATCCGCGATCCTTTTTCGCCTGGCGCAATGGTCATCGTCACGCTGGGGAATCCCCGGGACAAATTCTGGGGAATGATTCTGGGTCTGGCCCCCGAAGGGCTCAGCATGGCCGCCGTTGAGTTGGCATCTTTTGAGGATTTTGTCTTGATGGTAAAGGATGGGGAATCCTTCAGCCCCGCCATCGTCTTCTTCCCCATGCACCGGATCGAGCGCATCGAACTCGACCTGCCCGACGGTAATCTGCCTTCTCTGTCACAGCGTTTTTCTGCGAAGACCGGCATGGATCCTGCTGCTTTGCTCGGCGCTCGTGATGCCAGCGGCCCCGGTCAGCCGGCTGAGGGCCCGGAATGAAGTTTTCCCAAATCTTTACCGCGCCCAACCAACTCACGCTGCTGCGGATGGCTTTCGTCCCCTTTATCGTGATTGAACTGGTGGAGGGCCGCTATTTCTGGGCGTTGGTCCTATTCGTGATCGCCGGATTCAGCGATGGCCTGGATGGTCTACTGGCCCGCAAGCTGCACCAGCAGACCTTACTCGGCCAATATCTCGATCCCATTGCCGACAAGCTTTTGTTGAGCACAATGTTTCCCGTGCTTTCCATCCTGCACAAAATTCCGTGGAAATTTACCGTGCTTGTGTTCAGCCGTGACATTTCCATTCTGGCGGCCAGCACTGTCCTGTTTGCCATCGCGGGGCTGCGCGATTTTCGGCCCAGCATATTCGGAAAGGCAAACACTCTCTCCCAGATTGCCGCTGTGTTCTTTGTGATGCTCTTTTGCATTCGGCCCGAGCGCTGGATTTGGATTACTCGCACCGTGTTCTTGCGCGCCACCTTCGCTTTTACCATCGTCTCTGCCCTGCACTATGTTTTTCTGGTGCAGCACCGGCTGCGCTCGCACAATCATGCCTTGCCTCAGCATGCGACCACTTCCGGGTCCGGCAGTTGACCCTCTTTCTCGCGTCCCCCTAGAATTGGGGGTTCGACTCTGAAGATCGACTCTGAAGATCAACTCTGAAGTCCAACTCTGAGCGCCGCAATCGCCTATGGCCTTACGCCTTTACAACACCATGTCCTCGCAAGTCGAGGAATTCCAACCGCTGCGCGACAACGAAGTCCGCATATACGCTTGCGGCCCCACCGTCTATGACTACGGACACATTGGCAACTTCCGCACTTTTCTTGCGGTCGATCTGCTGCAGCGATTTCTGCGCCAGTCGGGCTACAAAGTCCGCTACGTGATGAATATTACGGATCTGGACGACAAGATTATCCGCAACTCGGCGCGGGACGGGGTCAGCGTGCAACAGTACACGGCGAAATACGACAAGGCGTTTCGCGAAGATGCTGCCCTGATCGGAATCGAAGAACCGGCGCTGGTGCGTGCCACAGAACATATCCCACAGATGGCAGACTTTGTGGCCAAGCTGGTTGATAAGGGGCTTGCCTATCGTACCGACGATGGCTCGTTTTATTTCCGCATCGCGAGCTTTCCTCGCTACGGAAAATTATCGAAAAAAGACTTCAGCGAGATGCGCGACGGAGCCCGCGTCGACGTCGATGAATATGACAAAGACAGTGCGCGCGACTTTGCGCTGTGGAAGGCTCCCAAACCGGGCGAGGCTTTCTGGGATTCCCCCATTGGACCGGGCCGTCCTGGCTGGCACCTGGAGTGCTCGGTCATGTCGATGCAGGAACTAGGCGAGAGCTTCGATCTGCACGCTGGCGGAGAGGACCTGGTCTTCCCGCATCATGAAAATGAGATCGCACAGTCGGAGTCGCTCACCGGAAAAACTTTCGCGCGCTTCTGGTTTCACGTTCGCTTCCTCCTGGTTGAAGGAGAGAAGATGTCGAAGAGTTTGGGGAACTTCTATACCCTTCGCGACCTGATGCTGAAAGGCCATAAGCCTTCGTCGATTCGCTATCTGCTCGCGTCGGTTCCCTACCGCAATCAACTCAACTTTACTTTCGACGGACTCAAGCAGGCCGCTGTCTCAGTGGAGCGACTGCGCAACTTCCGCCAGCGTTTGACGACGGGAAATTTTCCCGCCGGATCGAATTCGGAGTTGCAGGCGCTCGCCAGTGGAACGATGGAGCGCATGCGGGCTGCTCTCGAAGACGATCTCAACACAGCACAAGCACAGGGCGCTATCTTCGAGATGGTGCGCAGCGCTAATTCGGCACTCGATGCGGGCGAGGTCAAGGCCGGCGACGCATCGCCGCTGCTCACCACACTGGAAAAGTTCGACGAAATCTTCGCCGTGCTGAAAGACGACGATGCTCCCAAGATGAAGCAGGTCTTCGATTGGTCGAAAAACGAAGGGCGCGAGAAAGACATCAGCCCGGAATTGCGGGACGCAGTTCAGTCCAACCAATTGTCTGATGCCGATATTGAAAAGAAGATCGCCGATATGGAAGCCGCTCGCCGCAGTCGCAACTTTAAGGTTTCCGACGCCCTGCGCGCGGAACTCACGGGAGCTGGCATCGTCATTGAGAATACGAAAGACGGCGTGCGCTGGAGAAGAAAGTAGTTTTAGCGAGTGTTAAGCTGAAAGCTGACGGCTGAGAGCTGACCGCTCCTTATGAAGTCCCTCGACGAATATCTGCGCGACGCCGAGCAAGCGCACGGACACCTTTGTGCCGGACAAGTACTGGGCGTGCGGCTGGCAATGCTGGGCTTAGACAAACTGGGCATAGAAGATCCTCGCGGCAAAGACCGCAAGCGGCTCGTCACCTTCGTGGAAATCGATCGCTGCGCTACTGACGCGGTGGCTGTTGTCACAGGTTGCCGCCTGGGCAAACGAGCCCTCAAATTCCGCGACTGGGGAAAAGTGGCGGCGACATTTGTGGATGTGAGCAGCGGCAAGGCAATCCGCATTGCTGCGAAAGAATCTTCGAAGACACTGGCGCGCGAAATGCATCCTGAAATCGCCGACAAGAACCAACAGCAGATGCTCGCCTATCGCGAAATCGCGGATGATGACCTGTTTACCACGCAGTGGGTGAAGGTGAATTTACCGCCCGAAGAGTTTCCCGGCTACAAAGGCGAGCGCGCCGTGTGCGAAGCCTGCGGCGAAGGCATCAACTTCCGTCGAGAAGTGCACACTGAAGAGAAAGTTCTTTGCCGCGCCTGCGCTGGAGAACGATACTACGAACCAATCTAAGCCGCTTCTTCGTAGGCATGGGCTACACGCAGAATCGTCGACTCATCGAAATGCTTTCCGAGAATCTGCAAGCCAATCGGCAGCTTCTCACGCGTCTGGCCGCAAGGAATCGAAATTCCTGGAATCCCCGCTAAGTCGGCCGTAACCGTGTAGATGTCTGCCAAATACATGGCCAGCGGATCGTTCGATTTTTCGCCGAGACGAAACGCGGCTGTTGGACTGGTCGGCGTTACGATCGCATCCACTTTGCTGAAAGCCTCTTCGAAGTCGCGCGTGAGCAGGGTCCGCACTTTCTGCGCCTTCAGGTAATACGCATCGTAATAACCGGCACTCAACGCGTAAGTGCCGAGCATGATGCGGCGTTTCACTTCGGCCCCGAAGCCTTCATCGCGGCTGCGGCGATACATCTCGGAGAGCGACTTCGCTCCTGCGGCGCGATGGCCGTAGCGCACACCGTCATAGCGCGCGAGGTTTGAAGAGGCTTCCGCGGTTGCGATCAGATAATAAGCAGGGATTGCATAAGGCGTGTGCGGCAATGATACCGGCACAATCTCACAACCTAGATTTTTCAATTTATCGATGGCGGATTCAACCGCATGGCGAACTTCGTCGTCGAGTCCGTCGCCGAAATATTCTTCGGCCACGCCCAGTCGCAATCCGCGCGCGGGTTTTTCGAGTTCCGCAACATAATCAGGCACAGGCACGTCCGCCGAAGTTGAATCCATGGGGTCGCGGCCTGCGATGGTGCGCAGAACGATAGCGGCGTCCTTCACCGTTCTCGTCAGTGGCCCAATGTGGTCGAGCGATGACGCGAATGCAATCAGACCGTAACGCGAGACGCGACCGTAGGTTGGCATCAGCCCTACTACGCCGCAGAACGATGCGGGCTGCCGGATTGATCCTCCCGTGTCCGAACCTAGCGCCACCACCACCATGTCGGCCGCAACAGCCGCGGCTGAACCGCCGGACGATCCTCCAGGCACACGAGTCAAGTCGCGGGGATTTCGCACAGGGCGGAATGCGGAGTTCTCGTTCGACGAACCCATGGCAAATTCGTCGCAATTCGTTTTGCCTAAAACAACGGCTCCTGCCCCTTCCAAGCGCACGACCGCGGTGCAATCGTAGGGAGGAATGTAACTGCCCAGGATTTTCGAGCCCGCGGTCGTGCGCACGCCGCGAGTGGACATCACATCTTTGATACCGACGGGGACGCCGCCGAGCGGCGGCAACGGCTTGCCCTCGGCGGCCATGCGGTCGATACGATCCGCCTGTTCTAGCGCACGCTCCTTGCAGAGGGTGAGGAATGCTCCAATCTGCCCATCCTCTTTCTCTATGCGAGCGTAGTGTGCTTCAGCCAGCGCGAATGCGGTCGTCCTGCGCTCCTGCACGGCAGAGCGGACAGCGTCGATTGTGAGTGGAGCAAGTTGCATGTCGATCCGAAATCAGAAATGGTGCACCCGCAGAGAGTTAATCGGCAGTTGTTCTTATCAGCTATCGTTCAATCACCTTCGGCACCCGAAAAAATGTTCCGTCGGCATCCGGCGCGTTCTCGAGTGCGAGTTCCTGAGGCAAAGACTTGCGCAGTCCTTCCGGCACATCTTCACGGTAGGTGTACGCAAATCTCTCGCTACCCTGCTTGGAGTCGTCGACGCCGTAGCGATCCGAGACCTGGGCCATCGGTTCGACATTGGATGTGTCGAGTTCGTTGAGCCGGTCGATGTAGCCGAGAATCGAGTTGAGATCGCGCACCATGCCAGCGCGCTCCGCTGCGGAAAGCTCGAGGTTTGCCAGATCGGCGACGTAGGTTACATCCTTTTCTGTGACTTTCATCGTCCGGAACTCTCAGTCTCTTGGCGCTGAGATCACAAACTCGATCCGCTCCACTTTCTGGCCGACGTAGCGATTCAGTGTGGCGAGGTAACGAGGAGCCAGACTTTGCATTTCCCGCTTCCATCCAGCATCGGGAACTTCGACGCGCAGCACTCCGCCAATAAAGTCCAGAGCTCGAGTGCGTTCCGCCACTTTCGATCCACAAACCAGCGGCCACGCGAGCACAGGAGCGTCCGCTGGCGGCACGCGGCGTAGCGAACCGAGCACAATCTTATCTAGTCCTGCACTTGCCGGTTCCAACTTGGCGCCTCGTCTTGGGTGAAAGTAATTTCCGTCCAACCAGGAGTTCAGATTTTAGCATTCCACTACGGAGAAAGCGGAAATGTGCTCAATACGAACTTGAATGCGGCGTCATGAGAGGTCAAGTGCCCCTCAAGCTGAGCGTCTTCCACGGCCTCCAGAATCTCCCGGAACCTCGGTCCCGGTTTATATCCCGCGGCAATCAAGTCATCGCCGCTCACCAGCGGAACGGGACGAATTTTCTCCGGCGGAATCTCGGCAAGCTTTTTCTGGATGAACTCATAAGTGCTTAGATTGCGATGGCTGGCCAGACTATCGGCACGATGCAGCGCGAGATGTTCGTCGAAGCCGGACATGCGGAGAAATTTTTTTAACGTGGACTCCTTCATGCGCAGGACATGGCCGAAGCGCATGTGATTGTCGACGAGCGCCAGCACCTGCGCAGTATCGTCGTTCGAGAAACGCAAGCGTCTGCAAACTTCTTCCGCCATCTTGACGCCCACATCCACATGGCCGTCAAAGCGGATTCGATCGGGCGCGACTCGAAAGGTCGCGGGCTTGCCCACATCGTGCAGCAGCGCGCCCCAAGCCAGCGTGGGCGGGCAAGGCTCGGGCAAATGATTGAGCAGCAGAAGCGTGTGCACGAAGACGTCGCCTTCGGGATGAAACTCCGGCGGCTGAGCAACGCCCTTCATACCTGAAATCTCCGGCAACACTTCTTTTAGAAGGCCGGATTGATCGAGCAGCAGGCAAGCGCGCCGGGCGCGGCCCTCGATGAGCATTTTCGTAAGTTCATCCCGAACCCGCTCGCAAGAGACGATTTGAATTTCGTGGGCACGCCGCTGGATCGCCGCCAAAGTCTGCTCCTCAATTTCGAAGTTAAAACGCGCGGCAAAGCGCACGGCCCGCAGCATTCGCAACTTGTCTTCCGCGAATCGCCGCTCGGGGTCGCCGATGGCGCGAATGACTCCAGCTTCAAGGTCTTTTCGTCCGCCGACAAAATCCAGTACTTCATTCGCTTCCGGATCGAGCATCATGCCGTTGATGGTGAAGTCGCGGCGGGCGGCGTCCTCGCGTGGATCTAAGCTGAATCGCACTTCGTCGGGACGACGACCGTCGGAATATCCAAGGTCTCTGCGGAAGGTTGCCACCTCCACGGGACGCGTATTCGTCGCGTTTTCCTCTCGCGCGGCTTGACTCTCCGCTGGCGGCACCAGCACCACGCCGAACTGCGCTCCCACGGCGTAGGTCTCGGGGAATACTTCCATTACCTGCTCAGGCGTGGCGTTGGTAGCCACGTCATAGTCGGCGGGCTGGCGTTGCAGAAGAAGATCGCGCACGCAGCCACCTGCCAGGTAGGCCTGAAATCCTTGCTGACGGAGGGTGTGAATGATCGAGATGGCGAAATCTTTGGACATTGCGCTGCGCCGGAAGAAACGCCCGGTGACAATTCATCATACCGCCGGTTTTTTCTTCAAAGAAATCGCTTGACATCATGTAAAGCGTGCTTTACATTTGAAGATGTCAAGGACGCTTGACATCATGACATTTGTCACGCTGGCCCCGTGACGGTTTGTACTGGTAACGACCGATGGTTGGAACGACGATGCACATTAATCAGAGATTAGAGAGGACACTATGAATTTCCAAATTTCCAATATCCGGCGAATTGCGGGTTGGATAGCGTTTTACCTGCTGCTTTCAGCCCCTGCTTTCTTGGCCAGCGCCGACAATGGTAATAGTTTCGTGGTCCGGCATGCGCGCGTGTTCGACGGGCACGCGACCATCGCCCAGGCCGACGTCTGGGTAGGAGACGGCAAGATCAAGGCCGTAGGCAAGGACTTGAAGGTTCCCTCCGGAGTGAAAGTGATCGAGGGCACCGGCGATACTCTTATCCCGGGGCTGATCGACGCGCACACGCATGCGTGGGGTGATGCCTTGAAGGAAGCTGAAATCTTTGGCGTGACCACTGAGCTCGATATGTTCACTGACGTCAAATACATGCAGCAGACAAAGAAGGAGCAAGCCGAGGGGAAAGATCTCGAAATGGCCGACCTGCGTTCGGCGGGAACGCTGGCAACCGCGCCCGGCGGGCACGGCACGGAGTATGGAATACAGATTCCCACACTCTCGACGCCGGAGGAGGCGCAGGCTTGGGTGGATGCGCGGATTGCGGAAGGGTCGGACTACATCAAGATTGTGTATGACGACGCCAGCGCCTACGGCGGACACCGGCCGACTCTGAGCAAAGAAACTGTGAAGGCCGTAGTGGACGCGGCACACAAGCGCGGCAAGCTAGCAGTGGTTCACATCGGCAGCCAACAGCAGGCGCATGATGTTATTGAAGCGGGAGCGGATGGATTGGCGCATTTGTTCAGCGACAGCGCACCTGCGGCCGACTTCGGAAACTTTGTGGCGGCGCATCATGCGTTTGTAGTGCCCACGCTCAGCGTTCTGGAAGGAGTGGGAGGAATTGCGAGCGGGGAGTCCCTCACTAATGATTCGCGTCTCTCGCCTTACCTCACGGGCGACGACACGGCGAATTTGAAGCGAGCCTTTCCCAAGTTTCCGGCAGCGTTGAGCGAGAAATATGCCGAGCAGGCGGTCAGCCAGTTGAAGGCGGCACGTGTGCCAGTGCTGGCGGGAACGGACGCGCCGAATCCGGGGACTTCGCATGGAGCAAGCATTCATCGCGAACTTGAGTTGCTGGTGCGATCGGGACTTACGCCGGAGGAAGCGCTGGTGGCTGCGACTTCGGCGCCGGCGGCGGTTTTTCATCTGGATGACCGAGGTGTCATCGCTCCCGGCAGGCGCGCCGACCTGGTGCTGGTAAAGGGCGACCCAACGCGGGACATCCTCGCCACCCGCGATATCGTCTCGGTGTGGAAGTTGGGAGTGGAAGACGACCGCGCCAGCTACCGCGCTGCAGTGGAGAAAACGAAACAGGATGCTGCGAAGGCGGCGCAAGCACCCGGACCTTCGGGCGCGGACAGCGGACTGATCAGCGATTTTGACAACGGACAACCTGAGACGAAATTCGGCGGCGGCTGGATGATTTCCACTGACAGCATTATGGGCGGAAAATCCACTGCTGAGATGAAGGTGGTGGAGGGAGGCGCAAAGGGTGACGCACATTCTTTGGATGTGTCGGGAACGATTGGCGGGGAACTTCCGTTTGCCTGGGCGGGTGTGATGTTTTCGCCGGGTGCGCAACCGTTTGCAGCTGTGAACTTATCGAAGAAGAAAAGTATTTCGTTCTGGGCGAAGGGTGATGGCAAGACTTACCGCATTCTGTTCTTCACGGAGAGCGGAGGACGCATGCCGGCGCAACAGACGTTCGAGGCGGGGCCGGCGTGGAAGCAAGTCAGCGTGCCGTTCTCGGCGTTCAACGGAACGGATGGCCACGATGTCTCGGCGATTCTTTTTGTCGGCGGTCCAACTGCGGGAGCGTTTGACTTTCAGATTGATGAAATTAAGCTGGAGTAGATGGGACGTTGACGGAGTTTCTATTGCAAAGCTCTTAACCGCTGAGGGCGCTAAGAACATCCGCGGAGATCGCTGAGAAGACCAACTCACCTTTATTCTCTGCGTCTTCGCGGCCTTCCTCTGCGCTTTCTGAGAAAGGCTTTCGAGGGCCGAGCCTTCCCCGGCCCTCGCGACTTGCAACTCGTATGTAGAAACTGGAAACTGTAAGCCATGGCTGACGCCTACATCCTGGGCATCGAGAGTTCCTGCGACGAGACGGCTGCGGCCGTGGTGCGGTCGGGAGAACAGGTTATCTCCAACGTTGTAGCGTCGCAGATCGCGATGCACCAGCCTTATGGCGGCGTTGTGCCGGAACTGGCGTCGCGCGAGCATCTGCGGGCGATTGTCCCCGTTGTCCGGCAAGCACTGGCTGAGGCCAACCAGACCTTTAACTCCGTGGACGCAATCGCAGTTACGCAGGGGCCGGGGCTGGCGGGAGCGTTAATGGTGGGCATCAGCTATGCCAAGGCACTGGCGTATGCGCTCGACAAGCCACTGGTCGCGGTAAACCATCTGGAGGGGCATATTCACGCCGTTCTGCTGGAGCAGCGGCAGAAGGGAAATCACGAACTGCAATTTCCCGTGTTGGCGCTCGTCGTGTCCGGAGGGCACACGCATCTTTATCTGGCAGCGCTGAAAAACGATGGCTGGACCTACGAAAACATTGGGCACACGCGCGACGATGCCGCCGGCGAGGCCTTCGACAAAGTAGCGAAGCTGCTGGGACTGGGATATCCGGGCGGACCGATTATTGACCGGCTCGCTCCGCACGGCGATCCCACGGCTGTGAAGTTTCCTGCGGCGCAGATCAAGCACAGGGATCGTCGGGATCACCGCGGACAAATAGAAACGGAAAGCGAGCGGGCGCGCTTTGATTTTTCCTACAGCGGCATCAAAACGGCGGTGCTGCGCTACGTCGAGGTTCATGAGATGCACCGGTCGATCGAAGAACGGCGCAAGGCTTTGGCAGGCATCGTCAAGCCGAAGGTAGAGGACTATCTTTCTCTTTGCGACAAGAAGACACTGGACCTGATTGCCTCTTTCCAACGCGCCATGGTCGAGGATCTGGTAGGCAAGACTCTGGCGGCGGCTCGCGCTTGCGGTGTGGCCACACTGTTTGTGACTGGGGGCGTAGCGGCGAACAACGAATTGCGCCAGACCTTTGAGCAGCGCGGCGCCGAGGATGGCCTGCCGGTATTTTTTCCCTCGCGGGGACTCTCTACCGACAACGCCGCTATGATTGCGGCGGCGGCCTATCCTAAATTCATGGCGGGAGATTTTGCGGCTATGGATTTTTCAGCCGAAGCCAGCCTGCGATTGCGCTAGCCCAACTCTGCGGGCTACTTTCCTGCGCCTTGCCGGTGACTTTTTCCCATCACCGCAGCTAATGCCTTCTCCATCTGAGCCTGAATATCGATGTCTTTGTAGATAGCGAAGTCGACGCGGTTCTCTTTTTCGTCGAAGCCGCTGGCGCGGCCTGCAACCACAATAATGGGAATGTTCGCGGTCTCAGGATTTTTCTTCAGAACGGTAATCAGTTCGCTGCCCGACATCTTGGGCATCTGCATGTCGGTGATGATCAGGTCGGGGTGAATACGTTCCAGAATCTGTAGAGCTTCCACGCCGTTCGTGGCGGCCTCCACCACGAAGCCGCGCTCTTCAAGAAAGCGGCAAACGGTGTAGCGGATGAGCATGGAATCGTCGACAACCAGCGCTACGGCAGGCATGAGCTTGCAACGTGCGGAAATGCACGCCCCCGGCGAGTAGGCTAGCAGAGCCGTTCTTTCAGCTACAAGGCGGATTCCATCGACGCGGTTACTTTGGTGGAAATCTTTTGTTTGGGCGTGGACGATAGCAAATCGCGCGGGAATTCTAAGCTTCTTCGGCTTCGTCCGCGGAGCTTTCCTCGATGCTCATGTCTTTGAGTTCGCTGGATTCGAAGACTTCGCGGCATTCGAGGCATTCCACGAACTCGGCGTCCTCGTCACGGCTCACAATTTGCACGCGTGGATGTTTGCAAGGTTGTTTGTCCGCGTTGTGAGGGTGCGAAAACGGCTTCGAGGTCATAAATCCGAAACAATGCCCTCATCGAATACGCGGGGAGGAAACGGATTCGCGGGAATTTCCCGGTATTTTAGCCCTGCTTTTGTAGTTGTCAAGTCTTTCGACGCGGTCGGGCTGTGGATTTTTTCCTGTTTTCGTAACATCGTCCATAAAAAGCGCCGCCTTGGGCAGGAATTCCGACCAAAATCATCGCCAAAGCCTAAACCGTTCAATTGCGGATAGTTACCATCTAATGCCGATATCTTCAGCTGCCTGAGAAGGCTTGCGTAATCGGGCAAGATCGACGTAAAATGAACTACGACAGAAAAGGTCGGATTTCAGGAAGGCTTGGTCCGGCTTCGTACGCACAATGCTGAAGTTGACCAAAAAGGCGGATTACGCGTTGATGGCCATGAAGCACCTGGCCGACCACGCTCAGGACGGCACGGGGAGCGCCAGCGCGAAAGATGTGGCCGATTCTTTTGGAATTCCACCTGAGGCCCTGGCCAAGATTTTGCAGCGACTGGCGAAAGCGGGTCTGCTGCATTCGCAGCACGGGACGAATGGCGGCTATAGGTTGGCGCGTGCCGCGCATACGATTTCGGCCTTTGAGGTGATTCAGGCAATCGACGGTCCGCTGTTTATCACTTCCTGCGTGACCGTGCGTGGAGAGTGTGGACAAAGCAACCGCTGTAACATCCGTGAGCCCTTGCGCAAAGTGAATGACAGCATCGAAGCGGTATTGAGGCGCATCAAGATCTCACACATGCGGGAAGAGACAGAAGCCGCTGGAAGCGCCAGCAGCAAGCCGGCCGAACTGGTCACGATAGTTTAAGAGCAAGAAATTGAGCATTTAAGCAGGTAGGAGACGCAATTATGAGCACGGATGTAAAGATCCCCCAGAGCCTTCCAGTAACACAGCACGCCGTTCCCCAGGGAGTGAAGCTGCCCATTTATATGGATAACCACGCCACCACCCCCATGGATCCGCGGGTGTTGGAGGAAATGCTGCCCTATTTCATGGAGAAATTCGGCAATGCCGCCAGCCGCAATCACTCGTTCGGATGGGCGGGCGAAGAAGGCGTGGAGACGGCTCGGGAGCGAATCGCGAAGCTGATCGGCGCTACCACCAAGGAAATCATCTTCACTTCCGGCGCCACCGAGAGCGATAACCTCGCCATCAAGGGCGTGGCCGAGATGTACCGCGAGAAGGGCAACCATATCATCACCGCAGTCACTGAGCATAAAGCGGTGCTCGACACTTGCAAGCGCCTGGAGAAGTACGGCTATCGCGTTACTTACCTGCCGGTGCAGAAGGACGGCTTAGTCGATCTCGAAGAGTTGAAACGCGCCATGGACGATAAGACCATCCTGGTTACAATCATGGCTGCGAACAATGAAATCGGCGTTGTTCAGCCCGTCGCTGAGATTGGCAAGATGTGCCGCGAGCGCGGCATTATCTTCCACACGGATGCGACGCAGGCGGTGGGCAAGATTCCCATTGACGTGAACAAGCAATTCATCGACCTGATGTCGATTTCCGGCCACAAAATGTATGGGCCGAAGGGTGTGGGTGCGTTGTACGTTCGCCGCAAGAATCCGCGGGTGCAGATTTCCGCCATCATCGACGGCGGCGGGCACGAGCGCGGCATGCGCTCGGGAACGCTCAATGTCCCCGGCATCGTTGGCTTGGGCAAAGCCTGCGCGATTGCGTCGGAAGAGATGGCGCACGAGGCTTCGCAGCTAGCCAGTCTGCGTGATCGCTTGCGTGACCGCATTATGAGCCGTCTGGATGAGACTTACATCAACGGGACTATGGGTTCTCGGCTTCCTGGCAACCTGAACATCAGCTTTGCTTATGTGGAGGGCGAGTCTCTGCTGATGGGCATTAACGACATCGCAGTTTCCAGCGGTTCGGCGTGCACCTCTGCGACTCTGGAGCCATCTTATGTATTAAAGGCTCTGGGCACCGGAGACGACCTGGCGCACAGCTCGATTCGGTTCGGCATTGGCCGCTTCAATACTGCAGCCGAAGTTGATTACGTGGCCGACCGCGTCATCGAAACGGTCGAGCGCCTGCGCGAACTTTCTCCGCTCTACGAAATGGCGAAGGAAGGTATCAATCTGAAGGATGTGAAGTGGGCTGGAGAAGCGCACTAGAGGCAAGGTTTCAAGTTTCAGGGTTTCAAAATTCAGCGTATCGCACTTTGATTTCGGGAGAGTACACAAATGTCATACAGCGATAAAGTAATCGATCATTACAACAATCCCCGCAACGTCGGCTCCATGGACAAGAGCAGCGCCGATGTGGGCACCGGACTGGTTGGCGCGCCCGAGTGCGGCGACGTCATGAAGTTGCAGATCAAGGTCAACCGCGACACGAACGTCATTGAAGAAGCCAAGTTTAAGACGTTTGGCTGCGGCTCCGCGATCGCATCGTCTTCGTTGGCCACGGAGTGGGTCAAGGGCAAGACAGTTGAGCAAGCCCTTGCCATCAAGAACATGGACATCGTGAAGGAGCTTTCGCTTCCTCCGGTGAAGATCCATTGTTCGGTACTGGCTGAGGATGCAATCCGCGCAGCGATTGGTGACTGGAAGAAGAAGCAGGAAGCTGCGAAGCCGGTGGCTGTGGAAGCGAGATAAGCTTCGAGCGACGAGCTTCGAGGACTGGTTAAGCGAGCACCCTTTCGCTCGCAGCTCAAAGCTCGTAGCTCGCAACGTGATTATGACAACCGCAACCGAACAACCCGCACCATCGCAAGCCGCACCGGCCAAGGGCATTCAGGTCACCGACAAAGCCTTGGGCAAGGTGAAAAGCGCGATGGCGAAAGAAGGCATCTCGCCCGAGCAGGGCGGGCTGCGTCTGGGCGTGCAGGGAGGTGGTTGTTCCGGGTTGAGCTACAACGTGCGTTTCGACACGCAGCCGCGCGAACGTGACCGCATCTTCCAGTTCGGCGATGTGCGCGTCTTCGTTGATCCGAAGTCTTTTATTTACCTGCACGGTATGATCCTGGATTACCAGGAAACGCTGATGCAACAGGGATTTGTCTTCGTGAATCCCCAAGCCACCAAGTCGTGTGGCTGCGGCACATCTTTCTCCGCCTGAGTGTGGCACGGGCGCCCACGCCCGCAAAAGCTCGCCACGAAGCTACTGTCCACGCCGCCAAGGTTGCTCGTAGAGTTGTCTTAAATGTTATGACGAATTTGACCACGATTACCGCGAAGCCCGCACCGGAGGAAACTCAATCCTGCTGGTCCTGTGGAACCATGCGCGCCGTGCACTTCTGCGAAGCCTGCGGCAAAGTTCAACCAGCGGTTCCGGTGGATTATTTCACTTTCTTCGGGCTGCCGCGGAAATTGGACCTGAACGTTGCTGCGCTGGAAAAAGACTTTTACGAACTGAGTCGTAAATTGCATCCAGATCTCAACGCCCGCGCTGGAAGCCAGGAGCAGGAGTGGAGCCTGCAACAGAGTTCCCTGCTCAACGACGCATACCGTACGTTGAAAGATCCGATCAAGCGCACGCAATATCTTTTGAAGCTGGAAGGGGTGGAGTTGGAAGAGCAGTCAAAGAGCGCGACCGAGCAGGCACGCTCCACTGGGCAACTCAAGAAGCAGATTGTCCCACCAGACTTGCTGGAAGAAGTCTTCGAGTTGAACATGCAGCTCGAAGAACTCCGCATGCAGAAGAAAATGGGCGAGGACGATCCCGCATTGATCGAAGAAATAGGCCGGCAGAGGCTGGAACTCGAAGAAAAGCAGACAGCGCTTCTGCGTGACCTGGAGCACCGCTGGAAGATGTGGGATGGAATGATCCAGCGCGAGCAGAACGGGCAACCCGTCTCGGAAGAAGAACGCAAGCAAGAACGGGAGAAGATGGTGGACCTGCTGAATCGCCGCAACTACATTCGGAATTTAGTGCGGGATGTGAGCGAGGTACTGGAGAATTGAGAGATTGAGTCATCGGGCGATTAAGTGATTGAAAAGCACAGGTTTTCAATCGCACAATCACCCGATCGCAAAATCACAAAATGGCTACTGATCGCATCGTCGGCATTGACCTGGGCACCACGAACTCTCTTGTGGCCTTCATGCAAGGGGAGAGCCCCGTCGTAATTCCCGGGGAAGACGGATTGAATCTCGTTCCGTCGGTTGTAGCGCTCGACGAAAACAATCAGCCCGTCATCGGCAATGCTGCCCGCAAATATTTGACGGAGACACCCGAGCGAGCTGTCTATTCGGTCAAACGCCTGATGGGACGCGGGGTTGACGACGTTCAGGAAGAGTTGAAGTTCTTCCCTTTCCGCCTGGCGGAGGATCTGCAAGCCGGTGAAGTTCTGCGCATTAAACTGGGCGAGAAGACATTTACTCCGCCGGAACTTTCCGCTCTCATCCTTCGCCAGCTCAAGCGCAACGCAGAGCGCTTCTTCGGAGCGCCGGTCACAAAGGCAGTGATTACGGTGCCCGCGTATTTCAACGATGCCCAGCGGCAGGCCACGAAGGATGCGGGGCGCATCGCAGGCCTCGAAGTATTGCGCCTGGTGAACGAACCGACAGCTGCATCGCTGGCCTACGGTCTCGATAAAAAGCAGAACGGTGTCGTCGCTGTCTATGACCTGGGTGGCGGCACTTTCGACATTTCAATTCTCAAACTGCACGACGGAATTTTCGAAGTCATCGCCACCAACGGCGACACGCATCTCGGCGGCGACGACATCGATAACTTGCTGATCACCATCGCGCTTGACGACACTCTCGGCGATCTCGGCCTCGACCTTCGCAGGAACGCTGAGGCGGTGCAAGCCATTCGTAAGGCAGTGATCGAGGCTAAGATCGCTCTGTCCTCGCAGCCCTCGGTGAAGCTCGATGTAGAACTCCCCGGCCGGAAGCGTTATCTGCGCGAGATCACGCGCGAACAGTTCGAGCAATTGATACAGCCGGTCATCGAACGCACCGTAGGTCCCTGCAAACAAGCACTGAAAGATGCCGGCCTGAAGCCTGAGCAGATTGATGAAGTGGTGCTCGTGGGCGGATCCACGCGCATTCCGAAGGTTCGCGCATTGGTGAAGGATCTTTTCCGACACGAGCCGCACACGGACTTGAATCCCGATGAAGTTGTCGCGTTGGGCGCGGCGGTGCAAGCCAACATTCTCGGCGGAGGCTCCGAAGCTACCCAGAACATGCTGCTGCTCGATGTCACGCCACTATCGCTCGGCATCGAAGTGGCCGGCGGCGTTACCGATAAAATCATTCTGCGCAATTCAACCATTCCGGCGTCCGCCACACAGTTCTATACCACGCAGGTGGACGGCCAGGCCAACGTTGCCATTCATGTGTTGCAAGGCGAGCGAGAACTGGCAAAGGATTGCCGTTCGCTGGCACGCTTCGACCTCAAAGGGATTCCGCCGATGGCCGCTGGCATGGCGCGCATCGAAGTGAAGTTCCTGATCGACGCGAACGGCATTCTGCACGTTTCGGCGCGCGAGCAGCGCAGCGGCAAGGAGTCTGAAATCCAGGTTCAGCCCAGCTACGGCCTTACCGACGAGCAAGTCGAAGGCATGATTCTCGATTCGTTTGATAGCGCGGAAGAAGATTTCCGCCAGAGGCAGGTCATCGAGGCGCGCAACGAAGCGGCGACAATTTTGGCTGCCCTGGAAAAAGGGAAGAAGAGTCCGGCCTGGGGACATCTGACCACCGATGAGAAAAAGAAGATCGCGAAGATGGAGAAGGCATTAACCGCGGTCAGTGGTGATGAAGATTATCAGGCGATCCGCAAAGCCATCGAAGCGCTCAATCAAGGCACGACCCGGCTGGCGGAACTGATGATGGACAGCGCGGTTTCTAGCGTACTGAAAGGCAAGACCATGGAAGAAGCCGACATGGGCGAAGGGCCGACGGCGCCTCATCCCATGGCGAAGGCGGAGTTTGAATAGAATCCTCGTGCGTTGGTAACGCGAGCTTGCATTGAAAGCAGGCGGGAGGAAATATGGCGGTCAAACTGAGCTATGTGATCGAATTCGTCGCTGACATGGACCGTGCGGTCAAGTTTTATCGCGACACGTTGGGATTGCCCTTGAAATTTCAATCACCGGGATGGAGCGAGTTTACCACTGGAGAAACCACCCTCGGCTTGCATCCGGCTTCCGACAAGAACGCCGCGGGCAAGCTTGAAATGGGTTTCAATGTGCCCGATCTTGGAAAGTTTTATGACGAGATGAGGGCCAATGGAGTGACGTTCTCGATGCCGCCAAAGAAACAGGATTTCGGTGGCATGCTGGCGCAATTTGAAGATTCCGAGGGCGCGCACGTCAGCGTCAGCGGCGATAATTAGATCAGGAGTATTCATGTCAGAAGAGAAAACACAATCCGCGGGGACAGCCACCGAAGAAGCTCCCGGCGAAAATACGGTACAGGTAACGTTCCTGCCCGAGGGCAAGACCGTGCAGTTCGAGCACGGCAAACTTCCCTACGAATATCACGGCAAGGAAGAATCAATCCTCGACGTTGCACTGAACAATGGCATCACGCTCGACCACGCCTGCGGCGGCAACTGCGCCTGCACCACCTGCCACATCTGGGTCAAAGAGGGCGCCGAGAATCTTTCGCCCATGGACGATGACGAGGCCGACCGTCTCGACATGGCCGCCGACTTGCAGTTAAACTCTCGTCTCGGTTGCCAGGTGCAGATTACGAAGCCGGGGAAAGTCGTGGTTGAGATTCCAGCCTGGAACCGGAATTATATTTCGGAAGAACATCACTAAAGCAGGTTTCAAAGTTTCAGGGTTTCAAAGTTTCGAAATCTCAGCGTGGGAAAGCTTTTTGAACCTTGAAACTCTGAAACCTTGAAACCTTTCACTAAGGAACCCTATGCCGAAATCTCTAACCTGGGACGACGCCGAAGACATCGGCATCCTGCTCTCGGAGACTCATCCCGAGATCGAACCCCTCACCGTCCGTTTCACCGATCTGCATCGTTACGTGACCGAACTGCCTGACTTCAAGGGGGACCTTGCCGCTTCGAACGAGGGCAAACTCGAAGCCATCCAAATGGCATGGCACGAAGAATTTCAGGACCGCACGATCGGATAGCCCACATCCCGGCTCACTCTTGCCCTAACGCAAAGTTTTTACATTTTTATGACATTTCGCGCCGCCGCTCAGCTTACTTTACCGTGAAGCGTTGAGGCGAGGACTCCCAAGAACACTCCTCGATCATCAACCCTCTCTCCGTCCAACTGCGAAGGGCACGGCTTGCACGCCGTGCCCTATTTTTGTTCGCGAAGTTGATTTCTAAAGCGTCGCTCTTTCCTATCCTACTGTGGCCGGAACCGGATCCTCCACGCTGGCTTCGCGCAGAAACTTCGCCGACTCCTCTGGCGGCGTCGGATTAATGTAGAAGCCCGTGCCCCACTCGAATCCAGCAGTCTTGGTAAGCTTTGGCATGAATTCCATGTGCCAGTGATAGTGGTCGTTGGTGGGATCCTGCGCGGGCGAAGTATGAATCACCAGATTGTACGGAGGATTGTCCAGCACGCGGTCGGCTTTAGTCAGCAAAGTCTTGAGCGCCTTAGCCAGGTTCTCAAACATGTGCGACGACGAATTCTCGAACGCCGACTCGTGCTGCTTGGGCAGAATCCAGGTTTCGAAGGGAAACCGCGGCGCGTACGGGGCAATCGTCAGGAAGTTCTCGTTCTCCGCGACCACCCGGCTGCCATTTTCCGTTTCCTGCCTAATAATGTCGCAGAACACGCAGCGCTCTTTGTACAGGAAATACTGTTTCGCGCCTTCGATCTCCTGCACCACGTTGATGGGCAAGATGGGCAGAGCAATCAACTGCGAGTGGGCATGCTCCAGCGAGGCCCCCGCCGCCTCGCCATGATTCTTGAACAACAAAATGTATTTGAAGCGGCGGTCCTTCTTCAGATCGAGAATGCGATCGCGAAACGTCCACAGCACGTCTTCGATCCGCTTTGGAGGCAGCGTTGCCAGGCTGGCGTTGTGATCGGGCGTCTCGATAATAACCTCGTGCGCGCCAATACCGTTCATGCGGTCGAACATACCCTCCGCCTGGCGGTTCAGCGTTCCTTCAATCCCCAGGGCCGGAAACTTGTTGGGCACCACGCGCACCGTCCAGCCCGGCGTATCCCGCTGCGATGCCGGACCGCCATTCGAACCCGGACGATAGGCTTGAATCTCCGGCGGCGTCTTGCTTTCGTTTCCGTAGCAGAAGGGGCAGAAGCCACCCTTCAACTTCACATTTTCGCGCGCGAAATCCGTAGGACGCTTCGCCCGGTCCGTGGAAATAATCACCCAGCGGCCTACAATCGGATCTTTTCTCAGCTCAGGCACTCGACTAGACCTCTTCGATTAGAATAACGATTTTTCTCATTTTAAGCCGTCAGTGAGGAATTGCGAAAGACTTCAATCTGCGGCTGGCGGGCTTTGGCCGTTTCATAGTATACGCTGACCACATCGAACCGCCACTGGCACAAAGGTGGAAGCCGCCGCAGGTACTCCCGGATTACGATTGCCAGCAGCTTCCGCTTGTACCGGTCGACCGCGGCTTCCCCGGGCTTCACGTCGCGCGTGGTGCGCGTCTTAACCTCTACGAAGCACAGAACATCGTCTTCCCATCCGATCAGGTCAATTTCTCCGCGGCAGCGGGGCGACCGGTAGTTTCGCGCCACCATCGTATAGCCCAGTTGGCGCAGATGGAAGTATGCGGCCTCCTCTCCGCGTCGCCCGGTGCGATGATGCTCAGCGGTCTTCTCAGCAGGCAACGTGCGTTTCGCCAGCCAGTCCAGAATCCGAAGCGCGGCTTGCGTTGGGCGGCCAGAGAAGCCCCTGATAAGCACAAAGAGATCTCCAAGGTAACTTTACCCGCCTGAATGCGGTTCTTGGGGCCGATCCCTTCAAAAAAATGAGCTTATGGACTGATACCGCCCAAAATGGGAAGCTCAACAGACTCTGGAGATCAGGCTTGGCCGCCCGGGAGCAATCGACCTTTAGTCGTGATCGTGTTCGTTCCAGTCGCGCTCCGTGCGCCAGCGATGCTCGTGCTCGTCCCACCACTGATGACGCTCTCTCCAGCAGCGCTCGCGAGCCTCATGCAGTTCGCGGCGCTCGTGATTTGCCTTGGCGCTGTTTCGCCCGTGTTTCTCGATAGCCTCGTGCAGCTCATGCTCGGCGTGAGCCACCCGCCGCTGGCATCGATCGTAATCTTCGGCGTGAAGGCGTGGAACCGCGGTGAACAACAATGCTCCCGTTAATACGGCTCCGGAAAGCAGATATTTTACGGTGACAGAAAACGTGTTCGCTCGATTCATGGGGATACCTCGTCTGTGATTGTCTCACTCAAAAGCATAGCTTCGATGCTGGATGTTCTATAAGGTTTGTACCGCGTTTCCCGGAATCGAACCAAACGCAGGGGGGACCCGGACTTCTAGCTCAACAGCTTAGTCATCGCTTTTTCATCGATGACTTCCACGCCCAGCTCCTTCGCTTTATCCAGCTTCGACCCCGCGTCCGCTCCCGCCACCACGTAATCCGTCTTTTTGCTCACCGACCCGGTTACTTTGCCGCCAGCATCTTCGATCATCTTTTTGGCCTCGTCGCGGGTGAGAGTAGGTAGCGTCCCGGTCAAAACGAAAGTCTTTCCCGCCAGCTTCGTGCCACGCTGCTTCTTTTGTCCGGCCAGTGTGAGCCCTGCATCGCGCAACCGGTCGATCAACTTACGATTGGCTGCAATGCCGAAGAACTCCACAATGCTTTCAGCGATGCGCGGGCCCACTTCATTCACATTCTGTAGTTCTTCCACACCGGCGCTCTCCAGAGCTTCCATCGATCCAAAATGCTCGGCCAGAAACTGCGCCGTGCGCTCGCCCACCATTCGGATGCCGAGTCCGTAGATGACCCGTTCCAGTGGCAGCTTTTTCGAGTTTTCAAGCTCATCGAGAACGTTCTGCGCTGATTTATCTCCCATGCGCTCCAGGCTGAGCAAATCGGTCTTCGTCAGCTTGTAAAGGTCGGCAACGTTCTTCACCAGTCCGCGCTCGGTAAGCTGGCTCACCAGCGCGTCGCCCATGCCGTCGATGTTCATCACCCCGCGCGAAGCGAAGTGCAGAATGGTGCCCAATAGTTTGGCGGGACAATTCGCGTTCACGCAGCGGTAGTCGACCTCACCTTCGGTACGAACGACTTTATTTCCGCAGACCGGGCACCTCTCCGGGATTTCAATTTCCGTTTTTCCTCGGGGATGATCTCTGTCGTCGATTACCTTGGCGACTTTCGGAATCACGTCGCCGCCGCGCTCGACTTGCACCCAATCGCCGATCTTGATGCCCAGGCGTTCGATTTCGTCCACGTTGTGAAGAGTCGCGTTGCGAACGGTTGTCCCGCCGATGGCTACTGGAACCAGCTCAGCGACCGGCGTAAGTTTACCCGTCCGGCCAACCTGCCATCGCACGGATTCGAGTTTTGTGATTCCTGCTCGCGCCGCATACTTGTAAGCGATCGCCCACCGCGGAGCTTTCCCAGTGAACCCCAGCTCGTCCTGCAACGAAATTCGGTCCACTTTTACGACAATGCCGTCGATCTCATAAGGTAGTGAATCGCGTTTCTCTTCCCACTGCTGGATAAATGCCCAAACCTCGTCCATCGATCGGACAAGCTTACGGTTTGGATTGACTTTGAATCCGGCGGCGTCGAGAGCCGCCAGAGTTTTCGAGTGATGATCAAAATACGTACGGCCGTTTTGCAGCAGAATATAGGGGAAATAATCGAGGCGGCGCTCCGCGGTGATATTGGAATCGAGCTGCCGCACTGTGCCGGCGGTGAAATTGCGTGGGTTAGCGAAGGTGGGCAGGCCGTTGCGTTCGCGTTCTTCGTTGATCTTTTTGAACGACGCGGTGGGCATGAGCAACTCGCCCCGCACCTCGAAATCGGCAGGGATGCCGGCCTTCTTCAGCTTCTCTTTTGGAATCGAGAGCGGCACCGAGCGCACCGTTCGTATGTTAAGCGTCACGTCTTCGCCCACACTTCCGTCGCCGCGTGTAATCCCGCGCGCCAGCTTCCCATCTTCATAAATCAGCGCCAGCGACATGCCATCGAGCTTCAATTCGCAAACGTAGTCCACATCTTTACGTCCGCTCAGTTCATGTACCCGCCGCTCCCATCCGCGAAGTTCTTCTTCGCTGTAAGTGTTGTCGAGAGACAACATCGGCGAAGAATGAGGGACTTTGACGAATCCTTCGCGGGGCTTGCCGCCGACACGCTGCGTCGGAGAATCCGCCGTGATCAGCTCCGGATGCTCCGCTTCCGCATCCTTTAACTGCCGCATCAGCTTATCGAATTCGGCGTCGCTGATCTTAGGCTGATCGAGGACGTAATAAAGGTATTCGTGGTGGCGGATCTTCTCACGGAGAGATTCGATCTTCTTGTCGAGGTCTTTGGTAGTTGCAGGCATCGCAGAAGATTATAGGTCGGACGGCGAGACAGCAACTTCCCGAATGCTCAAAGTGAAGGCGGCCGAAGATACAACGGCACCCGAGAACAGGATCACTGGCCCTTACTTTTCCTGAGTAATGCCGCCCAGCATTCTATAGAATGCCGGGACGCTGTGCCTGTTGCCGACTAGACTCGCGTAGAACCTGTTTGCCCCGGAGCACTGAACGTAAGCATTCGATAAGGATTCGACACGCTCTGGCCGACCTTCATAAGAGGGCCAGTAGTCATAGCAGGTCACACTCTCGTCCCCAATTGTGAAGTCGCGTCGATCTATTACCTCATCATCCCTTGGCACCCAAGGGCGCGCCGCCGTCTCATCAGACTGACTTTGTTGCTCGATCTTGATCTCCCAGGCAGAGAATGGCAAGCCCGTGTGGAGGTAAGGAGTGAAGCCCATGCCTATGCCCCGACCCACCAATCCTGACACCCGTGACTCGCCGTTCGCTGGTTGATCCGTATGGTACAGAACGATCCAGGTGGCGGGAATAGGGATTCGGTAGCCAGATAGGCGGCCGGATTGTGGTTGACTGAGATGCGAGAGAATCCCCCAGACCTCAGGCAGAAACAAGAAGAGCAGCAGCACCATCACGGAAGGGACGCACGCTGACCAGCGAATGCCTCGGTTCCGCCATCTGCTCTGGTTAGGATCGGCCCCGGACTGTCGATCGGCCAGCCAGCGCTTTGCCTCAAACTGAACGCTTCGGTTAGCCGTTCTCCTCACGACAAAGAACAAACCAACGGTGGCGCTTCCCCCGACCAACACTGCGAGTAGGATGAAAACGACAATCGCGACCGAAGATTCCCAAGCTATCGAAGAAACCCATTCGATTGAAACTAGGATCGCCACAAGGAATGCGACCAAGGCGGGCACGCCGAATGCCCCCACAGCAAAGATGGTCAGGGCCCTATTACGCCAGCCATCACGGCCATACATGATTCGGGAGAGCAGTACCGCCAGCCCGGGGATCAATAACAACTGTCCCCAGAGCACAGCCGCTTGGTAAGGACTCGGAGAATACCCGTCGTGCGGCAGCATCGCACACAAGAGCAAACTCATCTCGACCAAGGAGTATCCAGCCACTGCGGCGACAACTACGAGTGCTCTCTTCACGGAACGCCGGTCTCCTCAGGCGAGATGAATGAACTCAGCTACTTAGAAACCAAGCTGTGCCTCAAGGTTCCAGTGAATTTGAGCGAATCACAGGCCGCCTCGCTGCGCTTCGGCGGGACAGCCGAGGCGGCTGTCCCTACGTGAGCTGTTTTTACACCAAATCATCCAGCTTCAACGCCTGCGCCCCACCTTTCCACGACGCGTCAAACTGTTTCTGAATAAATCCCGCATCATAGGTCCGCTTCTGCTGCAACAGGGCTTGATGCAGCCCCCACAGGGAACGAGGATTCCGCAAATTCCGTTCCAGGTCGTCGCGGAATACTTTCTCCGCGGCGGCCGCATCTCCACTCATCAGCAGAGTGGCTCCCAACGATTCGCGGACCGGATAGAACCAGTCTGGCGGCTCCCCATACTTGAGCGTGTCCTGAATGGCGACGGCCTCCCTCAGCATGACGATGGCGCCGCTGTTGTCTTTCTTCGCCACTGCAATCTTGGCGCCTAAGACATCCTTCGCGATCTTCATAATGTCTTTGGCCTTGTTATTGATCGGCATTTGGAAGATCACATCGGGAGGCGTGGCCGCTTCGGCATCCGAAACAATTTTGTATTCGGCCTCAGCATCTGAGACCTTGCCCGTGCCCGCCAGCGCGAGCCCGCGGCCGAAGTGCCAGAAGACCGTAGCGGTCTTCATCGACGCATCGGGCTGCGGCATCTTCAGGATTTCATTCCAATGATGGAAGCGAATCTCCACCGCCACGGGAATGGTCATGAAACCTTCGAGCGGCGGCATATCTTTCACGTGCGGACCGACATTTTCAACCAGCAAATCCGCGTTCTTTTTCGACTCCGCATAGCTGCCGTTCATCGCGCCGCACATGGCGATGAAATGCAGGTTGTGACTGTAATACATCATGGGATAGATGCCCTGCGCCCCGGTTGCCTTGATATAGGCACGATCGACTTCCGCAGCTTTTTCATTGGTCTTGACCGCGGCTTCATAGTCGCCAGTGCGGATGTAAACATGTGCTGGCATGTGCACGATGTGTCCTGCGCCGGGCGCCAGCGAGGCAAGTTTGTTGGCTCCGGCCAGCGCGCGTTCGGGAGAAGCCGAGGCCTCAACCGCATGGATGTAATAGTGGATCGCGCCCAGATGATTGGGGTCGCGTTTCATCACCGACTCCAGCGTCGACACGATTTCATCCGTGCCGGCTTCGGGCGTGCCATCGACATGCCACAATCCCCAGGGATGCAAATTCATTCCGGCCTCGGCGAAAAGCGTGGCCGCGTCCAGATCGTCCGGGAATTCGCTGACCACCTGCCGCATCGCGTCGCGATAGTCTTCCGCAGCTTTTCTCAGATCGGATTTGGGATCGGACGGAAACCGCTTGGCCAACGCCTGGATATAGGCCTGATCGCTGGTCGAAGCGTCCGCCGATAAATCGACAGCTTTCTCCACCGCGTCGTGCGCATGCTTGTAACGGTCGGGATCGGCGGGATCGTTATAGTTCGGTCCTACGGCCTCGGCGACTCCCCAGAACGCCATTGCGAGCTTAGGATCGAGTTCCCCGGCATGCTGAAACGAGCGCGCCGCTTCATCGTGATTGAACGCAAATATGAATCGCAGGCCTTGATCGAAGAACTCCTGCGCCTGCGCATTCTTCGTGGAAACAGGATGATGAAGATCGCCGAGTCCCGTCACCAGAGTGACCGGATGCGCTTGAGCGTGAGAAGTATGGTCCTGGGCAACAGCGCCAAGGCATAGAAGCATTCCACAGAGAAAGTGTGCCAGAGTTTTCACCTGGTCTATCCTCCCGAAATTGGGTTTGAACTAAATCGTTTTGAACGCCCGCCCCGGAGCCCCAGAATCGAACTCGGGGGCCAAGCCCTCTTGCAAGCGACGCCTAGCCTATGCCAAATTGAAAGCCTTGCCAAGTGGGAAGCGAATTATGAAGAAATCTCCAAACCAAACGGCGTTGGGAGTCGCAGGAACCTTCGCCAGCAAGCTTCCGGCTGCTCTGCTCGAGGCCTTTAATACGAATAACCGCATCAACCAGTATTTAATCGAAAACATCGCTCCTGAGGCGTGGAAGTCAAAACCGCCAGACGGCAAGGGCCGAAAAATTTCCGCCATCGTCGCTCACATGCACAATGTGCGTGTGATGTGGTTGAAAGCCTCCGCAAAGGGAAGTATTATCCCGGCACAATTGGATCGCGGCACGGTCACTCCAGTGCAAGCGTCGCAAGCATTGGACGAAAGCTGTCGGGCTCTGGGTGAGCTGATGACTCAGGCTTTAGATTCGGATGGCCGCATTAAGGGATTTCGTCCCGACATCGCTGGTTTTCTCGCGTACCTCATCGCGCACGACTCCCACCACCGCGGTCAAGTTACGATGCTGGCGCGGCAGTTGGGCCATCCCTTGCCACAGAAAATTATTTTCGGCATGTGGGAGTGGGGCTCGCGCTGAACCGCATCTGAATTAAGCTTAATCACGACTCAGCTTCGACCGTTCATGCGGAAGGCAGCGTTGCTCTACAATCCGAACTCCGGGGGCACCGGAGGAAAGCAGTCCCGGCGTAAAGCTGAGGTCGAATCCGCCGTCAGCCTATTGCGCGACGCGGGAATCGATGCCACATTGGTACTTTGCGACTCTTCTGGCGAGGCGGAGCGGCAGGCGCGGCTGGCGGTGCAGTCTGACTGCGATACCGTCTTCGCCTGCGGAGGCGACGGTACCATCCACACCGTTCTTCAGGTTTTGGCGAACACTCCGGTCGCTCTCGCGATATTGCCCATGGGCACCGCCAACGCACTGGCCCACGACCTTCGGCTGCCTATGAAGATCAAAGAGGCAGCGCGCGCCGCTTTGCTGGGCACTCCCCGCCGGATCGCTTTGGGAAAAATACAATTCAGCGATCTCCGCGGCAATCCGGGCTCTCGATTTTTCATAGTCGCCGCCGGCGCCGGTGTGGATGCACACCTTTTCTACAAGCTCCACACCGGAACCAAGCAGCGTATGGGCATGGCCGCTTACTATGCGAAAGCCTGGCATCTTTGGTTCAGCTATCCCATGTCGCGCTTCCGGGTTGAATTCAGTGAGACCGGATCAGACCAACAAAGGAAAGCCGACATCACCGAATTGATGGCGGTCCGGATACAAAACTTTGGCGGAGTGCTTCAGGAACTCGCTCCGGGAGCCTCGCTTGATCGCGATGACGTGCGCGTAGTGTTCTGTCGCACCGCCAGGCGCTGGGATTATCTGGTCTATGTAACGCGTGGGTTGCTGCGCCAGAATTGGAAAGTTTCGGGCATCGACTTAGTCAGCAGCCAAAGAGTTTCGTGCCGGTATTTAGGTGATCCATCCGCGGGCGATGCGCCACAGCCAAAGATCTATGTGGAGGCTGACGGCGAGCTGGCCGGAACCTTGCCCGCAGAAATCAGCGTCGTGCCGGACGCACTTACATTGCTGGCCCCTCGCAAATAATTTCGCGAACCTCTCAACCCAATGGCAATTCCCGGAATATCCAAATAGAATCTTCAGACCCTTGGAACCCGTCACCCATTTCTTAACCGGTGCCTGCCTTGGCCGCGCCGGACTCAACCGCAAAACCGCGCTGGCCACGCTTACGCTCACCCTGGCCGCTGAAGCGCCTGATCTCGACGTCCTCAGCCGTTTCGGAGGCCCGGCTTTTGGCTTCGCTCACCATCGTGGATTCACGCATTCTTTTCTCGGCCTCCCGCTTGACGCTGCGGTTGTTGTTGGCTTTGTCTATCTCGTCTGGCGTCTTCGCGGTCGCAAGCTGAAAGATCCCAATCTCCCGCCACGATGGGGACTGCTCTTCCTCTATGCCTGCCTCGCCGGCCTCAGCCACATTCTGCTTGACTTCACCAACAACTATGGCGTGCGGCCATTCTGGCCATTCTCCGAGAAGTGGTACTCGTGGGACATCGTCTTCATTTTCGAGCCCATCATGTTCGGATTCCTTCTGCTCGGATTGATTGTGCCATCGCTGTTCTCGCTGATCGATAAAGAAATCGGCGTCCCTCGCCGCGGACCGAAAGGCCGTGTTGCCGCAACTGTCGCTCTGGTGGCAATAGTTCTGCTGTGGGGCTTGCGTGATTACGAGCATCGCCGCACCGTCAGCGCTTTAGCGGCCCGCACTTATCGAGATGCGGAACCGCTACGCGTGTCTGCCTATCCCGCTCTTGCGGATCCTTTTCAGTGGTACGGCGTCGTAGAAACTCGAAACTTCTTTGTGCTCGCTCCGATGAATTCCTTGGGCCCGGAAGTCGATCCCGAGGACCGGCTCAGCATTCGATATAAGCCCGAAGAAACACCGGTGACGCTGGCTGCGAAGAAGTCGTACCTCGGACGCGTTTACCTCGACTGGGCGCAATATCCGATTACCGAGACCGAAACGCTCGGACCGCCCCAAGCCGGATACATCGTGAACTTTCAGGATCTGCGCTTTGTGCAATTGCCCAGCCTGCTCGGTAGAGCGGGCCAGACGCGCCGAGCTCTGGGTGCCGGCGTTCAGCTCGATAAGAACCTTCACGTCATCGCCGATATCTACGGCTCCGGCGAAAATCAGAAGGCCTTCCCCGAACCACGCTGATGTGAAGCTACATGCTCGTGTGGGGACAGCCGCCCCTTTTGCAAGCTCAGGGCAGGCTCTCGGCTGTCCGCTTCGCGCAGCGAAGCTCTTCGGGCGATGCAGCATTAGTCACTACGCCGCTTGACGTACGTGCCCTCCCGCGCCCAAAATAAAGATTCAGTCTCGAGGTGCCCATGCTGCCCTATCTATTCGTCCTATTAGTCATCGCCGTTCGCTTCCTGCCCTTCGCAGGCCCGCTGAATATCCTGCCGCACGCCTGGCATTTCACCCCGCTGGCAGCCTCGCTGCTATTCTTCGGCGCCCGCGGCTCGAAGCGCCAGATGTGGATTCCTCTCGCGCTGCTCGCGGCGACTGACGTGATCCTCACGAAGTTTATCTATTCCTACACTCTTTCCTGGGACCTTCTGGTTACGTGGGCTTGGTACGCGGCAATTCTATGGCTGGGAACAAACCTGCGCGAGAAATCCGGTGCAGTGCGCGTGATCGGCGCCGCGCTCGCCAGTTCCGTTTCGTTTTTCCTGATCAGCAATTTCGCAGTCTGGGCCGCCATCCCGGCCATGTATCCGCGAGGCTTGAAGGGCCTGATGATATCCTATGCCGCGGGACTCCCATTCTTCCGCGGCACGGTCGAGAGCGATCTGTTCTTCTCGATCGCATTCTTCGGAACGCCAGTATTCCTGCACGCGCTTTCAGGCTGGATGGACAAGTCCGGGGACCACACCGCCGCCGCATAAGCCGACTATCGCTGCGTAATAGCTCCGACCCCTCAGGTGTAAGAGGTTGCGGGAAAACCTCCTGGCGGAGGAGCACTGCGACCACGGGGGCTAAAGCCCGGAACCAGATTCTAAGGCCTCACGCGGCGCTGAAAGCGCCGCTCTTCCACGTCACTGCACGCATTCGTAGGTTTTTCCGCAGCCTTTGTAATTCGTGCCAAATTGGGACGAGTTAGGTTCTAGTACCGGCACCCCCTCCCCCCCTGCTGTTGCGCAAAATCTTGAAAACAAAAGAGATAGGATTTTGCTTGTGTTTTGGTCTCTTGTTTTCAAGAGGTTACGGGCAAAATCTTGAGCTGATTGGAGTTACGGGTAGGGCGTGGTGTTTTTTGGGACCGTTTGGGGAATCTGGCGTGCCGGCCCTGGTACAGAGTTGCACTAGAGAGCCTCGCCATCGCCTTCGGTTCGGTTGTCAAAGATCGGACGTTATCCAGTAGATAAGTGCTCTACAGAACAAGGCTAGCAGATGGTAGACCGGGGTCAAGGGAAAAGCGGCAGGTTGGGGGAACAAAAGCGTGCGCGATCCGGCGTCCCATTCTTCCGCGGCACGGTTGAGAGCGATCGGTGTTCCTGCACGCACTCTCAGGCTGGATGCACAAGTCGTCCGTCGACCACATCGCCGCCGCGTAGATCGGGAAAGGTTCACGTGGGGACAGCCGCCTCGGCTGTCCACCGAGCGCAGCGAGGTAAGCGGGGGGGACGGTGAGCAATCGAATAAGGTTGCGTGGAGTCGTAACGGCCCACCTCCATCCCGCGAAGCAGGCCTAAAGGCTCGCCGACTAGGCGACTCTTGCGGCACGCATGAATGCGTGCCCTGATACGAATCGAAGTACGAATCGACCTTGCACCACGGGCCACTAATTCAATTCGTTCGATGTCGCCCTCCGCCTCTTGCTTCGCCGCATCAGCAGCCAGACCAGCACTCCGCCCGCTACCGCCCCCAGCAGCCATCCAAAATGCTGGCGCACCACCGTCCCCATCAGCTCCACAATCTGCGGCCCAAACCACAGCGTCAACAAAGAAAGCACCAGGAACCGCACAAACCTTCCGGCGAACATGGCCGCGACAAAATCGCGGAAGCGCATCTCAAATACCGCCGCACCCAACACAAAGACCTTGAATGGGGTGGGCGGCGGCAGCATAGCTGGAAACATCAAGGCCCAGAATTCGTGCTCCTCGAACGAGCGGTGGATCCGCAGAAAACGCTCTTCTGTAATCCGCTTGCGCAAGACTTTTTCGCCACCCAGATATCCGATGATGTACAGCGGGATGCTGCCGATCACCGAGCCGAGCGCGGCCATCAACACATAGAGCAGCAGTCGCTGGTGATTCTGGTACACATAAAAGGCGACGATCGCATCAACGGGCATGCCCAGCAAAGCCGAATCCGCGAATGCAATTGCAAACACGCCCCACATCCCCAGCGGCGCGAGCACATGCAAAACCCACGCGGTGTACTTCGCCAGGATGTGTCCAATCGATTTCAAAATGAAATTCAGTTAGCGGTGCAGCTTGACCAAACGGCTGCGTACTTAAGGGAGATCCCTCGTCCCGCTGGTGAAAACGCGGGACTTCGGGATGACGCCAAAGCCGATTTCATGCTGCACCTAGACCGAAATTCAGTCTACGTGAAAAACCGCTGCGCATTCACACTCCTGCAACAATTCGCCCTTCGCTGAGAGCTCAATCGTTTGTTTACTAAAGGGTTATTCGGGTTACTCCGGTAGTTACCTATGCACCGATTTTGATGCACATTTCATCACCCCGTAACATTCCGCCGCTATAACAGAATTATGGATCTGCACGTGTACAACACGCTGATCCTTTCCGACCTGCACCTCGGTGCAGAGACCAGCCGCGCCCGCGAGGCTACGCGCGTGCTCAAGGAAAACCGCTTCCAGAGGCTGATTCTTCTGGGCGACATCTTCGCCGATCTCAACTTCGCGCGCCTCACCAAGGACCATTGGAAGTTCCTCGGCTACATCCGCAAACTCTCGAATCCCAAGCGCAACATCGAAGTCGTGTGGGTCGAGGGCAATCACGACCACGGACTCACCAACATCATGTCGCACCTGGTCGGCGTGCGCGTGTACCAGGACTATACGTGGCAGTATGACGGACTGCGGCACATCGCGATTCACGGCCACCAGTTCGATGGCTTCCAGGTGAATAATGTCCGGCTCAGCAACCTTGGAACTTCCCTTTACTTGCAACTACAAAAGTTAGATTTCAAGAACAAGCCCATCGTGCGCCTCATCGACCGGCTGAATACACGCTGGCTTCGAATGTCTCCGAAGGTTTCGTCGGGAGCCCTTCACTACGCACGCCAACACTGCGCGGACCGCATTTTCTGCGGCCATACGCACCATGCCATCCACGTCGAGCAGGACGGAATTCATTACTACAACTCAGGCGGATGGGTCGATTCCCGCCTCACGTATTTGACGGTTGACGAACAGGGGGTTCAAATCCATGAATATGATGAGCACCAATACAACGAGCGAACTGACCATCGTGATTCCGGCCAAGAACGAGGCGAAGCTGATTCCGAATTTGCTGACTTCGCTGACGAATCAGGACTACTCGAAGATGTCGAGTACGAAAGTGTTGGTCGCTGACGCAAATTCCACCGACGGCACTTCCGAAATTGTGCTTGGATTTCGCGACCGCCTCAACGTCAGCGTGATTCGCGGCGGCATGCCCTCCGTTGGCCGCAACCTGGGCGCAGCACACGCAGAGAGCACTTACGTTCTCTTTCTCGATGCCGACATCGAACTCGCGCACCCTTCGGTCATCCGCCGCGCTGTTGAACTTGCCCACCGCAAGCAGCTTCACTGCGTAACCACGAACATCCTGTGCCGCGATGGCAACTGGATCGACAAGTTGTTCTACGTCGGCAACGACTTGTTCCAGCATCTCTCCCGGCTGCATCACCCCTTCGCCACAGGAATGTTCATGCTCTTCGACCTGAACAAGTTCCGCCAGCTTCGCGGATTTCATGAGCAGGTTCTCTTCGCCGAGGATTACCTCCTCAGCCAGCAGGTGGAACGCAAACGATTTGGCATCGTCCGCGGCGGCGTCTACACCACCAACCGCCGCTTCCAGAAAATGGGGCACTTGAGCGTGGGTTGGCTCTTCCTAAAGACCGCCATGAATTACTGGAACGAAAATTACTTTCTGCGCGACCACAAATACTGGCAGACGTAATCAGCACGTTCGTTCTTTCGGCTTTGCTGCGAGTTTCCTCCGTGGCCAGAAAAACAGGATCCAGCCAACCATCTGGATCCTGTTTTTGTTTTCAGAACCAGGGGTGCACGTTCTTCAGAAGCGAAGCACAATCCCGGTCGAGAGCCTCACGTTATTCTGCGTCGTCCCGAAGAATCGCGTCTGCACGTAGTCTCCCTCAAAGCGCCACGCCAGCGGGCGACTAATCTTGTAGTCGAGGCCGCCGCCTATGGCCGTGGCAAACGATGTGTCCGATCCGCCGACGTCCAGACTCACGTGCCCGGCTCCAAACAACGCCTCGGCAAAAGGACGGAACTTTCCGACCGGCGCCGATACCCGCGGCCCGAACAGAAAATTCTGCTCGTGAGCGCCCTCACTTATAGCTGGGCAAATTGGCTGTGGGCAAGGAATGGTTACCTCTTCCGAGCCATAAGTGCCGCTGATATCCGCCACTAGGCCCACAAATGGAAACACTCTTCCCTCCAGCGATCCGTTCCACCCATTGAGACTGGAACGTCCCAGCAAAGAGAGATCGGCATTGTAGTAGGAATATCCGAAGAACACATTCCCGCTGGTAGGAATTTGAGCGCTCGCCGATCCCGCAAACCCAGAACAAATAAGCAGGATAAATCCAAATTTTCGCATGGCAACATTCAACTCACTTTCTAACCTGCGTGAACAGGATGCGTTAAGCGTTTGGATGCCCGAGAAAAGGAAAAAGTTAATGTGAAAGCTGATCGCTTTTGCGACAGCGTGCGCCATCCGACATTGCCACTAAAATCTCACCACAATGCCCGTCGACAACCGAATATTGTTTTGTGTCGTGCCGAAGAAACTTGTCCGAATGTAGTCCCCCTGGAAGCGCGCGGCAATGGGACGAATGATTCTGTAGTCCAGACCTCCGCCGATCGCCATGGCAAACGTCGTATCTTTCGGCATCACAAAGTTATCGGGAAAAGGAGAAGTCACATTAACGCTGACATGCCCGGCGCCAACTAAAAATTCGCCAAACGGGCGGATCTTCCCAAAGTTCGCCGACACTCGCGGGCCGAAGAGAAAGTTCTGGACGTGAGTACTCGCCCGGATCGGCGAGCACACTACGTTGATGGGGCAGGTCCCAACGGCAATCGGCACTGTCTGCGAGCCATAGTTCCCGCTGAAATCCGCCACGAGTCCGATGTAACGAAACACTTTGCCTTCCACCGAGCCTTCCCATCCATTCAGGCCCTGCCGGTTGGTGATTCCCACAGAGGTAAGCGGAGTCGTATTAAGGTAGGAGTAGCCGAAGAAAACATTGCCGCTGGTGGGAACTTGTGCGTTAGCCGCATAGGAAGCCAAACTCACGATGGCAAGTGCTCCTAATCGGCGCAGGCGCGCCGTGGTGCTTGCGGGCTGCCGCATAGATTTCCTCCGGCATTCGAGTTCGGACGTGGACAACTCCACGAACCCGGGCACATACCGAAAGTTCCGAGAGATCAGAAGTTCTATGGTCGGGCGCGGTTATTGTTCAGAATCGCCAGACGATTCCGGTCGAGCCCCGGTACTCATTTTGGGTCTGGCTTAACAGGTGGGTGTGTACGTAGTCGAACTGCAAGCGCCAGGAAAAGTTCTTGAACGGCAGCTTGCGATCTACGCCGCCGCCAATGTCGATTGCCACCGGATGATACGTATTGCCACCCGACTTGGTCTGTTGAATCCCGCCCATCGCATGCACAAACGGGCGCCACTTTCCATAGTTCATCGAAACCCGCGGCCCCAGAACCAGGTTGTACTGCTGAATGGTCCCCGAGTTCGCCACGCCCTTTGTGTATAGCCCGCTGCCATCCAGCACGATTCCAAGATACGACAAGCGGTGCAGCGGGAACGCTTCCACCGACCCATCCCATCCGCGGAACGCCAGCCGGTTCACCACATCTTCGGACGACGCATAAGCGGCTCCCGCATAAAGATTTCCACTGGGAATGAGTTGGGCTTTGGAAATGGTTGGGAACAGGGTCAAGCTCAGGAATGCCAAAACCACGGCAGCAGTTTTCAACACGAAGATGAGTCCTCCCTGGCATTTGTGCCAGCAGCAAATTCTACCTGAATGCGCGAGATTCGTTGGGGTCTACTGCTTGGATGCCGTGGAATGCATCCTCAGGATGCCCACGCCTTTTAAAATCATGCGAGTGCAGAACTAGAACCTCCGTGCAAGAAATTATGCATTTTTCATGATTCCGAAACCCAAACCAGCGCGTCTATCAATTAGCATGGAAACTCCAAACAACAGCTGGCAATCATCCTCGCAGCCGCAGCATTTGGCCGCTCTCGCAGCACACTACAAGGAGTCGAAGTTGAAACTGAGTCTGGAAACTCGCAATCGCGGTGATGTCATGATCGTTCACTGCCACGGCCGCATCGTCTATCGTGACGAGGCCGCGTTACTTTCGCGCCTGGTCGGTGAAGTTCTCGACCAAGGCGGCAAAGTCGTGCTCGATCTCAATGGTGTTACTTCCATCGATAGCGCCGGCATTGGCGAGCTGGTTTTTCTCCACACCTGGGCGCGTTCCCGCAATGCCGAGTTGAAGTGTGCCGGCCCCACCCAGTTCGTGCAGGAACTCCTCCAGTTAACCAATGTGAACTCGGTTCTAGATATTCACTCCACCCTGAGCGACGCCCTGACCGCGTTCGAGTCCTCCGAAGCCTGCGCCGACTGCTGAGATGCTTCTTGTGCGGACAGCCGCCCCTTCGACAAGCTCAGGGCAGGCTCTCGGCTGTCCGCCGGGCGAAGCTCGGTTTCGCGGTCAGTACTCTTCAGCTTTCCCTTTGAAACCTGTACCTCCCCACCCGCTCCACGGCCACCGCCTCCGCCACTTTCAAAAACGCTCTCGCCGCATGCGACAGTCCGGCTTCCTTCCGATAGATCACCCGCAACTTCCTTTGCACGCGCAACTCCCGCACCGGAATCCGCACCAACTCTCCTCGCGCCAGTTCTGCCTCCACGCTGATTTCCGGCATGAACGCCACGCCGTTCCCCAGCGCGACGAATTGTTTGATCGCCTGCAGCGTGGGTAATTCCAGATCCATGTGCAACGGTGTCTTGTATTTCTGAAACGTCTGCAAGACTTTCTCGCGATACGGCGAGGAAACAATATGCGCCACAAACGACTCCGCCCCCAGCTGCCGGATGCTGACCTCCCGCGCCGTAGCCAGCGGATGCTTTGGCGGAACCACCAGCACCAACTCGTCCAGATAAGTCACCACCGAATGCAGCCGCGGCTCCTCCGGCTTATACGACAGCACGCCCAGTTCGGAGCTGTGCTGCAACACATTGTCCGGAATCCGGCTGCCCAGCGCCCGCTGCACTGTGATCTTAATCATCGGATGCAGTCGCCTGTATTCGGCCAGCACCGGCAGCAGATAGAGTGCCGTGAATTCGTTGGCCGCAATCACCAGCTTGCCCTTGTGCAGTTCCCGCAGCTCGGTCAGCGATTCATGCGCATCATGGCGCAGATTCAACAGCTTCTCTGCATATTCGTAAAGCACGGATCCGGCGTCGGTGAGCACTCCCTCCCGCGATGACCTGTCAAACAGCGCCTCGCCCAGTTCATCCTCCAGCTTGCGGATGGTCTGACTAACCGCCGATTGAGTGCGATGCAGTTTCTCCGCGGCTCGCGAGAAGCGGTGCTCGCGCGCCACCGCCAAGAACACTTCCAGCTGCGCAAGTTCCATCCGTTAGCCTCTTATACAAACTTCACTATTCATTAGTAACTCTTATTATAGAAGCGACTCTAATGATGTGTAAAGAATTATAAGTTTTGCTTCACCCCTTCAAACCCGTACCATGAAGAAGAGGAACTAGGGATACTCATGGCTACGGACCAGCTTCGCGTCATCGTTTTCGACACCACGCTCCGCGATGGAGAGCAGTCCCCCGGTTGCAGCATGAACCATCAGGAAAAGCTGCGCCTCGCGCACCAACTCGACCGCCTCGGCGTCGACGTGATCGAAGCCGGGTTTCCCATCGCCTCCGATGGCGACTTCGCCGCCGTAAAAGCCATTGCCGCGGTCATTCGCCGACCCATCATCGCCGGACTGGCCCGCGCCTGCCGCCCCGATATCGAGCGTGCCTGGGAAGCATTGAAACATGCCGCTCGCCCACGCATTCACGTCTTCCTCGCCACCTCCGACATTCACCTGCAGCACAAGCTGCGCATCAGCCGCGAGGAATGTCTGGCACACGCCCGCGAAGCGGTCGCGTTTGCCAAATCGCTTTGTGACGACGTCGAATTTTCTCCCGAAGACGCCACCCGCACCGATCCCGAATTCCTTTGCCAAGTTCTGGAAGCCGTCATCGAAGCCGGCGCCACCACGCTCAATATTCCCGACACCGTCGGCTACACGGTTCCCTCCGAGTTCGGCGAACTGATCGCGACCATCCGCCGTCGCGTCAAGGGAATCGAGAGCGTCACTATCTCCGCCCACTGCCACAACGATCTCGGCATGGCCGTCGCCAACACCATGGCCGCCGTCGCCGCCGGAGCCCGCCAGGTCGAGTGCACCATCAATGGCATCGGTGAGCGCGCAGGCAACGCCTCGCTCGAAGAACTGGTCATGGCCATGCGCGTCCGCCACGATCGCTATCCTTACGAAACCGCTATTGCCGCCGAGCATCTTTTTCCCGCCAGCCAGTTGCTCAGCGAGATCACCGGCGTCCCCGTCCAGCCCAACAAAGCCATTATCGGACGCAACGCCTTCGCGCACGAAGCCGGCATCCATCAGGATGGCATGCTGAAAAATCCCCTGACCTACGAGATCATGACTCCGAAATCCGTCGGCGTGCCCGACTCCAAACTCGTGCTGGGCAAGCACTCCGGCCGTCATGCACTCGCCATCCGCTGCGAACAACTCGGCTACCAGTTCGATCGTCGCGCGCTCGACGACATCTATCGCCGCTTTGTCCGCCTCGCCGATAAAATCAAACACGTCGAAGATCACCACTTGCTCGAACTGATCCGCGACACGCACAAGCCCGCAGCCTCGGCCACGCCGCTCTTCGAGCCGCTTCCCACAGCCGTCGCCGCAGCCGCCGTAAACTCCTCAACGCCCGAGCCGCATCGTCCGTTCCCCATGGCGGCACAACCCAACACCTTCGGCGTCCCACTCCCCATTTCCGCCGATCACCACGACCAGCAGCAGGAAGACTACCTCTGGGGCGTCTAGCAGGTTGATGCGGGGATTTATAAAGTGGGGATTCGTATCGGGGCAGCAGCACTTCGGCTGTCCGGCGGAAGCCGCTAATCCAGCTTGTTATTCCGGGGGCCGGTTTTTGGCCTGAGGAATCTGCTTCGCGTCCACTCACAACGACTCGCGATAAAGTTAGCCGAGCAGCTACGACGCTTTCTTCAGTACCATCACAGCCGACTCATCCGCTCCGATCGTACTCAAGAACTTTCTCAGCTCTTCGGTGCGCTCCGGACCGATCAGCACGTCCCGCCAAACCAATTCGCGCCAGTAGCGTACTTTCGAACCCTGTACTTCAATCTTGCTCTCGTAACTGGCGAATCCTGCATCAACCTTTACCACAGCGGGCAGGTCTTCCACCAGATAGTCTTTGGGTAACTCAATTTCAAATGTATCTGTTTCTTGCGAAGCCCTTTCAAATTGAAATGGATAGTTTCGCGGTTTGACCTCCAGTGCAAACGCCTTTTCTCCCAGCACCCTCGGCCTCACCAGCATCAACGGGCCTCGCACTTGCCCGTAGCCCGGATCCGCGACCGTAAGGGAAATTACGAGATCTTGCTGAATTCGATTCAATTCCCGGATCTCAGTCTTTTCGATCGTAAACCCCTTCAGGGAGCGATTGAGTCTCCGTTCGATTCTTTGCTCACGTTGTCGTTCATTGGCGTAGGTCATCGCCATCCGTTCCTGCAAGGCGTGATCTCCGCTGCGCTCTTCCACAATCTTTCCCGCAAGCGAACCATCACCGCTCAGCGTAAACGTCCCGGTGCGCAACAACTTGTTTGTCGCCGGCTGCAGCCATGGAGTATGGATTAGCTCGCCATATCCCCCCGCGACCAGCAGTGCATAGCTATCCTGCAAATCGCCGCGCAATTCGCCGAGAGGGGTGTACTCATCAGTCGGGTCAAATATTAGATAATGCTTCCCGCTCTTTCCCGTAACCATGGCGGGATACTGATCGGTGCTAACGCCTGCGGGCACTTCTATGGCAAGAATCACATGATTAAAAGCCGGGGAAGGCATATCCGGATGCACTACCCCTCGATGCGTACTAATGATCAGATAGTCCGACTCGATCCCCACCTCGTGCAGCATGCTGCTTAGCAAGGTCGCTTTGTCTTTACAATCTCCGTAACGAAAGCGAAATACATCCTGTGCTGCGTGCGGCTGAAATCCACCGATTCCGATTTCGATTGCGACGTACCTTATGTCGGACTGAAGAAACGATGTCAGTGCCCGCGCCTTACCATCAAAATCGGTTTTTCCAGCCACGAGTTGACGCGCTTTCCCCGATAACTCAGGATTCGGGTCTCGTCGTCCCACAACCAGCCCGTCATACCATTTCCCCATGGCCTGCCACGAAGCCGTGTTCTTGGCCGACTGTCCCGGCTCCAGGTAGGCCAGTTCCAAACGTGCCGTAAGCGCCCATCGCGATGGACTCATCGCCTCATGCTTGATGGCCGGCAGGTCGTGCAGGATCCATTGCACGTCGTTTCCTGCCTCACGGACCGGCGCTACTGGCGAAAGGCCGGCCCAGTTCGCCACATATTCCCAACCGCGAGGCAGCAGCAATTCCACTCGCGCTTCATGGACCGGAATCGATTCCTGGAAACTCGAATCGAGATGGTTCAACCAGGGATGCCGCCGAACTTCATATTCGAGCGCCACCACTGCCCCCGGATCGGACGCGGGAACTGTGGCCACGCGGAATCGAATGTCGTTATACAGTTCGAAATCAACCAGCCCCCGTTCGGCGAACTCCTTCTCCTTCATTTCGTATTCGTGTCCAGCTTTATCGATCGACCACGCGTGCAAAAGGGTGACTTTTTCTTTTTGCCGGAAATGCACGTAGAAAGTGCCTTCGTCTCTCCCATCCGGCCGTAGGATTTTTACCACTCGACGGTAGTGCTCCGTATATTCGTCGGGCGTGGATACTGTATAGGTTGTGTCGTCTAAAAGAACTACCGCGTTGGTATCCGCTTCGTAATTCGGCAGGGTCGCCCCTGCCGCGGTTCGCACCCAGTCCGGCACGGTCACAGCATGAGCGCCGGAACTAAGCAGAAACATCAGGGTCGACACTCCCCAAAGACCCGCGCGCTTACTTAAGTTCGGCATGTGCCGCCGCCTTCGCCAATACCGGTTGATCGTCTCCCGCTTTCACCTTGTCGAAAAAGCCTTTCACGTTCTTGTACATGTCTGGTGGAAACGCCAGGCCGCCAATTACCAGCTCGCGCCTCGCAAAAATCCCGTTTCCAGCTTCTGGTTTTTGCGTAGTCTGGTACAGGGCAAAGTCCACCAGCACATGATCGTTCGGCGGCAAGCTCTCCACCTCAAGCTCTGGCGGCAGAGTAATGTGCACCTCATCGATCTCGCGCAACATGTAATCGAAATAAATCGCGTTTACCCGGTCCGATGCGGAAAAACGCGGCCGGTCGTTCGTCTGAAACAAATGTGCCGGAATAATCCAGCGCTTCCCCGCACCGATGGCCAAGGGACAGGAAACTTTGAATTCCGTCACCAGCTGGCCCTCTGTAGCATCCCAGTTGGGCGCATTGGCAAGAGTTACTTCACTGTCTGGCGGCAACCAGCTCTTCACCTCATCCTCAAGTAATTTCTTACGGCCCTCGGCATCGGTCTTTCCCGCGGTCCGCCTGCGCTCCATTCCTTCCAGGCCGTAAAAACCGACCTTTAGGGTTCCTTCCGCCTTTCCGTCCATCGTCATTTTTATCCGCGCCATGCGTTGAATCATCGCCTGGTTGTAATCGAGGACGTTGCTCTGCACAATCTCGGTTCCCTTTCCCTCCCGTTGCCGCAGGCCTTGCACATTCGAATATCGCCAATCCAGCAATCCATACGGACAAAACTTGGTTCCCGGGTCGAGAAACTGTTCTTTGCCATTCAGTTGCGTGACCACAATCTCTGCCGTCAGTTGATAGGTGCTCAAAAACGCCGGTTCGAAAAACTGACGGTCCCGCGATGGTACCCACATCAGCCACGCCGGAATGCCGGCCGCCCGCAGCATAGTCACGTAAAGTTTGTTCAAGTCATCGTGCGAACCGCCATGCTGCCGCAGAACATCTTCGGCACCGCGATCCGCCTTGATACCCAGCGCGCGCTCTTCCTGCTCCGCCTTTGGCGGCTCGTAACTCCAGTTGTCCAGCTTGCTCACGAACGAATAAATCTTGCGTGCCTTTATTTCTGGTGAGTCCGCAGCGCTCACCGTTTGCGCGACCGCCTCCGCAACGCCGTTTTTCCGCCCCTGGAAATTTTCCACATCTTTATTCCAAAACTTGCCCTCATCTTTCCAGAAATCTTCCTGCTTCTGTCCCACCATGTAATAAAACTGCACCCGGTAGCGCAAAACTGCGACTGGCGGCATGTGCGGCTCGGCAATGATGGGAGGGATGTTGGTCATCGCCAAATCGATGTGCGACGTCGCGTCGCGTGAGGTGGCGAGCACGCCCCGCGAAATTAGATCGGTTTCTACCGGCGTGATGCCCTTGGGCAGCGATGATGTCCACGCTACCCCGCGTCCCACACGGTCATGCGGAAGCTTTAGCAAGCCGGAGTAGGGCATAAATTGAAAGCTGGCCTTCTTCTGGAATAGGTCCGTTTGTACTTCCCACTCGGGCGCGTAAAAACTCCGGTCATCGTAGCGTTGGAAGTAGCGGTATTCTACGATGCTTCCCACTTGTACGTCCGGCAGAGTAAACGACTTAACCTGATATCTCTCTTGCCTTCCGTGCTCTTTGTTTTTTGTAAGAACCTTGTCGAAAGCCTTCCCTGTAAACGGAACGATCGTGCCATCGCTATGCACCGTACGCCCGCTGATGTCGTAAATAATGAAGTGACGGCGGCTATAAGGAATCTCCACATCGGCATAACGCCTGCCCGGCTCAGTGAGCACCTTGATTCGCACATAAACCGTGCGATAGTTGTGCGGATCGTCGCTGATTTCCTCTCGCAGCAGCACCACCGCCGCAGCCCCCGGCTGCTCCGGCAAAGTAGTCATGCTGAGCTCCTCCGGGGTTAGCGGAGGCCAGTCCGTTGCCCGAGCAACGGAAGTGAGTGCGAAGAGGAAAACAGCGAACAGGTATAGGCGGCCAGAACAGCGAAAGGTAGACGGCATAAGCGCTTCGAACAGCAAGTAGACACGCATTATGCGGCTGTTCTCGTTAGTTCGCAAGTTGATTTGTGAGCCGGCTGCCTTCACCTGAGGAGCTTCAACCTACACGGGATCCACAACTAAACGTTCGCCTTTCGGTACGGCCAACAGCTTCCATCTTTCATGCGCCCAGGCCGGAATAACGAGGCTCAGAGCGGCTGTAACCGCTAGAAGCGCTCGCCACACCGGGGGTAGCGTTACCCATGAATCTCTGAAGCTCAGCGCGATGTAAGACACAAAAATCGACCACCCAAACACCTGGAGAGAATGTCCGCCGAGATAACGGAGCAAACGAAAAGCCATCAACCCTCGGACTTTCTCATCCAGCCAACGCGGAAGGTACCAGAAGACGTAAGCCAAGGCCGTGAAGTTGACGAGGCGCAAGGGGTGGTTGATCGCTCTCCAAGGCCCTAGAGCGACCTCCATGTTGAGCAGCGGTAGGTTCCTGAAAAACACATTTTGATGGCGGACAAGAAAGAGCACGGTCACCAGAAACACGCTCAAAATGAACAGCGCTCGTGAACGAAGAATGATTGAGCAGCGTCCTTCAAACTTTCGATACCCAAAATACGCTCCGGCGACAAACAATAACTGCCATGCCAAAATGTTAAACGATCCAAGTTCGAGCCATGGTGGGTTATGCTCTCGACTCCCAATCCCCCATTGCGCAGCCGTCCACAAGGCTATGCTTGCCCCCCAGACAAGCCGAGATCGTCCTTTTGCCATCGCTTGCAATAGCCACGGAGTCAAAAAAAGGAATACGGCGTACATGGGAAGGATGCCGAATAGTTGGGGTTGGTAAATCAATGCCGCCCCGTGCCACCAGCCTTCCCAGAAATTCGGAAACTGATTCGCGATCTGCCTGAGGCCAAACACACCCCCCAGTAGCGCGAGAGTATAGAGCGAAAGATGAGTGAGATAGATGTGGCGCGCACGATGCCATGCGCGGCGCTGCAGCGCCGCTTTCCCCTGCTTCTCTAATATACGTCCGTACACCACACCACTGACCACCCCTGAGACAAATACGAAGCCCTCGGCCGCGGAAACAAATCCCACACTCTGTTGCGTGAAACGAAGCAGCGGATGTCCCGGCAAGTGGTCGACCATCATCAACACCAGGAACAGCCCGCGGAGTGTATCAATACGAACGTCTCGGTTCGATGACTTCCCCCTGTTCCTGTCCGCCGCAGAAGAGTGAATGACAGCTACCCTGACCGCCTTGCTGCCGCCGGTCCGACCGCCGCCTTCCAGCGGTTCGGCAATTGAACTTGGGCAATCGAGTTCCGCTTCATCGGGTCTGGTGGCGCGCAGCATGCTCTTGCCCTATCTCGTGGTTCTGCTAAAGACGGCCCTGATCATATCCCGGTCCCATCTCCGCTACCAGAGTGAAAGAATCTTCATCCAGTCAAAGGGCTCCCCCCAAGCTCCGCTCGGCTCGCCCATTCTCCCCTACGCATTCCGCCCCAAAACAGCTAAACTTAAAGGTTCCGGTGTTCCGCCCTGATCCCGGCCGGAGATCCATCAAAACCCTCCAGCCATCCTGACAGCGCGGCATCTTTCATACACAAAAAAGAAGGCCATCATGTCTCTCAACAGTTTCAACTCCCGCTCTGCCCTCAAAGTCGGCAAAAAAGAATACGAAATCTACCGCCTCGACGTCCTCGACCAACAAGGCATCTCGACCAAACATCTTCCCTATTCCATGCGCATTCTTCTCGAGAACTTGCTGCGCACCGAAGACGGACGCAACGTCAAGAAAGAAGATGTGCGCTCCATGGCCGCCTGGAATAAGAATTCCAAGCCCGACAAAGAAATCGCCTTCACTCCCAGCCGCGTCCTCCTTCAGGATTTCACCGGCGTCCCTTGCGTAGTCGATCTCGCCGCAATGCGCAACGCGATGCAACAACTCGGCGGCGACCCCGCCCTCATCAATCCTCTGCAGCCCGTCGAACTCGTCATCGATCACTCCGTGCAAGTCGACGAATTCGGCACGTCGAATGCGTTCGACATAAACGCGCTGCTCGAATTTCAGCGCAACAAAGAGCGCTACTCCTTCCTCCGCTGGGGCCAAACCGGATTCCGCAACCTCGCCATCGTCCCCCCCGACACCGGCATCGTCCACCAGGTCAACCTCGAATACCTCGCCCGCGTAGTTTTCGTAAAAGATGAAAATGGCAAGTCCACCGCCAGCCCCGATACATTAGTCGGAACAGATTCACACTCGACGATGATAAACGGGCTTGGAGTGCTTGGTTGGGGTGTGGGGGGGATTGAGGCGGAGGCGGCGATGTTGGGGCAGCCGGTTTCTATGTTGATTCCGCTTGTCGTTGGGGTGAGGTTGACGGGGAGGTTGCGCGAGGGGGCTACTGCTACGGATCTGGTGCTGACCATTACTGAGATGTTGAGGAAGCATGGAGTCGTTGGAAAATTCGTCGAGTACTTTGGGCCGGGGTTGCGGGATCTGGCGTTGGCGGATCGCGCGACGATTGCGAATATGTCTCCGGAGTATGGGGCTACGTGTGGAATTTTCCCCGTCGACAAGGAGACGTTGAAATATTTGAAGCTCAGCGGACGGAGTGCGGAGCAGATTGCGTTGGTTGAGGCTTACTGCCGCGAGCAGGGACTGTTTCATGACGAGAAGACGCCGGAAGCAGAATACTCAGAGTTGCTTGCTCTTGATCTCGGCACGGTGGAGCCGAGTCTGGCGGGGCCGAAGAGGCCGCAGGATCGGGTGATTTTGTCGCAGGCTGCGGAGTCGTTCAATAAAGCGTTGCCTTCGTTGATCAAGCCGAAGGCAGGAGCCGCTGCTGCATCTGCGACCGCAACTCAAACCGCGAAGGCCGGAACTCCGGCAACATGGGAGCAGGAAGGCGGCAGTCCGGCGGCCATCGGCGTTGAAGATCCTAAAGTCGAAGAGCATGTCCCGCTCTGCGTGAAGGACGCACTGCGACATGGAAGCGTGGTGATTGCCGCAATTACTTCCTGTACGAACACTTCAAATCCCTCAGTGATGATCGGCGCGGGATTGCTCGCGAAAAAGGCGGTCGAGAAAGGCTTGACCGTTCCTCCGTGGGTAAAGACTTCGCTGGCGCCGGGATCGAAAGTTGTGCATGACTATCTTGAGAATGCCGGGCTCACTCCGTATCTTGAGAAATTGAAATTTCATATCGTTGGTTACGGCTGTACTACGTGCATCGGCAACTCGGGGCCGCTGCCTGCCGAAGTTTCGCAAGCGATTGACGAAAAGGATCTCGTTGTCGCTTCTGTGCTTTCGGGCAATCGCAACTTCGAGGGGCGCATAAACTCTGAAGTGCGCGCCAACTATCTGATGTCGCCGCCGCTGGTGGTGGCGTTTGCGCTGGCCGGACGCATCGACACCGATCTCCGCAAAGACGCGCTGGGCAAGGGCAAAGACGGCAAGCCGGTTTATCTTGCCGATGTCTGGCCGACGCAGCGTGAGGTGGAAGAGGCGATTGAGCACTCGGTTACCGCCGAGATGTTCTCGAAGAGCTACGCCGAAGTTTTCGAGGGCGATGAGCGCTGGCGCGGACTCGCCATTCCCAAGGGCCAGACTTACGCGTGGGATGAAGATTCCACCTACATTCGGCGCGCGCCTTACTTTGATGACATGAAGATTCAGCCTTCGGCGGTCGAAGAGATTAGAGGAGCGCGCGTGCTGGCCGTGCTCGGCGACAGCGTGACTACCGACCACATCTCCCCTGCTGGCTCGATCAAGAAAGATGGTCCGGCCGGAAAATATCTGCAGGAGCACGGCGTCAAGCCCGCAGACTTCAACTCCTACGGCTCGCGCCGTGGAAACCACGAAGTCATGGTTCGCGGAACTTTTGCCAACGTCCGCCTGCGCAACAAACTGGTGAACGTCGAAGGTGGCTACACCCGGCACCTGCCGACGAATCAGGAGATGTCGATCTTCGATGCGTCGCAGAAATATATCGGGGAAGGCACGCCGCTGGTTATTCTTGCGGGGAAAGAATACGGCTCAGGTTCGTCGCGTGACTGGGCGGCGAAAGGGCCACGCTTGCTTGGCGTCTCCGCCGTAATCGCCGAAAGCTACGAACGCATCCACCGCTCGAACCTGGTCGGCATGGGAGTGCTGCCGTTGCAGTTTCTCGCGGGCGAGAATGCGGAATCGCTTAAGCTAACGGGCGAAGAAGTGTTTGAGATTAGCGGCATCCGCAATCTGATTGAGCGCTACGCTGCGGGCCAGAAAGTCAAAGTTCGCGCTACGTCGGCAGGAAGCAGCGGCGGAGGCGGGAAGGATAAGCCAATCGAGTTCGAAGCCTTGGTCCGTATCGATACGCCGCAGGAAGCGCTCTACTACGCGAACGGCGGGATTCTGCAATATGTGTTGCGGCAGTTGCTGGCGGGGAAGCCGGAGGCGGTGGGGGTGTAGAGTCAGCGGCAAGCCGGAACTTAGTCAGCGTTCTAAGAGCCCAACGAAGAGTGCATCGACATCGAAAGCGTCTTCGGCCTCGCTCGCCGCAGTATTCCTGTCGGGGTCGTCTTGCGGCTCGTCGTCCTGCCTTTCGGCCAGGCGCTCGGCTATGCGATCTAATTCATTGTCTTGTTTCTGGAGGTCGATCTTGCAGATTTTCTCAAGGCGTTGCAACTGCCGTTGTTCCGCGTAGACGTCGCCTGGGTCATTGGAGTTCTCGTCTATAGTATCCACGATGACGGTGGCAGCATTTGAAAAGACTGCTTTCTCCTCGTCTGTGAGGGGCGATTCCCCAGATGAGATCATCTCAGCGAGGGCTCGGAGGGTTGAAATTGACGCGGCCCATACTTCCTCCTCGTCGCTAACCAGCTGATTTACTATTTCGCGAAAAGTCCGCCTCGACTGTGCTTTTATCTTAGCTGGCCAACGGCTCTCCTTTTGAACCCAGTCGGTCAGTCTTTTCAGATCCCCGAGGACTTCGTAGTCGGTGAAGACCCCACTTGCAAGATTGGCCCATCCCGCCGCAGTCGTTACCCTGGACTGGAGCTCGGCAAAGCGCGCGTCATCGGTACCAAGCTTCCGTTCGATTTCAAGAAGGGTTTGGACCTCTCCGGCGTGTGTTACGCGGCCGACTTCCCAAGCGCTCGTCACGGCTGGTCCTAGCCAGCGGTTGATCAGTCTTCCTCGGCGTGTCCCCTCAACCGATGCTGCGGCTGCTCGCAGCCCCGGCCAGAACGGGGAGTCTTCTGGTAAGTACGAGCTTGCCCTCACAGCCAAGCGTTGCGCTTGCTCGAAGCACGTAATGGCTTCGACCAACTGCTCAATCCACCTGCGCTCGGACAGGATCAGATTCTCAATGAATTCTTCAACGGATGGATTCTGAAATTGGGCCACAATGGCGTGCTTATCCTCTCGCCATCCGAGAGGGTGCCTGTTTGTCGATATAAAGTTGCCGTCCAGCTGTCGGATAGCATCGGTCAAGGTCATCGCGGTGGCTGCGCCTCCGCGCGGGTGCATCTGCAAGACTGACGACGTTAGCGCTTCGAGCTCCGCGATGCCTCCGAAGGTCCATAAGACGGCCAGGACTTCCTGCGCTATAGGACTGATGTCGTTTCTAAATGGGTGCTCCCAGATTCGTGCGGGGTTGTCGAACTCACTTTCGACGAAGCGAAGGTACTCCTCATCGCTCATTGCACGACTGTTTGCATTATTGCTGATCGTCTCGACTATGCGAGGGTTGAAATGGTCGTGGAAAATGATGGTTCGATAAGCCTTGCTTCGGACGAAGCTCTCAAGCCTGCTGTCGGGTAGGTCCGAGAAGTAGAGGTGGTTGAAGAGCATCTTAGCGCGCTGGGGTCGCGAGTACTCCTCCAGCGACAGTGTGTACTTTAGGATCTCCGAGGCGTGCGAATCGAAGGCGCCGTGGACTCTCTTAGCGTCGGCGAGGATATATTCGCGGGTTGTTAGTATCAGGCGTAAATTTGTCGAATGGCGGACCTTGTTCAGAAACTCGATAAGCGAATGCTCTTCGTTTTTCCCGAATCGCTGTGAATCGAAGCGGAGTCGCCCTAGGAAGTCATCGTAGAAGACCACCATATTTCGCTTGGCAGCGACAGACCCGTGGACTAGTTCCCACGCATCCTCGATATTGCTCGTGACACAGATTGGCTCAAAATTCTCTCGAACGTAGTGACACAGAAGCACCCTCGCCAGTGTGGTTTTGCCTATGCCTGGGTTGCCCACGATGAGGACGTGGTGCTCTTGGCGAAGCATCTCGAGTGCGCGGTTAAAGCCTTCGTGCATCACGATCCGGCTCATGTAATCCTTTGTTGATTCGAGTGTCGCTTGCGTTACGTTAAAGATCCGCGAGTGCAAGATTCGTTCTAATATCGCAGTGCTCGAAACCCATAGCTTGAAGTGCGCGCGCTCTACGTCTGGGTGGTCCCTCAGGAGGCCGTTGACCTCGGAGGCTCCGTAGATGTCGCCCGGCGACTCGCACCACGGGGCCAGCAGCCGGATCAGTTGGTCCTTGTTCGCCGGAGATAGCGGGATCGAAGTCGCCAGCACGTACCTTCCAGGTTTTATCCGGTCCAACTTCCTCTTTTCCTCCCTGATGGTACGGCGGAGCTCCGGGAACTTGTTTGGCGCATACCGCTTGCACTGGATGATTGTTGGTTTCTTTCCAGCAAGGACGCGGGAGTTTCTCAGGTCTATCCCGGCGTCTTTCCCGGCCTTGAATGCTTCAACGCGCGACTTCCACTCGCGTGACAAGAGATCCGCGATTAGATTTTCAAAGTCGTCCGGTGAGAGAGTGGTGAAGTCGTAGGCCATTTGAGCCAGATTGGCGCGCCGTCATTTGTGGTGGGGTGTGGTCTCCATTCGTCAAAGTATACCCAACTACGCTGGCGGGAACGACCGACTGATCTGTCGCCCTCCGGGACTTGGTTCCATTTCGTGTGGCTTCCCCCCGGACTTAAGAGGAGGAACGCTGGCGACATGCCTGAAGGCATATCCTGATACGAATCGTGTTGGGCCAGTGACTGCTGGAGCCTGAGAGAGTCAACGTCAAAGGCAGCGGACAGGAAGTGTCCGCTCCGCACGGTTTGTTCCATAGGCTATTTGCTGGGGCGCGGGGGTGGGGTTCTGTGGGCGCGTGGGGTGAGGAGGGGCCAAGCTTCTCGGTAGGATTCGTAGCGGTAGCGATCTTTCTTTAGGGGCTGCATGGGGTGGAGCATCAGGCCTTGTTTGTTTGTAGGTCCGCCGAGAATGATGCGGGCGGGGATTAAGTACCAGGTGTCTCGCGGGATGACACAGGCGGCGAAGAAATCGAGTTGGTCGAGGGTGTAGGGGTCACTGAAATAGTTGGGCTTGAACTGGCAGAAGTATCCGGTGCCGGTGCGGCAGCTCGTGGACTTTACCTGCACTCTGACGATGCGGTTGCCGAAGGCGAGGGCGACGTCGTAGGGCTGGGAGTCTCCCCAGGGTTTGAGGACTTTGTAGCCGTGGCGCATGGCGTCGGCTATGAAGCGGGCTTCGACCCATTCGCCGCGTTCTTTGAAGTTTTTGAAGAATTTGAACTCGTCCATGACGCCGCTCCCTGATTTTTTCGTGGTTTTTGAGTGCTTTGGGCAAAAGAAAAGGCGCGGCCCGGGGGGCCACGCCTTGTATTCCTAGAGTTTTACTCTCTATATTTATTATATCAACCTCAACGGGGTGAAAGCGTCATGTTTTCGGGAAATATTTCGTCAATGTTGTGAGTGAGTTAGCGCGAATTGTGTACTAGTTGGCTATTGACAGGTTTTTGGCCTATTCGAGGTAGCGCGGCTGAAGCCCCGAGTAAGGTTGGGCCTTTATGCGGCGCTGAAGCGCCGCTCTTCCATGGTACTCCGAGGCAGAACAGCAGATTCCTCCCTCTGCCGTCCCCTTCGGCTTCGCTCAGGGTCCGGCTCCGGTCGGAATGACAAATAGTAACGGTTAAGGCGGTCGTACTCGCCGTAGGCGAACCTCGCGCCCCGCGCTCATCTCCGCCCTTGCGTTTTCGCCATACCCTGTCATAATTACGGGCGGTCTAAGGAGTCACGATGAAACATTTCTCCGCTCTCTTGGTTGTCTTTGGGGTTTCGGTCCTCGCGCTGGCCTGCTTTCTCGGCGCTGCCTCTTCTCCGGCTTTCGCTCAAGCCCGCATCGAGTCTGTCTACAACGGACACAGAATCATCATTCCGGAATCCAGCATTTCGCAGCCCGGCCGCCATCACACTAACTATTTCTTCGTCGACTCTGACCAGCCATCCGCCGGCCCGCCCTCCGGTGTGGAAACCCCCGGCTCCATCGCTTGCGTGTACCAACTGGTCAGTGGACCCGCGGGTTGTCCGGTCGCCACCAGCACGGCAGTCCCAACCGGTGGCGTTGGCGCCATTGCGATCGTTGATGCCGGTCATTATCCAACCGCTGCTGCGGACCTGGCGGCCTTCTCCAATTATTACGGCATACCCGCCGCCAACCTCACCGTCACCTGGGCGGGCAAGAAGCCCCCGATCTATTCGAATTGGCTAATCGAGGAGGCCCTGGATATCGAATGGGCCCACGCCATGGCGCCACAAGCCAAGATCTTCCTGGTTGAATCTGTGCAGGTGAACACCGACCCCACTTGGGCCGCAGTCCAGCTGGCCGCAAAACTCGTCGCTCAGAACGGAGGCGGTGTGGTCAGCATGAGCTGGGGCGACCCCGAAGTTGCCAAAGAACTAGGTTGGGACAAGTACTTCACCACGCCCGGAGTTATCTACTTTGCTGCTTCCGGCGATTCGGGCATTGGCGTCAGCATCTATCCGGGCGCATCGCCGAACGTAGTCTCCGTCGGCGGCACGTCTTTCAACCGGGACCGCAACGGAAACTTCGTAAGCGAGGTCTACGGGGGCGGCGGTGGCAATCTCAGCCCGTATGAGCCGATCCCAAGCTATCAGAGCGGAATCGTAGGCATCGTCGGCACCCATCGTGGATATCCCGATGTGGCCGCCGATTACTGCTGCGCCCCAATTTACCTTCAGGGGGCCTGGTATTCCGTGGGTGGGACAAGTTGGGCCTCGCCCACGTTTGCCGGCATCGTGAATGCCGCCGGCAACAAACAGCAATCGAGCGTGGACGAGCTCACCTGGATGTATAGCGAGCTCGCCAATCCCACTGAGTACGCAGCCGATTTCAACGACATCACTAACGGATCTAGTCAGTGCAAGGTCGGTTGGGATCTTTGCGCCGGCATCGGGTCCCCACGCACCTACACCGGAAAGTAGTCGCGCCCGGTACTGTCTGCTCCCTCTTGCGAGAAATGGGAAACCGCCGGGTGCCCCCACCCTGCCGACAGAACAGCAGATTCCTCCCTGCGCCGTCCCCTTCGGCTTCGCTCAGGGTCCGGCTCAAGTCGGAATGACAGGTGGTTGTGGGTTTGTGGGCGTGGCGACGCGGCTGAAGCCGCGCCCTTTCAAAGCGGAGGAAGCTGGGGCGATATGCCTGAAGGCATATCCTGATACGAATCAACATCAACGTCAAAATCAAAATCAACGTCAAAGGCAGCGGACAAGAGTGTCCGCTCCACACGGGCTGTCTCGACGACAAAACAGCAGGGTTCTCTTCGGCTTCGCTCAGCTTAGGTTCCTCCCCGCGTCGTCGCTGATCCTCCGGCTCCGGTCGGAATGACAGGAGGTGAGGTAAGCTTGGGGAGTTGGCTCACTTTTGCTTACTTGCTGGAATCGCTTGGAAGAGCGAAGAAGGTGCAATCAGACTGTGGGACATGAGGACACCATGAAAAAACTCTATCGGATGTTGATGCTTGTATCGTTCTTTGGTGTGTTGAGCATGATCGCACCTGCCCAGCAAACCTACACCACGCGGCACAGCAAGTTTTCGGTCTCGTTGCCCAGCGGGTGGAAGCTGGGATCTCAAGGCGCGTATGAAACCTACTTCGACCGGACTGGCAGCGACGTCGCGTCTTGCGTCAGTGCCCTTGACGCGGATGTTCCGTTGTCGTCCCCTAGAGTGATCACACACATCGACCTTTCCAATTTCAAGGTCACCTCGGATTTGACCGGGACAACCGATGGGTACCCCGCCCGCTTCATCAATGGCACCGCCCGTTCCGAGGGTGAAGATCTGGTTGTGCGGACGACCTCCATCAAGCCGGGCGCCAATGCTGAGATCATCCAGTTGACGGTCTGGGGACCGCCGAAGCAGATGAAGAACTTCAGCGGAGAGGTGGACGCTCTGATGTCGAGTTTCAAAGCCGTCCAATGATGGGCACGAATTGCGTACTAGTTGGCTATTGAGAGGTTTTGCCTCGTCGACGCAGGCTGAAGAGTCCCTATCGGGACTCGCTCTTTGTCCCACTCGCACCCTGGACTCACGTCCGGGGCTAATGAATGCCGCCCTGAACGGGCTCGATGATTCCAATCCACCTCTTCGCCCAAAATTTTGTTCTCTCGCACATTCTGGAGCCCCGCTCCTTTTTTGCGAGACTGACACGGCGCTGAAGCGCCGCTCTTCCACGTCACTGCACGCATTTGGTGAGTTTTCCCGCAACACCCTTATCGCAACCTCTTCTGTCCCTACTAACCGAAGGCCTTCGTCAACCTTTTCCAAGTCTCTTCCAGCGTCTCGGGGAGGACTCTGGTCTCGCTGACGACCGAGAGGAAATTGGCGTCGGCCACCCAGCGGGGGAGGACGTGCATGTGGAGGTGTCCGGCGATTCCGGCGCCGGCGGCTTTGCCGATGTTCATGCCCAGGTTGACGCCGTCGGGGTGGTAGAGGTCGCGCAGCACGGACTCCATGCGCTGGGAGAGTTCCATCATCTCGTGCGCGGCTTCGGGCGGCAGTTTGCGGAGTTCGTCCAGATGAGCATAGGGAACGATCATTGAATGCCCCGGCGTGTAGGGATAGGTGTTCAGGATGACGAAGCAGTGCTGGCCGCGGTGAACGATGCGGACTTTTTCGTCGTCGCCCGCATTCACGGCGTCACAGAAGACGCAGCCCGTCGCCTTCTCGGCGGTGGAGACGTAGGCGTAACGCCATGGGGTCCATAGGTAGTCCATCACTAAGGCAGGGTAGCAGAACGCGGGCGGAGTCGGGTATCCACGTGTTTTGTGGATTATGGGTTCATGGGAAATTTTGTCATTCCGTGGCGCGGTTTTATCGCACTAGGAATCCGATGTGGCGGCGGAACAGCAGATTCCTCACGGGCAAAAAGACGCCCGTTCGGAATGACAAAATACAAAACTCACTCATTTCAGCCTTGCACGATTGCTATTGGACTTCCGTCTTCATCACCTTCCACCAGCGCTGGTGGTGTTTGCATTGCGATTCGAACTGGGGATCGCAGCGTGCGTGAAAAGTGTTCTCGGCGATGGCAAGTCCCAGGGCAGTTCCGACAAACATGTCGGACGACCAGTGATCGCGCGCCATAAAACGGGAGAAGGTGACGGTGAAAGCCGCGCCGTAACTCAATATGCGCGCCCACGGCTTGGGATATTCGTCGGCCAGAACCGAGGCCATGGCCCAGGTGAACATGGCGTGGCCGCCGGGGAATGAGGTGTTGAGGGAGTGGTGCTTGAAAAAATCCCCGCGGTTGTTGCCCTCGTCGGGCCGCTGGCGTGCAAAAACCAGTTGCATGGGGGCATAGATCAAGAAAGTGTTGACCAGGGTTTCGAGTTCGATCGCGCCGGTTTCGCGGGCGTGATGATGTTCGGTCCTGGCTCCATAAAGATAGATTCCGGCCAGCGAACTGGCCAAGCCGGCGAGGGCAATGTTAGAGGTAGTCTGATAGGCGTGGAAATTGGCGTGGGAAACATTGTTTTCGATGTGCCGGTCGGCGGCGATGAATGCGCCGGTACCGATGAGAACGATAGCGTCCCACTTGAAGTTATGCGGTTGGAACGGCGCCAGGTAGAGATGCTTCTGGTCCTGGCCAATGCGAATGACACTTCGTTTCACCAGCCCTTGGTGCGGATCGGTGGCTGCCGAAGTATCGGGCGCTCCGTCAGGCGCGGGATCGTCGGGCTGTGTCTCCAGGCGAAAGTCGCCTACCCGAAAGTTGGAGGCGAGAGCCGTGCCCCGAGCCGCTGGTGGGGTAACAAGGGCGTTGACGGAAGACGACTCTTGACCGGCGGCAGGGAAGGTAATCAAGGTCACCGCCAAGCTGGTCAGGGTGAATTGGAGGATTGATCTATTCAATGTCATGCCTAGTAAGCACTTGAGTCTTGAAGAGGAGCGCGGCTTGTAGGATGCAGATTACGAGAAAGGGTAGATCAAGGGCTGTACAAAAATATACACTCGGAGCGATTTCAAGTTAAAAATGGAACGGTACGCAGGGCTTTCCCGGAGCCGAAGAGGATCGGATATTTGCGTTTGACACTGTTTGCAAGGCGTTGCTATAGTCGAAGAGTTCCCTTTGGACGCGGGTTTCTGTAAAACGTCCGGCAGCTGGGATTGTCCAAGCTCACTCGCCAGGGTGGGCCCACCACAACCAACGACTCACTCCAGCAGTCCGCCAAGCAGGCCCCGTATCCTCCCCGCACCGAGTGCGAGGCAACAGCAGAGAGGCATAACCTTGTTCGACGATACCACCGCTCATAACTCCGACTCCTCAACCGCCGTCGCAACCGAAACAGAACCGATGGCCGCCGAATCCAACCCGACCGAACCGCGCTTGCAGGAGCAGCATTCAGCTCAGCAGGACCAAACTGCGGCCGCAACCGTGACTTCGTCATCTTCCTTATCCAAAGAAGCGACGCAATCAGCCCAACCTGCCGACCACAAACCAGCTGACGACAAACAGTCGCAATCCGACGACAAACACGCCAGCGAAGACTTCGCCTCCGCGCTTGAGAACTTCACCACGGAGACGGAAGAAGCCGTGGGAGAGGACCGCGTCATTAAAGGCACAGTGCTGAAGCTTACTGCGACGCATGTGGTGGTCGATATCGGCACCAAGTCAGAAGGCATGTTGCCGCTTTCCGAAGTGCTGGATCACGAGGGCAAGCCGAAGTTCAAGGCCGGCGACGAAATTGAGGTCATGCGCGAGAAGGGACAGACCGAGGAAGGTTACGTCAACCTCTCGCATCAGAAGGCGGCGCGGCTCCATGCATGGGATGAAGTGGAAAAGGCTCACCAGGAGAAGCGTCCGGTGAAGGCGACAGTGATCGAGCGAACCAAGGGCGGCTTGACCGTCGATGTCTTGGGCGCGCGAGCGTTCTTGCCGGGCTCGCAAGTCGACCTGCGGCCGATCCGCAATCTGGACGGCATGAAGGGCCAGACGCTGGAAGTCACTGTCATTAAGGTGAATAAAAAGCGCGGCAACATTGTGGTTTCGCGCAAGGAATTGCTGGAAGGCGAGCAGAACGAGAAGCGCAGCAAGACGCTCGAACATCTGGAAGAAGGTTCGATCCTCACCGGAGTGGTGAAGAACCTTACCGAGTACGGAGCTTTCGTCGATCTCGGCGGCCTTGATGGACTGCTGCACATCACTGATATGTCGTGGGGACGCCTCACTCATCCGCGCGATCTGGTGAACGTTGGCGACCAGATTCAAGTGAAGGTGCTGAAGTACGACAAAGACAAGCAGCGCGTATCTCTGGGCTTCAAGCAATTGACACCCGACCCGTGGCTTGATGCCGAGCATCGCTATCCTGTGGGAGCGCATGTCTCGGGCCGTGTGATTAGCGTGACTGATTACGGCGCGTTCGTGGAGCTGGAACAAGGCATCGAAGGCCTCGTGCACGTCAGCGAAATGACGTGGTCCAAGCGCATGAAGCATCCTTCCAAGCTGGTGAATGTGGGCGATCAGGTGGAATGTGTGGTGTTGAATGTGAATCCCACCGAGCGGCGAATTTCGCTTGGCATGCGGCAACTGGCTGAGAATCCCTGGGATGCTCTGCACGATAAGTATCCTGTCGGCATGACTGTCGAAGGCCGGGTTCGCAATTTGACCGACTTCGGCGCGTTTATCGAAATCGAAGACGGTATCGATGGCCTGGTTCACGTCAGCAATTTGAGCTGGACCAAACGCGTGAAGCATCCTTCGGAAGTTCTGAAGAAGGGTGATCGTGTGAAAGCAATTGTGCTGGCGATCGAGCCTGACAAGCGACGGCTGTCGCTCGGAGTAAAGCAACTCCAGCCCGATGTCTGGGAGACTTTCTTCTCGACCCATCATGTCGGCGATGTGATTCACGGCAAAGTGCTGCGGGTGGCGGCGTTTGGTGCTTTCGTCGAGATTGCAGAAGGCGTGGAAGGCTTGTGCCACAAGTCCGAAGCGGTGGATGCCAACGGACAGCCTCTGCATCTTGAGCCCGGAGTTGAGCACGACTTCAAGATCATCAAGATGAGCGCGGAAGAGAAGAAAGTCGGGCTCAGCATCCGCGCCGTCGGAGAAGAAGCTTCGAGATCTGAAGTCGAAGCTTACAAGCAGCCGGTCTCGAGTACCAGTTCCACGATTGGCGAGTTGATCTCGTGGAAGAGGGCTAGCAACGAAAACAACTAGTTCCTTCGCGCCCCTGACTGTACCTGTCATCCTGAGCGTAGTAGCAGCTTCGCGAGCAGCGAAGCTGCTGCGAAGTCGAAGGATCCCTTTCCCCTCGTTGCTGCTTCCGGCTTAGCCGGGAGTTTCCATTCCTGCTCTCAAACGCGATCTGGCTCATCTCGTTTGTTGCCTTCCACCTTCCTGTTCTAGAATCATTCGTTTGCCTTTAGTCATCTCTTCCTACTGAGGACTATTCCTTTGCCTGAAACTATCTACGACGTAGCCATCATCGGCAGCGGTCCCGCCGGATACACCGCCGCCATCCGCGCCGGCCAGTGGGGCCTGAAAACGGCGCTTATCGAAAAAGACAACGTGCTCGGCGGCACCTGCCTGCACGTCGGCTGCATTCCCACCAAGGCTCTGCTGTTCAACGCGGAACTCTGGGACCACCTTAAAGAGGCGAAAGAATTCGGCATCGAGGGCGTGGACGCCCGCAAGCTGAACTGGGCCGCAGTGCAGGATCGCAAGTCGAAGATTGTCGCCAAGCACGCCAAAGGTCTCGAATTCTTGATGAAGAAAAATAAGGTGGAGACCATAAAGGGCTACGGGAAGATGACCGGCGGGGCGCAGAACGGCCTATTCACCATCGAAGTCGTAGACGACAACAAAGCACGTCATCTCAAAGCCAAGAATGTAATCCTCGCCACTGGTTCCGAAGCCCGCATGATTCCCGGCCTTGAGGCCGGCGATAAGATTCTGACCAACATCGAAATTCTCAGCCTGAAAGATCTTCCCAAGTCGATCGTGATTGTGGGCGCAGGCGCGGTGGGCGTGGAGTTCGCGTCGATCTACCGTTCGTTCGATTGCGAAGTGACGATCGTCGAGATGCTGCCACGTCTTGTTCCGGTTGAAGACGAAGAAGTCTCGAAGGAACTGGCCCGCGTATTCCGCAAGCGCGGCATCACCTTCCACACCAGCGCGAAGGTAGACAAAGTTGAGAAAACAAAGGCCGGAGTTTCCGTCACCATTACGGTCGATGGCAAGCAGCAGAAGATCGACGCCGAGAAAATTCTGATCGCTGTGGGCCGCAAGCCGCGCACTCAGAATATCGGTCTGGAGCGCACCAAGATCAAGCCGGACCGCGAATTCATCAAAACCGATTCCTGGATGCAGACCACCGAGCCCGGAGTTTACGCCGTCGGCGACATCGTGCTGGGCACCCCACAACTAGCGCACGTCGGCGCGATGGAAGCGATTGTCGCCGTGGCGAAAATCGCGGGCAAACCCGGCAAGCCGATCAATCCCGAGCACATTCCCGGCGCGACGTATTGCCATCCGGAAATCGGCAGCGTCGGCCTCACCGAAACCAGAGCCCGCGAAGCCGGATACAACGTGAAAGTCGGCAAGTTCCCCTTCACTGCAAATTCGCGCGCGTCCATCGTCGGGCAACACGAAGGCTTCATCAAGATTGTTTCCGACGCCGATTACGGCGAGATTCTCGGCGTTCACATCATCGGCCCGCAGGCCACGGAGTTGATCGCCGAAGCCGTCACCGCCATGGAACTCGAAGCCACCGTCGAAGATTTGATGTGGACGATCCACGCGCACCCGACTCTGGCCGAAGCCATGCTGGACGCGTCGAACAGTGTGTATGGGATTGCGATTAACGCATGAGAATTTTTTGCCACGGATTCGCACAGATCAACACGGATAAGTATTTGGGTTAATCAGTGTGAATCCGCGAAATCCGTGGCGAAATGACTTTGATCTCCCTCGTCCAACTCGGCACCGTTGATTACGCCACAGGTCTCCGCCTGCAGCAGCAGCTCGTCGCGCTGCGCAAAGAAGAAAAGATCGGCGACGTTCTCCTTTTACTCGAACACTCCCCGGTCATAACACTCGGCCGCAACGCCAAAGCGGCCAACGTAATTGCGTCCCCCGAACTCCTCGCCCAGCGCGGCATCGAGCTTTTCGAATGCGACCGCGGGGGCGACGTAACCTTCCACGGTCGAGGCCAGATTGTCGGCTATCCTATCTTTGACCTGCGCGGATACGCCCGTGGAGCGACGGACGCCCCGTCCGCCTTGCGAAAAAGTCTAGGCGCCGTCGATTTCGTACGCCGCCTGGAAGAAGTCCTGATCCGCACCTGCGCCGATTTCGCCATCCCGGCCAAGCGAGTGCCGGGCCTGACAGGTGTATGGACTGACGGCGGCAACGATGCTCATGTTGATGGAAGCCACGAAGCTCATGTGGGGACAGCCGCCTCGGCTGTCCAGCGAAGCGAAGCGAGCCAGCCAAGCAATGCACCCGAAGCCAAACTCGCCGCCATCGGCGTTCACATCTCCCGCTTCGTCACCTCGCACGGCTTCGCCCTCAACGTAAACTCCGACCTCAGCTACTTCAATCTGATCGTCCCCTGCGGCATCACCACGAAACCCGTGACGTCGATGCAGCAAGAACTCGGCAAGCTGCTCGATCTGAACGCAGTCGCCGAATCCATCTCGCGCAACTTCGGCACGGTGTTTTCCAGCCAGATGCTGTGGGTCGATACGTTCGACGCGCTCCTCGGCCACGCAGTTGGGGTTCCGATGAAGCCGCCCGCTGAACTCCGCCAACTTCACAAAGAAGACGGCACAACGTGGGCGTAGCGCCGGCGTCTCGCCGGCTGCCGCGAGGGCATCCTGCCCTCGCTAATACCAAAGCCCAACCTGCTGCTTATCCTCCCTAGCCCAATCCGCCACTCTGCGATAGCATTATCTGTTGCTTGTCCGCGGTCTTCATCATGGCAATCAAGAAAAAGAAGTCCAAACCCGGCTCGAATGGCCACAATCGACGAAATGGCAGTGCTGACTTGAAGTCGGTCACCACCGACCTCCGCACCTACTCTATCCCCGACACCCGCCTGGAACGTCCCGATCTCTCCGTCCACCAGCACATAGAGAAAGACAAAGACGGCGCCGAGCACGTCCGCTACGAAGTCACCGGCAACCTCAACGCTCCGGTCCCGCCGATTCGCGACTCCAAGTATCTCGACAAAAAGAAGTGCATCGAGATCTACCGCTACATGCTGCTCAACCGCAAGATGGAGACCGCGCTCGAAAACCTCTACAAGCAGGGCAAAGTCGTCGGCGGAGTCTATTTCGGACTCGGCCAGGAAGCCTGCTCCTGCGCCTCCGCCTACGCGCTCGATAAGGACGACTGGTTCGCGCCCATGATCCGCAACCAGGGAGCGCTGCTGGTGCGCGGCTTCGCCGCCAGCGACACCATGATGCAATACATGGCCAAGGCCGATTCGCCCACGCGCGGCCGCGACGGCACCTCGCACTTCGGCGACATCGAAAAGCGCAACATGGTCTCGCCCATCTCCATGCTCGGCGATCTCATTCCCGTGCTCTCCGGCGTGGCGCTGGGCGCGCGCCTGCAAGGCCGCAACGTTGCCGTCATGACCTACATCGGCGACGGAGGCCAGTCCACCGGCGTCACCTACGAAGGCATCAACTTCGCCGCCGTGCAGAATCTCGGCCTCGTGCTCTTCGTCGAATCGAATCTCTGGGCCTATTCCACGCCGTCGGAAATGCAGTACCGCTGCAAGGACCTCGCCGAGCGCGCCATCGGATACGGCATCCCCGGCGTGATCGTCGACGGCACCGACGCCTGCCAGGTCTACGACGCCGCCCGCGACGCCGTCGAGCGCGCCCACCGCGGCGAGGGCCCCACCATGATCGAAGCGAAAATGATGCGCATGAAAGGTCACGCCATCCACGACGCCGCCGCGTACGTGCCGAAACCGATGTTCGATTTCTGGAAGAAGCGCGACCCGATCGCACGCCTCGAGAATTATCTGGTTAAGGAAAAGAAGTGGCTGACCGCGAAAGAAAATGCGGAGTTGATTTCAGAAGTTGAGCGCGTGATCGAAGCAGAGCGTGAGATAGCGGTGAACTCTCCGATGCCGACACCGGAATCAGCCGAAGGCGGCGTCTTCTGCGAAGACGGCTGCCATGACATCAAACCGAAGTATGGGATGCCGAGAGTAAAGAAGGGAACCGGCGGCTACAAAGCAACCGAAGCCGCCGTACATTTGAGATAGCGAACTTTGCCTTTGCCTTGGTTACCCGATATCTCTGACACAAGTATTTAGTCCGGATCGAAACTTGGATCCGAAGCGATTCTTCGGTATTTCAGAAACTCGCGGATTCCACCCCCTAGCGCGCTGTATGAGATCGCGATGAAAGCCACAACTAATGGGTGTTCTCCAAGAGCATGGATAAGGCCGTGGATCATCTTTTCCCAGCCGGGCGAGAGCTCTCCTTCCTCCAATAACAAGAGGTTTCCAATACCCACAAATCCCCAATACACCGCCCACCCTGCGTAGGCCGCGGGGATTACCAAGCCCAGTGTGATGGGCAGTGTGAGCACAGTCCCAAGAAATGGGAGTAGTACAAGGGGAGGGGCCAGAGCCGCAGCAATCAGAGACCGCTTGAAGTGTGGCTTCGCGTCTTCGGTCGCTGGCGTACAAATGACAGTTGACCCCCGAAAGGTTGTACCGAACATAGTGAACGGCTCGGGATTCTCGTTCGGTTGGACCGTTTCAGGCTTGTATCCGCACCCACACTGTCCTGCGATTCCGGTAATCGGCATACCACACCGAGTGCACCTCATCCCTGGACTCCTTGAACACGCAGGCTACGTCACGAAGATTTTCTAGAACACGGCGCAGAATGCGTCAGGACGTTCGAACTACTGATTTATAGTGAACGATATGACGAGTTCGTTTCAATCGCAAAAGCTGGAATTGCTTAACCTCAAAGAGAGACGAATGCTCTGGCCTTCAAGAAAATAGACCCAATGCGATAGCCACGTGGAGTCGCCTCCGTCTCTACAAGCCACGTCTAGCACAATTTATAAATCCGCGCTCATCCGCGTAAATCCGTGGCAAGAGATTTGTTTTGAAACTTTGAAATCTATGCAGCAAACTTACCTCGAAGCCATCCGCCTGGGAATGTGCGAAGAAATGGGAACGTAGGTGCCGTCTAGCGGTAGACATCCCTTCGATGCGCGATCCTTACAATGACAATCACCACTCGTTTCCCGTCGATACGGTACACCACGCGATAGTCGCCGACCCGAACCCGAAAATGGTCAGGTTGTGCCTTGAGTTTCTTGCTGCCCGGCGGAAACGGACCTTCGCAGAGCGCTATAACTTTCTCGGTGATGCGCCGTTGAAGCTGCTTGTCGAGGTCCCGGAACTCGCGGGTGGCGGACGTCGTGAATTCAAGAACATAGCGCATTGGCGCTGAGAGGAAACTACAGGCCCAACTCTTTTCTTATCTTCGACCAGGGAATCGTTGGTTCATTCAGCCGCTTGCGCGCTTCCTCAACATCGATGCGATCCTCCAGTTCCTCAAGAAAGTGGTAATCCTCGATCGGAATGATCGCAGCCACCGCCTTTTTGCCCCGATGAACGATCACTCTTTCCCGCCCGAACGCGGCACGGTTTAAAATATCTGAGAAGTTTTGCCGGGCTTCGCTGGCGGTCAATTTTTTCGACATGGGAATTGCCTCGGACCCAATAATTTACAGATCGTACCTTATCACATTTTGTACGAAATGTACAACTATGCAAACCGTGGTCGAGATATACGCCATGATCCGCGAGGCGATCCTCAACAAAGATATAGTTATTGCCAGCTATCATGGTTACATTCGCGAAATGTGTCCGCATGTACTCGGAAAGAAGAAAGGTCATGCGCAAGCACTGCTCTACCAGTTTGCAGGCGGAAGCAGCAGCGGCCTGCAGCCTGACGGATCGTCTGCGAACTGGCGATGCCTTCGTGTTGATGAACTCTCGGATGTTTCTATCAAGAGCGGAGCAGGAGAATGGCACACAGCTTCAAACTATTCGGCTGCCGCACAAAAATGTGTAGACGAAATTGAAGCTATGGTATAGCACCCTTGAAGATTTGGGTTTAGCTTTATCCGTGATGATCCGCGTAAATCCGTGGCAAGGAATCTAACCTATGCAACTAACCTACCTCGAAGCCATACGCCAGGGAATCTGGGAAGAAATGGACCGCGACCCCTCTGTCTTCTGCCTCGGCGAAGACATCGGCATCTACGGCGGCGCCTTCAAAGTTACTGACGGTTTCATCGACCGCTTCGGCCCCGAGCGCGTCATCGACACGCCGATCGCCGAGTCCGCCATCGTGGGCGCGGCCTTCGGAGCGTCGCTCACCGGCATGCGCCCCGTCGCCGAGTTCCAGTTCATGGACTTCATCGGCTGCGCCTTCAACCAGATCAGCAACATGGTTGCGAAGACGCACTATCTCTGGGGCGCGCCCGCCCCGCTTGTGCTGCGCGGCCCCAGCGGCGGATATGTCCACGGCGGCCCCTTCCACTCGCAGAATCCCGAGATGTGGTTCGTCCACAATCCCGGCCTCAAAGTCATCTGCCCCGCCACGCCCTACGACGCCAAGGGCCTGATCAAAGCCGCCATCCGCGACAACAATCCCTGCATCTTCTTCGAGCACAAATATCTTTACCGCCGCATCAAGGGCGAAGTCCCCGCGGAAGACTATGTCGTCCCCATCGGCAAAGCGAACATCGTCCGCGAAGGCCGTGACCTCAGCGTCATTACTTATGCCGCGATGGTGCACACTACGCTGGAAGCAGCTGATATTTTGAGCAAAGAAGGAATAGATTTAGAAATCCTCGACCTGCGCACCGTCTCGCCGCTGGACCGCGAAGCCATCGCGCAAACCGTGAAGAAGACAAACAAAGTAATCATCCTGCACGAACACTCCCGCACCGGAGGACTAGCGGGCGAGATCGCCGCTATCATCAACGAAGAAGCCTTCGACGATCTCGACGGCCCCATCGTTCGCATCGCAGGCCTCGACTCCGCCGTCCCGTTCTCGCCGCCGCAAGAAGAACACTACTTGCCGAAAGTAGAGGATGTAGTCCGCGAAGCCCGCAAGTTGAAAGCTTACTAAATCCTGAGCCCGTGCAAAAACCGTGTGGGGACAGCGCCTCGGCTGTCCCGCCAAGCGAAGCGAAGCCCTTCTTTCTCGGTCCCCAACTAGCGCCCCACCTGCCCCATCTGCCACAATAGTTCTTCCGGAGGCGAAATGGGCAAGTTCCTGCTCGGCGTAATTGTTACCCTTCTTGTACTAATCCTCGGCGGCCTCGGCCTAGCCATGCTCGGACTCCTTCCGACCAGAGCCAACGTGGCCCCGCCCCACCTCGAGACGCGTATCGCGATGGGAGCCGTCGACGCCTCCATGGAGCGCCACGCTCCCCACCTCGCCAACCCCGTCCCTCCCAACGATCAAAACTTTGAAGACGGCATGAAGCTCTATACCATGCACTGCGCCCTCTGCCACGGCGGGCTCGATCGCAAACCCAACTCGCTCTCCAACTCCTTCTACCCGCCCGCTCCGAGTCTCATCTCCAACCCGCCTGACGACCCAGAGTGGCACGTCTTCTACACTATCCGCACAGGCATCCGCTACACCGGCATGCCCTCGTGGGAAAAAACTCTCAGCGAGCAGGACATGTGGAAGATCACCAGCTTCATCTCGCACATGGAAAAACTGCCACCCGTCGTGCAGGAGTACTGGAAGACGAGCTTTGGGGTAGCGGCGCCGACAGGCGAAGAAGAAAAAGAGGAGCACAAACACTAATTGGCTCCCGCTTTTGATGCTATCGGCCGCCCGATTGATCGATGACAAAGTCGCCTCTATATTCTGCTTTATGGCATGATTGGTGAGTGACAATCAGCCAGGACAAACGAGTGCTGGAAACCAACCCGTTCGCGGAGCGGAGTGCTGAACAGTCGCCCAACGCGGCTATACCGAAGCCAAACTCACAGCCCGCAATGCTCCTTAATACTGTTTCCGAATACATGGCTACTATAGGACGTAAAGGTGGCCGGATCGGAGGGAAGCGGCGCCTCAAAACCATGACAAAAGAAGAGCGTCGGAAGGCAGCGGCGAAGGCCGCTAGAGCGCGGTGGGGGAAGAGAAAGTCTTAGCCGCGTATCAACCTTTTTTCTTGCGCTTTTTGGCCGGGGACGCCTCGATTTGGAGTCTCTCTGCCGCGCGTAACATCTTGGGGCTAGCTTCTTTTCTGCCGATCGTTAAAATCGCAGGCTTGCATATTATTTCTCTAACCACGAGCTGAGAAAGCATTTTCCGCGTGACGGCCGCGGTGGCCAATATTGCCGTATCGGAAGTTAGGGCAATGACATGCTCACCCGGCTCAATGTAGCCGGCATCGCATGCAAGGGCGACAGACTGGACGCACAAACTCATACTGCCGCAGAACATATTTAGGGCCTCGCTCAGAAGGTTGAACCCTCGCCCAACAGTCGTTCGAAGAGCAGCACCAGGTTCAATCGAATCAAAAGGCAGATGGGCTTTTACCAAAGGAATTCCGTGTGCACTCATCATCGCCGCAACATCGTCCGCAATACTTACAAGGACGGGCTCGTTTCGAGTGTTGGTAAATTCCTTCCCTGCAGGGAATGTTACGGCCACAAGCTTAATGTGATCGTATTCTGGTTTTGAGCAAAATTGTTCGACGGCGATCTTGACACCGTCGCCGTAGGCGGTAAATATAATCACCCTGTCTATGCCCTGTTGGAGGGCTGCCTGAAACGACAACTTCAGGCAATCTTCAAGGTTCTCGCGTCCCTCTTGAAGGAAATATGTCGTCGGCGCTGCAAAGCTGTTGTTCATGTGCCCTTGATCTTAAAGCCGAAAATCTTCGTAAACTCGCCCCCGCGGGTCCGCTGCCTGATAACCCCGCGAAGGAAATCTATTGCTTGCACGTCTCGTAAATCCAGTCCGGCAATGTCGCCCTGTCCATAGTGCGGTTCTTGCTTCTTGTAATGCATGTGAATGCCACCCGATGTGTCGATGCGTATATCCAAAGGATCATCGGGTCGGCCCCGCAAAGCTCTGCCGTGTTCGTCGACGGTATCCGTAAGTCCGTAATGATAAGCCCATTGGACGCGCCGGCTCATCTGGAGTCCCGCAATTTTGTCATACCGTTCCCAGATGCGGACATGTTTGTGATCGGTCGAAAAATCCAGCATCGTGGTTACTTGCCAAAATAGAGGTGGTAACGTGGGTTGCCAATCAGGTTCGTGGAGGGTGCAATCAGGAGGCAGTTTTAGCTTGGCTAACGCCGCCTTGAAAGATCGGCTGAAGCTAAAAAAGTCCAAGTCCAAAGGCGACCACCGCGCTAGGCCGCGTAGGAAAGAACATCGCTCGTGGCCGTGGATTTACTGGTTTCGTACTTGGCCCGAGATTTACTGGATTCTTTCGTAAGGCGCGACAGGTATTCCCTATGCATCTCGTCGGACGATTCGCGCAGCCACACTCGCTGGCTGACATATGCCTCCCACTGCAACAGGACATCTTCCGAAATTCGTGCGCGAAATGAATCGTCCCTTAACATTTCAACGCTCGACACGCCGTAAAGCTTCTCGAAGGATCGTACTCGATTGTCCAGGTCTGTCAGGTTCAGCATTGTCATCGGCATCGGCTTACTCCTATTATTGCGCGCAGACTGTGAAAACCGGGTACCCGATGTGATCGGAACTATGCGGCATCTCTTGGTCTTAGACATAACTTGTATCAGATGCAGATTAAGGGGGCAAGGGTTTTCAGGGGAAAACTGCACCTCCGTAATCATACCAACTTCCCCACCTGAATAGATCTAAATTAGCCAAATATTATTTGGCATGCTAAAGCGGCTATCGCATACATTCGGTCGGTTCAAGATCACTCGTTCAACCCCTCTTCTACACATATGATGAATCAGAGAGGAAAAAGGTGCCCTTACTCTTCAGACTCGGGCCAAGCGGCTGTCTGAACGTCTCCATTATTCGCAGCCCTTATGGAAAATAATAACATCCACGACCTTGATCTCATTTTCATCCTGACTCCCGCAACCGCTATAATATTTGATTGCGTCCGGCCCCTGATTAAACCGTGGGCCTCGTGGAAGGAAATCATGCCGACTGACATCATCATGCCCCAGATGGGCGAATCCATCGTCGAGGGCACTATTACCAAGTGGTTGAAGAAGCCTGGCGACAAAGTTCAGCGCGACGAACCCCTCTTCGAGATCTCCACCGACAAGGTCGACGCGGAAATTCCCGCGCCCGCTTCCGGCGTTCTTCAGGAAATCAAAGTCACCGAAGGCACGACCGTCGGCGTAAATACCGTAGTCGGCACCATCGCTGTGGATGGCGAAGCCGCCGCGCCGGCGAAAGCTACTCCGGCAGCTCCTCCACCACCCGCGAAAGAAGAAAAGAAGGAAGAGAAGAAGCCCGCAGCCGCAGCGCCCGCACCGGTTGCCGCCGCTCCGGCATCGCAGGAATCCTCCGGCGACGACGAAGCCCGCTCCTCACCGCTAGTCCGCAAGATCGCCCGCGAGCACGGCGTCAGCCTCTCGCAAATCTCCGGCACCGGACTCGGCGGCCGCATCACCAAACAAGACATCATGGCCTTCATCGAGCAGGGATCGCAACCCGCTCGCGTAGGGACGGACGCATTCGTCCGTCCCGCCGAGCGAAGCGACGCGCCAGCCGCACCGCCGGCTCCTCGTCCCGCACCCGCCGCCTACCCCGGCGATCTCGTCCCGCTCACCAACATGCGCAAGATCATCGCCCAGCGCATGATCGAATCCCGCCGCACCAGCGCGCACGTCCACTGCATGTACGAAGTGGACTTCACCCGAATCGTCACCCTGCGAGCCAAACACAAGAACGCGTTTGAGCAACGCCACGGCGTGCGCCTCACCTTCATGCCCTTCTTCGTGCGCGCCGCCATCATCGCGCTGCAGCAATGGCCAATTATTAACGCCTCGCTCGAAGGCGATAACATTCGCTACCACCGCCAGATCAACGTCGGCATCGCCGTCGCCCTCGATTGGGGACTCATCGTCCCCGTCCTCAAGAACGCCGGCGACCTTAACTTCCTCGGCCTGCAACGCGGCATCACCGACCTCGGCGAGCGCGCCCGCACCAAGAAGCTGAAGCCCGAGGATGTCGAAGGCTCCACGTTCACCGTCACCAATCCCGGCCAGTTCGGCGCCGTCTTCGGCTTACCGATCATCAATCAGCCGAACTCGGCGATCATGGGCGTTGGCGGCATCACCAAGCAGCCGCTCGTCGTCACCGATAAAGAAGGCAACGACTCCATCGCGATCCGCTCAGTCGTCCACCTCACGCTCGGCTACGACCACCGCCTTATCGACGGTGCAGTAGCTGACCAGTTCATGGCTCAGGTGAAGAAGAATCTCGAAGGTTGGAACGAAGAGATCGGCTAACCGAAGTTAAGCGGAAGGTTGGGTGCTGGCAGGCGGCGATTGCTTGCACCAGGTTGACGCGTTAAGGCATTCGACTGTGCCGTCGATTATTTTAGAGATGCCGTCGCGAAATTTGTCTGGCTCGATTATTTCCCGCGACGTCACCGCGTCCGTCATGGCGATCGCATTCTGTAAGAACGACATCGCCGCATCCTTCTTTTCGGACCCAGGCTTGTTACCAAAAAGTCCCTCGATCCCATTCACGAGAGCCGGTACGAACGCAATCCCTCGCAGCAACTGAGATAAGAAATCCATAACTTTTTCTCCTTGAAGTATTCGTTGATTAACAATTCCCCTAGAACCCGGCGTACCCCTAACTGAGGCTAGCCAGAATATTGTTCAGCGTGGTCAGGTTAGGATCCGCCCCATCGGTGGACCGAACCAGCAGCGTGAGGCAGACTTTCAGCTCGTTCGCCTTGCTCAGCGCAAGGGCCAGCATTCCCGCCGTGTCCATGCCCGCCGCATTCCCGCTCCTCAACGTGTTGGCAGTCGCGGCGCTTGCAGTTTTCAGATTGGTGATGATTGTCGTGCTCGGAATAATGCTCATACTTTTCCTCTTTTCTCCAGCAAGATTTACTTCAGCCAATATTTGTGCAGGGCAATCGCCGCACTGATTACAACGCTGATCGCCCCGTTCACCAGCCGGTTGTGCACGCTGTTACGGAGATCATTGCGCTCCAGCACGGCTACTTTATCTTCCGCCATCTTCATGCGTCCCGGTTGCCCGTTTCCAACCAGTGAGTCCATCTTCGTTTCCAGTCGTACCAGCTTGTCGAGCACTTCTCGCTGAAACTCAATGTCGATGACCCTTAGCGCCAACTCCCGATCCGTAACTCCCATGACAGTGCCCTTTCATCCCACAACAACCTCACAGCGGATAGTCGATGTGCAGCGCAGCTGAGTACCTCGAATACTTGGGCGGAGAAGAACTGTCGTACAACCTCAGAAAATAATTCTGTGTGCGCGCCAGCCGAGGAAGACTAAACGTTTGTGTGCTGAACCTCCCCAGCAGATTACGATCGTTCGCCTGCCCCCAACCAAAGTCGCGCTCACGAACTTCAATGCCGAATCCGCTGGCCGGCGAAATGCCCGCATCGACCTGTACCGTCGTCGAAGTCACTGCCGTGATCTGCGCTTCCGTCAGGTTTGCCTGGTAATACGTCCCCACCTGCGACGTTTGTAGCAGAGGAAGCGAAGATTGCAGTGCAAGCGCTTTTACTCCAGCCTCGTACTCGAGGGCCAATGGCGCAGCTAAATCATTAGCAAACTCAATCGTGTAGAAACCGCGATCGTCAACCGCGTCAGCAATTTCGATTGCCACCACCCGCACGATTGCGGTGAATGATGCACTACGCGAAGGAGCGTTCAGCACGATCGCGTCCCCTGGAAAAATATCCGCTGCGGAGCCTGGTAGGAAATCGCTCCACGTCTCATAAGTTCCAGACCACGCCGTCGCCAGGGAATCATCCAAAATGGCGAGAGCTGCATTTTCGCAATCCGCATCGGTCCGCGCCCTCGGAGCCTTCACCATTCGCACGGAACCTCTCGTTCCGTCATCTGAACCGTTGTGCAGCAACGTCACACTCGCCCCATTCTGCACCTGCGCCACCGCGCGTCCGTGGCCCCGATAGCTCGCCACAATCAGTTCATTCAATGCGGGCACGTACGCGGGATAGAAATCAAGCGAGGAGCTCGTGATTTCGCACGCAGCGCCCTCAGCCAGCGGTCCCACCAATTGAGTGACGTAGCTCGCGCTGGGTAATGCCGATCGCACCAAGGCTAGAGAGATGTGACTTACATAAGTGTAGGCAATGCTGCACTGCATGCTCACAGCATTGGCTAGCGCGTAGCTGCAGAATCCCGGCGCATTCGTCACCACTCCGTCGTACAACACCGTCGCCGCCGCAACCAAACTCGCAGGATTGTTCGGATCGATGTCCTGTACTTCCAGCACCAAGCGCACATCCGCCGGGACCACCGCACCGCCCCATCCGCTGCCCGCCGGATGAATCAAAGAGTGATACGTTTCCCCACTGCGGTAAACTTCCATCGAATACAGGTAAGTGGTAAAAAAATATCTGTGTCCCGGCGTCGTCGTCATCACCGGTCCCGTCAACGCGCCGTTGACCAGCGCTTGAATTGTCGAATTCGCGCCCGCTGGCGTGATCTGAAATCCCGTCAGGCATCCTGCCGCAGCGACCACTCCGCTGTACAACCCGCCCAGAATCCCGTGGGATGCTGCTGTGAAACTCACATCGCCATGTTGTAGCTCCAGCGCACCGCCCAGTTCGATCTGCTCGATGAATGCCACGGTCGTCTGGCCGTCCACACCTGTCCCACCTGCAATTTGCAGCGTCTGTGCCACCACCGAAACTGCATGAGATGGATCGTTCACCACCCACGTCGTCGGATCAAGACTTGTTCCCAGATACTGTTCGTTGATCAACGCCGCCTTGCTCTGTGCGAACGGTTTCTGCGATAGATAAAACTTCAAACTAAGCCCATCCGTATTCGTGTAATACGTGTGCGACATCGAATGCGAAGTCACGTCCCGCCCCGCATTCACCCATCCCTGAAATTCCGCCACCAGCGTATTCGCCAGCGGATACCCCACCGTAATCGCCGCTCCCACCGGAACGCTCGCCGCATCCGCCAGGGGCAGCACCGTGCTCGCATAATATGTGTCTGCCCCTGGCGTCATCCCGGCGTCATCCACCGTCAGCGTCACCTCAGCCGGATATCTCTGGTACACCTGCACCGCCGGCGCTGTATCCGCCGCAATGTTCCCCGCTCCCGCAATCGGTCCCGTTCCGCTCGTCCACTCCACATCGGTCGACCCCGCCACCGCTAAACTCGACGCATAAAAATGACAGTAGGAATACGTGACCGCCCCGGTGTTATCGACCAGCGCTCCATCCCGATTTGCGTAGGCCTTGTCGTTTACCATCACAATCGCCGTCGCCGCCCCATCAAACCGGAACCCGTCGTAATTGAGGTGAGCTTCCGAGTTGTAGATTTTTATATCTCCCGGCCCCGCGCCGACTTCATTCACATAAAATCCCAGTGGCTGTGTTCCTTGCGGAATCATCGAGTCCGCTTCCATATTCGCGAATACCAGATGATCGCTTGCACCCTGCACATAAACTCCATATTGATCGAACCAGTTCACCAGGAAGTGCTGAAACGTCAGCCATGATTTTCCATTTACATTAATCACTGGCACATTGCTCAACGCCATCGGCACGATCGCTTCGTTGTAATAACTTGACGGATTGCCCTGTGAGTACACATAGATAAATCCATTCGCTAAATAAAAATCCCACTGCGCCGTCAAATTCGACGACACCGCCGCTACCTTCTGTCCCCAAATCGATCCGAATAAACAAAAGTTAACTGTCGTATAACCCGCTGGTAGCGCCGCCTTCCACGCATTGCCCGTAACCAGCACCCATGCCGTCGAAGGCACCGCGTAGTACCCCGTAAAATTGGGCGCCGCCCCGCTCCCATAAGCGTCAAACGTAATCGGACTCCCCGCACTCCCCGAACTCGGCGGCGTCAGGCTCTCATTCCAAACGTCCCCGCGCTTAAACAAGATCGAATCCCCCGGCAAAAACGTCTGCCCATTCACATGCGCAATCGTCTGCCACGCCGCCCCCGAAGAAGTTCCGCCGTTCGCATCACTCCCCGCACTAGAACTCACGTAGTAAGTCGTAGCGCTCGAGGTCGTTCCAAATATCAATAGCAAAACAAACCCTGTCATCCTGAGCGCAGCAATACGAGTCGCGAAGCGACTCGTATTGCGGAGTCGAAGGATCCCTATTCTCATCACTGCTCCCCCATCCTCATAAGAATTCTCGTTACGTCCAAACTCTCTTCGCGTGCCTCCCGGCCGTTCTCCGCGCTTCCCGGTTTAAGCTCTCGCCTCGAGCCCAATAAAAAAAGCCACCGGTTTTCGCCGATGGCCCACTTCTCAAAAACGTCGTACTCTTCTCAGCTATCAATCCCCGCATTCGCCGAAGGCCCCAGCCCCGCTTGCGTCACCCGGCTCTCCGAAGCCGCCGGCGCATTCACCTGCCCGCCATCCGCTTCCGCCCCACCCCATTGCGTCACCTGCGGATTACGATCGCTCTGTTCAAACGACTAAAGATTTTGTTTTCTCGTTTTTCACTGACCACTAGCCACTGCCCCCTGACCACTGCTTTTTAATTCTGCATCTGATAAGTCATCGTCGCCACCACTCCCCCCGCATTCGTCGTGCACCCCGCCGCTGCCGTAGTGATTTTGAATCGCAACTGATGTCCCGACGCCACGTTGCTGCTTCCCGTCACTTGTGTGTAAAAGTTAGTTCCAGTGGTGAACGTCGTTGAGTAGCTCCCCACTTCTGCGCCCGCCGTTCCATCCCACACCTGCAACATCGGGTAAGTCGTACATCCCGCAGCCGCCGTACTCGCCGCCAAATCAAACCCCGTTACTGTGATTCCCGCCGGCGCCGTCCAATTGCAATACTGAATCACCGCTGTCGTGCCCGCCACCGGGCACGACCATGCCCCGTAAATCTCCGCCCGCACGTATGCTGTAGTCGCAATCTTCGTCGAATTGTCTCCAGCCGTTGCCGTCGGCGAGGTTGGCGTCCCCGTCAGTGCGGGACTGGCCGTCGGCGCGAGAGATGAATCCACATACGCGGATGTAACCGTTGTGCAAGTCGGGGCTGCATTCGCGTTGTTGGTGGTGACTACTTTATTGGTACAAGATCCTGTTCCGGAGTAAGCCGCTTGTGCTGTGGTCGTTGTTTGATAATTTGCCAGATTACTCTGTACGTAGGCAGTATTTGCAGCTTGCGTCGTGTTCGTAGAAATGCTCGCTGTCGGAACTGTCGGCGTCCCGGTGAGAACGGGGGAGGCTGTGGGCGCAATCGACGAATCCACATACGCCGACGTAATCGTCGTGCACGTTGGCCCGCCCGTCAGTGTTGCGGTCACCGCTTGGTTGGTGCAACTTCCAGTTCCTGCGTTCGAGGCCCCGCTGCTCACGCCCGACCCCGGCATATCCAGAAACATCTGCACCGTCGCGCTTCCCGAGCTCGCCTGCAACACCCGCCCTAAAATCTGCGTCCCCGTTGGCCGTGTCGCGCCCGCATCATGACATAAAGGATAGAACCCAAGGTTCGCCGTGCTCGATGGCACAACGTAATCCCCAATCACCGTCGCGCTCGCATCGAAGCTGCAGAACACCGACCCCGCCCGCGCCAGCGTAGCCACTCCCGAATTCCCGGCATTCGCAATCACAATTCCAATCGCCCCGCTCACCAGCGCGCTCGCCGATTTCGCTGCGCAGCCCGCTGTTGTCAGCGTCGCTAATCCATTGATTACCGTGCCATTCGTCGCGTCGTTGCAAAGTTCATAACTCTCATTGGCAAATTTCCCCAACTCAAATCCGCTGCCGCTCGTCGAGTTCCCCGCCACATAAACTGTCCCCGGCCTCAGCCCGCTGCCGCTTCCCGCGCTGTTGAACGACCCTATGTTGTAGCTCTGATCGGTCCACGGTTTGAAACTACTGCTCGCGTCGACAACCCACTTCAGCCCACTGTTCACCCAGAATCCCAGCCCAGGAGCAGCTCCCGAAGTCGAGTTCTCGCTCTTCACCACCGCATAGTTATCGGCCGCGTCATATCCCAGCGAAGTCCGCTGCCAGGTCGAGCTGTTCGTATAGCTCGAGTAAACATGCAGATTCTGCGCCGTCGCTCCGTTGTACTCCCCCAAATCATTCGCATCTTCCTGAAACAGATTCGAGAAGAACGAACTCGTCGCTGTAGTCGCCACCTTCTGCGGAGTTCCTGCGCTGGCTGAGATATAGAAATTTCCATCATTCGAAATTCCCAGCGCTGACTGTCCCGCCCCCGCCGCCACCATCGCCGTTCCCGGAATCGGCGAACTCACCATCCACGGTCCCGCCACCAACAGTTGCCCATTCACCGTCAGTGTTCCGTTCATGTTCACCGGCACATTGAACGTCTTTCCCGCAGACGTCAGCCGCTCCAGAAAACTCGTATTGTCTCCCGCGTTACCAATGTAGTGAGAAATGGAAACCGGCGCTCCCAACGCTAGCTGCGCACTACTCGCAGACGCCCCTACCGCATTGTCCAGGCCAATGAACGTATCGTTCACGTCATATCCCGGCCGCATTCCGCTCGTCGCCAGCGTCTTCGCCGGATTTGAATCCACCAGCGTAATCTTGTGCCCGCCCGCGATGTTTCCAAACAGCCCTTGCTCGAAGATCAGCCGGCCCTTTTGTCCCGGAATATCCGGCGCGTTGTAAGCGCCCGCTTGCAACAGCGTAGCTCCCGCTGTCGTTCCGATGGCGTTCTCACCGCACGAAAGCCACGCTCCTCCGTTGGTATTCACGCACTGTTGCGCGAAAAATTTCGGGACCATGCTTCCAAAGCTGCTCACCACCTGGTTCACCGGGTTCGCCGACGAGTTCGTTACGTTGTCGCCAAAGCGGTCAAAGTGTACTCCCGACGGGGACGGGGTTACTCCTACCGCATCGCCCCCCGTCGTATAGATCACCGCGCCATTCCAGAATGTCAGCGCCGGCCAGTACGTCGGCGGACTCGTCACCGCGTAACTGGATGTGCTGGCCGACGCCGTGTCCGTAAATGTGCAAATGTTCGTAGAACCAACTGCAGCGCAGGACGAGCCCACCGTCAACCCCGTCGCCACCGATCCGCACGCCGTCGTCGACCCCCCGCCGCAAATCGCCGTATACGGCGCGGGCGTATTTGCCAATCCGGACGTGCGGATCACATCATAGGTAATCGTTCCCGTGCTTCCGAATTGTGGCCATGCCACAGGAATACTTCCCGTACCGTTTGTCAGCGCGATCCCGGCCAGGAACGGCGCGCTCGTCAGCCCACCATTCGACGCGCTATGCGCCACCACGTAGTAGTTATATTGCGTCGTTCCCGTATTCGCGAACAGCTGCGAGGCCCCCGTTGGCCCCACCGAATTCTTCACCGACGCAAATCCCCCCTCCACAATCAAACCCGCGATTCCAATTCCCAGCGGGTTCGTGCCCGCACATCCCGCCACTTCGAAATAGACATTATCCAGTTCTACCGCTGGCACGTTGGTGTACGTCGATGTAGCCCTCACCCCAAATTGCGCCTGCGATTCAATCACAGAATCCGAAATCCGCAGCGTATTTTGATTTTGATTGTCGACTCCGTTCGCCCCGCACCCTAGATTCATGTTGCTGTTCTTGATCCAAAGCACGCCGGCGTTGCCGCTTCCTCCTGCCCCCTTTATTGCTACCGAACAGAAGCTCGTGGTGCAGTGTGACCACCGCGCCTGATAAGCGGAGAGTCCATCAATCACCGCCGCCTGGTCATTGTCCACCTGAATCAATGAGCCGAATGAGCTTCCGCTCGTCAGCGTGCCGATCGGAAAGGCGCTCGCTGCTCCTATACCAATCATCCGAATCTTCTGTCCGGCATCCTCGATCATCGGATAGTTGCAGTTATTGCAGGCTGGTTGCCCAGTGAATCTCTTGATCGTCACATCCCAAACCCCGGTAGGATGCGCCAGACTCCCCACCATCAGACACGTGTCGGCCATGGCACAGCTCACTACTGAACCCGAAAAATCAATTTCCATTCCCGGAGCCGGCACCGTGACCCGCGCCTGCCACGTATACTGCGCCGGAGGAATCACTACCGCTCCCTGCACCGCTGTTCCTCCACTGAAGTTCGAGACGAAGGCTGCGGCATTGATCGCCTCCTGAACGCCCTGCGAGGCGGACCCCATCGAATAGCCTGTGCTGTGACTATTCGCCACGGTGAAAGTAATGGTTCCGTTTGCTCCTCCACCTTGCGTGCAAGTAGTCGAAGTGATCAGCGCTGCTTCCGGTGTCCCCACGCCAGAGATGTAGATATAGGTCTGCGCTCCCGCGTAGGTGTACACCGTCAGACCTCGCGGACACGGGCTCAACGTCACCGTGTTCGCTCCCACCGTCAGACTTCCGCTCGGATTCTGCAACCAGTTGTCGCTCGGCGTCACATACCGGATGCCGCTGATATTGTTCGCGCTAAACTGCGTGCCCGCCGGCTGCGCGATGTTCTGGCTCAGCGCCGGACTCACCAGCACTCCGCCCGCTCCTCCGCTCGGTGTCGCCGGCGCATACTGTCCCGACGAAGAAGAATAGGTCAGCACTTGTCCATTCGCCGGCGCCGTCGATCCCACCGGAACACTTTGAATCGCGGTCGCGTTCGCACTCGACCCGCATGGCCCCCAACTTCCGTTTCCCAGCAGACAGTTCAACGAGGAAGCCGCCCCACTTCCCAACTCACTAGTCGGCACCAGCCCGCTCACCAGATCAGCCTTTGACGCCGCCGATAAATCTACGTATTGCTTTGGAGAGGCCTGAAGAGGCGCTGTCGGATTTCCACTCAGCGTTAGCGTGCCTGTCATCGCGCCGCCTGCCGTTGGCAGATAATTTCCCGCCCCCACCGTAGCAATCGCCGCGTCTACGTAGGATTTATTCGTTACGTCTCCTGTCCCCACCGGTGTGGGAACGTTTGGCGGCGCCGAAAAAGTTTTGGTCCCCGTCACCGTCTCGCTTCCCGAAAGATGCACCACAGCGTTGTCATTCGCCTTCCCAGCCACCGCCGTATTCACGTACTGGATCGACGCGGCCGGCACCGCCGTTCCTGATCCCGGCGTCGTTCGAACCTGCGCCAGCGTTGCCGGAGAAGTCGTCGGCACCAGCCAGAATTCAGTTCTCACCTCGCCCGGTCCCAGTTGATAGACGACGGAGTAATAAATTCCCGCTGGATTCGCGCCCGCATTCGCTTCCAACGCCACATTTAACGAGCCGTTCGTTCCTAGCGTCACATTCTTCGAGCCCGCAGCCACCGCTGTGCCACTCGCAGTCACAAATGCAGGCCAGGTAATAATCAGCACACCTTGCGCCGGACTGCCGTCCGCCCTATAGACGGTATCGACCACGCTCGTCAGCGGAGGCCCACTCGGGGGGGCCGGCGAAGCCGCGCGTGGCAACACTTCTGCCCCACCCGGCTTCGCCGTCGGGGAAGTTGCCGGCTTTCCCGCGGAAGAATTTTCACGCACTGCACCCAGCGCGCTCGATGTCGTGATCATCACCACCGCCAGCCACCAATAAAAAAGCCGCCCCATCGGGCGGCACGCCTGAAACATACTTCCTCCTAAAATGTTTACTTTGTCATCCTGAGCGTAGGACTTGCTTCACGAAGTGAAGCAACTCCGCAGTCGAAGGATCCCTACCCGCACCTCTATCGCTAGTAGCGTGGGCCTTTCTCACCCGCAGCACCTACCCTCGCCCCTCCAAAAATTCCTCCACGCTCCTCACATACACTTCGGCAAAATCAGCCGCTGGACGCCGCTTCTCAATCAAATCCATAGCGTCCTCCAGCGACCAACCCATCACTCCCAGCAACGCCAACGTCATCATCGGCGCCCGGTGCACTCCAGCCGCGCAGTGGATCAACACCTTCGCTTCGTTTTTTTTCAGCGCGGCCAGCCCAAAGTCCACGCCTCGCCGGAATATCTCGGGACCCTTCGGCGCAAAATCATCGTCCACCGGATTCCAGCACACTGCAATCCCGTGCGCCACCGCCAGCGGCGTGTCGTCGAACTCGATCTGCATGTCGATGATGTGCGTAACCCCCGCGTGCGCCACCGCCGCCATGTTGTCCGCGTTCCATATCCCGCCTCCGACCCCAATCCGGTCGGTCACCCACGTTATGTCCATTCCCACTCTGCGTCCTCTTACGCGACTCTTCCTGTCCATCGAAAGCTTCTGAAGCGACTCTTCCCGCAAGCTCTCGGGGAATGCATCAATCACCTTCTGCCAGCGCGATTCCACTCGCGGCGAGACCGAAAGCATAGGCCGCCAACCCGCCTCCGTTGCATTCCCGCTCCAGCGCTTCATTCTACGGTATCCCTCTGCTCCTGAAACCGCTCGGCCTGTCGCTGCGATCTCCGCGTGATTTTCCTCCGCGATCTTCGCGGTTAAAAGCTTTTCAGCCAGCCGCAAGAAATATTTTCGCGTTGACGTTACTCTTCATTCTCCGGAAGGGGATCTTCTTCGCCATCCCTCTCCGCCAGCTCTTCATGCACGGCCGCGACCGGCTTGCTCCCAGCTGGCGCGGTCTTCGTCTCAACCACTTCTCCATCCTCGTCCTGTACCACCGGTTCCAGAGGTATTCCCATTCTCGTAAGTAACTGATGCGCCATCGTCGTTTCAAGCGGCCGCGCCTCGCTCTGTTCACTGGCCGGATACAATCCCACCGCCTCAAACAAGTATCTCGCCGACGCCAGTTGCCCAGTTCTTGCCGCTTTGATCACCTCCGTTGCTATCTTTCTCGCCGAGTTCTTGACCAGGGTGTTGATATTCTCCCGCACCCTTTCCATGTCGGCATTTTTCTTCGCGGCCGGTGCAGGCTTCTTCTTCGCCGCAGCCTTCTTCGCTGTGCTCTTCCCTTTTCCCTTTGCCTTCTTCACGCTCACGCCTCGCCCTCCAAAAACAAATGGGAGATCAGCCCTTAAGGGCCAGTCCCCCCCCAAATGCCAGAAATACGAAAGGCGCGCTTTTCAGCGCGCCCTTTATAGAGTATTTCTTTTTTTCTTTACTCTATATATTCAGAATAGCATTTTGCAGGGGGGTGAAGCGTCACATTTCGCAAATTTATATTTGCCATGTCTTCAACCACTTACGAAGATTTTGGCAAAAAACGCCTCTTGACAAGATTTTTGTCATCGCGAGGACCGGTCCCTTGAAGTCTTCTCCGCCAGCAACCCGACCCGAAGGAAGTCTTCGCTCAGCAAGTCCAGTACTTCCAGCAGTCTGCGCTGAACAGTACTCCGGCTACAGTTCAAGATCCGCGCCGCGTGCTCGTGTTCGTATTCCTGCAGGATTACTCGCCCAATCAACTGCTGGTCCCAATACTGCAATCGCTCTATCGACTTCTCCACGTCCCGCACGAAGATCACCCGGTCTTCGAACGTTGTCGCGGAATAGCACGTCACCTTCGCGCGAAACAGTTCCCGCCCAATAAACGAAGGCAACCGTCCAGTCTCCAGCGAAAATCGCATGTAGCGGCGCAACAAGGCCACCGTGAAGCGTCGATACATCCACAAATCCGGATTGCGATCCAGAGGATCATCTTGCATTTGCGCTTCGGTCGGAGCGTTCAGCTGCGCTGGGAAATTGTGCGCAGGCAGGTTCTGCCACAAAGCTTCCTCCGGCGAAGCTTCTCGAATTGTTGAAGAGTTGGCCTGTTCGATCGGGCCGCCCTTCAACACATTCCCCGGATCCGATTCATCCGCCTGCGCCCCCATCCAATCCACCATGCCTCTCATGCCGCACCTCCAGTTGCATTCAAATCGAAGTCGCCATATGACTCGTAGCCTTCCTCGCCGCTCTCATCCACTCCCCACCGCGGCCCCTGCGGCAACTGCGGGTTTCTCCCCGGCTGGTACGAGGCCGGAGGCAACTCCCCCATCGCAGTCGCGCAGCTCGTGCAATAAATTTGCCCGCCTCCTACCGGACGCAGCCACAAACCACCGCAGCGTTCGCAATACTTCAACTCAAGGCTCGACTCATTGGCAGAACTGCTTTCGTTTTTCTTTGTCATCACTTCTCCTGGGGCTCCGGGTTCGCGATGTAAACCTGGGCGGTTGCAGTGCGTTTTGCCGCAGCCCTAAAGCTGTAGCCGAAAAAAAAAGCCCTGCGCCCGGTATCCACGTTTTTGGCGGATACCGAACGCAGGGCTCGTTTCTCTTACGATGACCTGCTTGAGCTATTTAATTGTCGAAGCTACCGCGCGTCTGCTGCCCCTCCACTCCCGGCAAGCGCGTCTAACTCGCTTGCCGGCAAACCTTTATGGCTCAATCGCCAGGCCGCGTTCCAGAATGGCACTGGACTGTTGCCGAAAAAATCCTTCCTCGTATCCTGACTTTAATACGTGGCCGTTTTGCACAACTACGCTGATCCGCCCGCTGAAATTCACAGATCTGAGCAGGCGCTCCATGGCCGCGGAAAGCACCTCCGCCGCTCGAACTTTCTTGCGGAATTCTACGAAGTCCTTTTCTTCGTTGCAGTTACCTTCAGTATTCATGGCTGGCGATCCCCGAAAAACAGATTTGGGTTATACCACTGTCGCGATCGTATAGCTGCTAAAAATGAGAGTCAAGGTTGTTATACCCAAAGGGCTGTGGAAAACTTTATTTATTTAGCGTATTGATATAGACCCCATGCTATACTCCCGGCTATGAAATTCCGAGTGCTGCAAGATAACCTCCGCGAAACTCTTTGGGAGCGCATTGATGAAGGCGATCTGACCGGCCTCCGCCTGGCACAACAGACCGGATTCAAGCAGGCTCATATCTCTAACTTCTTGAATCGCAAGCGCGGTTTGAGCCTCGAGGGCATGGACCGGGTCCTGGCGGTCCAGCATCTTTCCGTACTGGATCTGCTCGATCCTTCCGAGGTCAACAAGCGCGCCTCTATCCTGCCTCCCAGCAACGACGAGTTCCAGAACGTCCTTCTGACCGATGGAAACGTCGCCGCCACCAATCCCCTCATCACTAGCATGCACGTAAAAGAAATATTGAAATTCAAGAAAAGCTTCCTCAAGAAGCTGAAAGCCGAGACCGAAGGCGACCGGGAACAGTGGGAGCGCTTTGTTCTCATCAAGGTGGATGCCCGCGAAGGCATGAGCATGTATCCCCGCCTGCTTCCCGGAGCCACACTCCTCATCGACCGTCACTACAACTCACTCAAGCCCTACCGCAAAGGCGAATTCAACATGTATGCCGTACTCAAAAACGAAAACTGCACGGTGAAGTACGTGGAGACGGCGGGTAACCATCTGATTCTGCGTCCTCACAACCAGGCTTATCCCATTGAAGTCATGACCATGGAAGAGGGCAAGACCGCCTCCGACTATCTGGTGGGACGGGTCTGCCATGTGGGCATAGAAACATAACGACAGGAGTCAGCGTTCAGGGGCTAGTTTTCTGTTCTCAGTTCTCGGTTTCAAAACGGGAACTGAGAATTTTTTTTTCTACCCGCCCACGCTCTCGAACATTTTCCACAGCTTGTCCGCGGTGGGGCGGTAGATTACATACCCGCTGCCGTTATCGGTAGTCTGGCGAAACAGTAGCTCTCCGCGACCATCTCCGTCGGCATCTACCGCGTCTATCAACTCCAGCCGCGGAGTCACGTCGAGGTGGAACTTATCTGTAACTCCCGTATAGACTTTCCGCAGAGTCCCATAAATATCAGCCCGGGCTACGAGCGTGATGCTGTAAGTCTCTGGCGCTGTGGTTGATCCGGGCGGGACCACCGGATGCGCCTCCGCGGTCAGGATCATGACCGGCTGGTTGTTTCCCCATACGTCAAAGGCGTTGAACTGAACGTTCTCGAACGTTGGTGCAGCCGGTTTGTTTGCCGTTTTGCGTTGTGCGGCCGACTTGGCGGGAGCCGCTTTCGCTGGCGCTGGTTTGGCCGGAATGCTGTTCTTGGCAAGTGCAGTCGTGTATGCCCGCAGTTCGTCCGCCGCCAGGGCGAGCATTTGATTGCGCCGCTCGTCCTCTTCACCCGTCTTCCAGTAAAACTTGTACGACTTAGGTTCCGGGCCGCCGTCATCGGAAATCGCCGGAATAAATTTGATCGGTCCCATTGTGGGACCTTCCTCTTCCACCGGCGCCGGTTGTGTCGGCTTCCCACGTCGCAATGTGGGCCGGTACTCGTTTTCGGATTTCTGGTTTGCCGATTTCTGAGCTGAGGTCTTCTGATCTGACGGTGTCTGACTCGGCCCTGTTGACGTCGACGGAGCCTGCGGCGCCTTGGCGGACGGCTCTTTGTCTTTTGCTCCTTGATCTTTGCCCCCCTGATCCACTGGCTTGTCGGCAGCCGGGGGAGCTGTGGGCGTCGGCGAGTTCTGACCACTGGATTCACCACTCGGCGAACTGCCCGCCGATGGCGTGGAAGGCGGAGTCCCGCTTCCGGCAGTCTTATCGGAGGATCCGGTGCCTGCGGGGGCAGGAGTGGTTGGTGCGGGTGCCGAATTGGAACTGCCTGTCTCCGCAGGCTTGGAGTTCCCTCGCGTCAGCCGCGGCGGTGCGTCGTTATCGCCGGCGTTAATGCCGATGGGTACGTCTTCCGCTTTGCGTGTGGTCTTCTTGACCTCAGTTCCAGTTGGCAAATACGTTCCCGATCCGGTCCAATGATGCGGGCTGCCTTCAGTCGTGCTGTGCAGCGCCCCATTGATGGTGAACAGTCCTTGCGAGCTGCCGGTCTGCTCAACTTCATAAATGGTGCCCGATTCCAGCGCCATCGGCACCGGCTCGGCTTTGTAGACGCTGGCATCGTAGAACTTGCCCTCAACTTGAATGGCAATTGGAATCAACGACCCTTTGCCGCTGCGGTTGAGCTGCAAGAGCCCAAGAGCCCGCGGCCCTTTCACTTTCTTGGGCTTGGGCTTCTGGGGCTTCTTTTCTTCGTTATCTTCCTGCGGCCGCTTGAGCTGCGGCATTTGCGCCACGCTCGGCGACGCGGTGGCCAGAAGTGCCAAAATGGAAATGACGGCGGACCCCACTCTGCGGTATAAGAGCTTTCTGGACATAATTGGTTCCGGTACTGGTTCCCGTTTCGGCATTGCTAATTCTATGTCGAGCGACGCCGTCTTCAACCAAACCATCTCTAACCTAATCTTCTCTGAAATGAGGCGCTTATGAGCATCAACGTCAATGATAAGGCTCCCGAGTTTACTTTGCAGGACGAGAACGGGAAGGAAATCTCGCTGAAAGGTCTGCGTGGCAAAGTGGTTGTGCTGTATTTCTATCCCCGCGCCGACACTCCGGGATGCACCATCGAGGCCTGCGAGTTCCGCGATACCTACAAACAGATGCAAAAAACCGGCGCCGTGTTACTTGGCATATCCCCGGACACGCCCCAAGCGCAGAAAAAGTTTCAGGACAAGTTCAAGCTGCCCTTTTCTCTGCTCGCCGATGCCGACAAGAAAGTCGCCGTGGCCTTCGACGTGTTGAAAGAAAAGAACATGTACGGCAAGAAGGTGATGGGTATCGTCCGGACCACCTTCATCATTGGCCCCGACGGCAAGATCCAGCATATCTTTCCCAAAGTGAAAGCGGAAGGCCATGCGGGAGAAGTGCTGGCTTACCTGAAAGAATCGGCAAAAGGCGCCGCGTAATTGGCAGTCTGTCCCGGCGATACACGGAACAAGCCCTGTCTGTTATGCGTATCTATTTTCAGGACCACTACGTCTAGGGCTGGGCGATGTGGGGCTTGGATTGGGTGCCCGATAACGAGGAGAACGATATGCGTGTTCCTGTAAAAGCGCTCTGGACTGCCACGATTTTCATTCTGGCCGCCGCCGGCAGTGTCGCCAAGGCTGGCGCGGCGCCTCTCGACGATCACGGATCGATGGTGATCGTTTTCAAAGACGGACACAGCCAAAGTGTTGACGTCGCGGATGTTGCGCGCATCGACTTGCATGCTTCCGCCATGATCGTGTTCAAAGATGAACACCGGAAAAGCATTCCTGGCGCGGACGTTTCCCGAATTGAATTCGAAAACAGTACGAATGCTTCAGCGCCCGGCAAAAACCACTTCGTGGGCAAGTGGAAGGTAGGCGACGGAAATCGCAGCACTTTCTACATCACTCTCGAACGTGATGGCGGCGCCAAGAAGTCGCTCGGCCCGCCCCATGGCACCTGGGCTGTGGTGGACGGAGAGGCCCGCATCTCCTGGGACGATGGCTGGCATGACGCCATTCGCAAGGTCGGCGCGCGGCACGAGAAGCGAGCCTATGAACCGGGAAAGTCGTTCGATGACCCGCCCTCCAACGTGACTTCGGCGACGAACACTGAACCCAAAGAGATTTAGCCGCGTCGTGGTTTAAGATTTCGCTGGCATGGGTAAGTCAAGTGAGGCCGCGGGCGGAATGCAACCTCTCGATCGCGCTTTCTTCGCGCGCAATCCGCGCAGCGTGGCCCGTGGACTTCTGGGCAAAGTGCTGGTACGAGACGCCGGAAAGCTGCGTCTGACGGCCCGCATCGTCGAGGTTGAGGCTTATCTGGGAGAGAACGATCCCGCGGCCCACGCCGCTGCCGGCAACACCGCCCGCACCTCGGTCCTGTTCGGGCCGCCGGGTTACGCCTATGTTTATTTCATCTACGGAAATCATTACTGCCTGAACGTTTCGTGCGAACGCGAAGGCAAAGCTGGTTCCGTTCTGTTTCGAGCGCTGGAGCCGATTGAGGGCATTGAAGAAATGGCGAGCGCCCGAGGAATCGTGCCGCAAGGTCCGCGCGATCTGGTGAAACTTACTTCTGGGCCGGGTCGCTTGGCGGAAGCCTTCGGCATCACCCGCACTCGCGACAATGGAGTGGATCTCACGTCTCCCGCTTCCAGTTTGTGGATCGGGGATGAAGGCTTCCGCACACGGAAGATTCAGGTTACGGCGCGCATCGGGATCACCAAGGCCGCGGAGCATCCTCTCCGTTATCACCTGGCGGGAAATCCGTTCGTTTCCGGCAGGAGGTCGACGGTTGAAACAGTGCGTTGATTCCATTACTCTAGCCGCTCAAGCGTGTAATAAATAGAATAGGCGCTGTTGTCGGGCACGTTTGGGCCACCGCCGTGCATAATAGGCGTACCCGCCTTCGCTTGGAACGTTCTATCGACACCCCCGTCGTACCACTGGTCACCGAAGTTATACCAAAGTGCTGCATTGAAGAACTGGCCCACACTCGTATCGTTTGCGACTAGCAGCGTCGTTCCCTGTGTCCTTCCCGTATCCTCCGTCCAACTGACGCTATAGTACGAATTTGACGTGCTGTTGGGATCAGCCGTCGTTATCGTCGCGTATACCGATAGGCGATAGAGGCCCGATTGGTTTGGAGTAAAAATCGCCGTTTCGAACGTGCCTGTCTGATTGACAAGCTTACCTCTCGCCACGATCTGTGGAGAAGTGAATGGAGCAAGAGCGGCGCTAGAACTGTGTCCCGCGAGGGACAGCAACCCGACCACAAGTACTGCTATGCAAATTGACTTGTACATGGACATACCTCCGGCGAGGATTAGGGGAGGGCGCGATCATACCACTGAAAAGCTTGGGGAGCGTTATCTTCAGGGACCCACTGTCAAATCGTTCGCTCACGTATCCTGCTGGTAGTGTCCTAATAGTGCGTTGCTGCTACTCTAGCCGCTCGACCACGTAGTAAAGCGAATAGGCGCTGCCGTCGGGCGCTCCCGATTGCGTCACGGTATACGTAACTGGCACGCCAGCAATTGCCTCAAACGGGACAGCGCTTCCCGGCCAATAGGTTGCGTCGTTGAAGGCATACGCGGATGGAGGCCCATAGTTGCTGTGGATGTAGATCAGGCTGCCACCGTTGACATTTGCATTTTCAGCGCCTGCATCGTCTGACCAATTAAAGTTGTAAAACCAGTTTGAGCTATTTCCGGTTTTGGTGCATGTCATGTAAATCGAAAGACGAAACAACCCAGTGTGTGTCGGCGTAAAAATCGTCGTTGTATTGATAGGAGCAGTCTGATTCGTGAGTTTGCCGTGTGCCACGATAGCAGGCCCTATTGGAGTGGTTGGAGAAGCGTCAGCAGACCGGCTGCCTGACATGAATGCAAAAGCTGCCAACAAAACAACTGCGATTCCTAGGGTCTTGTACATGGACATGCCTCCGGCTGGATTAAGGGGAGGACGCGATCATACCACGGGGTGCAGCGGCAGCTTTCATAGTGCGTTGATGCTCTATTCCAGCCGCTCAAGCGTGTAGTACAGCGAGTAGGCGCTGTTGTCTGGAGTTCCGAACAGCGTCACGCTGTAAGCGATGGGTACTCCAGCCTTGGCCTCGAAGATGATCGCTGGCCCAAAACCAGCCACGCCGTTCCAAGTAAATGGCCCCCGGGTGGTATTGCCGCTGCCCGCATATAGGACCGAATTTCCTCCGGTTCCGGGAATACCCGAGTCATCAGTCCACATGAAATTGTATTCCCAGAAACCCCCGTAGGTTGAAGCCGGAGTTGTAATGGTCGCGTAGGCCGACAGCCGGTAGAGTCCATTCTGCGATGGCGTGAGAATAGTTGTGATGGGGATCGGTGCGGTCTGATTGAGCAGCTTACCTCTTGCCACGATCTGCGGCGAGGCGTAGCTAGTTGGCGAGGAAGCGCCTGCGGGCTTGCTCCCCGATATGAACGCGAACATTGCCAACAAAACAGCTACCACGCAAATTGACTTATACATGGACATGCCTCCGGCGGGGAATTAGGGGAGGGCGAGATCATACCACGGTGTGCCGGCAGCGGTTAAACTTCAAGATCTTGGATAGTGCGTCAAATTCAACAATCTGTCATTCCGTGGCGCGGTTTTATCGCGCGAGGAATCTGATCTTGCCGGCCAACAGCAGATTCCTCACCGGCAAAGAACGCCGGTTCGGAATGACAGGATGAATTTTTGCTCAAGTGACCCACTGCCAAATCGTCTGCTCACGTATCCTGCTGCGGAACTTGACAAGCGGGTGTAAACTGTCCAACGGGTCAAATGCGCGCATTCCCGCGCTGGTCAGGGCATTTGACTGGATTGCCGGCGGCAGAGGCCAGGCACGAGTTGCCGGCGAATGAACCGTCCGTTAAACCGCAACCTGGGAACGGGACGAATCATCTGAAGAAGCAGGAGCCCGCTTGCCCTGGTTCGCTACATCTCGATCCGCTCAATCTCCATTCACCCATTCTCAGTCCATATCACTTCACGCTTCACTGCTGACGCTCACGCTTTTGGCCATGCCGGCGCTCTCGCGCGCGGTTGACGCCGTGCCGAAACCTGCATCGACCGCACCTTCCAGCATTGTGATCGGTTTTGTCGGCGGCTTTGTCGGCCACGATAATTTGCGTCACGGCCCGGTACAGTTAGCGCAGCGCATCCGGCAGACTCTTCCTAAAGATACTTACGTGAACGTGTTCGAGAACCGGCGGAGGAAACTGGCGTATGACGCGATCATGCGCCTGCTCGATACGAATCACGATGGCACGTTGTCTGCCGCGGAGAAGGCTCGCGCCCACATCATTCTCTTCGGCCACAGTTGGGGAGCGGCCGCCGCGGTGCTGCTGGCGCGGGATTTGCGGCGCGCGGGAATTTCTGTGCTGCTGACGGTGCAGGTGGATAGCATTGCGAAGTCGTGGCAGGACGATGGCGTCATTCCCGACAATGTGGCCGAGGCGATTAATTTTTACCAGCCGCATGGCATTCTGCACGGGCGCACGACCATCACGGCTGCCGATCCGGTGAGAACGCAAGTCCTGGGGAATTATCTTGAGGACTATAAAAAGAATCCGATTGACTGCCCGGACGCGACCTGGTTCGCCCGCGTGTTCACCCCGGGGCACATGCAGAGCGAGTGCGATCCGCATGTGTGGTCGCAGATTGAAAGCATGGTGCGGCAGCGGCTGGCTCCGCCATCGGACGCCATGAGCGCGTCTTCTCCAAGCGCGGCGGCGGATTCGACCGCAGCGCCTTTGAAACGTCAGTAACAAAATTCTTACAGCAGGATGTTATCGATAAGGCGTGTCGGGCCTACGAATGCGGCGACGGCGACGAGCGCGCCGCTGGAAACAGGTTCCATCGGGTCCAAAGTGCCAGGATCGACGATCTCTAAATAGTCCAGGCGGACTGATTTTTCTGTGGCGATCTCTTCACGGCCCGCAGCCAATAATTCTTGAGCATCGCGTTCGCCGGCCTCCCACGATTTTTTGAGGCGCATCAAAGCGCGATGCAACACCAGCCCCTGCTTTCTCTGTTGCGAATCGAGGAAAGCGTTGCGCGAACTCATGGCAAGGCCGTCGGCTTCGCGGACAATGGGACAGGCGACGATCTCCACCGCAAGATTTAAGTCACGCACCATGCGGCGGATGATCGCCACTTGCGCGGCATCTTTCTGACCGAAGAAGGCTGCATCGGGCTCGACAATGTGAAACAGCTTGGCCACGATGGTGGTGACGCCGCGAAAATGTCCGGGGCGGGAACGCCCGTCCAGCTTGCCACTCAGCCCTTCGACCGTGACCCACGTCGTGGCGCCGGTGGGATACATTTCTTCCGCTGAGGGATCAAACAGCAGATTCACGCCTTCTTTTTCCAGCAGCTCGCGGTCGCTCTCAAACGTTCGCGGATACTTTGCCAGATCTTCGTTCGGTCCGAACTGTGTGGGATTTACAAAGATCGACGCCGCGACCACGTCGCAGGAAGCCTTCGCCGCGCGCACCAGCGATAAGTGACCCTCATGCAGCGCGCCCATGGTCGGCACGAATCCCAGCCGCTTGCTGCCAGAACGCTCCGCGCGGCAGGCAGTTCGCATCTCTTCGATGGTGTGGAAGATTTTCATGGCATCAGGAAATTTTCGTCAAGGGGCTGCGATCCAGTTGATGGCAACATGCGCACGTTCCAAATCACCGGCAACGATTCCGCGGTTGCGGCGCAATGCGATCTTGTCCTGCTCCGAGGTTGTGGGCGTCTGCTCTACCAGAATCGCGGCCGCACGTCCGTAAGGCCATGCGGATGCGGGCAAGCGAGCCAGCGTATTTAACACTCCTTCCGGTTTCAGAATCTGTTCTTCATTGGCGGCGACATCGGTGAGCAATCCCACCGCCTCCGGGCGGATGACCAGATAGGGATTGCTCCAATGCTTGCTCCCGGTCAGGGATGGAAACTTCGAGGGATCAGCGGCAGGGACAGCTTGCAGCAGAATAGCGGCGTCGGGCGCCAGTGGCGCGCTTTGCCGCGAGCAGGACATCAAAGAAAAGTTCAACAGAAATACAGATCCAACCAAAGATGCAAAGCCGAGGCACGAGCTAACGCGGGCGACCAACAAACTCACCGCACCACCACGGGCACATCGGTTTTCACCGCCCAGATGAGTGCGACCACCCATCCGATCATGGTCCAGCCCAGAAAAAAGTTCAGCAGGAGGATGGCGGTGATATCACGCTTGTTGCGGGCCAGCGCAATGATCGACGGCAGGAAATACATTACGAAGCCAAAGCCGAAGATCGGGAGAAAAAAAGCAGGTAAGAGGTGAGCCATAACAATCTCCTCAACAGCCATAGCGTAGCACTACGGGATGTTACGTTTAAAGTCTTTGAGCGGTTCCATCCCTTCAGTTCGCAAGCCGAATCGAATGAGCGTTAGCGAATGAAAGCTTAGCGCTGCATGGCTCGCTTGCGGGTCAGAATCGTATCCAGCGCCGCCTTCGTATCTTTCGGAAGGTGGTAAGACTCCTCGTCCGAAGGATACTGCTGCGATTTCACATCGGCGCGAAAGGCACGGACAGCGTGGCCGATGAGCGCCGCGGCATCGCCGTAGCGGCGCACAAACTTTGCCGGGGGATTGAAGGTCAGGTTCAGCAGATCGTGAAAGACGAGGACCTGGCCGTCGCACTCGGGGCCGGCGCCAATGCCGATGGTCGGCGTGCCCACTTCGGCGGTGATCATCGCGGCGACTTCGCGCGGAATGCCTTCCAGCACAATGCAGCACGCTCCCGCACGATCGAGCGCTACGGCATCGCGCATGAGTTGTTCGATGCCGCTGAGATCTTTCCCTTGCACCTTGTAGCCGCCCATCACGTTGACCGACTGCGGCGTCAGTCCGATGTGGCCGGCCACGGGAATTTCAGCGTCGATGATGCGGCGGATCAGGTCGGCGCGTTTTTCGCCGCCTTCGATCTTCACTACTTCCGCGCCGCCTTCTTTCACGAAACGCGTGGCGTTGCGCAGAGCGTCGTTGGGGTCAACCTGATAAGACCCGTAAGGCATGTCAGCCAGCAGCAGCGCGCTCTTCACGCCGCGCCGCACCGCCTTCACGTGATGCAGCATCTCGTCCACGGTGACTGAGAGCGTGTTGTCGTAGCCGAGGATGGTTTGCGCGAGCGAGTCGCCGACAAGAACCATCTCAATGCCGGCTTCATCGACCAGACGCGCCGTGGCGTAGTCGTAGGCAGTGAGACAGGTGATGGGTTCGTGGCGGAGTTTCTGCTCCCGGATAGAAGCGATGGTAATTTTTGGACGGGGTGCGTCGTGGCCTGAGAAGGCGGACCCGCCGATCGGGGCGATGCTCATTGTTCCTCCAGTGCCCCTCCGGCATGCCGGATAGAGCCTGTTCAGCATCTTCGAGGATGCTGGAAGTATTGTAGCGGTAAAGGAGTGGCCCGTCGAGGGTTGTTTAGCCAATAGAATCTTACGGTTTGCGCCGGACATTCTCCCGGAGCCACGCACGATACCCAGCCTCATCAAGGGTGCCGGCAGCGAGGGAGGTGACCGCTTGAGTTGCATCCTCCTCGCTGGCCTTGAACTCGAATCCGTTGAGTTCGAGAAAGAGAACACCGATCAGAAAGCCCGTCCGTTTGTTTCCATCTACGAAAGGATGATTGCGGACCACGCCCGCGGTATAGAGGGCCGCCATTTCTAGGATGTTCGGGGAATCGGCATAGGCATGGTGCTGACGCGGCCGCGCGAGAGCGGACTCAAGAAGGCCTCGATCGCGCAATCCCGAAGCGCCCCCATGCAGCGCCAAAAGGCGGTCATGGACGGCGAGCACATCACGTGTGTCGATCCAAACCGGTTCTTTGTTTTTAGGAGCCACACTTCACTTTGCCAGAGCGTGCAGCGTATTGCGGTAGCGCCCCATGATCTCTTCCGCCTTCTCCATTTTCTTCTCGAAGGCGGGATCGTAGGGCGTGAGGCGGTAGTCTCCGTCTCCGGCCTCGATCAGAAACACTTGCTCGCCGTCCCCTGTTCGCAGCCGTTGAATGACCTCCTTGGGCAGAACAACACCGAGAGAGTTACCAAATTTGCGAATTTTGAGTGGAACCATGAACTCTCCTTGTTATTACAATTGTAATAACCTAAGGAGGAGAATGCAAGGCCACATTTTTTGGGATCTCTTCTCACGACCTACCTGGCCGCCCTGTCCGCTACCTTCTGCCGTGCCGTCTTCAGTTCGGGACGCTCGTCGCCGACGGCGACTTCGGTCAACTTCTTGAAGTACCCGCTGGCTGTGGTCGCATCGCCAGAGGCCTCAGATGCCTTCGCCGCACCGTACAAGGCGTTAAAGCGGTTGGGCGCAATCTTCAGCACGGACTGATACTCCACCAGCGATTCTTTGGGCTGATGCCCCATCATCAGCAACTCAGCCAGCATCTCCCGCGCAGGCGTGACAGCTCCGGGTGTGACCGCGGCCTTGTCCATGCTCTCTTCCAGGTCTGCCGCTGAACGGGCCAGCTTCAAGGCGTCTTCTGACCTGCCACTCTGTTGCGCGATCCATGCGGCCACTTCGCGACGCTGGACTTCAACCTGATTCGACCAGTAGGTGTTGTTCTGCTTGGCAATCGCGTCGCGAAGGTCAGCAAGTTTCTGTTCGGCTTGAGCCGCCCGTTCCAGATTCTTTGAGCGCGCGCTTCCCACGCCGATCGCCGTCAACGTAATTGCCTGCGCCCAAGCTACACCACCCTCCGCCACGCGCAGTTGACTGGCCTGCTCCCAATTTCCAAGTTCAATCGCGTAGCGCGCAGGAATTGCCGCCGCTCCATAATTCCCGGTAAGCGTCTGGCCGGAAGCCGGCGGCAGCGCATTCATCTCATCCAACACAGCCTTGGCCTTGCTGACGCGCCCGCTCTGCAGCTCCGCATACACAAGATAGTCCATGGCATGCAGCCGCTGATCGCGCGCCTCGCCGTTTTTCGAATCGACCTCCGCGGCAGCGGCCAACGCGGCCGACTTCAGGTTGGAGCTGATCGATTCGTCCCACGAGCCCACCCGCGTGAACAGATGAGAAGGCATATGGTTCGCGTGCGCCGACGCTGGAGCAATCCTGGCGTACATGCGCGCGGCCCCGAGTCCCTGCTCGGCCAACACCGGATTGTCGTAGCAGTGGATGATGTAGTGCGCGATGCCGGGATGATGGGGTTGCCGGGCGAAGATTGGTTCCAGAATCTCGCCGCACTTGCGCTGATTGCCGAAGGTCTTGTCGGTTTTGGGCGCAGTGATCGCCAAACTCAGTGCGTGAAAAATGGCCGCCTCATCGTCTTGCGGATACGCCGCCTGCAGCGCGGCCATCCTCTGTTCAAAGGCCTGGCTGTGTGCGTACGCGTCCTTACCGTCTTCGCGGTAAATTTCAGCCAGCGCGTCGATGTAGGCGTTCTCGCGAGGCGTGGTCTTCGTGTTGCTCGCTGCGATCTGTTTCGCCTGATTCAGAGCCACACGGCCGGCAGCCGTATCTCCGTTGTCCCACATCCCGTGGTAATGAGACATGGCTACGCCCCATTGCGCCATGGCACAGTGTGAATCGCGCTGAGAAATCTCCGTAAAGGCCTGGCGCGCCTGTTCATATTGGAATGAATGCAGCAACGCTACCGCGCGGTTAAAGTTTTCGGTGAGATCTGGCTGGCACGAAGTCAGGAAGTGGACGGAACCAATCTCTTCCTCGGTGATGGCGTGATGATGCTCTTCCTGGGTTGGCGCAAACGGAACGAGACAAAGGACCGAAGCGATAACCGCGGTGAAGGGTCGCATGGGCCACCTCCGTATAGCGCCAAATTGTAGCACCCGAACGCAACGGAAAAGCTGTCAGCCGCCTAGGCTAAGGACCGGTGTCCACCCGCGCGTCTACGCCCCCACCGCTTCCTGTCCACCCAGCGGCAAGAAATACTGCGTGCCCTTGATCGGCTCAGTCACCTTCCGCAGCAACTCCTGCAAGTCTTCGTTGCGGTCGACGAAATCGATATCAGACGTATTCACGATCAACAGGTCGGACGACGTGTAGTGAAAGAAGAAGTGCTCGTAGGCTTTCACCACTTCTTCCAGATATTCGTCGCTGACGGCGCGCTCGCCGGGGGCATTCTTTTTCTTCAGACGCTTTTTCAGCACTTCGGGCGTGGCTTGAAGATAGATGACGAGATCGGGCGTGGGCAACTGGTCGCGGAAGTGATTGTAGTAACGATTGTAGGTGTCGAGTTCGGGGTCGGTGAGGTTGAGGCAGGCGAAGAGTTTATCTTTTTCCATGATGTAGTCGGCGACCACGGTCTTCTGCGAGCGCGGACCCAGGTCGAGCGCCCGTAGTTGCTCGAAGCGCTGCACCAGGAAGGTGAACTGCGCCTGAAAGGCTGCGCCGCGTTCGCCTTCGTAAAACGCGCCGAGAAATGGATTCGACTCGGGCTCCATCACGCGCTGGGCATTCAACCTCTCGGCCAGGATGCGGGCCAGCGTACTCTTGCCGACTCGGATGGGACCTTCCACAGCAATGTAGCGGGGGAGTTCGAAGAGATTAGCCATGGGTTCGCAATGTTTCGGAAATGGCAGGATAGCTCGGATGGAGCCGGGTGGCAATTGAGGAAAGAGTTAACAGAGGAAATTGAGCGATTGGGCGATTGAGTCATTGAGTGATTGGAAGGACAAGTTTGCGATTTTCAATCGCTCAATCACGCGATGGCTCGATGACTCAATAGTCCAATCAGCCAATGCAATACAATTCCTCAATGCTCACGCTCGCTTTGACCGGTGCCGCCACCGTGGCCGCTGTTGCCGCGGGGTATCAGTCCATGGCGCCGATGGGGCAGTGGTACGGGCGAACTTTTACCGGACTGCCGAGCGGATCGCGACAAATTGCGCTGACTTACGACGACGGTCCGAATGATCCGCATACACTGCGATTGCTGGACGTGCTCGCCAAACACCGCGCGCACGCTACTTTTTTTGTGATCGGGCACTATGTGCAGCAGCGGCGGGATATCGTCCGCAAGATGGTGGCGGCTGGGCACGTTGTGGGCAACCATACTTTCACGCATCCGCTGCTCATTTTCAAGAACGAGAAAGAAATCCGACAGGAGATCTCCAGGTGCCGGGCCACCTTGCAAGATGTGATCGGGGAACCTTGCAATCTGTTTCGGCCCCCGTTCGGCGGGCGGCGTCCCGCGATACTGCGTATCGTTCGGGAACTAGGGATGGAGACAGTCATGTGGAACGTTACCGGCTATGACTGGAATGCGCCGCCAGCCACGGTCATTGAGCGCAAGGTTGCAAAGCAGATTCGCGGAGGGGACGTGATCCTGCTGCATGATGGTGGACACAAACAAATGGGTGCAGATCGCGCGCAGACGGTGATTGCTACGGATCGGCTGCTTGTACGCTACAAGGCCGAGGGATACGAATTTGTCACCATTCCGAGTATGCGTCAGGGTATCCAAAAATGATCTGCTCCCGCATGGACCCAGCTACAAATCGCGGGGCATTTTGCGGAACAAGATTGTTCTCCGCGGTGTCCCAATTATTTTGGTAGCCAATTGGGGGATGGATAACTATGCGCCAACTGATGTTTTCTTCCTGGGCGATCTTTGCACTTGCCATTCTTTTCTGCCCACGCGGGCAAGCTCAAGTTTGGACCTCGCAGTATGACAACGCCCGCACCGGGGCTTACCTTGGCGAGAAGACGCTGACGCCACAAAACGTGAATGCGAAGCAGTTCGGGAAGATCTTCAAGCTCGCAGTGGACGGCGATGTTTACGCTCAGCCGCTCTATGTGCCGAACGTGGAAATTCCCGGGAGAGGGACGCACAACGTTATCTATATCGCCACGGAAAACGACAGCGTCTACGCATTCGATGCTGAAGGGAATCCTAAAACTCCGTTGTGGCAGGCCAGCTTCGCGCAAGCCAAGGATGTAACTCCCGTTCCCGCGAATGCAGTCGGTTGCCCGTTCATACGGCCGGTTGTGGGCATCACGTCGACGCCGGTTATCGACTTGAAAACCGGGACGCTTTACGTGCTGGCGCGTACGCGCGAATCGGGAGGCGTCTTCAGCGGTGCACACTACTCGCAGAAGCTGCACGCGCTGGCGGTGACGACGGGAGCGGAAAAATTTGGCGGCCCGGTCGAGATCAACGCTTCGGTGACGGGATCAGGCGCGGGCAGTACCGGAGGATTGGTGGCGTTCGATCCGCTGCGTGAGAATCCGCGTGCTGCGCTGCTGCTGCTGAAGGGCGCGGTCTATATGACCTGGGCGTCATCCTGCGATGTTGGCCCTTACCACGGATGGGTGATGGCCTATGACGCACAAACCCTGAAGCAGAAGGCAGTCTTCAACGTTTCTCCGGACGCAGAGGAAGGCGGAATCTGGGCCGGGGACACAGGCCCTGCCGCCGACAGCGCCGGCAACATTTTCGCCGCTACGGGCAACGGAAAATTCGACGCCGCTTCCCAAGGCCGCGACTATGGCGACAGCATGTTGAAGCTGAGTCTTGGGCCAGACGGACTCGCGGTTCGCGACTACTTCACGCCCGAAAATCAGGAGCAACTCAACAGCTCGGATTCCGATCTTGGCTCTGGAGGCCCGATGCTTCTTCCCGACCAGCCCGGGCCGCACCCGCACTTGCTGGTGATCGGCGGCAAGGGCGGCACGCTCTATCTTCTCGACCGCGATCGGCTCGGCAAATATCAGAAAGTGACCAGGGCCGATCCGGTGCAGACGATTCCCGCAGCATCTGACATTCTGAGTGCGCTCAGCTATTGGAACAATCACGTTTACTTCCTGGGAGTCAGGATGTACTGCGCGACTTCGCGCTCGAGCAAGGGCGGCTGACGCTCAAGGCATCCGCTCGTGGGTCGAAGTTCACGGATCCAGGCGCTACGCCTACGATTTCAGCGGACGGCACAAAAAATGGAATTGTCTGGGTGATTGGAAGCAAGACGTGGAACGGCAGCGATCGGCCTGCCGTGCTTCACGCCTATGATGCAGCGAATGTGGAGAAGGAGTTGTACAACACGGAGGAGAACAATGCTCGCGACCGTCCGGCGGCCGCACTTCGATTCACGATTCCAACCGTGGTGAATGGGCGAGTATACATCGGCGCGAAGAGCGAGGTGGATGTTTACGGGCTGTTGCCAGTGGCGAAGTAACTCGCTCGTTATCCCTTTATCGCCGCGAACGCCTGCTTCGCTGCCGCGATTGTTTGCTGAACATCCTCCTCGGTGTGCGTGGCGCTCAGGAACGCCGCCTCGTATTGCGAGGGCGGCAGATACACTCCGCTGTCGAGCATGGCGCGAAAGAACTTGCCAAACGCTTCTGTATTCGACTTCGACGCGGAATCCCAATCCGTGACTGGTCCCTCGGTGAAGAACCACGTGAACATTGATCCCACGCGGTTGTAGCAGAGCGGGACGCCGGCATCTTTGGCGCCGGCGGCCACGCCCTCCGCCAGTTCTTTGCTGAGCTTGTCGATGTGAGAATAAATTTCCTGCTTGCGATCGCGCAGATGTTTCAGCATGGCGCATCCCGCTGCCATCGCCAGCGGATTCCCGGAAAGCGTGCCGGCCTGATACATTGGCCCCAGGGGCGCAACCAGATTCATAATTTCGCTGGAGCCTCCGTATGCGCCGACCGGCAAGCCTCCGCCAATGATCTTGCCCATGGTCGTGAGGTCGGGATGAATGTTGTAAAGTTCCTGCGCGCCGCCGTAGGCCACGCGAAAGCCGGTCATGACTTCGTCAAAGATCAATACCGATTTTTCGCGCTCGGTAATTAAACGCAGAGCCACCAGATAGTCGTCCGCGGCGGGCACGCATCCCATGTTGCCTACGATTGGTTCCACGATGACGCAGGCGATCTGGTGCTTAAACTTCTGAAAGGCATGCTCCACCGCGTTCACGTTGTTGAAGGGCAAGGCTAGGGTGAACTGCGTGAACTCCTCGGGAACGCCCGCGGAGCCCGGGATACCGAGTGTTGCTACGCCTGAACCTGCCTTCACCAAAAGCGAGTCGGAGTGGCCGTGGTAGCAGCCTTCGAACTTCACAATGTATTTGCGTTTGGTGTAAGCCCGCGCCAGGCGAATGGCGGACATGGTGGCTTCGGTGCCGGAGCTGACGAAGCGCACTTTCTGCATTGGAGGAAATGCCGCCAGCACCAACTCTGCGAGATCGGCCTCGGAGGGAGTGGAGGCTCCAAAGCTGGTGCCGTTGCATGCTGCACTCACAATGGCATCGAGCACGTCGGGCGCGGCATGGCCAAGAATGAGCGGTCCCCACGATCCAACGTAGTCGATGAATTCATTTTCGTCGGCGTCCCAGATGTGAGAGCCTTTCCCGCGCACGATGAACGGCGGATCGCCTCCGACGGAACCAAACGCGCGCACCGGCGAGTTCACTCCGCCGGGAATCATACTTTCCGCACGCTGCTGCAATCGGCGTGACTGCTCGACCTTTCGAGACGTGGTCAACGGCATTCAGGCGCTCCCGCGAGAGATGTCAACCAAAGATGTCAACTAAGAAGACTGATTACTATAGCAGCGTCGGTGCCAAAGAAATTAATGGGATATTCACGATTTCGCCATCATTTTGCAACATCGGGCAGGTATTTTGAATTCATCACCTGCCCTTCTAACCGGGAGGGTTCAAGGACAGCTTCGGGGGCTCCGGGCTGTCCTTATTTTTATTTGCGCCTGGTTTTTTGGCGCCTCACTTCAGATAGGCGCGAACCAGGCCGATCAAATCTTCGCCCAACTCTTCGGGCGATTCCATTTCGTGATCGGGATTCATCATGTGAAGGCGGATGTGGTCTTCGAGAATTTCCGCCATCAATCCATTCACGCCACCACGAATGGCGGCCAGCAGCATAAGAATGTCGGCGCATTCGTCTCCGGCGGTGAGGGCGCGCTCGACGGCGGCAAATTGGCCGCGTATCCGCTTGATGCGGAACAGGAGTTTCTGTTTCTCTTTTGAAATGATGGGAATCTTATCTTGCATTTTTGCCTCCGGCCGCAAGTTTAGATTTGCCAGTACCCTAGGGGGGTATGATATAACATGCCTGTCTCGAAATCCAGCGGTCTTGTAACCGTCTCTTAACGCGCGCTGTGTAAGCTGAGTGGCTGCCGGCGTCCGCAAGTAGAGCTACGCGATTCCCCAGCGCCTCAGCGTCGAATGTTTGTATGGTTAACTATGGTTAATGTATACTGGTATACTTATGTTAACCTGGGCCATCGTGACGAATATCACCTGGCAGGGTGATCGGGGCCTTGGCCGCAATCGGGAGCAGAATCTACCGTGTAATTATGAAATTGAAACTTATTATCAATATTGGGCGCCGCACTTTTCCACTACAGGGGAGGGCCGAGGCCAAGTCGAATGCCGCAATCTCGACTCCCGTTGGAGGGCGCCTTGCGCTGCTATGTCTGCTGACAATGTTGTCAGGTTCATCCACACTCGCCCAGCAGCCCGATGCACCGTCCGTCGCGAAAGCCGACAAGGCATCACAACCAGCTCCTCCAGACTCATCCGATCCAACGGATCCGCCGTCCGACGCCACAGAAGCGATGTTCCCTCATTCCAAGGACACGCGCTTCTGGCTCTCCGGGCAGGCGAATTTTATTTTTCAAACTCACCCCCCATTTCACGCTCCCTATAGCGGCCCGCACAGCCTCAACCCTAACTACGAGAAAGCCACCTCGCGGGTGATGACTCTTTATACCGGCGTGCGCCTGAACCATTCGACCGAATTGCTGGTCGACATCGAGGAAGCGGGCGGGGCCGCTCTGACCCAGGGCTTCGGGCTAGCGGGTAATACCGATCTCGATATTGTGCGCAATCCCAGTTTGAGCAAAGCGCCTTACGTGGGACGCGGCATGATTCACAAAGTATTTGCGCTGAGCCAGGACAAGATCGAAAATCAGCGCAGCTTTCTGTCTCTGTTTGACGAACTGCCGCGCCGCCGCCTCGAACTTCGCTTCGGCAAATTCAGCATGCCGGATTTCTTCGATGTGAATTCCGCCGGATCCGACACACACTTGCAGTTCATCAACTGGACCACCGACAACAATGGCGCTTACGACTACGCGGCCGACACGCGCGGCTACACTGTCGGCGTAACTGCCGATTTCGAAGACCGCAACTGGGGCTTCCGGTTCGCGGAAGGGCTGATGCCGAAGATTGCAAACGGAATCGATTTGGTGTGGAAACCCTGGCAAGCGCACGCGGAGAATTTTGAATACGAATTGCGCCATGGCCTAATCCCGAAAAAGCCTGGTGTGATTCGTCTGTTGGCATTCACCAACTACGCCAATATGGGCATCTATCGGGACCAGATCGCGTTGGCCGAGAAAAATCACGTCGCGCCCGATATCACCAACCATCCCTGGCACATCACTCGCAAGTATGGATTCGGGATCAACATTGAGCAGAACCTCACGCGCTACCTGACTGCTTTCACGCGCTTCGGTTGGGACAATGGCAAAACCGAATCGTTTGCCTACACCGAAGTCGATCAAACTTTCGCCGGAGGAGTGGGAGCGAACGGCGCGTGGTGGCATCGCAAACAGGATCGCGCGGGTATGGCTTTTATCAGCAACGCGATCTGCAAAGATCACCAGATTTATCTCGCCCATGGCGGCCTCGGCTTTCTTCTGGGCGATGGCAACCTTAACTACGGCCGCGAAAATATTGTGGAGAGTTACTACACGGTGCATGTCTGGCGGGGAATTTATTTAGCGCCGGGTCTGCAGCACATCGAGAATCCGGGATACAATCGCGACCGCGGACCGGTGCTGGTACCCTCGTTCAGGGCGCATATCGAGTTCTAACGCCTCAAAGCCTAGAGGAAAAGATCCAGCACCGCCGTATCGAGTTCCGCGATACGTGCGAATACTGGATCGTTTGTGATCATGCCCGTCGCGTTTGCCCTGATCGCAGTGGCCGCCTGCAATGCATCGGGAGTGCGAAGACGGTACCGGGCCCGGAGCATTGCGGCCAGGTCTGCCGTTTCCAGATCGGGAGCGACCCAGCGCAGGTTGGGGTACGTGGAAAGTAAACCATAGAACGCGTCGACGCGAGGTTCGTCGTTTTCGCGATACGAGGGAACCAATAATTCCGTCATCGTGATCGTGGAGGTTACCGCTTCGTGTCCTACCCGTTCGAGCCACGCGAAGACGGAATCGGTGAGTGCAAGATACCGCGCATTTGCTTCTAGCTGGTAAATAAACACGCTGGTATCGAGGGCAATGCGGCGCTGCCGCCGGAGGAAGGCGCGCAGGAGTTCTACTCCCAACTCTGTCGCTCTTTCTGGAGGTGTCGAGACGGATAGGGCTTGCCGGCTAACCCGCGAATTACTTCCCGGTGAGACTTGGGCCTTTGGAGCACCAGAACCCTCTTGCCACGAACCACGACCAGTACTTTATCGCCGGCTCTTAAGCCGAGTGCTTCGCGCGCTTCTCGCGGAATTACAATCTGATGCTTCGATGAAACGGTTGCCTGGGCCATGCTTTACATTCTAACAAAAAGTAAAGCATATTACTTGTCTACCTTCACACCCTTCCAAAACGCCACATACCCCTTGATCTGCTTCGCAGCTGGCTTCGGCTCGGGATAATACCAGGCCGCTCCAGCGTTGCGTTTGCCGTTCACTTCAACGTCGTAATAACTCGCGGTGCCCTTCCAGGGACACTCGGTGTGGGCATCGCTGGGTTTGAAATATTCCCTGCGGATCGCGTCCGCCGGAAAATACTGATTGCCTTCCACTTCTACCGTCGCATTGCTTTCGGCCAGTACCGCGCCTTCCCACGTTGCTTTTGCCATAATGCCCATATAGATTCCTAGCAGGATCAGCGGGTTCACAAAACGTAAGGAGCAGGATGCCGCAAGCGACAACCAAGTTGCGATTCAACGGCCACTCAATGGTCGGCGCGCTGGAGCGTGTAATGGTGTGCTCGCCGCGCACGGCCGGTTGGAACCAAGCGGAACGAGCGGCGCGCTGGCGCGAATTCGGTTTTCTTCACGAAGCTAACTTCACCATCGCGCAATCCCAGCATGAGACGGTCTGTCGCGAGTTGGAAGCGGCGGGAGCGGAGGTCGTCGAGATGCCTGCCGCTCCGGATCTTACTCTCGATGCCGTCTACACTCATGACGCTTCTCTGCCCGCTGACTATGGATTGATTCTGATGCGTCCCGGCAAGTCGAACCGGGTGGCGGAAGCCGCGCGTCATGGCTCGTTCTGCGAGAGTCTTGAGATACCTACGCTTGGCGCGATCTCGGCTCCGGGCACGACGGAAGCCGGCGACATTGTGTGGCTCGATTCCAAAACACTCTTGATCGGCCGTGGATACCGCACCAATGCAGCCGGCATTCAGCAGATGCGTGATCTGCTCGCACTCAAGGGGGTGGACGTTTTATCGGCGCCGCTGCCGTTTGGGACGGGACCATCGGCGTGTTTGCATCTGATGTCGCTGATGAGCCTGCTCGATGAGCATACTGTGCTCGTCGATCTCCCCTGGATGGCGGTGGAGACGGTCGAACTGCTTAAGGCGCGGGGATTCAACCTTATCGAAATTGATTCCTCGGAACGTGACACGTTAGCGTGCAACGTTCTGGCGTTGGGTAACAATCGGCTGCTGGCCATTGCAGAAAATTCCAAGACCAACGCCCGACTGCGAGAGGCTGGATTCGACGTGCGCACCTTCGCGGGGGACGAGTTGTGTGTAAACGGCGGAGGTGGCCCGACTTGTTTGACGAGACCGCTGCTGCGGGGATGAAGGGCATCCGAAAAAAAGCCCACCTTCGGCTGTCCCGCAACGCGAAGCTCGCCGGCCTCCTTCCCAGAGCCGCATCACTCATTCTCCTGCTAAAATTGAAATGCATGCTTCTTCCCTTCGTCCGCGAACTCTTCGTGGACGTAGAAAAGCTTCCCGCCTTCGCGCGTGTTGCCTCCCACCTCAAGGAGGGCACGGGGCGTATTCGTGTCTCCGGACTTACCCCCACGGCAAAAGCCCTGCTGCTCGTGCTTTTCCGGCGCGCCGCGGCACGGCCCCTGATCTTTGTAGTCAACGACAACCGGGCGGTGGAAGAGTTGGTTCCTGTGCTGCGGGGTTTTTGCGAACTAACATCAGCCTGCGATCCGGACTCTGTCATATCGCTTCCCGCCCGCGACGTTCTCCCATTTCAAAATTTGTCGCCGCATCCGGAACTTCAGGAAGAACGCGCGACTGCACTCTGGAAAATCGTCACGGGAGCGGCGTCGATAGTGGTGTCGCCCGTCGCCGCGACAGCAATCCGCTTGCGCTCCGCTGACTACTACTCCGATCTCGCCCGCACCATTCGTCGCGGGGAGTCTTTCGATCTCGAGGCTCTGCTCGCCCACCTCAACACGGTCGGTTACACGTCTACCGATGTCGTCGAGATGCCGGGCCAATACGCGGTCCGCGGTGGAATTCTGGATGTGTACTCTCCCGAGGCGGACCGCCCGCTGCGCATTGAATTCTTCGGCGATGAGGCTGATTCGATCCGCAAATTCGATCCCGCTTCGCAGCGCTCTTCCACGCCGGTGGATGAAGCGCTACTGCTGCCACTCACCGAAACGCCAGTCAGTGAGCACGTGCTCGGCGCGATTCACACGCGACTCAGTGGGAAACGTATCGAGGGTTCGGAAAAAATTGTGGAAGCCGCCGTTCGCGCCGGGGGCGTGAATGTTTTTCCCGGGTGGGAATTTTACACTCCGGTCGCCGGCGCCGACAGCACCATTTTCGATCTCCTTCCCCACGCCGCCGTTCTGCTCGACGAGACTGATCAACTCAAGCAGGAATTCGACCACTTCTGGTCTCGCGTGGCGGAAGTTCACGAGCGCAGCGGCGTGGGCAATCTTGTCCGCCCTGAAGATTTGTATTTGCCTCCGGACGACTGGTGGACAAGAACCACGGGCCTTCCCGGCGCAGACCTCGAGCATCTGGGAGTTACACGCAGTCCCGATGAAAGCTCCGTGGTCTCCTTTCTTACGCAGCCATCGCCACGCTTTCACGGCGCAGTTCCGGCGATGCTGGAAGAGGTGCAAAAGCTGAATGCCGATGGCAAACGCGTCCTTCTCGCCGTCCCCAACACCGGAGAAGTCGAACGACTGGCTGATGTTTTTACTGAATACAATGTTTCGTTCAAACTCGGCAGCCGCACCCGTGGCGGCGAAAGCTACGCCGACGAAACCAGTTACTTCGCTGGAGAAGTTTTTACCACGACGCTCGCGAACGCCTACGTACCGGATGGCGTAATTCTTCCCGAAGCGAATCTCGCCATATTCGGGGCGCGCGATTTGTTTGATGAATCCGAATCGGTAGCCTCGCGCCCGCAGCGCTCGAAATCCAAGGTCTCGGCGTTTCTTTCCGACTTTCGTGATTTGCAGGTCGGCGACTACGTCGTTCACGTTGAGCATGGCATCGGACAGTATCAGGGACTGAAAGAAATCAACCACGGCGATGGGCCGGCTGAGTTCATGCTGCTCGAATTCGCCGAGGCCGCGCGTCTCTACGTACCGCTGACGCGGCTCGATCTGGTGCAGAAGTATCGCTCGTCGGAAGGGGTCAAGCCTGCGCTGAGTCATCTTGGCACGCAAGCCTGGTCGAAGACAAAATCTCGCGTGCGCAAGGCCATGAAGGATATGGCCGACGAGCTTCTCAAACTTTACGCCGAGCGCAAAACCGCTGTGGGACACGCCTTTCCGCCGGCCAACGAATGGTTCCGCGAATTCGAAGACGCCTTCGAATTCAACGAGACCGAGGATCAGGCGCAAGCGATCAAAGACGTCATTAACGACATGGAATCTTCGCAGCCCATGGACCGCCTGCTCTGCGGTGATGTCGGCTACGGCAAGACAGAAGTTGCGATGCGCGGCGCGTTCAAAGCGATCAACGACAACAAGCAAGTCGCAGTGCTCGCGCCCACTACTGTTCTCGCATTCCAGCACTACGAAACCTTCAAGCAGCGCTTCGCGCCATTCCCGGTGACGATTGAGATGATCAGCCGCTTCCGCAACGCGAAGCAGCAAAAGGAAATCCTGCAAAAGACCGAAGCCGGAAAAATTGACGTCCTGATCGGCACGCACCGCATTCTTTCCAAAGACATCAAATTCTCCGACCTCGGCCTGCTCATCGTCGACGAAGAACAACGCTTCGGCGTCCGCCACAAAGAGCGGATCAAGCAAATGCGCAAGCAGGTCGACGTTTTAACGATGTCGGCCACGCCCATTCCGCGCACCTTGCACATGTCTCTGGTCGGACTGCGCGACATGAGCGTGATTGAAACTCCGCCGAAAGACCGCATGGCGATTCAAACTGTTGTCGCCAGTTGGGACGAGAAATTAATTCAATCGGCCATCGAGCAGGAACTCGAACGTGGCGGGCAGGTTTATTTTGTTCACAACCGTGTGGACACGATTTTCGAAATCGCGGCGAAGCTGCAGGTGCTGGTACCGAAGGCGCGCATCATCGTGGGCCACGGACAGATGTCGGAAGGCGAGCTTGAGAAAGTGATGCTGAGATTCATGCATCACGAAGCTGACATTCTGGTCTCGACCACGATTATCGAGAACGGACTCGACATTCCGCTGTGCAACACCATTCTGATCAACCGAGCCGACCGCCTTGGACTCTCTGAGCTTTACCAATTGCGTGGGCGCGTTGGACGCTCCAACCGGCGCGCCTACGCTTACTTGATGCTTCCACCAGAAATCGAACTCACTCCTATCGCCCGCCGCCGCTTGGCCGCGCTTAAAGAATTTTCCGACCTGGGTGCGGGATTCAAAATCGCGGCCTTAGATCTCGAACTTCGCGGCGCGGGCAACATGCTCGGTGGTGAACAGAGTGGACATATCGAAGCTATCGGCTTCGAGCTTTATACCCAAATGCTGGAGCGAGCCGTCCGTGAGATGAAGGGCGAGGCCGCGCCTGACGAGGCCGAAACTCAACTCAATCTTGGCCTCAACATTCGTATTCCAGGGAGCTACGTTCCAGAAGAAAACCAGCGCTTGCAGATGTACAAGCGCGTCGCGAGAGTCGAAACCGAATCGCAACTCGCCGATGTCGCGGGAGAATTGCAAGACCGCTTCGGCCCGCCTCCCCCCGCGGTTCGCAATCTGCTCGACTACGCCTCTCTCAAACTGCTGTGTATGAAAGTTGGCGTAAACGCGATCGAGCGCAAACGCGATTTCATTACTCTGAAGTTCCAGCAGAATGCGGCTGTCGATCCGGAGCAGCTAGCCCGCTTCGTCTCCGCCCAGCGCGGCGCGCAGTTTACGCCGGACGGAATGCTGAAATTTGCTTTGAAAGCAACGGCCGCGGAAGAAGTGCTGCGCGCGCTGCGGACCATTCTGGAGCAATTGGCAAGCGCGGAAACTGCGTCTGAAGCGCGGACTGCTGGTCAGGTCTAGCGTTCAAAAGACTTAGGCTTAGCTCAACCCGTCGGGATAATAAAGGCGAATGTTCTACATCGCTCCATGTATCGCCAGCCGCAAACCTCAACAGGTACAATAATCCGGCAACTGAAGTCGAACGACTAACGACTGGCAATCAACGACCCACGACCGCAGTAAAATAACGACTGCCTTTATGCCCATGAAAGTCCGCAAAGCAGTATTTCCCGCAGCCGGCCTCGGCACCCGTTTTCTGCCCGCAACCAAAGCGCAGCCGAAAGAAATGCTTCCGCTGGTCGACAAGCCCATCATTCAATACGGCGTGGAAGAAGCCATGGCCTCGGGCTGCAACCAGATTCTGATCATCACCGGCCGGGGCAAGCAAGCCATTGAAGATCATTTCGACGTCAGCTACGAACTGGAGAAGATGCTCGAAGAGCGCAACAAAACGGAGCTTCTCCAGATTGTGCGTTCTATCTCCGACATGATGTACATCGCCTACGTACGACAGAAAGAAGCTCTGGGACTCGGGCACGCTGTGCTGATGGCGCGAGAAATGGTGGGCAATGAGCCTTTCGCAGTTCTACTTGCCGATGATGTCATCGACGCCAAAGTTCCCTGCCTGAAGCAGATGGTTGAGGTTTTCGATCAGACGCAATGCTCGGTGCTGGCCACGCAAATCGTCGAAGGGAAGATGATTTCTTCTTACGGAGTTCTCGACGTGAAACCCGTCGAGAGCCGATTCGGCGAGCGTCTGTTCGAAATTAAGAATATGGTGGAGAAGCCCAAGCCCGAGGATGCGCCTTCGAACCTGGCCATTATCGGCCGCTACATTCTTACGCCCGCGATTTTCGACTGTCTCGCGAACACCCCCGCCGGCGCCGGCGGAGAGCTGCAATTGACCGACGGCATGCGGCTCCTGCTGCAGAAAGAAAAAATGTACGCTTACGTTTACGAAGGCCGCCGCCACGATACGGGCGACAAGCTGGGCTTCCTGAAGGCCACGGTGGAGTTCGCGCTGAAGCGCGAAGACTTAGGGGAACCGTTCCGCGAATATTTGAAGGGATTGAAACTCTAGATCCAGTTCCAGCGCGGGTGAGGTTCAGGAATTCTTCAGCTTCTTCGACTTCTCCTCCACTCCACGCGCCAGCTTCTCTTTGTGAGCCTCAAGCTTTTTTTTCATGGAAGCATCGCCCAAAGCAATCATCTGCGCGGCAAGAATTCCGGCATTCGTCGCTCCAGGCTTTCCGATCGCCACCGTCGCCACGGGAATCCCAGCCGGCATTTGCACGGTAGCCAGCAGCGAATCCATTCCCTGTAGCGAAGTAGAAGGTATGGGCACGCCAATCACAGGCAAAGTTGTGTGAGCAGCGATCACGCCCGCGAGATGCGCTGCTCCACCGGCTCCGGCGATGATCACTTGAATGCCGCGAGCGGCGGCCTTGCGCGCGAAATCAGCCGTACGATCTGGCGAACGGTGCGCCGACGTAACATCGATCTCATATGCAATCCCGAATTCGTCCAACGCTTTTCCGGCCTCGCGCATAATTTCGAGGTCGGAATCGCTGCCCATCACAATGGAAACCAGTGGCTTCGTCATTCATTCCCTCTGGAATTTAGTTTTAGGAGTTATTTTTTCAAAGCTCGTCCCGCAATATCCCTGCGGTAATGCGCCCCGTCGAACCGAATCGACTCACACGCCTGATACGCGCGCTGCACGGCGGTCAGCAGCTCAGGCGCACGCGCCGAAACTCCGAGCACGCGCCCACCCGCAGTGTAATATGCGCCATCGCGCCTGGAGGTTCCGGCGTGAAATACCTTCACACCATCAAGCGCCCCGGCTTCTTCGAGTCCCACAATCTTTTTCCCCACCTCAAACGTCCCGGGATATCCTCCCGAAGACATCACCACGCAAACTGACGCGTCGCGCGACCAGCGAAAGTCGCCCTCACTCACGCGCCCTTCAATCGACGCCTCTAGTGCCTCCACCAGATCGCTTTCCAGCCGCATCAGAATGGGCTGCGTTTCCGGGTCACCGAAGCGGCAGTTGAACTCCAGCACCATAGGACCGCGCGCCGTCATCATCAGACCGCAGTAGAGAACACCCTTGAACTCCGCACCCTCAGCCTTCATGCCGGCGACCACGGGGCGCGCGATATGGTTCACCAGCCAGTCCCGCATCTTGTCGTCGATGATGGTTTGCGTGGAGTAGGCGCCCATGCCCCCGGTGTTTGGCCCGGTATCGCCGTCGCCGACACGCTTGTGGTCCTGCGCGGCTACCAGCGGCGCAACCCGCTCGCCATCGCTCAATACCAGAAATGAAAGCTCGTCGCCCTTTAAACACTCTTCGAGGACCACGCGCGAGCCGGCGTCGCCCACCATCTTGCCGCTGAGCATCTCAGCCGCGGCGTGGGCCGCTTCTTCTTTGCTGGCTGCGATTACCACGCCTTTGCCGGCCGCCAATCCATCGGCCTTCACTACTACAGGAACATGAAAATGCGATAGGGCGGCACGCACTTCATCTACGGAATCGCAGATCGCGTACGGGGCGGTCGGAATGCGATGGCGCCGCAGGAATTCTTTGGCAAAACTCTTGCTTGACTCCAGTTGGGCGGCAGCCTTGGTAGGCCCAAACGCAGGCCAGCCGCGTTGAGTGAACTCATCCACCACCCCTAACATCAGCGGCAACTCAGGGCCCACGATAGTCAGGTCGGGACGCAACCGATCGCCAAGAGCGATCATGGATTGCAGGTTTTTCAGGTCGACTGGCAGGCACTCCGCCTCGTCGGCGATGCCGCCGTTCCCCGGCGCGCAATAAAGCTTTGAGACGCGCGACGACTGCCGCAGCTTCCATACCAAAGCGTGCTCGCGACCACCGCTGCCTAGGACAAGAACTTTCATAGCCAGAGAGAATTAAGGTTAGGGGCAGAGCGGGAAACTGTCAAACGGTAGGAGCAATTGCTGATTGCTGATTCTTGATTTGTTGATTAACAAACTGGGGGCCGGCATTGGATCGCAGGCTTTGAAGGATCGATTTCAATCCTCAATCAGAAATCACCAATTAACTACGCTTAACTCCGTCGTATAATCTTCCCAGATGATCACCGTCTCCAAGGAAGACTATCTCAAAGCCATTCTCGAGGCTGAGAGCGAGGGCGAAACCGTGATCTCAGCTCGTCTCGCCGACTGGCTGAAGGTTTCGGCGCCGGCAGTGACCATGGCAGTTCGCCGGTTGAAGAAGGACGGCCTGGTTCGCGTTCAGGCGGATGGGCACGTGCGACTTACCGCCGCCGGCCGCAAAATTGCGCGGAAGCTCACGCTTCGGCACCACCTCATCGAGCGCATGCTGTCCGAGGTCTTTGGCATGGAGTGGTTCAAGGTTCATGACGAGGCGGAACGATTGGAGCACGCCGTCTCGCCTGACTTCGAGGCCAAACTGCTTTTCAAACTGGGCAAATCGGGCGCCTGTCCTCACGGGAACCTGAGCGAGATGGAAAGCCCCGCCAGCCGCCGCCATCGCGGCCTGCTTTTACTCGCCGATGCCGCACCTGCGACCACCTACTCGGTCAGCGGGATTTACGAGCGGGACCGCCGCCTGCTCGAGTTTCTTGAGGCCCGCGGTATCCGTCCGGGAGCAAAACTGCGGCTCCTGGAACGTAATTACGACCAGACTCTAACTATCTCCACTACGGCTGGCAATGTGTCCCTGGGGCGGGCCGCGGCCGAGCGCGTCTGGGTTTCCCGCTAGCCTCGTGCCTGCCTGGGCAGAAGCAGAAGCTCTTGTCGGATCAAGCTCACGGCCCGTGTTAACCATAGTTTATCTATTCGTGTATACTTACGCTAATCTTGAACGCGTGACGTACGCCGCAAGGGAGACCACGCCGTAGCGTTTCAGCTCGACTGATGAATCCTTTCTCTACACCTGCCGAAAACGAAGTCGTCATCACCCATGAAGACGTCGACCGTGCACATGACCGCTCCCGCGTGGCAACGGCCCGGGCTCGCCGCGGTTTTTCCTCGAAAGCACGCTTGCTCTGGTTGCTGGTCGGTCCCGGCGTGCTGGTCATGCTGGGCGAGAACGACGGACCCAGCATGCTGTCCTACGCCGCCACCGGCGCCAGGTTCGGCATCGGCTTCTTTATCCCATTTGTCGCACTGACGTTTTGCATGGCAATCGTCGTCCAGGAGATGACCGTCCGCCTGGGCGCCGCCACGCATCGTGGGCATGCCGAACTCATCTTCGACCGCTTCGGTCCATTCTGGGGCTGGTTCTCCATGATCGACCTCGGCATCGGCAACTTCCTCACGCTGATCACCGAGTTCATCGCCATCCGCGCTGGCCTTGGTTTCTTCGGAGTCCCGCCATGGGCAGCCGTTCTGCTGGCCCTGGTCGTTCTTTATGCGGCGCTTATGAGCCACCGCTACTGGACATGGGAGCGTCTGACTCTCGCCGCCGCGGTATTCAATCTAGTTTTCATTCCGGTCGCGCTCATGACTCACCCGCACTGGCATGCAGTGGGGCACGCCTTCATCACCTGGCAACCGCTTCCGGGCTTTAACAAAGACACGCTGCTGATCGTGCTCGCCGATATCGGCGCCACGGTCACGCCGTGGATGCTCTTCTTCCAGCAGAGCGCCACCGTCGACAAAGGCATGACGACCAAAGATATTCACTTTGGCCGCATCGACACTGTGCTGGGAGCTGCGCTGGCAACGGCTGCCGCCATCGCCACGATCCTCGCCACCGCACCACTCTTCGCGCATCAAATGACCGCGGACAACTTCCAGGCCGCCGAATTCGCCCAGGCACTTGAGCCTATCATCGGACGCTTCGGCGCGTCGTTGTTTGCACTCGGCATGGTCGAAGCCGGCATTGTGGCCGCCATCACCATTTCAACTTCGTCTGCCTACGCTTTTGGAGAGGTCGCGCACAAGCCGCACAGCCTCAACCTTCCCATGGGGGAGGGCAAATCTTTTTATGCCGTTCTGACTTTGTGTGCGGTCGCGGCTGCCGCCATCGTTCTCATTCCGGGGCTGCCATTGGTCTACGTGGTGCTGGTGGTAAATGTGGTTGCGGTACTGGCGATGCCGCCGGCGCTGGTGTTCCTCTTCATGCTGGTGAATGACAAGGAAATTATGGGCGACCTGGTCAGCCCGGTGTGGGCTAACGTACTATCCACTGCCGTGGTATTCGTTCTGACCGCTGCCGGCGTCCTGTTCGGCATCAGCATCATCGCCCCCAACATCTTCGCGGCACTGGGAGGAAAGTAATGAAAAATGACGAGCGGCTTAACTTGGATTCCGACCGAACCTGGGTTCTATCCTCTCTGGAACATGATCAGCTTGCCAACGCCAAGAAGCAGCCTATTGCCCGCCGCAACCTCAAAGGTCCGGAACTGTTCGTGCTTTGGGCGCTGCGCGTTTACGTACTCTTCATGATGACGGTCGTGGGGTATCAGGTCTGGATCGCCGCGCACTAGTCTGTAAGCGAAGGATAGTCGAGGATTCCAGCAAGGCAAAACCAGGAACTCCTTAAACCCACGCCGACATCAGATGTCCCACTCCGCCGCGCACCAGCAGCCCATCTTTGCGGTCTTTAAAGTACCGGGCATTGAGTTCCTTTCCCTGCAAGAACTCGGTGCGCTTGAATCCCAGGCTCTTCAACTCTTGCTGCAGTTTGGCGGGATCGAAGAATAGGTGGAAAGGCTCTCCGTATCGGGCTACGCGTTTCGAGAGAGCGTCAAAGGCGATGCGCTGACCGGGATTGAGCAACTCGCGATCGACGGCAAAATCAAATACCACGCCGCTACCTGTAGGCATTTTCGCAATCAAGCCCAGCGTGGTCAGGCAAGCCTCGCGCGTGAGATAGGGCGTGACGCCAAGCCAGGAAAAAAAGGCCGGCTCATCTGCCTGGAATCCTGATTGCGTGAGCCTCTCGGCCAGCGTTTGCCGCTCAAAGTCGACAGGCACGAAGGTCAAAGACGGAGGTATGGCGATACCCGCCGCGTGCAACTGCTCGCGTTTCCATTCCTGCGTGGCAGGATGATCCACCTCAAACACCCGCAAGCCGGCATGAGGATTGCGGTAGGCAAAGGTATCGAGCCCGGCTCCCAGGACAACATATTGCCGCACGCCGTGCGCAAAGGCGAACGCCAGTTCATCCTCTGCAAAGCGGCTGCGCGCAGCCATGAAGGCGCGGAACGCGCGGGAAAACGCATGGTGCTCTTTGGGATTGGATCGCAGCGCTCCCTCAGCCTCTGCGCCAATGATGCGCAGCGCCAGCGGGTCCTCCAGCACTTGGGGATGGTCCAGAAGTTGATGCGCCGCCCGGCGAATCGCCACCCGCTCCGCCGTTCTGCTGAAGGTACCCTCTTGCATGGCCGCGTGCCGGACCTACGCTCCGTTGCTCAAGGCCGCGGCCTTGCATTCCGCGCAAGGACAAAGTTCGCGCAGAAGCTTCCACGAATAAATGCCGAGGTCGTGGTCATCGTTCCATTTGAAGCGGATGGCGTATTTGCCCATACCTTCCGCGGAAACGGGTTTGGCCGCAGGCTTGAACATGGGAAGTGCACCAAGGGCAGGTTTGGCGGGTTGGCCGGGCTTGCGTCCGGCTTTGTCGCGTTCCTCGTTACACATGGCGCACGGGCAGGCGTTGCGCAGGTAGACAAAATCGTAGTGGGAAACGTGGCCGTCTCCCCATTGAATATCCACACCGGTCCCGGTGGTCAGGTGCACTTTTACCGACTTGGGGTCCGTGGCCGCAGTAGGCGCCTGGAGCGGGGACTGCATGGCTTCAGTATCGCATACCAATGCGGCAGCCGCTGCGGCGTTTCCCTTAATGCGTGGCGGTTGAAGCCGTCTTCGGACTGGTGGCGGCCCCAATGGCCAAGCCGCCGATCGCACCGGCCAGAATCCCCATCAAAGCAAGAACGATCGCACTTTCGACTAGCGTTGCTTTTCCACGTTTAGACATTCTTCTGGTGCTCCTATTCTGTCCTGCCGCGACCAGCGGCATGCCCCCAGTCTACCTTGCGTATGTCCTGCACGGCGAATTGTCTCTAAGGCCAAGAATCCTGTAGAATAGTTGTTTCCGGTTAAGGCCTCTGAAAGGATCTACAGCAGTCATGGCACAACAATGCGATATCTGCGGCAAGAAGCCGCAATTTGGAAACCATATCAGCCACGCCCACAACGTCACCAAACGGCGCTGGAACGTGAATCTGCGTGCCGTGCACGCCCGGGTAGGGGCCACTACCAAGCGGATGCGCGTCTGCACTTCCTGCATTCGCAGCGGCAAAGTGACCAAGGCGTAGGCTTCCAACCCGGTTATTCTTTCTTTGCGACCTTCGCGGTTACAGCTTTTCTTTTGGAGTTGAGACTTCATCCCTGGCTGTGGGATGGAAGCACCTCGTACCGCTACTGCACGCCCAGCAACTGCACATCGAAAACCAACGTGGCATTGGCCGGAATCGGCCCACCCGGGGTACCTTCAGCCCCGTAGCCAAGCGACGGCGGAATGCGCAGCTGTCGTTTGCCGCCAACCCTCATGCCGGCAACACCTTCTTCCCATCCCTTGATGACCTCGCCGTTGCCGATGGTGAAATCGAATGGCTTCCCGGCATCGACCGAGCTGTCGAACTTCTTCCCGGTGGTAAGCCAGCCGGTGTAGTGCACCCGCACGTGGCTGCCCTCCTTAGCCGTCTGCCCATTGCCCACTCGAATGTCCCAATAGATCAGCCCCGAGGGCGTCTTCACGCCCGCGCCGGTAACCTTCGATGGAGCGTCCGTGTTTGGAGTCGCAGCTTTTTTGGCCGCGCTCTGCGCTGCGGCGAAGACCGCGCTGAATGCCAAGATGACGATGACAACTACCACAAGGTATCGAGTCATGTTATCTCCCGTTGGATTTTCCTGGTTCACCCGGTGATCCCCCGTGCCCTCTGTGTTAAAGGTTTCTCAAACCAGGGCAATCACATCAATCTCCACCAGCACATCCTTAGGCAACCGCGCGACTTCCACGGTCGACCGCGCCGGCGCCGCTGAACTGAAATATTTTCCGTAAACCTGGTTCATGGCGGCAAAGTCATTCATGTCTTTCAGGAACACGGTAGATCGCACAACCTTCCCCAGCCCACTGCCCGCCGCTTCCAGAATCTCCGACACATTGCGCAGCACCCGGTCGGTCTGCGCGGCCACGTCTCCGGCGACTACCTGCTGTGTGGCCGGGTCAATGGCAATCTGACCCGACGTAAATACGAACCCGTTGGCTTTGATGGCTTGCGAGTATGGCCCGATCGCCTGAGGAGCATCTTTGGTGGAAACAACGTCGCGCATGAATCCTCCGTCGTAGATTAACGCAGATGGGGTCGGATGAAGTCAAACCGCATTTGCGAGGTCTTGGCCTGGCGCTTATGCGGCGCGGGAAGTTTGGGCTGGCTCCGCAGCCTGCTTGCGGAACGCCATCACGATGGTCGCGGCGAAGCGCTCCAGTGGGCGCGTCATCGTAGCCCACATAAGTAGGATCTCGAAGAACGCAGCGGGCGCAAAGAAGCGGCTATACGGTTGCGGCTGGGTCAGGAAGCCCACGAACTCGGTCTCGAGTTTCACGGACTCGCCAAGACGGCGAAGAGCACGCGAATTGTTCGCGCGGTAGTAGGTGGGATAAATGTCGTCTTCCGTGCGGCCGTCGCGGATCAGTTTCACAATAAGACTGTGGGGCAGGAGTTTCTTCGCGACTATGTTCGCGAAGACTAGATAGTTATCTGTATTTGGCGTGTGCACCAGAAGGGTGCCTCCCGGAGCCAGAACCCGGGACATCTCCCGAAACGTGTTCAGTGGAACAGGCAGGTGCTCCAGCACCATATTGCAGGTGACCAGATCGAAGCTGGAGTCGGCGAAGGGGAGCGAGTCCAGCGATGCGCAGATGCGTCCGGGGATATTGATGTGTTTGCAAAGGTGAGGGAAATCAAGGTCGACGCCAACCACACTTCCAACCCTGCTGACCAACTCGTTTTCCAGCGGCTCGAGGTCCTTGCCCAGCAGGCGCCAACCGCAACCTGAATCCAGCCAGCGAACGGACGGCTTAACATACTTCCGGATCGTCTCACCCCATAACTCCTGGTTCCACCGAAGGTGAGGCAAGATTCGGCGCTGTAGCCTCCGAGTGGCCTTCCGGCCGACCCATCGATCCCATAGCGAATTCGGAGTTGGCATCGGACACACGCCTCCAGCCATGCCAAGAGTGCCGATAATACTAGACCAAACCAGGCGTCTGCACACCTATTTTTTCTTTGGAAACGGAGGGGAATACGGTTTTTTGCTGGCCCCTGACCACTGCCCACTGCCTTTAGATCTTCTGCAGCCTCTGCACCTCATGCACGCCGGGAATCTTCCTCAGCCCGGCCATGATCTGTTCGAGGTGCTTCAGATCGGAGATGTCGAGGACGATCTCGACGCTGGCCTGGCTGTTTTCAGTGCGGGCTCCGATGTTGCGGATATTGCTTTGCGCGTCGCCGATCACGCTGGTGATGCTTTTGAGCATCCCAAAACGATCGTCGCAATAAACGGTGAGCTTGACCGGGTAAGCCGTCGGGGTAGTTTCGTCGCGGGCCCACTCCACGTCGATGCGGCGCTCCGGTTCGTACATCAGGTTGGTGACGTTGGGACAACTCACCGCATGCACCGCCACGCCCTTGCCGCGCGTGATGTAGCCGACGATGGCTTCTCCGCGAATCGGATTGCAACAGCGGGCGCGGTAGACCAGCATATCGCCCTGGCCTTTGACCATGATGGCGTTGTGGTCGCCGAAGACGCGGCGTACGACGCTCGCAATTGCACCGGGCGTGTTGGACAATCCCTCGGATTCGATGTCGCCCGCCATTGAATGCGTGGCGCCCGCCGGCAACAGCCGTGCCAGCACTTGCCGAGCGGAGTATTTTCCGTAGCCAATGCCTGACATCAAATCGTCGACCTTGCCCAGTCCGTAACCTCCGGCAACTTTCAGCAGGTCTTCATCCTTAATTTCTTTCAGCGCAATGCGATACTTGCGCGCCTCTTTCTCGATCAGCTTGCGGCCAATTTCGATCGAGCGCTCACGCTGGTGCACGTTGAGCCAATGCTTGATCTTGTTGCGTGAGCGGGAGGACTTGACCAGCCCAAGCCAGTCGCGGCTGGGCTTGTGCCCGGCTTGCGTGAGGATCTCGACAATGTCCCCCGAATGCAGCTTGTGGCGCAGCGGCACCATGCGGCCATTTACTTTGGCTCCGACGCAGGTGTGGCCGACCTCAGTGTGAATGGTGTAGGCAAAGTCGATCGGCGTGGCGTCCCGCGGAAGCACTACGACTTTGCCTTTCGGCGAAAAGGTGTAAACCTCTTCGGGATAAAGATCGACTTTCAGCGCCGACAAGAACTCGTTGGGATCGCTGACGTCGCGCTGCCACTCGACTACCTGCCGCAGCCAAGCCAACCTCTGCTCGTCCTGCGCCGAGACTGGGCCGTCTTTATATTTCCAGTGGGCAGCGATGCCTTCCTCAGCCATCTTGTGCATCTCTTCGGTGCGAATCTGGATTTCGAATGGCGTTCCATCCTCAGTAATCACCGAGGTGTGCAGCGACTGATAAAAATTAGGCCGGGGCATGGCGATGAAATCCTTGATGCGTCCCGGCACCGGCCGCCAGATGTTGTGAATGATGCCAAGCACTGCGTAACAATCTTGCAGCGAGCGCGTGATGATGCGCATGGCAAACAAGTCGTAAACCTGATCGACGGAAATGCGCTGGCGCTGCAGCTTTTTGTGGATGCTGAACAGGCGCTTGATGCGGCTCTCAACCTTGGCCTGAATGCCGGCCTCTTTCAGTTTGTCGTTAATGATGGCCTGCATCTTCGCCAGAAAGGCTTCGCCCTGCTTGCGGCGTGCGTTCACTGCTTTTTCTACTTGCTCGTAGCCGGATGGGTCGAGGAAGAGAAAGCCGAGGTCCTCGAGCTCGCCGCGAATTTTTCCCATGCCGAGGCGGTGGGCGATGGGGGCGTAGATTTCGAGTGTCTCTTCGGCGATTTTGCGCTGGCGGTCAGGAGCAAGGTGTTCCAGCGTACGCATGTTGTGCAGGCGGTCGGCAAGCTTGATGAGCACCACGCGGATGTCATCGACCATGGCCAGCATCATCTTGCGCAGGTTTTCGGCCTGCGCTTCTTCTCGAGTAGCGAAGTCAATCTTGCTGATCTTGGTGACGCCTTCGACGATGTGCGCCACCTGCTCCCCGAATTCCTTGCGAATGTCGACGATGGTGACCGAGGTATCTTCGACCGAGTCGTGCAGCAGGCCGGCGGCGATGGCGACCGGGTCCATCTTCATCTCGGCCAGAACCAGCGCCACTTCCAGGGGATGCACCAGGTAAGGCTCGCCGGAAGCTCGGGTCTGGCCTTCGTGATGCTTCAGGGAATAGTCGTAGGCTTTTTTGACGATGGACAGATCGTCCTGGGGGCGGTTTTCCTGTATCCGCTTCATGAGCTCGCGGAACTTGGTGAGCGTGAGAGCAGTGGTCGCGATCTGTTGGCGCAAGCTCGCCATGTAGGATTATAGCGTGCGGGATGCTATGCAACTCGGTTGTTGATGAGTAGTGGCGAGGCCAATCGGACCCTGTCAGTAACGAACAGAGACGCGGCACTATCCGTTTCGGGAGCTAAAAGCACTGTTGTAAAGTTCATTGCATTCGCTAATTTCCGATCAGGGTCATTCTTCACTCAGTTTCACTCTGCCGCTATTATCCCGCACCCCTTTCAGCCCGAGCATCCGCAAGGCCTCCTGCGTGGGTGGCTGAAATCTATAAAACTTAACCCTGTCGTCTCCATGCTCGGTCATGTGGATCAAATAGATTCCGGGATTGCCAAGCAGCTGAATATTGTGTGCATTGAGAAGGTTCATAATTCGTGTGCGCCACTCCGGGAGCATCCGCGCATAATACCCGTAGTCGATGCCTTTACCGTATGGATTTGCGGCGTGAGCCATAGCCCCACACCGACCATAAACCTCTTTGAATTCAGTCTCGTCAAGGTAGTCTCCAACTCGCTTTTCGTGGCGCATCTGCACTCCTGGAATTCCGGACGGTAATTCGACAATCGGTACCGGATAGAAGTCAGGATTCACCTTTTCGAGCTCTACCAGAATATCGTTCGCGTTCCATGCTCTCGAGATCTTCGTGAAGACCGCCGTATAGGCTTCTTTGTTTGCGACCAGCGATCCGAACGCGACCAACTCCAGAATCTTTCTTATTTGCAAGCACATCGATTCAAGCGTTGCGGGCTGGTAAAGCGCGTAACCTTGGCCAGACAAGAAATATGTGACCACGTTAATACGCAGTTTGACTTCTTCCATTAAATTGCAATATTTCCCTCCGTCAACATCAGCCTGCGACGACATGCGACTTTACCTCCTTACTACACGATTCATCGTGGTTAAGTAATACCGCATTTGTGGTATTATAGTACCACGTGTTCTATTTGCGCTCCCAACTTCGCCGTCAATTGCTGTCCTACTACTTCACGAATCCTTCCGCCCGCCACCATCTTCGCGACGTCGCCCATCGGCTGAATATCGATCCTTCGAATCTCTCGAAAGAATTCCAGCGCCTGGAGCGCGAGGGGCTATTTCGGTCGGAAGTGAGTGGCCGACAAAAGTATTTTCAACTCGATCGCGAGTATCCGCTTTTTGAGGAAGTGCGCCGGATCGTAGCCAAAACGATCGGCGCGGCGCCACTGATCTCGCAATCGCTCAAGAAAATTGAGGGCATTGGCGAGGCATATTTGTATGGTTCGTTTGCACGGAACCAGCAGGACGCTGCGAGCGATATTGATGTGCTTGTGATTGGCGCGCCTCGCGAGCAGGTCTTGGCGCAAACCGTTCGAAGGCTTGGACGGCAACTTGGGCGCGAAATCAACTACACGGTACTAACCCCGAAGGAGTTCGAATCGCGCCGCGCCCGCAAGGATGCTTTTCTGGAGAACGTCTGGCACAATGAACGCATCCCCCTGGTCGGTCCGGATCTCGTGAGGCCAGATGAAAAAGTTAAAGCCGCACACCGTCGATTGGGCACAGATTGAGCGCTTTCTCGCGGGCGCGGAGAAAAAACTCACCTCCACCCACAAAATACTCGCTTTCGACGAGGAGGCTTGTCTTCAACAGGCTTACGAAGCCATGCTCAAGGCTTCCCTCGGGTTTATGTTCAGCTATGGATTCCGGGCGAGGAGCCTGCCAGGACACCATATTGCGATCATTGAATTTGTGCGGTCACTCCTCGGTAAGAAACATGCTGGCCTGCTAATCGTCTTTGATCGTCTACGCCGGAAACGCAATATGGCGCTCTATGATGACACTGGCTTGTTTCTCACCGTGACGCCGAGCAAGCGATCGAGTCCGCTGGCGAATACTTAAAGGTGATCCGAGCTGACGTGGCTGCACGAAAACCTTGAGCAAGAACCGATCAAGAACTGGCATTTCATTCCTTTCAGTGAATTCAAATCCGTCTCCAATTTGTTGGCACACTCCACTAACTGGTAGAGTGGCAATCGGTCCATCATGAATTCCAAAATCCTTGTCAGTGGAGTTTCGGGTCCGATTGGCGCCACCCTTCTTCCTTCCCTTAAGAACAGTGGATGGTCCGTGGTGCGACTGGTGCGCGGGCCGGTTGCGGGTGCCGGGCAGGTCGCGTGGGATCCGGCGAAGCCGGTTCCGCCCGAAACGGTCTCCGGATTTGACGCGGTGATTCATCTGGCGGGGGAAAGCATTTTCGGGCGCTGGTCTGAGACGAAGAAGCGGAAGATTCGAGACAGCCGCGTGAACGGGACGCTGAATCTGGCGTCTGCTCTGGCGCGGGCGGAAGAGAAGCCGCAGGTCTTTGTTTGCGGGTCGGCGATCGGCTACTACGGCAATCGCGGCGAGGAAGTGTTACGCGAGGAAGGCGGGGCAGGCACGGGATTCCTGGCGGAGGTTTGCCAGGAGTGGGAAGAGGCGACCACGCCCGCGGTGCAAGCCGACATTCGCACTGCGCACCTGCGGACGGGAATCGTGCTCAGCCCCAAGGGTGGCGCGCTCGGAGCGATGCTGCTGCCCTTCAAACTAGGATTGGGCGGGCGAACCGGGGACGGGCAGCAATGGATGAGCTGGATTGACGTGCAGGACATGGTGGGCGGGATTCATCACATCTTGAAGAACGACCTGCTGCAGGGTCCGGTGAACATGGTCGCACCGAAACCGGTAAGGAACGCGGAGTTCGCCTCGACGCTGGCCAGCGTGCTGTCGCGTCCGGCGATTTTTCCCATGCCGGCCTTCGCGGTCAAGACGGTCTTCGGCGAGATGGGAGAAGAACTGCTGCTGAGCGGGCAGAAAGTGGAACCGGGGAAGCTGATATCGAGCGGGTATCCGTTTCGGTATCGGGACCTCGCCGCATCACTGAAGGCGCTTCTGAGCCGCTGATTCTTGCCGGCACGTGTACCCTGCGGCCTCACGCACCGGTAGGGCGCAGACCGCATCCTCGCTGAAGTTCTCCGCTTCAATTCCGAAGGCGTGATCAAAGCGGGCGCGGTAATTCTCCCAGGCGATCGAGGCGGTAAGCTCGACTAACTGAGGTTCGCCGAACTTCTCGCGCAAGCGCGCAAACAAAGCGTCGGAAACTTCCACCGGAGTGCAGGTCATTCCGTCCGCATATTCCAGGGCCAGCCTTTCGACCTCAGAAAAGTTCCAGTTCGAGCGGTAGTCCTGCAAATTGGCGATCTGTTCCGGGGAAATTCCAGTCTCTCTGCCCACGGCAGAGCCAATGTCAATTCAAAACGGGCACCCAACCAGGGTTGCAACGCGGAGCTGAACCAGTCCTTTCAGTCGAGCATCGACCAGCTTGCTGTTCATCAGCGACTGCTCCATCTGGCCGTAGCCCCAGAATATCTTGGGATGGTAGGCAGTGATCTGGACAGGCATCACAACCCTGCCCAGCTTTTTCCTGGTGAGGGCGTAAACGATCTGGCGGAAGAACCGGCTGAACAGACGGCCCTGATTGGGAGGAGCGCCCGAGATTCGCGCCATGGGAGCCTCCTGAGCATTGGATTTCAACTGGGATTGGGGCGGTTCATTTCTTCCTGCAGCTTTTGCAGGAGCTGGGTGCGCTGCTCCGTGCTCAACTCGCGCTGCAATTCTTCCAACGCCAGGGCCACGATGTGGTAGTGATGCGCTCCAGCGTATTTGGGATCTTTGGTGATGTCGAGCCAGAGCTGGTGCATCAGTTCGACGTCTTGTGCGCGCATGCGCGGGGTGTGCGGACCGATAGTGTACTCGCGAACCGTGCCGTCGGGGGCGCAGACCTCCAGGCACACGCGCGGACGAGGCTCGGGCATGCGCTCCCAGGCGTCGCCAGTGAGCTTGGCTTGCTCGTCGGCCGTGAGCTTGTTGGAGAGGCCGCAGATGACGCGGGAGGAATCGAGACGCTGCGCCGTCACCATGATGGCATCGAACACGTCAGTTGCGGGAACCACCAGCAGAGAGATCGGCTTGCCTTCTTTTTCGGCGACGGCTACAGCAGCGGTGAACAGTTCCTGCTCGTAGTGGTCGAAGACCTGGCTGGCCTCCATGACCGAGCTACCTCCGAAACTGGGCTCGCGATGGTAAAGACGCGCACTCATCACCACTACATCCTGGTTCGCCGTATTGGTATGGGCCAGAACCTGCCTGAGATAGTAGAGATTCCGGGGATCGCGAACCGCCACCAGAATGTTCCCGGAACGAACGCCCATGGCGCCGCTGCCCAGTTCCTGGTTGCCGTAAACGCGGAACTGATCGAGTTGTTCCGGTTTGCCGTGGCGCTCTTTGGTGACGTGGTGCTCGGAGACCGTAAAGATAGTGAAGAATACCGCGCTGAAAATTACTCCCGCGATGGTGGCCTCATACTTGGTAAACAGATTTACGATCGCCGTGATCAAGAGCACGGCAGAAATTAAGATCAATCCCACCGGCAGTTCGGTTTTGCCGATGTGCAGGTTTCCCGGCACTTTCCATGCGCGATTGCCTGGCTCGGTAAAGCGCAGCACGAGCACGGCAATGGACTTCATGGCGAAGCTCCAGATCACGCCAAAGGCATAGAGTGCAGCCAGCATATACACATTGCCGCGGCTCAGAATGATCGTCAGCAACTGTAATCCCACGATCAGATTGATAATGCGGTAGCTGGTGCCGAAGCGGTCATGCGGCTTTTGAAACCAACTGGTGAGCACGCCATCTTCGGCCACGCGATTCAGTACGCCATTCGCACCCACAATGGAGGTATTCTGCGCTCCCGCCAGAATCAGCACCCCCACCAGCACGACGAAACCATGGAAGAGCAGCTTCAGGCTGGTCGGCCCGACCAGGTACATGGCGATGCCGCCGATCAAGTTGGCAAAATAGTCTGGCCGGACGTTGTCCGGAATGATCATCACGGCAAAGAAAGAAACCAGCGACGTGAAAAGCAAGCTGTAGATAAAAATAACCAGCCCGGTCTTCTCCAGATTCTTCAGCTTGGGATGCTCGATCTCGCGATTCACCTGCGCCAGAGTTTCCTCGCCGCTCATGGCGAGGACGGAGTGCCCGAAGCCGACAAAGAGGATGATCCAGGTAATGTGGCCGAGCCAGGTTGGAAGCCAGCCGAGCGATTCCTTATTCAGCGGCACCACTCCCACATGCAGCGGGTTAGGCGGCAACTGGACGGGCGAACGCAAAACCGTAATGGTGCACCAGACGAGCAGAATCACCACCATCACCGTGGTAATGGCCATGATTTGCAGCGCCTTCTGGCTGGATTCGTGCATGCCCTGCGTATTTTTCCACCAGAAGTAGGTCACCACGATTACGGCTAATCCGGCGGCGAAGTAATCGTCAGAAAATTTCAGGTCGCGATGCAGAAACTGCCGCCCAAGGTCTTTGATAAAGCCGGCCAGGTACTGTCCGGCGGAGACCGCGCTGATGGGGCCGGTGAGCACGTAGTCGAATAGCAGGGCCGAGACAGAGAACTTGGCCAAGCCTCCGCCCATCGCTTCCTTGACCACACGGTAGACGCCGCCACGGACAAACATGCTGCTGGATTCAATGTAGAGCGCCCGCACCGCATAGCTGAATAGCATGACCGCCAGAATGAACCAGGGCGCACTCTTGCCGATGACCTTCTCAGCATCACCGCCGGCGTAGTAAGCCGACGACGCCAGGTCGGAGAGAACAATTGCGGAGGCTCGCCAGAACGAGATGAAGGTCAACATCACCGTAGTGGCGACGAAGACCTTAATGGCCGGTTTGGATCCTGCGGAGGTAGCCATGCTTCGAAAGCTTCGGGGACTGCTTATCAGGGTAAACCTTATGAAGATAGCATAGGAGGCGGGCTCTTACTCTCTGGGCGCGAGGTAGGTGTGAGTGATGCGGTCGTGCCAGCAGAGCGAGTCTTCATCAAGGAAGACCCACGCATAGCCCATGCCAAGGGAAGCGGCGGAAAGAAACGAAGCCAGGACTCGCCAGCGGCAGAGGCGGCGGCCAGCGGGGCTTCCATCGAAGCGGGCCAATTCGAGCTTCGCCAGGCGCAAACCCGGCGTGCTGCCTGAATACACCACGAGCAGATACTGGTACGCCGCCCAGAATACTCCGGACATCCCGGCGGCGAGCCCCAGAATTTGGATTCGCGGTGGACTGATCGCGGTCATCTTCCAGAAAATGCAGCTAAAGACAACGCCGGCGACGGCGATGATGACGCCGTCCATCGCGGCCGCGAAGATTCGCCGTGCCAGCGGCGCGCTCTGCAGCGGAATGTCAATGCCGGGGCGCTTCTCCAATTCGGGCTTTTGAACTGGCTCGATCGTGATTCCGCCAAGCGCCGGAGCCGGAGGAACAACCTCCGGAGCTTCCAGAATTCGCGGAAGATCCATGACCGGCTCGGCCAACTCATCGAGGGGAGGCGGCGCGGGAGTCCACGAACGCGGGAACTCGATGATCTTCGCTGTCGGAGGCGCAGTGAAGGCGGTTTGCAGTGAGGCTTGCACTTCCGGCGGCGGGACTGAGGCAGCCACAGGAATTTCCACCTCATGAGCTTCCAGGCTGGCAAAATTATCCAGAGCCAGCGCCTGATGCGAAATGGCAGTTCTCTGCGGAAACGAATCAGCCGAAAAAGCATTCGCTACGGGAGTCGGCTCCTCTTCCTCGAAACGCAGCCGCAGCGACGGATACCGTGGTGGACGAGGCTTACGTCGCGACTGATAACGATTCAGCCGGGCCGCGACCTCCTGGCGCCATGCTCCAGTATCTTCGGCCACGAGTTCATTGCTTTCCTGGTGAATGCTTTCCTGATGAATATTTTCCGGATAGACCGGCGTTTCGCCTAACGGGTTCGCGGATTCTTTCCGCGGCCCTTCCATTTCGGCGGCAGGCGTCCCCGCAACCGACATCGAGTCGGCTTGCCATCGCGGAGAATTCCCCGAATTCGCGGAGGGTGAAGAGCACCGGCAGATATCACCACAAAGAGGACAGGACATGAATCACAGTCGTACGAGAGCGTTACAAGTCACGGCCGCTCGGATAACCATCAAGAGCACGCCGGAACCCAAACGTCGGGCGGCTTTGCCTCGCAAGGCGTGGCCGTGCTAAGTTCACCACGACTCCGGCAATCTAAGTTCCGATGACTCTTCGCAACAGATTCCTTATCACGGCGGCGGTGCTTTGTCACCTTCTTCTCGTTCCGCCATTAGTTACCAGCCAGTTGCCGCCTGCGGAAGCCGCTGCTGGAGCGGCTCGCGCTGCCGCGTCGCCGGAAAAATCAGACACCGCTCAAACGCCATGCGCCCGCGCTGCGGCGGCCCAAAAGGAGAGCGGGGACGTCCACACCATCTGTGCCATTCAGCAGGAAGAAGAAGGCTCAGTCTATAAGCTGCACGGTGCGGTTGAAATCTACTACGGAAGCTATGTGCTGAAGGCGGACGAGGCCACCTACAACTCCGACACCAAAGAAGCCACCGCAACCGGACACTTCGCCCTCGATGGCGGCCCCAATGACGACCACATTCGCGCCTCGCACGGTACTTACAATCTGGAACTCGAAACCGGGCGCTTCTACGACGTGACCGGAACGACCGGCCTGCGCTTTCGCGACAACCGGGTCATCCTGACTTCCACGGCGCCCTTTGCCTTTACGGGCAAAGTTGTCGAGAAAACCAGCTCGGAACACTATCTGGTCTATGACGGCACCATTACCACTTGCGAGTTGCCCAATCCCAAATGGCAGTTCAACGCACGCAAAGTGGTTGTCGATGTGGGCGGCAACGCCAAAATCTACCACAGCACATTCCTGCTGCACGGGCTTCCCGTTCTGTACTTTCCGTTCGCGACGCATCCCGTGCAGAAGGAGTCCCGCCAGTCCGGCTTTCTCATGCCTTCCGTGGCCCGCTCCTCGCTCAAGGGCAACGTTGTGGGCGATGCCTACTACTGGGCCATCAACCGAATGATGGATGCCACTCTCGGTGCGGAATATTTTTCCAAGCGGGGCTGGTCCCAACGAGGAGAGTTTCGCACCCGTCCCAGCGAAAGTTCATACGTCGACCTGAACTACTTTGGAGTGATTGACCGCGGCATCGGCACCCCTCCACTCAAAGAGGGCGGCGAGAATGTGCGTTTGAATTCAGCCGGGACTATCAACGGCTTCCGCGCTGTGGCCAACATCGACTATCTCAGTTCTTTTCTTTTCCGCCTGGCCTTCAATGAGGTTTTCAGCCAGGCCGTGTATTCGGAAGTGAAGTCTCAGGCTTTTCTTTCGAAGCCGGCGAACGGTTTCTATTTCAACGGGCTGGTGGAACGCTACCAGAATTTCCTGAGTACCACGCCCGGTCAGGTGATCACGATCTCTCATGCCCCCAGCTTTGACGCTTCCACTGCGGACCGGCAGTTTGGACACATCCCGCTGTACTGGTCGTTCGATGCCTCGGCCGCAGGCCTCTCCCGCAGCGAACCTCAGCAAGGCACTTGCCCCGGATTTTCCTGCATTCCTGCGTTTAGTACCGGGAATCTGCTCGGACGATTCGACCTTAATCCCGCGATTTCCTTGCCCCTGTTGTTTCAAGGCTGGTCATTACGGCCCCAGCTGACATTGCACGAAACGTATTACACGGAACGGCTGAGCCAACAATTTCCCAGGCAGGCGGAAAGCGATCCCATCAATCGTCAGGCTTTGGAAGCCGCAGTCGAAGTGCGCCCGCCTGTCCTCGAACGCGTTTTCGACAAAGAATTTTTGGGACGCAAGTGGAAGCATGTCATCGAACCGCACGCCACCTATCGCTTTGTGACCGGAGTCAATAACTTCAGAAACGTTCTTAAATTCGATGAACACGACATCCTCACCGACACTCATGAGGTCGAGTACGGATTTGTGACCCGTTTGTACTCCAAGCGTACCTCGGCGAAGCCCGAGGATTGCGACGCTATCATGTCATCGCTTACCGTAGGCGGTCCGGCGCCCGAGGCCACGATTCCCTGGCAGCATTCTGGCGCATTGGCCAATCCTCCGTGCCAGGTCGGGCCGCAAGTGCGCGAGGTTGTCACCTGGGAGCTGGCCCAAAAATACTTTCTCGATCCCACCTTTGGCGGAGCACTGATTGCCGGCCAGCGCAGTGTGTTTACCACCACTGCCGACCTGACTGGAATCGCTTTTGTCACTCGGTCGCGGCATCTTTCGCCGCTGGTTTCACGATTGCGGGTGCAAACCAGTTCCCGCACCGATGCCGAGTGGGACATGGACTACGATTTCCAGAACAACGCAACCAACGCCAGCACTATTTTGGCTAACTATCACGTCGGTCAGATCACGGTTGGGGGTGGCGACGCCTTGTTGCAGATACCCGCGCAATCCGCAGCCTCTCCGTCCGGTGCGGCCGCCGCGGTCCGATTCAATCAGTTTCGCGCCGCCCTGGGATATGGCCGTGCCACCAAGCGCGGCTTCAGCGCCGCCAGTAGTTTTGGCTTTGACGCCGAGAGCAAAGTTCTGCAATTCATCAGCGCTCAGACCACGTACAACTGGGATTGCTGTGGTATGACCATGGAATACCGCAGCTACTCGGTGGCCAACGTGCGTAACGAAAACCTGTTTCGCTTCAACTTCAGCCTGGCCAATATCGGCGGCTTCGGCAGCCTGCGACGGCAGGAGCGGCTGTACTAACCGGTAGGCAGCGGCTGGTGGTCGGTGGCCAGAAGAAACCGACTAGAAACTGAGCATCAGTGCTGGCGCCTAGCGAACCAACCTCTTGGGTCGATCCTGCTAACATAGTCCGATATGCTCTTGGAATCCGACATTGAGTCGAAGCGCGAGTCTCTGCAGGCGAATCTGCGCAGCACGGGACGCCTTCTGGTCGCCTATTCCGGCGGTGTAGATTCCGCCTACTTGGCTTGGGCCGCGCACCAGGCGCTGAAAGAAAAGATGCTGGCGGTCATTGCCGACTCACCCAGCCTGGCGCGCACACAACTGAAAGACGCAGTTGCCTTCGCCAGTGAGCAGTCAATTCCATTAGAAATCATTCCGACTGGGGAGCTTGACCGCCCGGAGTACGTTCGCAACGATTCCCAGCGCTGCTTCTTCTGCAAAGACGAACTCTTCACGCTGATGGAAACGTTGCGCAAAGCTCGCGGCTTCGAAACCATTGCCTACGGTGTGAACCTTGACGACCAGGGGGATTTCCGCCCCGGACAGTTGGCCGCAGGCGCACACCATGTCGCCGCTCCCCTGCTCGCTGCGGGCCTCACGAAAGATGACATTCGCCGGCTCGCGCACAGCGCCGGCCTGCGCATCTGGGACAAGCCCGCTTCCGCTTGCCTTTCTTCCCGCATCGAATATGGCCGCCCGGTCACGCGGGAGGCGCTGGTTGTTGTGGAAAATGGCGAAGATGCAATTCGAGCTCTGGGCTTTCGCCAATTCCGTGTGCGCCACCACGGTGAGATCGTCCGTATTGAAATTGCCCGCGAGGAATTAGAGCGGGCGCTTGATCCCGGTATGGCGGCCGAGTTCACTAGAATCTTCAAAGCCCTGGGTTTCAAGTTTGTGACCCTCGATCTCGAGGGCTTTCGCTCCGGTTCGATGAACACATTGCTGCCCGCGGAAAACCTGCTTCCCCGCACAGGATGAAAATCTCACGCTTCCTCCACGCTCTCTGCTGCCTCTCCCTCAACGGTTCTCCCGCCCACCCCGTCTCGCGCCTATGAGATAATCTACTTTCAACCTGTGACATTGAGGCGTTTTTTGGTGAATCTAATTCGACGTTCTCTTCTGCTCCTGCTTGCCGTTTGCCTGGGATGCGTAGCCCAGTCTGCTCCCACCGATCTTTCCCAGAAAATCGAGCGCCAGGTCCGCTCCTATTACAAGATCCCCCCCGAGGTTCACCTTCTGATCGGCGCGCCTTCGCCGAGCCAGGAGTTTCCTAACTACGAAACGGTCATCGTCACCGTCGATAACGGCGGCAAGAAGCAAGACCTGACCTTCGTGGTTTCCAAAGATCATTCTTCCATGATGCGGCTCACCAAGTTCGACTTAAGCAAAGATCCATTCGTGGAAACGATGAAAAAAATCGATATCGCCGGGCGGCCGACCCGCGGCGCCAAGGACTCCAAAGTCGTAGTGGTGAACTTTGACGATTTCGAATGCCCTTACTGTTCGAGAATGCACCAGACTCTTTTTCCGGAAATTCTCAAAGAGTACGGCGACCGTATCACTTTTATCTACAAAGACTATCCACTGGTGGAGATTCACCCTTGGGCCATGCACGCCGCGGTCGATGCTAACTGCCTGGCCGCCCAGAACGACGACGCCTATTGGGACTTCGCCGATTACATTCACGCCAACCAGCAACAGGTGAACAACGAAAAAACGCCTGTAGCACGCGGAGAAGCACTCGATAAGCTGACCCTCGCCCAAGGTGAGAAGCACAAACTCGACGCCACCAAGTTGCAGGCCTGTGTAAAAGCTCAGGATGAAACTGCTGTGAAGGCGTCGATGAAAGTGGGGGAATCTGTAGGAGTGGAAGCCACGCCCACCTTGTTCATTAGCGGTCAGAAAATGGACGGCGCTCAGACCATCGCCGAAATGCGCGCCACTCTGGATCGTGCTTTGAAAGACGCCAACTTGCCGGTCCCGGTGCACCCAGCCGACGCTCCGCCGCCGGCTTCAAAGTGATCTTGGCCAAGCGGGCGAAATATTTGATTGAGCGGTTACACATTCCAGAAAACATCAGCTCTCAGTTTGGGGAGAAACTCCTTTGAAAAGAAATGCAGACTTTGCCCGGCTTGCCGCACTGCTCGCCGCTGCCGTTTTACTGGCAGTGCTGCTGGGCTGTAAGTCTCAAGTAAGCGGCGACGTGATGGCCACGGTCGATGGCCGAAAAATCTTCCGCTCCGACGTCGACAAGTACTACGACAATCAAGTGGCCGGCGCACAACAGAAACCGGTTGGGGAGCAAGCAACAATCCTCCGCTTGAACATCCTGCGCCAGCTCATCGACGACGAGATGGTGATGCGCCGTGCCGAGAAACTCGTCCTGCTGGCCACCGAGGATGAAGTCGACCGCAAGCTCAATGAAATCAAGTCGCCTTACACCCAGCAGGAGTTCGACAAGCGGCTCCAGGAAAAGAAAATCTCCCTGGAAGATTTCAAACGCGACATCCGCCGCTCCATCACAGTCGAAAAAGTGATGAACAAGGAGGTGTCCTCGAAGATCAGCGTGACCGACCAGGATACTCACGACTACTTCAACGCGCACAAGTCCGAATTCAATCTGATCGAGCCGCAGTACCACCTGGCGCAGATTTTTGTGACTCCCGCTCCCAACCCGCAGGTGCACAACCAGAACAACAAAGCCCAAAACGAGGGGGACGCCCGTAAGAAAATTCAGATGATTAACAATCGGCTGGATAGCGGCGATGACTTCGCAACCCTGGCCATGAATTATTCCGAGGACCCGGAAACTTCCGGCAATGGCGGCGACCTGGGCACTCTGCCGGAGTCTTCTCTGCGCAACACCGATCCCGGCACGCGCGAAGCGGTCATCAAGCTCAAGCCCGGACAGTACAGCGCAATCATCACTCTGGCGAATCCTGCGAACAAGCAGGTGATGGGCTTCCGCATCGTGAAGCTGGTCTCGAAAGAGCCAGCGGGCCAGCGCGACTTTTCCGATCCGCGAGTGGAACAAGCCATCCGCTCGCAGCTCCATGACCGGCGCGAACAATTGCTGAAGGCCGCCTACTACGAGGTGCTTCGCGATTCGGCCAAGGTGGAAAACTACTACGCCAAGAAAGTGCTCGACAGCAACGGCCTGGCTAACTAGCGCTTTCCGCCTTGCACTGAGCGGCGGAAGCGGTTCGTCTCTACTCCACCACGATCAACACATCTCCAGCATTGACCGCGCTGCCTTCACTCACCAAAATTCTCTGGATGGTTCCCTTCTTCGGTGATTTGATCTCGTTCTGCATCTTCATCGCCTCGACCACCGCGACCCCGGCTCCCGCTTCTATCTCATCTCCTTCGCGAACCAGAAGCCGAACCACTTTCCCGGGCATGGAAGCGACTATTTTCCTCGGCCCATGATCTTCTGCCGCGCGCGCCCGCCCGCGCAGAGAGCGGGGATCGCGCACCTCCACTGAGAAGCGCGAGCTCCCCACCCACAAATGCAATTCGCTCGCTACCCGCTCCGATTTCACTTCATACGCCAGGTTTCCGACGCGAAGCGAAAGCACGTCCGGCCGCGCCAGAACGGCATCAACCTCCACCTCCTTGCCGTCAAGGCGGCAACTCCAGCGGCCGTCAGTGCGGTTGAGTTCAAGCCGGTAATCCTTGCCGTCACTTGTCACGTCGTAGATCATAAAAACCCAATCTATGGAACGCCTTGGCAGATCTCGTCTTCAGCGCAGCGTCTCACGGCGACCGGCTTGCTTCCATTTGGAATCTCGACTGCCACTCGCTTGTATAGCGCCGTCCAGCAAGCGCTCGTTCGCAACAACCGCCGGGGATCCGAGCGCGGCAAAAATCCCTGCGGCAATCACCGCCACTCCCGCTGTCTTTGCATCCGCAGACTCGTCCTCGGCTCTCTTCAGCATGCGGTCAAGGAATCCCGTATCCAGCTTGGCAGCGCGAAAATCTGGGTCGTGCAGGATTCGCCGGAACAACCCAATGTTCGTCTTGATCCCGCCCACAAAATATTCGCTGAGAGCCCGCGTCAGCCGCGCGATGGCCTGCTCGCGATCCGTGCCGTACCCAATCAGTTTGGCCAGCAGCGGATCATAATCAATCGGCACCGTCCAGCCTTCATACATGCCGCTGTCGGTGCGGATGCCCGGCCCAGAAGGCTCCATCAGCAAGGAAATCCTGCCGGGGCTGGGAAAATAATTATTGTGGGGGTCCTCCGCGTAAATGCGGCACTCGATGGCGTGGCCCCGGATGCTCACGTCTTCTTGCTTGAAAGGCAGCCTTTCGCCCGCTGCAATGTGGATCTGAAGATGCACCAGATCGAGGCCGGTAACTAATTCCGTGACCGGATGCTCCACCTGCAAACGTGTGTTCATCTCCAGAAAATGAAAATTCTTCTCCTGATCCACCAGAAATTCAACCGTGCCCGCGTTGGTGTAGTTCGCGGCGCGAGCGACACGGACGGCGATTTCACCCATGCGCCGCCGCATGTCCGCATCGACGATTGGCGAGGGCGCTTCTTCCAGCACCTTCTGATGGCGGCGCTGCAGTGAACATTCCCGTTCACCAAGATAAACCGTGTTGCCGTGCTCATCCGCCATCACCTGCATCTCGATGTGCCGCGGATTGACAATGGCCTTCTCGATGTAAACTTCGCTGTCGCCGAAAGAACGCTCCGCCTCGCTGCGGGCCCCCTCCAGCGAAGACTTGAGCTCCGCCGCGGCGTGTACCAGCCTCATGCCCTTTCCACCGCCACCCGCCGCCGCTTTCAGCATCACTGGGTAGCCGATCCTCGCGGCCACCTGATCCGCTTCCTCCGCCGACGCTACCCCGCGCGACGTGCCCGGCACAAAAGGGACACCGGCTTTCTCCATGGCCTGGCGCGCGCGCGTCTTTGACCCCATCGCATCCATCGCGGCGGCAGTCGGGCCAATAAACTTCACGCCCGCTTCGGCGCATGCCTGTGCGAACTTCGCATTCTCGGAAAGAAATCCGTAACCGGGATGGATGGCGTCAGCGCCCGATCGCTTGGCTACATCCAGAATCTTCGGAATATTCAGATAAGACTCTGCGGCCGCCGCCGCCCCGATGGGATAAGCTTCATCCGCCTTGCGCACGTGCAAGGACGCCCGGTCCACGTCGGAATAGACCGCAACCGCGGCAATCCCCATCTCATGGCACGCGCGAATCACGCGCACCGCAATCTCGCCTCGATTGGCTATGAGAATTTTCTTGAACATCGATGTAACTCTTTGACAGGCAGCGACCCGAAAGTGTATCAGAAGGAAGAAGCGGCCGCAGTGACGCCTGACCGCGTTTCACGTACCTCATTGGTCATTCGGAAGGAACGCGGGAGAAGCTTACGGGAAACGGCGAGCGCGATGTGAGACCGCTTGGTTCTGATCCTATCCATCCCGCTCGGCGACTGAAGCGATGCCGCAGCAAAGTCCAAATGGCCAGCCAGCCGTCCGCGTGGCGGATCTTCTTGCCCTCGCTGGAAGAGCGCGGCATGTAAGAGATAGGCACCTCCGCGATCTTCTCCCCCATACGGCTGAGCTTTGCCGTCACTTCAGGGCAGAATTCGAAGCGCTGGCACTGCAAATCAATTTGTGAGATCAATGACCGCCGGAAGACTTTGTAGCAGGTCGCTTCGTCGTGAATGCCTGCGCCGTAAAGCAAGTTCGTGAGGTGCGTGAGTAATTTTGCGCCCAGAAAAAACCGCAGCCCGCGCTCCGGCCGGTCCGGACGCACGCCGTAAACCACATTCGACCGATTCTCTTCCAGCGGACGCAGCAGCGCCGGATAATCCTGCGGATCGTATTCCAGGTCGGAGTCTTGAATCAGAACATATTCCCCACGGGCATACGCCAGTGCCGTTCGGATGGCCGCGCCTTTGCCGCAATTCCTTTCGTGGAAGACCACAGTCACATCGTTCGCCAACAGCATCGCTTGCAGCTTTTCGCGCGTGCCGTCGGTGGAACCGTCGTCGACTACGATGATTTCCTTCTTCACCGGCGAGGCGTGAATCGCCTGCAGGAGTTCCTCCACATGCGCCGCCTCGTTGTACACGGGCACAATCACCGACACGACTCCCTGCCAGCTTTGTTCCGCGACGCGGTTACGAGGCGATGCCTCCATGGAAGCCAGAGTCATGACCGATCTTTCTCAACGGATCTTTATTACTAGCATATTATCATCTGGAATCCGCATGTCAGATCCACGGAGTGAGAGTTCCCTAGCAAGTTCGGCAGTAGGTTCGACGGCGGCTGTGCGCGAGCGATCCCACTCCACGCAGCAAAGCATATCTTGGCTATCCGTCCTCACGCTCGCCTTAATAGGCGCAGCCGCCACCGCATTGCGTTTCCTGTTTCTAACCCGCAAGCCTTTCTGGTTTGACGAGGCCTTCAGCGCGGAAATCGCCCGGCTGCCATGGCACGGCTTTCTGCGCTTGCTGTGGTGGCGGGAAGCGAACATGTCGCTTTACTACGTGCTCCTGCGCGGTTGGCTGCACTTCGGATCGAGCCCCCTCTTCATTCGCAGTTTCTCCGTGCTGGCTTCGCTGGCCACGTTGCCCGCCATCTTTTGGCTGAGTTGCAAGTTGTTCGACCGCCGCGTGGGCCTGATCGCAGTCGCGCTGCTCAGTGTCAACGCCTATCACATTCGCTATGCGCAGGAGGCGCGCAGCTACTCGTTGTTCGTGCTATTGGCCACACTGTCGAGCGGATTCTTCGTCGCGTGGGTCAGGGAAGCCGCGCCGTCCCCCCGTAATCACCGGGGCTACATTCTGACCAGCGTTCTTGCAGTTTACGCTCACTTCTACGCGTTACTGCTGATTGCCAGTCAGTGGTTGTCAGTGCGAGAACTCACCGGCGTGCGCCGATCGGAGCCACACACTGCGATCTCTTCCGCAATGCGTCGCGCATGGGTCTGGATTGGACTCGCCGTCCTCCCCTTGCTGGTCTTTGTCGGCAAGACGGGAGCCGGCCAGATACGCTGGATTCAGCGGCCCGGCTTTCAAGACCTGCTGGATTACTGGGAACACCTGGCGGGCAATGCTGGACTGCCACTGGCGCTGCTCTGCACCGCCGCGCGCTTGGCGGCGATCCTGCCGCTGCGTGGGCGGCTGTTTCGGCCAGCGGCCAGCTGGGATGTGTGGCGAGTCCAGTTCCTGCTGATTTGGATGATCTTCCCTGTGTCATTGACCCTGCTGCTTTCGTCAGCGCGACCACTTTTCCTGGCCCGCTATTTTGCTTTCTGCCTGCCGGCACTGATCATTCTGGCCGCCGCTGGCGTGGCCAGCTTGCGCAAGGCATGGATGGCCGGGGTTTGCCTTGCCGCCATGCTCCTGCTTTCGCTGCAGGGAACGCTCTCCTACTACGATCACGACTTCGATCTCAATCGCGACGGTGCGCTGGCGGCGGCAGACTACGTTTATGACCACGCGCTGCCAGGCGACGCGATCCTCTTTCACATCGCCGAGGGACGTGTGTCCTATGAGTTTGCCGCCTCGCTGCGCGCTAGAGATCTCCATGGCAGCGCTAAGACTGGGCCAGAGATTATCTTCCCCCGCCACACCGAACAATTTGACTATCGCGACGTCACCGGCAAACCGACACGTGAGTTTTTGCAGTCCGCCCCTCGCCAGTACCCTCGCGTGTGGCTGGTGCTGATGAGCAATGGAAATCCCGGTCATCCCGATGCGACCACGTCGATGATCGAGCAGTCGCTGGGAGATTTTTTCCCTCGCCTTGAGCAGGCGCAATTCCCGTCGGTCGAAGTCAGGCTCTATAGCAAGCCGTGATCGGCTCAACAGCGGTGCGTCATTCGAAAGGGGTATATAATGCATTGATTAATCAATTGAGTCGGAGATTCCCCTTAGATGGAACGTCGCGTTGATGCTCATGTCGCTCGCACTCAATTTGGACAGATTATGAACCGTGCCATCGAAAACAATGAACGTTTTGTCGTGGATCGGCGCGGAGAGCCAGCAGTGGTCATCATGAGTGTGAAGGACTTCATTAAGACCGTTGCGCCTCCGCCACAGTGGCTGGAGAAGGCTTGGTCAAGTGCGAAGCGGCGCGGCTTGGACAAGCTAACACCACAAGAAATTGATCTCGAGATTAAAACCTACAGGCGCGAGCAGAAAAAATGATCCGGGCGGTCATCGATACGAATGTCGTCGTATCGGCTCTGATATCTCCCTCCGGAAACGAAGCTCTATTACTCCTTGCGATTAAGCAAGGGCTCGTGCAACCCTGCTTTTCTCCGGCCCTACTAAAGGAATATTCGGAGGTGCTGGCCCGGCCAAAGTTTTCTTTTTCTCAACTGGAAATCGGTGCTCTCGTTGATCTCCTTCGGATGAAAGGTGATCTGGTGCGCGCTGCTCGCCTATCTGGCATTTCGCCCGACCCCAAGGATGACAAGTTCATAGCTTGCGCGCTTGCTGCGCAGGCGGATTTCTTAGTCACTGGCAATAAGAAGGATTTCCCGCAGAAGGGACTGGGAACTACTCGCGTGGTGAGCGCCGGAGATTTGCTGAATTTGATAACCCTCGAGCTATAGCCAGTCGAGATTGGCACAAACGCGCAGAGTTCGGATTCAAGTCAAGGAGCGGGCAGGAGTGCCCGCTCCGCACCTGACTTCAGCTATCACCTTATTATTTCGGCTGATCCATCGTAATGCCCTGCTGACCCGGCTGCTTCTCCGCCTTAGCCTTCTTGGTGATCAAAGTCTGGTCCACCCAGTGGTCGGCCTCCTTCAGATCCGTCTGGCGGGCGTTGAGATCGTCGCATTCCACGTCGGCGCGCTCGCGGTACATCAGGTTCAGGTAGGCCATGGCATCGTCGTAGTCGGGTCGAAGCTTGATGGCGTTTTTCAGGTTGTCGATGCCTTCCTCGATCGCCGGTCCATTCTTGATTTTCAATTCTTCGCAGACCTTTTTCTGGTCTTTATTTTTCGGATTTAAGTTCTCGTCGGGTTTCAGGCCAAGTTTGGCGCGCTCTTCCATGCGCGGCTGGTAGCAGGTGGCCCAATCGATCACGCCGATGGAGTAGTAGGGATCCGGATCATTAGGATCAAGCTCAGAAACCATGTGGTTGTACTTCTTGGCATCTTCGAACTTCTTCTGGTTGTAATAGAGCGACGCGATGCCTTTGGCGGCGTTCACCTTCTGATCGCGGTGTGCGTTCATTTCGAGCACACGCTTGTACTGCTCAATCGCCTGCTCCGCCATCTTGTTGTTGTCCGGAGTATCAGCGCCCGGAATGTACTGCTGGGCGAACGCCGTGGCCAGGTACATCTTGGCATTGATCAGACCGGGATCCAGGGCAACGCTCCGCTGGAAGTGGTCGATCGCCTCTTCATACTTGGCGTTCTTAAAAGCGGTCACGCCTTTGTTGAGCTGATCGCGGGCGCGCAGCTTGTCGCAGCCCACGGAAGAGAAAAGAGCCAGCGTAACCGCCGCCAGCGTCAGCAGACGAATCTTTCTATTCATTGCGGTATGAATCTCCCTTGCACACAGCATCCTAGGCCCAGAGACGGCAAATTGACAAGCGCAGGCCGAGTTAGCTTCGCAGAAGCGGCACGGGAACCAAGGAATCCAGTGCGCAGGCGGAATGCTGTACCGGACCCTTCCGGGCGCATCTTCACATCTACTTCTTTGGATCGAAACCTTCGCCTCTAGCCGCCCGCTTCAATCTTGGCGGTAATCAGGCCAACCTTATCCACTCCCGCCGCGTGCGCAATGTCAATCACATTGGCTACGTCGGCGAAGGGAATAGGATCGTCGCCCTTCACGAACATTACTTTTTCGGCGCGGGTCTTGTAGATATCGGCCAGCCGCCCCTGCAGATTGTCCCAGGTGGCGTCTTCCTGATTGATCTTCAGGCCGGGCTCATTGCCGGCGCCGCGGTCGATCAATTGCACCACGATCGTGCGGTCGGGCGTATTGTTTTTCGGCGCGTTGGGCGGAGGCGGCTGAGGCACCAGCGCATCCAGTCCCTTCGGCGTTAACGGCGTGATCACCATGAAAATGATGAGCAGCACCAGCAGCACGTCAATGAGCGGAGTTACGTTGATATTAGCGCTCTGTCCTCCGCCGGTTCCCACTGCCATACTCATAGTCGAATCTCCCTATTGTCCGCCCGTCGGCGCAGCCGGCGGAGCGGTTGGAGTGCTTTTCCTTTGTTCGGTCAGCAGGCCCAGATCATCCACCCCAGCGGCGCGCACCGCATCCACTACCTGAACGACATTGCCAAAGTGAGCGCGGGCATCTGCTTTAAGGTAGACCTCTTTGTTCATACGATTGGTCAGGCGATCGCGCACTTTGCCCGTCAGGGTATCCACCCCGCCAGTCAGCTTGTCGGCGCCGAAGTAAACGGTCCCGTCGCGCATCACCGAAACCAGCAGAGCATCTTCCTTGTCCGCGTCTTGCATGGGTGTCGGATTATTTACCTTGGCCATGTCCACGCTGATGCCCTTTTGCAACATGGGCGTGATCACCATGAAGATGATCAGCAACACCAACATGACGTCCACCATCGGGGTGACGTTGATGTCGGAGTTGACGTTAGCGCCTTCGTTCCGTTTGGCTAATGACATAATTTCTCCGTAGAACAGTTGCCGGTGGCTTATCGTCAGTTGCCGGCAAAAACCCGCCCGCCTGGTTTTAACTACCTAAGCTTGACCACATAAGTTGGGAAGGCCAGTGCCGGGAACGCTTTCCCGGCACCGGACAGCAACTCAATGGCGGACGACCAGCCTAACTAGGACCGGCGAACTTCCCGACGCTTCAGGAAGTAGTCGATCAATTCGCTCGACGAGTTGTCCATCTCCACATCGAACGCTTCCACGCGGCCGGTGAGGTAGTTGAACATCATGACGGCGGGAATCGCGACCAGCAGCCCGAAAGCCGTGGTGACCAGAGCTTCCGAAATGCCGCCTGCCACCGCGCCCAGACCGGTTGCCTTCTGCTCCGAAATACCTTTGAAGGCGTTCAGAATGCCCATCACGGTTCCGAACAGGCCAACGAACGGGGCCGTCGAACCGATGGTGGCCAAGCCGCCAAGACCGCGCTTCAGTTCAGCGTGGACAATGGCTTCAGTGCGCTCCAGAGCGCGCTTGGAAGCTTCGATGGTCTCGCCGGGAATGGCTCCGGGGCTATCCTGGTGGGCCTTGAATTCCATCAGCCCGGCGGTGACAACCTTGGCCAGGTGGCTCTTTTTGTTGCGCTCGGCGACCTTGATCGCTTCGTCGATGCGGCCATCGCGCAAGGCTCCTGCAACTGCGGGAGCGAAGGCGCGGGACTGCTTCCGGGCCGCACTGTATGCCATGGCACGGTCAATCATTACGCCGATCGACCAGCCCGACATGATGAACAGAATGACGACCACGATCTTCGCGATGATACCCATCTGCTTCCATAGCGAAATCGGATCCCATCCCACTGCGCCACCCTCCTGCACAATCCAGGCGGCTACCCTAGGAACGTGATTGAAAACTTCTCCAGCGAAGTTAGCTAACATGAGTTGCTTTCCCCTCCTCGAAACTTCTTAGACTCAGACTTTGATGCGAAATCTTCGACGCGAAAATCTGTACGATGAGCAATTGGCACCAGAAAGTTGCTGATGCCTGGCAATCACGTACCTGAGATGAAAGGCACGGTAGACCGCGCGGCTTCCGCAAAGCCACTCCCGGCCACCGTTTTAGGATGGGAGGGGAGGGCCAATCTGCACTTTACCGCGTTTCCAGCTGCCGGAATTTAGCCTCCGGAAAGCGTGAAGTTGACCATTACTTCCGTATCCACTTCGACTGGTTCCCCGTTCAGCAGATACGGTTTATAGCGCCACTGCTTCACGGCGTCAATAGCCGCAGGCGCCAGCATCGGATGCCCGCTCACCAGGTTCAACCCTGTAATTGAACCGTCCTTGCTGATCACTGCGTGCAGCACCACCGTTCCCTGAATGCGGGCTTGCCGCGCCAGAGGCGGATAGTTCGGCTTGACGTCGCGTACTTTAAGGCCTGAGGTAACTCCTGCCGAAACGCGTATGCGCTGCGGCGTAGCAACCTTGGGGACAGCGACCGGCGTGGAGCTGATGATGCCGCCAATCACGCCACCCATTTGCCCGCCCGGAATGCCTCCGGGTACTCCACCGACGACGCCGGCAGCGGCCATCGATGGCGGTGGCGCCTCTTCTTCCTTAATCATCTGAATCTTTTGAGGAATCTTAGTGGGCGTGCGCAGAGCGCCGTTCACGATATCGGTCTGAATCTGCTTTACGATTTTGACGGGAGCGGCCGCGGGAGGTGGTGGCGGAGGCGGCGGTGGAGGTGCCGTCAGGGTCATCATCGACAATTGCTTGGGCAGCGCTTCGGTGAAGATGAGCGGGATCAGAACCATGATGCCGATCGCTATCACTTCAAGAAAGATGGCGAAGGTCGTCGTTCGTCCCCGCTTGGTCTTCAGCCTGCCGCCGGATTCCAGAAGGCTATCTTCAAACATAAGTTTCTCCCTGCTTTAGAGCTTACGTAAACTTAGACACCGACAGTCTCCCCTTTGCTCCCAAAACGAAACCGTCAGCCCTGGAGGCCACCCAAGCCCCGTCGAGCCCACAGCTTCGCTCCCAACTATCCACAAATAAAGGACTAAACCATCATCTGCAAATGCGGTATCGGGCTATCACCTTACCCGGGCGGGCATTGCGATGGTCCGCTTACCCCGCTCCACTCTCCACTCCTGATAAGCCACCAGGATCGGAGCAGCGATCGCGATCGATGAATACGTCCCGATCAGGATGCCAATCACCAGCGCGAGGCTAAAACCACGCAGCACCTCGCCGCCGAATAAATAGAGTGCAAGCACGGTAAGGAAAGTTAGGCCCGCTGTCAAGATAGTTCGACTCAAAGTCTGATTAATACTTCGGTTGACGATCTCTGACAGTTTCTCCCGCCGCATGAGTTTAATGTTTTCCCGGATGCGGTCAAATACCACGATCGTGTCGTTATTAGAGTAACCAATCAAGGTCAGAATCGCCGCAATCACGGTCAGAGAGATGTCTTTGTTGAGCAGTGAAAACGCGCCGACCGTGATCAGCGTATCGTGAAACACCGTGACGACCGCCGCCACGCCGTAAATCCATTCAAAACGGAGCGCGAGGTAAATCAGCATTCCGGCCAGAGAATATGCCGTAGCCAGCAGAGCCTGCTTGCGCAGTTGCGCCCCTACTTGCGGCCCTACGATTTCAACGTTGCGGATTCCAAAATCGGAGAGGAAGAAGCCATCGGGCAAGGCTGCCACCACTGCCGGGTCCACCGAACCCTTCAGTTGATCGAACGAACTCAGCACCCCGCCCTGCCCTTTATCCCGGGCGTCCACCACGGCTTGCGCCTGCTGGGTATATTTCTGGTCGGCATCCGAACCCAGGTGCATGGGGTCCTTGTCCATCAGATAACTCTTGATGGTTAAAGAGCTGGAGTTATTGAGATCCTGTTTGCCCGCCGGAGCATTGGTTGCGAGCGCATTGATGATCTGACTCTTGCCGCGGTCGAGGGCCTGCTCGTTGGTCTGCTGCACGTCGAGGTCAATCAATTCCTCATTATTCGACGGCACGTCGTAGCGCTGGAGTTTAAAGTTGTGCAAACCCACCTTGTCCAGCGCCGCCCGAATCGCGTTATCGTCCGGAGTATGCGAGAACTTTACATCCACCAGGGTACCGCCGCGGAAGTCCACGCCGTACGGGATGTGATGCCAGAACAACATGGAAAACAGGCCTGCCACGCTAAACACGAGCGAGAAGGCGAGAAAATACCACTTCTTGCCGAGAAAATCGATGTTTGTATTGCGAAAGAACTCCACCAGTCTTACCTCTTATCCGATTTATGATTTCGCTGAAAATTGAGAGATTGAGCGATTCAGTCATTGAGTCATTGAAAACCACATCCGCTGCGGTTTTTCAATCACTCAATGACCCGATCACTCAATGACTCAATTCCCCTAAATGCTCAGCGCTTCGCCACGCTGTTTGCGGCTCAAGATCCAGTCGAATATGGTACGCGAAACGAATACTGCCGTGAACAGGTTCGCCAACAGGCCGAAAGTCAGCGTGACCGCAAACCCCTGCACCGGGCCGGTTCCAAAGAGAAATAGAATTGCGGCCGACACAATGGTGGTGACGTGCGTATCGACGATGGTAATCCAGGCCTGGCTAAAACCCTGGTCCACCGCCGAGGGCGGCGTCTTGCCATTGCGCAATTCTTCGCGGATGCGCTCGAAAATCAGCACATTCGAATCCACACCCATACCAACAGTAAGGATCACTCCGGCGATTCCCGGCAGGGTCAACACCGCCCCAACGTAGCCCATGAAGCCGAGCAGAATCACAAGATTCAGAATCAGAGCGATGTCAGCATTGATGCCCGCCGCCCGGTAGTAGATCAGCATGAAAATCAACACCACCAGCATGCCGATAATCGCGGCGCGAACGCCAGCCCGGATCGAATCTGTGCCCAGCGACGGCCCCACCGTCCGCTCTTCCAGATACTTAATGCCCGCCGGAAGGGCGCCCGAGCGCAGGGTCATCGAAAGATCCTTAGCCGCTTGCGCGCTCATGCTGCCACCGCTGATTTCGCCGGTATCGCGGATGGCTTCTTTAATATTGGCAACTTCCATCACCTTATTGTCCAGCACCACGCCCAGTCGCTCGCCCACATTCGCGGAAGTAAACGTGTAGAAACGCTGCCCGCCTTCACCCGTCAAAGTAAAGTGAACGTTCGGCTGACCGTTCTGGTCAGTACCGGCCTGAGCATCGCGCAAGTCTTTGCCGCGAACCGCAGATACGCGCGAAACAAAATACCAAGACTGGTCTAATGAACCCGAGCCCGGCGCAGCGTGCCCCGGCAGCAGAATCGCATTTGCCGGGACGATTCCACCCTTATCTTGCATGGCCGCCTGCTCGCTCGCATAGGGCCCGCCCAAAACCTGCTTGATCTCGAGCATGGCAGTGGACTTTATGATGTCCTTAACCCGCTCAGGATCATCCACACCGGGCAACTGCACGAGGATCTGGTACTGGCCGAGACCGTGCTCCTGGATGGTCGGCTCGCTCACGCCCAACGCGTCGACGCGGCCGCGGATGGTCTCAATCGCCTGGGTAACCGCCTTGCTCTTCAGGTCGGAAAGCATCTGCGGCTTCATGGTGAGTATGTAGGTATTCTCCGGCCCAGAGCCGACGTTGTATTCAGAGAGGCGCTCCGACACTATGTCAAGCAGGTCTTTGCGGCCTTCCGTGGGGACGCCTTTCAATACCACGCGGTCAGGACTATTTTGCGGGTCGGGCTTGGAGATGTCTGCGAAAGCGATCTTGCGCTTGTTGAGCTGCTCTTTGAGCGTTTCAATCGCATTGTCGGAATCGATGTTCACCGCGTCATTCACCTGCACTTGCAGGATCAGGTGAGTTCCGCCCCGCAGATCCAATCCCAGGTGAATGCGGTTGGTCATGGCGTCGAGCAGGCCATGGCCCGAAAAACTCTGCGGGATTCCGAAAATCCCGAACAAAAAGACCAGCAGGGTTGCGAAGATGACCGCCCATTTCCAGTTAAGATTCTTGTTCATAACGAAAGCGTAATTCCAAATCCTCTAAGATGGTGACGCTAAAACGGTGCCGCAACTACTTGGCCTTTACTTCTTCGTCCGCCGTAGTCACCTGCGTGACCGAGGCCTTGGTCACTTCCACCACAATATTGTTGGGCGGAACCCGCAAGTGAACGCTGTCGTCCTTAAGCGCCATAATCGTTCCCCGCAAGCCGCCGCTGGTGACCACTTTATCCCCCGTCTTAAGGGAATCGAGCATGGCCGTCCACTTCTTCTGCCGGCGCTGCTGGGGAAGAATCAACAAAAAATAAAAGATTGCAAAGATGAAAATAAGCGGCGCGACACTCAGCCAACCCATTCCGCCGCCCGCCGTCTGCATTGCCAGAAAAAATTGCATATTTATGAAGCCACTTTCATCCAACTAACTCCGCCGGTAGATCCGCGAGAGTACAGCGCCTTCCCTGCGAACAACCGCCCACGCCTACAATCGCCGAAGGCCTGTCATTTCACGACGGGATTCTAATCGGTTCCGGCCGGATCGTTACCGCTCAGGCTTGAATCCGGGGAGGTCGCCACAGCCAAGGTCACGGTTTTGGTCGGGACCAGATGCTAGAAAAAACGAGACTCTTCCCCAAGCTGAATAGAATGACGCACCCGGCGCATGGTGTCAAGGTAGAAACTCAGGTTGTGGAGAGTATTCAAGACCTGGGCCAGCACTTCATTCGAGGCATAAAGATGCCGCAGATAGGCCCGCGAGTAGCGCCGGCAAACCCGGCAGCCGCAATTCGAATCGAGCGGCCCCGCATCCTGCGCATAGCGCGCCTGCTTGATTGAAACCTTCCCCTCGGAAGTAAACAGCAGCCCATGCCGCGCGGCACGTGTCGGCAGCACGCAATCCATCATGTCCACGCCCAGATTAGCGTACTCGACAATCTCTTCCGGCGTCCCCACTCCCATTACATACCGCGGCTTGTCCTTGGGAAGATACTCGAGCGTAGCCTCGATCACCTCGCGAGTCTTTTCCCGCGGCTCTCCCACGCTAAGCCCGCCAATCGCATATCCCGGAAACCCAATCTCGATCGTGCGCTCCGCCGACTCCTTCCTCAAAGCCAAATCCATCCCACCCTGCACGATGCCAAAGAGGGCCTGAGTCGAGTACCCGGTACCCAGTACCCAGTTGCCAGCAACCGAATTTCCTTGAGTGCAGAGAGCGCCTTTCTCTGAGTACTGGGTACTAGGTACTGGGTACTGAGACCACGGAACATCCCACTTATGCTCCTCAAAATACTTCTTGCTCCGCTCGGCCCACCGCAGCGTCAGCTCCATCGAATCCCGGGTACGCGCCGCATCCGCCGGGTATTCGGTGCACTCATCGAACGCCATAATGATGTCCGCACCCAGCCCGATCTGCGCCGCCATCGCGCTCTCCGGCGTAAAAAGATGCGATGACCCATCGAGGTGCGAGCGAAATGTAACCCCATCCTCAGTGATCTTGCGCAGCTCGTTCAAACTGAAAACCTGAAAGCCGCCCGAATCCGTCAAGATCGCCCGCGGCCACGCCATGAAACCGTGCAGCCCACCCAGATTGCGGATGGTTTCGACTCCGGGACGCAGGTAGAGGTGATAAGTGTTGCCCAGCAGAATCTGCACGCCGAGTTCTTCGAGAACATCCTGCGGCACGCCTTTTACTGTCGCCGCGGTGCCGACCGGCATGAACACGGGGGTTTCTATCTCGCCGTGCGCAGTGATCAACCGCCCCGCACGGGCGGTGCCTGCGCGCTTCTCGACCTGGAACTGAATGGACATTCGCGTGATTGGCCTTGCGATTGTAACAATGCGTGGTGCAAGCTGATTGGGACAGTACCGAGATTCGTATCAGGGCACGCATTCATGCGTGCCACAAGTGCTCCATTAAATCAAACCGCTAAATCAAACCGCCTTTAGGCGCTGCGGACTGCTGGTGGACAGTGGCCACCAAGGTCAACAGTTCACCTCTCACGCTGCCATTCTCGACGATGAGCCTACCTACACTCACCGGAAGCTTGAATCGCCGCGGCCCCGCGCTGCCGGGATTGAAGTAGAGCACTCCGTCGCGCGTCTCCTGCTTGGGAACGTGGCTGTGCCCGCTCACCACCACCGCAAATCCAGCCGCCTTGGGCTGAAGATCCAACTGCGCCAGATCGTGCAGCACGTAGATAAAAACCCCACCAAGTTCAATCGCCTGCGTTTCCGGCAGCCCGCGGGCCCACCCCGCTTTGTCTACGTTGCCCCGCACAGCGGTGACAGGGGCAATGCCAGAAAGCTTTTCGAGGATCTCAGCCGAACCTACGTCCCCGGCGTGAATAATGTGATCAGACCCGCCGAGGGCCTCGAAGGCCGCAGGCCGCAACAGCCCGTGCGTGTCGGAGATGACGCCGATTGAGATAAGCAGTTCTCAGTTCCGAGTCTCGGTACTCGGTACTCTCTTCACTTCCCCTTCATTATTCTCTACAAACTTCCCAATGCTCACAATAGCCCGGCCCACCGTGCCGCGGCCAATTTCCTGGACGTCGTCGCGCGCACTCACTCGCAGAGTATAAAAACGTCCATCAAAGGACTCCAGCACAGCCTCCGCTTGAATATGCGCCCCAATCCCGCTGGCGGCCCTGTGCTGAATATTGATGGCAGTCCCCACCGTAATCTCGTCACCCTCGCAATAGGGATGCAGCGCCTGAAACGCAGCAGTCTCCATCAGCCGGATCATGTCAGGCGTCGAGTAAACCGGCGGCAACTGCTCGTGGTGCGCCGTCATCGTGTGTTTGAACTCGACGGTCTCGTGGGCCTCGCCGCGCGCTCCGATGGGGATTTCTCTGGCCATCTACGGATCTTTGGAGTTACGACTGTCAGAATCGCCTGCGCGGAAAGCACGCCGGATGCGGAAGACACAAAGGCTCGGGAAGGGCACGACTTCAGTCGTGCGGTCAACTGCGGCTATCCAAAGCGGCTTCAGCCGCTGAGGTAAGCTCACTGCTCCGCCATCTACGCCGCGACCGCCGCCGCCCGCTTCGCCTCAATCCCATCCAGCGCCTGCCACAACATCCTGGCTGTGCTCTCCGCCGCATCCAGCGCGGCTTGCGCTGCCTCGGGATTCGCTGCCAGCCGGTTCTCCAACTGCTTCCGCCAGATGTTCGAGTGATAAATATCAGCTGTGGCGTGCAGCGAAAAGTAGCCGCAAGTCTTGTCGTCTGCCCCATACATCTCGCGCAGGCCGCATTCTTTTTCCTTGGCCACGCGTGGTACTTGAGATTCGTAAACGTAAAACGCCGCCAACGCCTCTTCCGGCGTACCTTCACTGGCAACGTCGTGGAAGTGCCGCATCAACTCCCGCACCTCGGCCAGCGGCAAATGCCAGCGCATGTCACGACGCGCGCCCATGCCTTCGGCAAAATCGAGCCACAGCTCTGAGTGCGGCACGGAATCTTTCCCATATCCGCCAGCGCAGCCCTTTTCATCACACATATTGGCCAGCACCGCCCGCCGCAAATCCCCTTCATCAAGGCGTACAGCCAGTTCCGCGAGATACGACGGAAAGGACTCCACGTGATGGTAATAGTGGCAGGCATACTCGCGCAGATCGTCGCGCGTCAGCTCGCCCGCCGCCCACGCTTTGTAAAAAGGATGGCAAAGCAGGTCGTACCTGGCAATCGACGCTTCCAGTTGCTCGAAGAACTGAGTGCTATTCATGATGGCCTCCTGGTTCGGGTATGACTGACTACTATACGGGCGAGTACGGCGGTCGGCAAGTGATGACGATCACCCTGTCGCGCCAACTTGCTAGAATAGAAACAGCGCGAAAATCACCGGCGCGACGATCCGCAGCATCTTCCATGCAGTTTACCGAACAATTCGACGTAGTCGTCGTCGGAGCTGGCCATGCTGGCTGCGAGGCCGCGATGGCCGCCGCGCGCATGGGATTGCGGACCGCCCTCTACACGCTCAACGTCGACCTGATCGCGCAGATGTCGTGCAATCCCGCGATTGGCGGTATTGCCAAGGGACACCTCGTCCGCGAAGTCGACGCGCTCGGCGGCATCATGGGCGAGATCACCGACGCAGTCGGCATCCAGTTTCGTCTGCTCAACACTTCGCGTGGCCCCGCCGTATGGTCGCCGCGCGCGCAATGCGACAAGCAGGCCTACCGCCTCAAGATGCGCGAGGTCCTTGAGTCGCAGCCGAATCTGAAGATCAAGCAGGCAGAAGTGGCGGAACTGATTACTGAAGCGTCGGGTACCGAGTACCCAGTACCCAGCGACACCGATGCCCCGGTACTGGGTACTAGGTACTCGGTACTGGGCATCAAGCTCCGCGACGGGCGTACTGTAGGCGCGCAGGCTGTCATCATCACTACCGGAACTTTTCTCAATGGGCTGATTCATTGCGGCGAGCAGCAATATCCCGCCGGGCGTTCGGGGGAGCCCAACGCGATCCTGCTGGGCGAAGCGCTGAAGAATCTGGGCCTGCGCGGTTGCCGGCTCAAGACCGGAACGCCGCCGCGTCTGGACGGACGCACCATCGACTGGTCACGCTTCCAGGAGCAGCCGGGCGACGCCGACCCCACGCCGTTCAGTTTTCGGACGAAGCGCGTAGCGCACTACGACTCGCAAGTCCCCTGCTACATTGCCGCCACTACGCCGGAGACTCATCGCATCATCCGCGAGAACGTGCATCGCTCGCCGATGTATAGCGGGCAGATCCACTCGATCGGGCCACGGTATTGTCCATCGATCGAAGACAAGATCGTAAAATTTCCCGACAAGGAAACGCACCAGCTTTACCTCGAGCCCGAGGGCTTGAACACTCACGAAATCTATGTCAACGGCCTAAGCACGTCGTTGCCGGTCGAAGTGCAGATCGAGATCCTGAAATCGATTCCCGGCCTTGAAACTGCCGACATGCTGCGGCCGGGCTATGCCATAGAGTACGACTCGATCGATCCCACGGAACTGCAGCGCACTCTGGAGACGAAGAAGATTGCCAGCTTGTTTCTGGCCGGCCAGATCAATGGCACGTCAGGATACGAAGAGGCGGCATGCCAGGGATTGATGGCGGGAATCAATGCGGCGCTGCAAGTGAAGCAGCAGCCTCCGCTGATCTTGGATCGCACCGAGGCTTATACCGCGATCCTCATCGACGACCTGATCTCGAAAGGCACCAACGAGCCCTACCGGATGTTCACCTCACGCGCGGAATTCCGCCTGCACCTACGCATCGACAATGCCGACCGCCGCCTCACACCCCATGGCCGCCGCGTGGGACTGATCTCCGACGAAGCCTGGGAAGATTTTCAGGCTAAGCTCGCACGCGCGGAAAAGCTGAAGCAACTTCTTGAGAAAACTCGCCTCACCACCGTGATGCTGGAGGACCAGCCAACCGGCGGCGATTGGAATTCAGGGGTGGGCCAAAGCTGCGCGCAACTTCTAAAGCGCCCCGAGGTGGTTATCGAACAACTCGCGCCCATTCTTCGCAAACTGGATCCTGAATTCTTTGCCCGAGAAGAAAGCCGTGAGAATCCGCGCGAATCCGTGGGCAAGCTCTCTTCAGAGATCCGCAACGAACTCAAGTCGGTCGAAACCGAAATCAAGTATGAAGGCTACCTGCTGCAACAGCATCGCGCCATGGAGCGGATGAAGAAGTCGGAACAGCGCTCGATTCCGGGTTGGTTCGACTACCGCTCGGTGAGCGGCTTGTCACACGAGATGCAGGAGAAGCTTACCCATGTCCAGCCGCGCACTCTGGCTCAAGCGTCGCGAATTCCGGGAGTGACTCCGGCGGCTGTATCGCTGGTCAACGTCTTCATTGAGATTCAGGGGAAGAGGCGGGAACAGGCCGCTGCTCTCTAGATGTGGACAAGGCCACGTTGTGCTGTTATCCATTTCCCATTCCCAGGGCGTCCGTAAGTGATTGATTCAATAGGGGCAGGAAATCGCCCTCAACGCAAGTACTTGTATTTCAATAAGATATACTTGCAGGACGCAACTTGTTGATTCTAAACCACCCGTGAGTTAAATCGATTTAACTCGCTCCAGGGTAAACGAAAAGGCCGGGGAGGCATCCAAGGGTCAACTTTACCCTCCGAGGCCGCCTACGGGCTTGCAAATCGATTTACGGGGCATCCTACTCGCTGGCTCCCGCGCAATTTCCGGCCCGGAATCACTTCCAATCGCTCCCACCCGAAATATATTCTTAAAGCTAATAATGCCCAAAAGAAACCGGCGACACTCGCTTCCCCTTCTCCCCCTGTCTTCTGTACATCTTCTCCTCGTCCCCGAAATTAATACTGCATTAACAATCCCATGTTAACCGGGCGTTAATATCTTCCCCATGCAAAGGGAGACTCTTCGTATCGATGACCAGCCCGGGAAGCAAACGGAGCAACGCATTCTCCGCCTGGATGGCGCGCTGGTGATGACCACCATGTTTGAATTCCAGGCGATGGTACGGGCCGACACATCGCGTTCCCTGATTATCGACTTCACCAACGTCCCTTACGTGGATTCCGCGGGCATCGGCGCACTGGTGGGAGCCTACGTCACGCGCCAGCACGGCGGGCGTAGCCTCGCACTGGTGGGAGTAAGCGAGCGCGTCCACAACGCGCTGGCGGTGACGCGAGTGGAGCAATTCTTCCGCTTCTTCGATTCCATCGACGCGGCAGAAGAGGCGACGGCCGCGTAGGTGGACCGTTTTCTGTTGGAAGCACGCACCGCCTCAGCCCTGAACTATCACCGGATGTGGTCCTCATACTGGACGCCCGGCCTTAGTTCAAATCGAATCACTCTCTCTAAAAACTGGCGGCGGCGATTTTCGGCAAAGCAACCGATGCCTTAGACTTGGGTCTCAGCAACAATCCCGCAATGACGCCGAGCGGTGCATTTTGGGTGAGAATCTCAACGATGTGGATCATCCGCTGCGTCGTTCCCATCAATTCGTTGGGCACCAACAGTGGCGACAGGCCGCCGGCCACCCAGATGAGCATGCCTATCGCGATCGCAGTTTGCCAGCGGTTCAACCTGAGTGTGTAGATTGCCGGCAGGACGGCGACGGTCATCAAAATCCCGCGCGCGATCTGGATGACCCAAAACCACAGCCCAAGGTCTCGGGCAATTTGATCGGCGCCCGGATAGTACGCTTTGGTAAAGAATTGATAAGTGATTGCACCAAAGACCAGGTAGAAGAGCGCGTAGGCGATCCCGCAAACGATGATCAGGGCAAGTACACTGGCCGGCGTGCGGTGCTCCACGGTGCGGTCCGTCGTCTTCGCCAGTTTCAGTGCCGGCGCCAGTGCGGCGAGCGCGGCTGCGATGATGAGATACATCAGAAGGCCACCCGCCAAATCGCGCCCCGCATGTTGCCGCATGAAGGGAAAAAAGAGCACCGCTTCGGACCAGGTGCAGAGCAGACTAACAATGGCAAGTACTGGCGCAATCACTCCAAATTGCCGCAGGACTCCACGAGGGCCAAACAGGGCCACAGGCACAAACGCTGCCGCCAGGACGGTGCCCGACAGCCACCACCAGACAAAATGGCCGGCGCCGGCAGCCACAATGGCCATAGGAAGCCCACCCAGAACACAGTAGAGAACGATTCGTAATTTCATGACGCTGTCGCTCCTTTCCTTTCTTGCCGCATCTTCTCTTGTCGAACATAGGTTGCGAGTGCGTATTTGGTCCACTCAAGGAGGCACTCATAGCTCCGGAGGCCGCTTTCCAGAGCCAGTCTGCCCGACGTTGGCATCGCCGACTTGTTCACGGTCAATTGCTCGCGGAGTTCCGGGATGTAGGACCTCAGCTCGGTCGAAAGAGATTTCAGAAGCTTGACGGAGCCGGGCGCTCCCACGGCCTGCTCGGAAAAGGCAAAGCGCAACATTACTTCGTCAAGGCCGCGGATGACGTCGGGCCTCACTAGCGGCCGGTTGATCCATTTTTTGAGCGCGGTCGACCCGGTTCGAGTCAGGCGGAATACCTGCCGGCGCCGCAATCCAGAGCTTTCCTCGATGCTGCCGCGTATCAGCCCTTGTTGCTCCAATCGCCGGAGCGCGGGATAGATGGCGCCAGGGCTGTCGCTGTAAGTCTTCATCGCAGTCGAGGCGAAGATTTTCCGCAGCGCGTATCCCGAAGATGGCTGTTGCAGCAGCCCCAGAAGGGCATAGCCAAGTTTCGAGATCGCCAAACGCTTCATAGTACTAATAGTACTATTACGATGCGTACTGTCAAACATTTTCTTTTGAAGTGGAAGGCGGTCGTTGTGCGCTGTCGAGGGGTGCTAAAAGTTTCTTGGGGCGGCAAAACACAAAGAGGCGGCCATCGCTGGCCGCCTCTTTGCCTCTTTCGAATTGTCTAGCTGCGAAGTGGTTTACGCACCCTTCACGTTCTCGGCCTGCCAGCCCTTGGGGCCTTTGACCACGTCAAACTGCACTTGCTGGCCTTCCTGAAGGCTGCGGAAGCCGCTGGCTTGAATGGCGGAGAAGTGTACAAATACGTCCTCGCCGTTCTGGCGGCTGATGAAACCGTAACCTTTGGCGTCGTTAAACCACTTCACTGTTCCTGTTTCCATGGTGTTGCAAATTCCTTTTTGTTTGATGTAGCGCCGAACTTTGGAAGGCTTCTGCAGCAGGCAGGTCACGCGCTCGGGAGCGGAGAAACTGGGTTACTGCGGAGGATTTCTAAAGATCAAACGCATATAAATTGTAAGGGAAGAGCCCCCGGAACGCCACAAATTTTGTGCGGTTACCACCTAAGTATTTGAACGTCAAATAGATACGGGCTTCTGCTCAAACTTCGACCGGAGAGGATTTGCCAGAAACATCGCGAACGGTAGATCATCCAAAGTAGATGAAGAAACGTTTCTATTTCCGCACGGTTGTGCTGCTCGGCGGGCTTGCCACTCTTGCACTGTTCACTTCCGCATGGGCGGGGGTTGTGGAAGATGTCCGGACCGCTCTGGCGCAAAATAATTTCAGCGCCGCTGACGCTTATCTCAATTCTTATCGTTCCAGGAACGGCGTGACGCCCGAGTACATTGAGGCTTACTCGTGGATGGGGCGGGCGGCGCTCAATACCCGCGAGTACGATCAGGCGGCGGCATACGCGAAGCAGGCCAATGAGATGGCGCGGGAACTACTGAAGCAGCGCACGCTCGATGCTGAGCCACATCTGCCACTGGCGCTGGGAGCTGCCATTGAAGTGCAGGCGCAGACTTTGGCGGAGCGCGGGCAGCGTGCGCAGGCGGCCGCCGTTTTGCAGAGCGCGCTGCGGACGTATGGAACAACTTCAATTCGTGCCCGGCTGCAGAAAAATCTGAACCTGCTTTCTTTTGAAGGCAGGCCGGCGCCGGCGTTGCGCGCGGAACAGTTTCTGGGATCGAAGCCGCCGGCGCTGGCGCAACTGAAAGGAACACCGGTGCTGCTCTTTTTCTGGGCGCATTGGTGCAGCGACTGCAAAGCGGAAGCTCCGATCATCACGCAGTTGCGTTCCGAATATGCCCCGAAAGGACTGACCGTCCTCGGTCCGACGCGGCTTTATGGCTATACCGCGCAGGTCGAGAATGCCAAGCCGGGCGACGAACTGGCCTACATTGACGCTGTTCGCCATCGATTCTATGGCGGACTGCTCGATATGCCGGTGCCGATTAGTACGTACAACTTTGACGCCTACGGCGCTTCGACCACGCCCACGCTGGTGCTTTTAGATCGTGCCGGCAAAGTCGCTATGTATCATCCGGGGGCTTTACCTTACGACCAACTGAAGGCGGAGATTGAGAAGGTTGTGGCGCGCTGAGCGCTTTCATCTCTCGGGCACTTCTCTCAACTCCCCCGTCTTGACGTCGTAGACAAACCCGCGCACCGGGATGTGCGTTGGAATCCAGGGATGGGACTTCACCCGGCGCACCTGCTGCCGGACGTTTTCTTCCAGATCGTCGAAGGCGTGGAAGTGCGCAGGGGCACCGGCGGACGTTCCCATTTTGTCAGATAACTTCTTCTTGAGTTCTTCCTCTTGGACGCGGAGCAGTCCGCAGTCGGTGTGGTTGATAATGATAAATTCCTGCGTGTCCAGCAGGTGGTGGGAAACAATGAGCGACCGGATTGCATCGTCGGTCGCAATTCCGCCGGCGTTGCGGATCATGTGGGCATCTCCGGGATGCAATCCGAGACAGCGCTCGAACAGGATACGGGAATCCATGCAGGCCAGGACGGCGAGGTGCCGGCGCGGGCGGACGGCAAGATCCCCGAGGTTGAAGTTCTTTACAAATTGCTGGTTCGATTGCAGCAGTTCGTCGGCAACTGACAAGGGTCGTGACCTTCCTGTTGCTTGATTTGGCGGCGGTGCGAGTTGTTAGTGAACGAACCGCGGCCGCTGGTTGTCTCTTAGTTTAACCGTTACAATCGGCCCGTGAATCTCGACGACACTATCGTTGCCATCGCAACCCCAGCCGGGCGCGGGGGGATTGGCGTGGTACGGCTGGCGGGGCCACAGGCACTGGAGATTGCTCAGCCGATGTTGCGGCTTAAACACAACCTGGAAGCGGTGCGGGCGGTTTTTGGAGAGCTGATCGAACCGGGTGTGGCGGGCGCCGTGCGCTTGCCGGCGGATAGTATCGGATTTGTTGCGGAAACATTCAATCTCTCCGCGAATTCTGTGGCGCACTCTGACAGGCGGGCGGGGGCGCCCGCCCTACACGAACCGCGCATCGATGAAGTTGTGGTTACGTACTTCGCCAAGCCTCATTCCTATACTACCGACGACATCGTGGAGATCGCGGCGCACGGGTCGCCGGTCGTGCTGCGGCACATTGTTGAACTCTGCGTTACCGGCGGAGCGCGGCTTGCCGAACCAGGCGAATTCACCATGCGCGCTTTCTTGCATGGGCGCATCGATCTTGCTCAGGCGGAGGCGGTGCGTGATCTTATCGACTCGCAGACGCTTTATCAGGCAAAGATCGCTGCGCAACAACTTGGAGGCGCGCTCTCCCGGCGCTTGCAGCCGATCAAACAAAAGCTGGTGGAGCTGATCGCAATCCTCGAAGCCGGCATTGACTTTGCTGAGGACGACGTCTCTGTCTTGCCGGATTCAGCCATCCTCGAACGCATGGCCACGATGCGCGAGCCGCTCGAGCAACTGGCTGCAACTTTTTCGTATGGCAAGATTGTTCATGAAGGTCTGACTCTGGCAATTGTGGGCCGTCCGAACGTCGGCAAGTCGAGTCTGTTCAACCGACTGGTCGAACGGGAGCGTGCGATTGTTACCGCCGTTCCCGGTACCACGCGTGACCTTGTCAGTGAAACCGTGGCCATCGGCGGCATTCCGGTTCGGTTGGTCGACACTGCGGGAATTCGTCCGGCGCTCGACGAGGCGGAATCGATTGGCATCCGCAAGTCGATGGAGGCTTTGGCCGATGCCGATCTGGTGCTGGTGGTGCTGGATGCGTCGCAACCGGGAACCGCCGAGGATGAGGAGTTACTGCGGCAGACGGAAGGCCGCCCGGCCATTGTGGTGGGCAATAAGTGTGATTTGAAGAACAGTGGTCAGTGGTCACTGGTTAGTGGGCAGTCTTCTTCTGTTCGAGCTTCGATTCGTGCTTCGGCGCTGACGGGGGAAGGCATTGCTGAACTGCGCGGGGAAATTCTCAGGCACATTGGCGGTGAAGCCGGAGCACCGGCTGAAGCTGGATTTCTTACGAACGTTCGCCATCAGGGGCTGGTGCAAGAGTCGCTGGCTGCGCTGGATGCCGCGAGTGAAGCTGTGAGTAACAAAGTGCCGCACGAGATGCTGCTGCTTGATCTTTACAATGCGCTGCGGCCACTCGACGCCATTACCGGTGCCACCACGACCGATGACATTTTGAACTTGATCTTCAGCACGTTCTGCATCGGAAAGTAATTTAAGCTCGCAGAACAACATGACAGACGAAATTCTGGTCGAGATTTGTGTCGACTCTGTCGCTTCCGCGATGGCAGCGGAGCGGGGTGGAGCAAGGCGTATTGAGTTGTGTAGCGATTTGCTCGAGGGCGGGATCACGCCCAGCACGGGCATGATTGAATTGGTGCGAGGGAAAGTCGCCGTTGCAATTCAAGTCATGATTCGTCCACGGGGCGGCGATTTCTGTTATGACGCAGATGAGTTCGAAATCATGCGACGGGACATTGCTGTAGCGAAAAGCCTGGGCGCAGATGGCGTTGTCTTCGGCGTTCTTGATGCCGATGGCAAAGTCAACATTGAGCGTTCGCGAAGGCTGGTGGAACTGGCACGGCCCTTGGAGGTTACCTTCCATCGTGCGTTTGACATGTCGGCGGATCTTTTTCGGTCGCTCGAAGATGTCTACGCCACTGGAGCCAACCGCATCCTGACGTCAGGTGGGCAGCCGACTGCGCCGCAGGGCCTCGAGGTTATTGCTCAACTTGTGAAAGCGGCCAAGGGACGGATCGCGATTATGCCGGGCAGCGGCATTAAAGCGGAGAATGCGCGGCGGATGGTTACGGAATCGGGAGTACGGGAAATACACGCGGGGCTGGGGAGTTCGGTGGCAGGTCCCATGCGCTTTCGGCATCCCCAACTTTCGATGGGCAAGGCTTCCGAGCGGGAATATCAGCGCACGGTAGTGTTGGAAGAAAATGTGCGGAGTTTGTGCCAGGCGGTCAACTTACTTTGATAAACCGAGGGGATGGGCTGGCGGGAGATCCCTCGGCCCGCTGGTTAAAACGCGGGCCTTCGGGATGACTCCAGAAAACTAAGCCTATTTTGATAATCCGGCGAGCACGGAGCGGAACAGGGCATCGAAGGAACCGCCTTTGTCGTTCTTCACAGCGGACGCCAGAACTTTTTCGGCGATGGGCCTTTGATAGCCGAGATTGATCAAGGCGGAAAGAACATCTTCTTGCATCGCACTCATCGCGGGTTGGGCTGGTGTGGTGACGCCTGCTGCGGGCGGCAACTTGTCGCGCAGCTCCAGCACCATGCGTTCCGCGGTTTTCTTGCCGATGCCGGGGATTCGGGTAAGCCGCGCAATGTCATTCCCCCGAATGGCGGCCGCCATATCATCCGCGGCCATGCCGCTTAGAATGGTGATGGCCAGCTTGGCGCCGATGCCGCTTACGGTCATCAGCTTCTCAAACACATGCTTTTCCGCGAGTTGGGAAAATCCATACAGCGCGATCAGGTCTTCACGCACGTGGGTGTGAATGTGAAGCGCAACCTCGGAGCCGGCGGCGGGCAGGTCCGAAAATGTGGGGACGCTGATGTTTACTTCGTAGCCGACGCCAGCCGTCTCGAGCACAACCTGGTTGGGATGCTTGGCGAGAAGTTTTCCGCGCAGATGGGCAATCATGTCCACCCATTGTAGCTGTCGAGGCCTAACGCGCAATGGGCCGTCAACCCAACGACCTGAGTCCAGAGAACGATGAAAAGGGATCTCGCTTTCAAACCCACCCTCACAAATTTATCCTTGACAACTTTTCGTTATTAGTACATTATTGACACTGTCATGACTGATCTAATAATCTTGGCTCTGCTGCTCCCCGGCCCTAAGCACGGCTATCAGATCAAGCGTGAAGCGGGGTGGATTCTAGGGCAGGCGGCAATGCATAACAACCTGGTCTACCCCATGCTGAGGCGATTTCTGGAAGAGGGCTTGGCTACGAAGAAAAGCGTCGCCGGCGAGCGCGGGCAGAATCGACAGCAGTACGTTCTGACTGCGCGCGGACGGCAGACACTGTTGGCGCGTCTGAACAGCTACGGCGAAAACGAAGCTGGCTCGGTCGAAGGATTCCACATGCGCGTTGGCATGTTCGAATTGCTTGAGCCCGAAGCGCGCGAGCGCATCCTTTCTCTGCGCGAGGCCTACTTGCGTTCACAAGAGGAGAAGTCAACCGCATTGCAGGCACAGATGGATCTCGGGAGCTATGGCGGAGAGGTTGTTCGACACCGGCTCGAAAAAACACAGTTCGAATTGGCTTGGATCCGGCGATTGCGCCGGCTGGTTAAATCTGATTCTAATGACGGGAGAAAATCGTGAAAAATTCCATTTTGTACTTGTCAGTTCTGCTCGCAGAGTTTTCCGCCTTCGGCATTGCATCCGCACAGGTTGCGCCGGCTCAGTCAGCGGGTAATACGGAGGATCGAATGACCGAATCTCACCAACATGGCATGAGCATGGACATGCACCACGACCACGGCACGGCAGTTCCGGTTTCCTATGCGGAACTCGCGAAAACGGCAGCCATGCTCGAAGCCGCACGCCATGCCACGGAAAAATATAAAGACGTTCGCGTGGCAGAAGCCGACGGATATGGCCAGATTGGCCCCGACGTTCCAGGGATGGGAATGCACTTCGTAGGAACTCGTACGGGAACGGAGTTCGATGTTGAGCATCCGTCAATTTTGCTCTACGAAAAAGATGCGTCAGCAGCTAACGGCTATGTGCTGGTCGGGGTCAGCTATCTATTGAACGCGCCGGAGGGGCCTGATGGACAGCCTTCGGATCCGCCTTTGCCAAAGTCGCTTGCGTCCTGGCATCGTCACGCGAATATCTGTGTGCTCGCCGACCGCAGCGTTAAGACGGGCCTTACAGCGGACAAGTGCGCAGCCCAGGGAGGCGACTTCACGGCGGAAACGCAATGGATGATTCATGCCTGGATTTGGAAGGACAGTCCGGCAGGAGTCTTCAGCCCTACGAATTCTACGGTTCGTTAGCGTTGAGACTCTTCATTAGGGCAGCGAAAACGGCAGGGCCGACCCCCCTGCCGTTTCGAAATCCAATACGTACTTTCCTACTTCTTGTTGACGGTCTTCTTGAGTTCGGCCCCAGGGGTAAACTTCGCGACCTTGCGGGCAGCGATCTTAATGGTGGCGCCGGTTTGCGGATTGCGCCCGTTCCGTGCCTTTCTCTGTGACACTGAGAAGGTGCCGAAACCTATCAAAGCCACCCGATCCCCTTTACGCAAAGCTCCTGTAATGCTGCTGACAGCGGTGTCGATTGCCGTTGTTGCCTGTGCCTTGCTGATTTCGCAAGCGCCAGCGATCTTATCAACCAGATCGGCTTTATTCATAGTGTCTCCTCGCAGGTCTCTTTCTCACCCAGTGCACACCGGGAGGATAAAACGCTTGTGTCTGAGTTGGGAAACCTGATGGCTGACATTCTCCTCTCTCCGTGGAGAAAGTCAACTGTGAAAATCCGCGCCGGAAGCCTGTTTTGCACTACCGAGTACCGAATTGGGGCGGACGGGGCGGGTTTTGGGGGATTTTGGAGCAGGAACGCAGGCCCTTGGAGTCGCCGCCGCGCTTGGCGAGCGATTTGTGCCCGTTGAAAAGCTGGTTTTCCTATGACCTCCACAGGCCTCTCATACCCTCCACAGCTTGTGCACAGATATGCTGAAGTTCCGTCTTGCAGAAAGCTGTGTGCGAGCGCAGAGTCGGAGAATAGAATTTGGAAGGGGCGATTGAGTTCGATGGAATTGAGAAGGATGGAAGAAGCAGGCGCAAGATCAAGAAAGGCGCAGGCGGAAGTTTGCCCGTTGTGCGCGGGGACGGGGTGGAAGACAATTCCCGCGGGTGTGGCTGGGGCCGAGGGTGCGAATAAAGACCGGCGCGTAGTGCGCTGCGACTGCCAAGTGCGGGCGCGGGTGGGGAACTTGCTGGCTGCGGCACGCATTCCCCGGCGCTACGAACATTGCGAACTCGCCAGCTACACGACGGATTTTCCCGGAGCTCATCGTTCGCTGGCTTTCGCTCATCTGTCGGCATCCAGATTCGCGCAGGAGTACGATCCGCGTGACGGCACAGGGCTGCTGATCGTAGGGCAGATCGGCACGGGCAAGACTCACCTGGCAGTTGGGATTATCAAGGAACTCATCCTCAACAAAGGCATTCCGTGCCTGTTCTATGACTATCGCGAACTGCTGAAGGAAATACAGAATTCCTACAACGCCACCGTGCAGACGACGGAGCTGGACGTTCTGCGGCCGGTGTTTGAAACAGACGTTCTAGTTCTCGATGAGTTGGGCGCCGTAAAGCCGACAGAATGGGTTTGGGATACGGTCAGCCTGATCTTGAACACCCGTTACAACAACAACCGGACTACTATCATCACTACAAATTTTGAGGATCAGGCGGCCGCGGGTGCGAACGGATCTCTATCTCCCGCACGGGCGGCTACGCGCGCGGAGACCCTCGGCGACCGCATTGGAGAACGCATGCGCTCGCGCCTGCATGAAATGTGCCGCGTCATCAAGATGGAAGGCGAAGATTTCCGGCAGACCTACCGCAGCGCCAGCTTCCGGTAGGTCTTTGCCACAGATCTGCACGGATCACACGGATTAATAAACAGACAAACCTGGATTTCTTTCGTTCGAAGTATGGGTGAGAATCCGTGTAAATCCGTGGCAAAGGGAAGTTCTCCCTGCTCTCTGCGTGCCCCGGTGGCGGATTCCGCACTAGAATGAATTCGTGCTGACCGAGCGCCTGGAATTCGCTGCTGAGCGCGATGCCGCGATCTTCGCGGGGGTGCCGGCCGCTCCCGCGGTGTTTCTGCTACGCGGAGACGACACTAACGCCGAACCGTACGTCAGCAAAACGGCGAACTTGCGGCGACGTCTGCAACGGCTGCTGGGCAAGGTGGAAGAGCGCACCAAGAAACTTAATTTGCGCGACCGTGTGCGCTCGATCGAGTACGCTCCCACTGGCTCCGAGTTCGAATCGGGCTTCCTGCTGTACCGGATGCTGCGCGAGACCTTTCCGAAAACCTATGGTAACCGCATGCGGTTTCGCTTCGCGCCCTTGGTGAAACTGCATCTGGAAAACCAGTATCCACGGGCCTCAATCACAACCCGCCTGGGGCGGCTAAAAGGGCGCAATCTGTATTACGGCCCTTTCCAGTCACGCACGGCGGCGGAGAAGTTCATGAATGACTCGCTGGATTTCTTCAAGATGCGCCGCTGCGTCGACGATTTGAATCCTGACCCAAAATTTCCCGGCTGCATTTATTCGGAGATGAAGATGTGCCTTGCGCCCTGCTTCAAAGGGTGCAGCGATGACGAGTACTCTGCCGAAGTCAACCGGGTTCAGGCTTATTTCGATTCTGGAGGGGAGTCCCTGGCGCGGGAGTTTTCGGCGCAGCGCGAAGCGGCGTCGGCCAACCTGGCTTTTGAAGATGCGGCCGCAATCCACGTGCGCCTGGAAAAGCTGAAGCCGGTGTTGAGCCCGTTCCCGGAAATCGTGCGCCGCCTCGACCGGCTGTCTGGGCTGATCATTCAACCTTGTCAGATTTCGGATTCGGTCACTTTTCTCCGCGTGGATGCCGGTTATGTCTCCGGGCCCGTTGTCTTCGGAATTCAACCCGCGGAGCATACAAAATCGCAATCCATGGAATCGCGGGTGCAGACGGTGCTGGATGCGTTTCCTTTGGGCAAAGCGAAGTCTGCGCTCGAAACCATGGAGCACATGGCTCTGCTTAAACGCTGGTACTACCGCGGCCACCGCTCCGGTGAAATCTTCCTGACTGATGACAAAAATGTTTTTCCCATGCGCCGCATCGTGCGCGGCATTGGCCGCGTCTTAAGAGGTGAGAGGCCGGAAGAGGAGTCTGCCGCTCAGATTCAGAGAAGCGGCGAACCGCACCAAGGCATGCCTGAAGGCATGCCGTAGGATGTGCAGGAGTCGAAGGGACGAAATGGCCATCAAAGATCCCCACAACAAAGAGCTTCGCGATCACGTAGTTTATCTACTCAACAGCGGCGCCGCACACGCCACCTTTGATGACGCCGTGAAGAACATGCCGGAGGAACTGCGTGGCGCGAAACCTGAGGGACTTTCGCATTCCGCGTGGATGCTGTTGGAACATCTTCGTCTGACGCAGTGGGACATTCTTGAGTTCTGCCGCAATTCGAAATACAAAGCCCCGGAATGGCCGAAGGATTATTGGCCCAAGACGGAAGCTCCGCCGAGTCGCGCCGCGTGGAATAAAAGCGTTCAGCAATTCCGCAGGGATATGAAGGCGATGCAGGAGTTAGTTACGAATCCGAAGACCGATCTCTACGGTCGCATTCCGTGGGGCGATGGGCAGACGATTCTCCGCGAAGCTCTGCTCGTGGCCGACCACAATGCGTATCACATTGGCCAGCTAATCGATGTGCGGCGGTTGCTGGGAGCGTGGAAAGAATAGGCGATTTTTACGTTGCGATCGGCAACTGAAAGTTAGAAGGTTTTCCTGTTCCTGCGTTCGCCTCAAGTTGTTTTCTGCTCGCTCGCTTCCGGAACACAACTCTTACCCCTTCGCGCCAGCGCTCGTCAATCCCCACGAACTCCCATTCAATTTCCGGAGATAGATAGCGCAGCAACGTATCCGTGGACGGATGCACATGGAAGGCCGGAGCCACCAGAAATAGCAACGGCTTCTCGGCAGACAGCTCGCGACCTTCAAAGTATCCGTAGCGGGGAAACTCGCCGCGAGCATGATGCCACTCCACGCGTGACCAGTAATCCAGCCCCTGCAAGGGAAGGTGGATGTCCTCATCAGCTTTGAGTTCTACAACCGCCAATCGTCCCGTTTGCGTGGTGGTGAGCACATCGATCATGGCGCGATCCGCGGCAGAGAATGCGGGGACCTGCGAATACCGGCATGACGCTTGGAGCCGGCCGTCGATCATGCTCACATCGCCTACTACCATGGACTCCAGCCATCTCTCCGGACGCAGCCTGCACAGCGGATGTTGGCGTGGGCCATAGGGATGGCGCGTGTCGCGTAAACAATGCGCCAGCGCCACGAACTCATCTTCATTGCGTATTTCCAGAACCCGTTCCTCCGCACCTACACCAAACACGACTTCCTCGGTGGCAAGAAATGATCCGGGAACCACGCCTGCACGTGCCCGGGCGAACTCTAAACCGCGCCAGCGAAAAGCAACCTCTCCCGCGGAAAGAATGGCAACTTCACAATTCGGAAGAATTGCCTGGACTCGCGCAATCGATTCCGCAAAGCGCTCGTGCGCTGCCGCTTCGTCTACGACGTGCATGAGCCGCGTGGCTACATTGCCGCGATCGGCACAGTCGATCTCGACCAGCGCATCGTGGCGTTCGTCCAACTCAAACAAAGACCACTTGGCGGCATCGCGGTTCAGGTTTGCCATCCGCTCGCGCACTAGGGCCGAGGTTCCAATAGGAACAAACATCTTCAGCCCTTCCACCAGCACATTTGTGGCTTGAGCACGGCGGCAAACATCGAGCCACAGAATGCCGAAGGTCAGCGCCGCATCGATCGAAGATTGCGTCTCCTGCGCGTTCACGCCCAACACGGCGAAGCTGGTGCTGCCGCGCCGCATCAGGCCTCGCGTGTAGACCGGGCCAAAGGATTTTTCGAGATCCACTCCAGTGGTTAGCTTTGTGACTTTAAATTCAGGAAAGCGGCGGTCGAGCGTTCTGCGAAGTGTCTGCTCGTAAGCGGCGCGGGCCGCCCGCCGCGCGGTCGGAGTCCGGCGATCTCGCTCCCGGCAGATTTCCAGCTTTGACGGCCGCGCTTGCCCCAGTCGCTGCACGGCTAGCCGCAACGTGCCGTTCTTGACTTCAGCATCCAGCACTCGCCGGACAACGTTCCGCTCCGCCGACCACAAGTGCAACAGGCAGCGGTTGTACTCGCCGGAAATCGAATATTTGGACTGCGCTAGATCGAATGCCATAGAGCCATTTTCCAGGACGACTGCGCCTGCGGCCTCGCTAAGAAAATCGTGCACGGTTCGAGTTAGAGCTTGCGGTGTCACGTTCGGCATTTAGTGTCTCCGTCCGGATTGTGCATCTATTGCTGGTTCGCTGTCTGTGACATGTGACCATCGTCACGTTTTGCCTGTGGATTCTTCGCCCGATGGCTGGAACTGCATGTGGGATAATGGAGTTATCCGCCCAACTGAGTCTGCCTCCGTCCCGGCGGCATCTATATTTGTGTGAGTAAAGGCCTCGTGAGCAAAAACCCAGTGAGCAAAAATTCGGACAAGCAGCCTCTCGATAAGCAACGGTTTTTCTTCGACAATTACGGAGTTACGGAGAACGACCTGGAAAAGTATCTATCGGCGGCTCTCTCCGCCGGTGGCGACTATGCCGACCTTTACTTTGAATATCTTTCGTCCACTTCGCTGTCGGTGGATGAGTCGATGGTCAAGTCGGCTTCACAGGGGATTTCCGCAGGTTGCGGGGTGCGCGTAGTTTCCGGCGAGCGCACTGGATACGCATATACTGACGATCTTTCGGCTAGCCGGATTCTGCACGCGGCCCGCACGGCTGCGCTGATTGCCAGCGCTCCGGCGAAGACTCCCGTCGCCGGATTTCACCAGACCGCGGCACGCAGTTTGTATCCCGTCACTCTGCCATCGGTCGATGCCGAGATCACCGCCAAAGTTGAGTTGGTGATGCGGGCCGACAAAGCGGCGCGCGCCTATGATCCACGCATTCAGGAAGTTCGCGCCAGCTATTCGGATGAGTTAAGAAACATTTTGGTGGTCGGCTCCGACGGAACCTTTGCGGAAGATTCCCAGCCGTTAGCCCGCATGAACGTGTCTTGTATCGCTAAAACCGAAAACAATTCGGCGCGTGGCGGTTCGGGCGGTGGGGGACGCGTCGCCCTCGATTTCTTCTTCGGAGACAAGAATCCAGAATTCTTCGCGAAGGAAGCGGCCCGGCAGGCGATTCTGCAACTCGACGCGCGCGAAGCCCCCGCTGGCGAGATGGAAGTTGTGCTTGGTCCGGGATGGCCGGGCGTTCTGCTGCATGAGGCAGTCGGACACGGGTTGGAAGCCGATTTCAATCGCAAGAAGACTTCTGCCTTTGCTGGATTGATTGGGAAGCGTGTGGCCAGCGAAGGCTGCACCGTGATCGACAATGGCACGATGCCGTGGCGACGCGGTTCGCTCAACGTGGATGATGAAGGCGCGCCCACGCAGGAAACCGTGCTGATCGAAAAGGGAATCCTGAAGGGATATCTGAGCGACAAGTTGTCGTCGCGACTGATGGGCATCGCCGATACCGGCAACGGACGCCGGGAGAGCTACGAGCACATTCCCATGCCGCGCATGACCAACACCTACATGCTGGCGGGGCAGGACAATCCAGAAGACATTATCCGGTCGGTGAAGCGCGGCATCTATGCGGTCAACTTTGGCGGCGGCCAGGTTGACATCACCAACGGCAAGTTTGTATTCGGAGCTTCGGAAGCGTACATGATCGAAGACGGCCAGATCACCGCGCCGATTAAGGGCGCGACTTTGATTGGTAACGGACCCGATGTTTTGACGCGAGTCTCAATGGTGGGCAACGATTTGAAGCTCGATGAGGGAGTCGGCACCTGCGGCAAGGATGGACAGGCCGTGCCTGTGGGTGTGGGTATTCCGACTATCAAGATCGATCGCCTGACCGTCGGTGGCACCGCGAAAAAGGATCCTGGCGGATTTATGCAGTAGGATTACCGCCGATATCGAAGTATGGATTTTGCAGAAAAAGCAGCGAAGAATGCTCTTGAGGCCGTCTTACCCGGAGCGAAGTTAACTTACAGGGATCAGCAAGGAAACGGGGAGTACGATTTTGATCTTCAGTACCCAGACGGCCGACTGGCTGCTGTCGAAGTCACGTGCTCAGTAGATCAGCTACAGATGCAAACACTCGCTGCGATCCATAGCAGGAAAAAATCGCCGGTCATAGTCGCGTCTAGATGTAAGCAAACGTGGTGGATCACACCGATGCGAAACGCCAACATCAACGCTGTTAGAGAAAAGGCCGATGCGTATTTGGCGACCCTAGAGGATGCAGGTATCACGGAATTTTCAGCGTTTGAGGTTAACGAATCGAAACAAATTAAAGAGGCCGGCCTCCATTCGATATTCGGAGATAGAGTTGTGCCAGAGTGCGTCGAGTTTCTCTGCGACGACCTTATGCTTCAGGCAGGCGGCGTAATCTCCTCGGAAGAGTCGCCCAAGATCATCTTAGGGTTTCCCATCTATGGCGGTGCCGTCGGACCGGAATGCGCTATTAATGCTGGCAAAACGGAAGCATGGAAGGACGATAATCGAAAAAAACTTGGCGCAGCAACGACAAATGAACGCCACCTTGTGACCCTCATGCACGTGATGAATGGCTTGGCTTGGACTGCGCTCACCGACAGCGATCCGCCAGTTACATTGCCCGAACTGCCACCCGAAATTGATCACATATGGCTTCTTGGTGACATTGGAGGGAGGGCAGCGAATAAATTTGTCGTCTGGCGCGCCAGCAAGACGATGCACTGGCAAAAATTAGTAGTGGACCTACCTACAACAGCCTCGCCTGTTCACCTTGCTTCCTAAGCATCTCCACTGCTTTCTGGTCGAACGAAACAAACGTCTCCGCGCCGAGCCATTTGCCCTCGTAGGCAATCACGCCGTCGGCAAAATCCCCGCCCGCGTCGAGTACGGCCAGGCCAGCCTCAATTGCCTCCCGGTTCGTCTCCACATTTTCCGCCGCCAGCAAGGTACGAATTGCCTTCGCGATATCCGATGACTGAAAGCGATAAACGCTACGCAGAACCCAAACAAACTCGCATAAGGAGGGCACCGCGATGGCGACCATTTTGGCTCGGGCCATCAGCTTGGTCGCGGCGACGGCCTGCTCGACGTCGTCCCGTACAGCCGCCCGCACCAGAACATTCGTGTCGACGGCGATTTTCACTTCTTGCCCGTCATTTCTTTCCACTCACTTCTTGCCCGCCCAGCCGCGAGCCGCGGCGTCATTCATCTCTTCGATGGTGGCCACCTTCTTCGTCTTGCCTGCAAGCACGCCAAAGAAGTCCTGGACCCTTCCCGTCGGACGTGCCGCCCGGATCACTCCCCGGCCATCAGGGAGCAGATCCAACGCAATCTTTTCCCCGGGCTTGATGCCCAGATGTTGTAACACTTTCTTCCGAAATGTAACTTGTCCCCGCGCAGTTACGGTTAATGTAGTCACTGCATGCACCTCATGATTGATTGTAATGCATAAGTGCATTATAATCAATTCGAATCGCAAAATCTCTATCCGGCTCGAATGGAAAGCGAACGAGTCTCGGGAAACAAGCCGTTCATTTGGGATAAGATAAATGAAGACTCTTTTATGCCTTCAACCGAATTAGAAACTAGCAGCCCGAAACTGGAAACTGACCTCCGCGAATTGGCTCAGGACATCGTTCGCCGCGCCATGAACGGCGGCGCAACTGCCGCAGAGTGCGTGGTGCGCGAAGGCGATGAGTTCTCCACGCTCGTTCGGCTGGGCCAGGTCGAAACGCTGAAAGAGTCTGGATCGCGCTCCATCGGCGTGCGCGTGTTCAATGGCCGACGCGCCGCCAGTACTTATTCGAGTGATTTCTCTTCAGCCAGCCTCGACCGCATGGTGAAGTCCGCGCTGGAGCTTTCGAAGATTACATCGGAAGACCCGTTCGGCGGCATCCCCGATGCTTCGCAACTCGGTCAGCTCACCGGCGATCTCGATCTCTATCACGAGGACGTTTATTCGTTGCCCGGCCCGGACCGCATTGATTACGCTCGCCGTGCAGAAAAAGCCGCGCTCGATTTCGATCCTCGCATCAAGAATTCCGAAGGCGGATCGTTCGATGCCGCCACGGGCCACAAAGTTCTGGCCAACTCGCACGGCTTCGTCGGCGAGTATCGGCGCTCTTATTGCTCGGTTTCAGCCGTGCCCATCGCGCAGACAGAAGATGGCGCGATGCAGCGAGATTACTGGTACTCGGTGGCGCGCACGTTGCCGAAGCTTGAATCGCCGGAGCATGTCGGCAGGGTTGCCGCGGAGCGCACGCTGCGGCGATTGGGCGCGCGCAAGGCGAAGACTGCGCAAGTGCCGATCATTTTCGATCCCATGGTCGCGACGTCAATCCTCGAACACATTTTCGAGGGGATCAATGGCGACTCGGTCTATCGCGGCGCATCGTTTCTCGCGGGCAAGCTGGGACAGAAAATTGCCGGCGATAACGTCACTATCATCGACGATGGAACCATTCCCGGCGGCTTCGGCACCAGCCCGTTCGATGGCGAAGGCGTGCCGACGCGCCGGACGGTGGTGATTGAGAACGGTGTTCTGACTTCGTACCTGATGAATACCTACACTGCGAAGAAGCTGGGACTGAAGACTACCGGCAACGCTTCCCGCGGGCTGGCAGGCACACCGGGCATCGGCCCGGGCAACTACTTTTTGCAGGCGGGAAAGCGCACACCGAAAGAATTGATTTCTGAAATCAAAGAGGGTCTTTACGTGACGGAGTTCCTCGGACACGGTGCAAATCTTGTCACTGGAGATTATTCTCGCGGAGCATCGGGCTTATGGATCTCTGGCGGTGAGTTCGCCTATCCGGTTGAAGAAATTACCGTGGCAGGAAACCTGAAGGAGATTTTCTTCAATATTTCCGAGATTGCCAACGATCTCGAATTTCGCGGCTCGGTGGCATCGCCTACGTTGCGCATTGACGGTCTCACTGTCGGCGGCGAATAAGTAAAACTTCTTAGCGACCTTCGCGGCTTTACTTCGCGCTCTTTGCGGTTAGAAGCTTTCTCCGACTGCATCCTCCGGGCTGTCCAGAGTACAATCGAGGTTGCATGGGCGGCCTGATCCAAACAACTCCTGTAGCCGAAGAACCTGATTCCAGCCGGCGCACCATCGCGATTGCCGTCGCAGTGGTAATCGCCGTCGCCGTAATTTTTGCATTTCTGCTCCGCAACCAGCCTAAGACAGCGTCCGGGCCACCTTCCTATGCAGCCAACCTCAAGCTTTCCGATTTCAAAATGAGCGCGGCGGAAAACTTTGTGGGAGCCACCGTCAGCTATGTCGATGGAACTGTTACCAACTCCGGCGACAAGACGGTTACGCATGTGATCGTCCAGGTCCTATTCAAAGACAGCCTGGGACAACTCGCCCAGCGCGAAGACATCCCGATGCAAGTTTTGAAGACCGACGGACCCTATCCGGAAGCGGTGGACTTCAGCGTCGTACCGCTCGGTGCGGGACAATCCAAACCCTTTCGGCTTACCTTCGAAAGCATCTCCGCGCAGTGGAACCGGCAATATCCCGAGATTCAGATCACAGATGTCACGGTGAAGTAGCGAACGCTCACTATCACCCTTTCCGAGTGGTGTCTTCCCGAGCAAAGCGAGGGACCTTTGGTGTTTGCTTGCTCCGCCATTGACTTGCCCCGCAAGCAGAGACAAGGTCCCGCGCCTTGCTCGGGAAGACAATCAGCTTGGAAGTGATGAAATGTTGTTGAATACTCGCAACCCGGTAAAATGCCTTCATGGCCGATGCCAAACCATTTCGCCTGACGGAGTCGGTAAAAGCTGCCGGTTGAGCGTCCAAGCTGAGTCCGGCGGCGCTGGACACGGTGCTTGGGAAATTAGCCCGGCAACACGACCCGAACGTTCTAGTCGGATTCGACCACGCCGACGACGCCGGAGTGTATCAAATCGCGCCCGATCAGGCGCTGGTGCAGACGGTCGACTTCTTTACGCCGGTTGTCGACGATCCCTACACATTCGGCCAGATCGCCGCAACGAACGCGCTCAGCGATATTTATGCGATGGGCGGAAAGCCGCTTACGGCGCTGGCTCTCGTCTGTTTCCCGGAAAAAGCTGATCTCGATATCCTGGAACGAATCCTCGCTGGCGGCCTTTCGAAAATGATTGAAGCGGGATGCACCGTGATCGGCGGGCACAGCATTCGCGATGACGAAACCAAGTTCGGATATTCCGTTACCGGACTCATCCATCCCAAGAGAGTTCTTGCAAACGCGGGCGCCAAGCCGGGTGACGCTCTCATCTTCACCAAAGCGCTGGGCACGGGCGTGATCTCCACCGCGATTAAGAAAGGCAAAGCGGAAGCCGCCTGGATCGGTGCTGCGATTCGATCGATGACCACCCTGAATAAACAGGCGGCAGAGATAGTTGAGCAAGGAAAATACCGCGTTCACGCAATGACGGACGTTACCGGATTCGGCCTGATCGGCCATGCTCGCGAAATGGCGCTGGCGAGCAACGTCGCCCTGCAACTTTTTTCGAAAGATATTTCAGCACTACCCGGGGCTATGGACTGTATTCGCGCGGGCTATATTCCCGGGGGGCTCAACAACAATCGCGAATTCGCCGAGTGCATGGTGGGCTATGAAGGCGCTATCACCGACGAACTGAAAGCTCTGCTTTTCGATCCCCAAACCGCTGGCGGACTTTTCATTTCGGTTGCCTCCGACGATAGCGACAGACTTCTCGTCGATTTGCAAACTGCTGGAATCCCGGCGCGCCGCATCGGCAATGTCACTGAATCCCAGAAGCCACTCATCCGCATCTACTAGGTATCTGCCTTCATAAATTCAGAAGAATTCAGATAGGAGTCATCATGCAATTTCGCGAGCTTGGACGCAGCGGTCTCAAAGTCTCAGCGCTTGGCCTGGGCTGCATGGGCATGTCGGAGTTCTACGGCGGGCGCGACGACAACGAATCCATCGCCACAATTCACCGTGCACTCGAACTTGGCCTCAATTTTCTCGATACAGCAGATATCTATGGCCCGTACAAGAATGAGGAACTAGTGGGCCGCGCCATCAAAGGCAAGCGTGACAAAGTTGTGCTGGCTACGAAATTTGGGATCGTCCGCGATCCGGCAAATCCTAGCGTGCGCGGAGTAAACGGCAAGCCAGACTACATCCGAAGGTCCTGCGAAGGAAGCTTGAAGCGGCTGGGCGTAGAGACGATTGATCTGTACTACCAGCATCGGGTCGATCCTGCGACGCCCATAGAAGAGACGCTTGGAACCATGGCCGAGCTTGTACGGGAAGGGAAAATTCGCCACATCGGACTCTCGGAGGCTTCACCGCAAACTTTGCGCCGCGCCGTGAAGGTTCATCCCGTCACAGCGCTGCAGACCGAATACTCGCTTTGGAGCCGCGAGCCTGAGGAAGAACTGCTTGGCACCTGCCGCGAACTCGGAGTGGGCTTCGTTGCTTATAGTCCGCTGGGGCGCGGCTTTCTGACGGGGCAGTTCAAGCGCTTCGAAGATTTCCCGCAAGACGACTACCGTAGAAACTCTCCCCGCTTCCAGGGTGAGAACTTCCATAAAAATCTCGACCTGGTGCATAGAGTTGAACAAATTGCGCGCGAGAAGGGCTGCAAGCCTTCACAACTCGCGCTCGCCTGGGTGCTCGCCCAGGATAAAAATATTGTTCCGATTCCCGGCACAAAGCGCCGCAAGTACCTGGAAGAAAATGTCGCAACGCTTGACGTCAGATTGACGGCAGAGGACCTGCAACGGATCGACGAGATCTTCCCCACCGGAGCCGCCGCTGGCCTTCGCTATCCGGAACACATGATGAGCACGGTCAACGGATAAGTCCTCCGCGCAAAAATTAAGGGCGGCCCTCAGGCCGCCCTTTCTAATCAAGAACTAGATTTACGCTCGCGCCGGACTCTCTCCGCCCTTCGCAATTCCGCGGCCCGGTTCCGGCTTCAACACCTGTTGTACGCCGTCATCCGGTTTGGAAGGCGACTTCATCGGAGGCAATTCCTTGCCCTCGACCAGCATCATCACTTCGGAGGCGTCCAGCACTTCCCGCTCCAGCAACGCCGCCGCGATCTTCTGTAGCGTGTCGCGGCTGCCTTCGAGGATGCTCTTTGCGGTCTCGTATCCCTGGTTCACCAGCTTGCGGACCTCATTGTCAATCTTGATGGCGGTGTCTTCGCTGTAGTCGCGGTGCTGGCTGATTTCGCGTCCCAGGAATATCTGCTCCTCTTTCTTGCCGAAGGTCAGAGGACCAAGATCGCTCATGCCCCACTCGCAGACCATCTTGCGCGCCATTTCGGTGGCCCGTTCAATGTCATTTCCTGCACCGGTGCTCATCTGATTGAGGAAAATTTCTTCGGCTAACCGGCCGCCCATCAGAATGGCAAGGTCGGTCTTCAAATACTCCTTGGTGTAGTTGTGCCGGTCGTCGACGGGCAATTGCATGGTCACGCCCAGCGCCATTCCGCGGGGAATGATCGTAACTTTATGCACCGGATCGGAACCCGGCAGCTTGGCAGCCACCAGAGCATGGCCGGCTTCATGGTACGCCGTCACTTTCTTTTCCTCGTCGGTGAGGATCAGCGACTTGCGTTCCACGCCCATCAGCACTTTGTCTTTGGCGACTTCGAAGTCGAACATCAGCACAGCTTTACGGTTCTGCCGAGCTGCCGCTAATGCCGCTTCATTCACCATGTTGGCCAGGTCCGCGCCGGAGAATCCCGGCGTACCTCGAGCCAAAATGGAAAGTTCTACGTCCTCAGCCAGAGGAATCTTGCGGGTGTGCACGCGGAGAATCTCTTCGCGCCCGCGCACATCGGGACGGCTGACGACTACGCGCCGGTCAAAACGGCCGGGCCGGAGTAATGCGGGATCCAGCACATCGGGACGATTCGTCGCCGCCATGAGGATTACGCCCTCATTGGATTCGAAGCCGTCCATCTCTACCAGCAATTGGTTGAGCGTCTGTTCGCGCTCGTCGTGACCACCGCCGAGGCCTGCACCTCGATGGCGTCCCACAGCGTCAATTTCGTCGATGAAAATGATGCAGGGAGCATTCTTCTTACCCTGCTCAAACAAGTCGCGGACGCGGCTGGCGCCGACGCCGACGAACATTTCCACGAAGTCCGAACCAGAGATGGAAAAGAAAGGAACATTGGCTTCGCCGGCAACGGCCCGCGCCAACAAAGTCTTGCCGGTGCCCGGAGGTCCAACCAGCAGCACGCCCTTTGGAATCCGACCGCCCAGCTTCTGGAATTTCTGCGCCTCGCGCAGGAATTCGATGATCTCGCGCAGCTCTTCCTTGGCTTCTTCTACCCCGGCCACGTCTTTAAACGTGACTTTCTTCTGCTGCATCGAAAGCAGCCGCGCCCGGCTCTTGCCGAACGATAGCGCCTTATTACCGCCGGTCTGCATCTGGCGGATCATGAAGAACCACAATGCGCCCAGCAGCAGCAGCGGAGCCCACGTGCCCAGCAGTTGCAGCGTCAAGCTGCCGTTGTTGGCGTCTTTGAACGTCATCGACACGCCCTTGTCGTGCAGGGCCTTGATCATGTCGGGATAGTTTGCTGGAACCGTAGTGTGGAAGGCGGAATTGTCGGCGAGTTTTCCGCGCAATTGCATGCCATCCACGGTGACTTCGTGGACCTTGCCCTGATCCACATCAGACATGAACTGGGAGAAGTTGATTTCCGCTTCCTTCTGCCCACTCCGACCCTGCTGAATCACGGTCCACAACAACGCGCCAGACAGCGCAATGACTACCCAAAAGACAACGGTTTTAACTGTGGAATTCACCAAAAGCTCCTCAAGAAACCGGGGTTCGACAACTGTGCCTGAAGCCCCGAGGCTCCTACCTCTTAATTAGATGCCAGTCCGCAAATTTCGATTACGGAAAAACCCTATGGACTTTATTCTACCTTTTCCGTGGGAAAAAGGCGCGGCGACGATGGGATGACTTAAGTCATCTGAGCGCAGGCCCGGCAGCCAAATATGGAATATTGCGGTTGGTTTGCTCCACAGCGCCCAGGCCGTAGCCAACTAGAAAAGTCTCATCGACCAGAAAGCCAAAATAGTCCGGCTGGAGCGCGACGCGGCGGGCAGACTGGCGGTCCAGCAGCGTAACCAACTTCACGGAAGCGGCGCCCCGGGCCCGCAGGTCGTTCATCAGGAATTCGCTAGTCACCCCGGAATGCACCAGGCCCTCGACCAGCAGAATATGTTGCCCCCGAATATCGGGCTCATGGCTGAAGAAAATCTCCATAACCTCGGCCGACCTGTCTCCCTGCCTGGTGTACTTGGGCTTGATGAACTGGCAGACGACCGGCACATCCAAAGCCCGCACCAGGTCGGCCATGAACATAAACGAATTCTCCAGGACGGCCAGCGCCTGGATGGTCTGACCTTGATAGTCGTCAGAAATATGGCGTCCGAGTTCTTTCACACGCTTCTGGATCTGCTCGGCGGCAATCACTTGTCGAAGTGGTTCTGCTTTCAATGCGTTCATGAAATGGCGTCCCTCATATCTTCTGACTGCCTTCTAAAACAACACTGCTCGAAGCGAGAGCTACATCGGGCTCTCTTCAGCGCGTAGAGGTGTCTCGCGAATCCCCACCGCTTCTTGTCCCGCCTTGGCGAGCCATCGCGCAGGAACCGGAAAGCCTCGCATCCATACAATCTCGTCTCCGCTGAGCGCGATCGGCCAGAGCTTGCGCTCGGATTGCTGCACGTGCCGCTCTTGCAACAGCTCCTTAACTTTCTTGGGCGACTTCGTGTGCGCTGGCCAGAACCGGTCTCCCGCACGCCAGTTCCGAATTATCAACGGGCCCGGCAACAAGTCTGCCCGGAGAAGTTGTTGCGGATTATACTCCGCAGGCTGAACCTCGCTGGCCAGGTCAGGCGTAACCAGCAATGCTTCGATCGCTAGGCCGAGCTCGGGAACAGGGACGCGTCCGGGTACGTTTAGCGGATATTCGAAATCCCTAACTGGTTCCTGCTGCCTTAAATCAGGAGTAACGAAAACGATGGCCTCGGGTTCGCGAAGCAACTTCCATCCCATCGGCAACGACAACTCTTTGCCCGATGGCCCATCTTCCTCGGCAAAGCGCAGCATCTCTTCGATGTGTCTGAACTCCAGCGGAATTCCTGCTTCCTGGCCAATCGCCTTCAGCACCCTTCGCTGCACCGCCTTGGGCTCAGTCAGTAACCATGGCCGGCTTACGGTAGCGTTCATCACCAGCCAGCGGGCATTCTCGATGCGTGACTGTAAATCTGGATCCAGGGGGGGCGACTGAGAGGAACCGCGACCCATGGACTTGATCTGAACAAGGCTCGCGGACGGTGCGGGCTGGGCCCAGGAAGGTTCAGACCACTGAACCACCGTTCCCAGCCAACCGGAAATTTCGTTATCCCAGTAATCTTCTTCGTCGCGGGCAATCTCCGCCAGTTCGGCGAAATTCTCTACGACGGTAGGGTTGAATTCGCGCTCCAGCATTGGGAGCACAAGTTTGCGCACGCGGTTGCGGGTGAATTTGGAATCGGCGTTGGTTGGATCTTCGCGCCAGGACTGCTTGATTTCTTGCAGATACCGCTCTAGTTCGCGCCGCCGTACTCCCAGTAGAGGCCGGATGATCTCTCCATGACTCTCGTCTTCGTCGCTCTCGACCATGATGCGCGGATGGACGCCACCGAGACCGCGCAACCCGGTTCCACGGATCAGACGCATGAGCACTGTTTCGGCTTGATCGTCGAGCGTGTGGCCGGTGACGATCTTGTCGAGCTTACCTTGCGCAGGCTGGTCAGCAGGTGTGCCCGCTCCCAGAAGTTGCTGGAAAAAATCGTACCGCAACTCGCGCGCCGCCGCTTCCACTCCGGAATGTTGCTCGGCAGCGTGTTGAGCCACGTCGCCGCTGGCCGCATAAAATTCTAAACCTTGCGTACGCGCCAATCCGGCGACGAATTCCTGATCGGCGTCAGACTCCGTTCCGCGCAGCTTGTGGTTGAAGTGAACCACGGAGAGAACGAGGCCAAGCTCGTGACGCAATTCTGTCAGCAGGCGGAGGAGCGCAACCGAATCAATCCCGCCGGAGACGGCCACCCCGGCGCGGTCCCCGGGACCGAGTAAATCATCCCGGCAAATATGGATCAACAAGCGCTCTGCCAGTTCGTGCACGGAAACATGGTACAACGCAAGAGGCCACAAACACTCATGAGGACAGTCGAAACTCAACAGTCCCCATGATTCAGAGCGGCAAATGAAGATATCCTAATAGTCTTTGTGGTAAGAGGTCTTGGGCTACAGCGCCGAACTCTTCTTCGCAATCAGCTTCTTGATCTTCTCCACAAAGTCACCAGCTGCCATGTCCTCAGTCTTCTCTTTCCCGCGCGTCCGCACGTTCACCTTCCCCGCTTCCGCCTCTTTGTCGCCAACGACCAGCAGGAACGGCACTTTCTGCATAGCGTGCTCGCGGATTTTGGCATTCATCTTTTCATTGCGCGCGTCTACTTCCACGCGTACGCCGATGGCCTTGAGCTGGTCCGCAACTTTGTGCGCATACTCCGCATGGCGCTCGCTGATGGGGATCATCGCCACCTGCACCGGTGAGAGCCACACAGGAAACGCACCCGCATAGTGTTCAATAAGCACACCGAAGAAACGCTCGATTGACCCGAACAGCGCGCGATGCACCATTACCGGCTGTTTGCGAGAGCCATCTTCCGCAACATACTCCAGGCCGAAGCGCTGCGGCAGGTTGAAATCGACCTGCACCGTCGAGAGCTGCCACAGTCGTCCGATCGCATCCACCAGCTTGATGTCGATCTTCGGTCCGTAAAATGCCGCCTCGCCGGGGATGGTCTTGTATTCGATCTTCCGGCTTTCTAGCACCTTCTTGAGCGATTCGGTGGCGTGGATCCATTGCTCTTCGCTGCCGACAAAATTCTTCCGGTCATCCGGATCCCAGGTTGAAAGCTCAGTCTGGAACTGGTCGAAGCCAAAATCCTTCAGCACATCCAGGGCAAAGTCGAGACAGCCGGTAATCTCACCTTCAACCTGTTCCGGCGTGCAGAAGATGTGTGAGTCATCCTGCGTGAATCCGCGGACGCGCAAAAGGCCGTGCATCACGCCCGAGCGCTCGTAGCGGTAAACCGTTCCCAGCTCACCAAGCCGGACCGGCAGGTCACGATACGATTTCAGCGAGTCTTTATAGATCAGAATGTGGCCGGGACAATTCATCGGCTTCAAGCGATATTCGGCGTCGTCGAGTTCCATGGCGTCGAACATGTTCTGCGAGTAGTAGCCCTCATGGCCGGAGGTAAAGAACAACTGCCGCCGCGCCACGTGCGGTGTGTAAACCAGCGAGTAGCCGCGCTTCAGGTACTCTTCGCGCATCCAGTCTTCCATCTGTTTGCGGATGATCCCACCCTTGGGATGCCAGAAAATCAGCCCTGGCCCGGCCAACTCTTGAATGGAAAAAAGATCGAGCTGCTGCCCCAGCACACGATGGTCACGCTTCTTCGCTTCCTCGACCTGTTGCAGGTGCGCATCGAGATCTTTCTTCGAGAAAAACGAAGTCCCATAGATGCGCTGCAGTTGCTGATTCTTCTCGTCTCCCAGCCAGTACGCCCCGGCGATATTGAAGAGTTTGAACGCTTTTATCTTCCCCGTCGAAGGAATATGCGGGCCTCGGCAGAAGTCGGTGAACTTGCCGGTGCGGTAAATCGAGATTTTTTCATCGGGCTTGGTGAATTGCTCGATGAAATGGCACTTCATGAAGTCGCCTTCTTTTTTGAACTCCGCCAAGCCTTGGTCGCGAGGCAGAAATTCGCGCGCGTACGGAATGTTCTGCTGCACCAACTCCTGCATCTTCTTCTCGATTTTTTGCAGGTCCTCAGGCGTAAACGGAGTCGGCCGGTAAAAATCGTAGAAGAAGCCGCTTTCAGTCGCCGGTCCATGCCCCAGCTTGGTCTCAGGAAATAGCTCCAGCACCGCCGCCGCCAGCAAGTGTGCCGACGAATGCCGGTACACTTCCAGCGTCTCGGGGTCCTTTTCGGTGAGAAAGCGCAGATCAGTATCTTTTTCCAGCGGCTTGGCAAGGTCGATCAGATCGCCGTTGGTCTTCGCGACCAACGCAGCATCCGCCAGCCGCGGGCCAATGTCCTTTGCGATATCGAGCGCCGTCGTTCCCTTAGGAACTTCCTTCACGCTTCCGTCGGGAAGCTTTACATGAATACTATCTGCCATAAAGTTGAGACCTGCAGGTGGACTGAATCTTTCAGTTTATTGGAGGGATTGAGGAGGGTCAAACGCCAGCTCATCGCAAATATGGCGTCAACGCTTCTTTTTGGTCGGCTTGGGCTTCAGCGTCGCGATGTAGTCGTAGCTGATGGCCAGGTATTTCTTCAGCTTGTCCGTGTTCTGAAACAGAGAATCAGGAACCGCTACGTACTCTTTCATCACTACGCCATAGGCTTCGTGCAACTTCGCCTCGTATTTTGTAAGGAACTTTTCTCTCTCTGCTTCGGGCAACCGGAGCGCAAGCGTGCCAGACGGCCCCAGAAGGCTGAACATATGGCCGTTCAGTGAGGTATAACCCATGCTGGCGCCCTTGCGCTCGATTCTAGGATGAGTCGCAATCAGCTTGTCATACAGTTCCGATTTGTCGGCAGGAATGCTGTTTTTCTTCTTTGCGCCCATGTTCCCTCGACCAACCGATCGAGACTCCTAGCGCAGCAACATACGTTCTTATGCCATCGGCGCTAGGACTCAATGTCTTTAATGTGCGTTGCGATGTACCACGTGTTCCCGAACGAATCCGTAACTCCTCCGCTGCGGTCGCCGTACGGATGGTCTGTCGGTTCCTGGATCGACTTCGCCCCCGCCACGAGTGCCCGCCGGTAAACCGCATCGCAGTCCGGCACATACACATAGAACATGGCCGGCATGGGCTCATACTTGCTGTGCGGGCCGTGGGGCTCGCCCATCTCCACCACCGAATCGCCAACGCGAATTTCCGCGTGGTGAACCACACCGTCGGGCGAGGCATATTTCCCCAGTTCCTGCGCCCCAAACGCCCGCTTCAGGAAGGTAATCACCGGCTCGGCCCGCAGCGGGAGCAAGTATGCATTCACGTTGTTCAACCCCTTGGCAATGTAGCTCTCGCCCTTATGCGTGGCGATGTACCAGATGTTTCCCGCCGGATCCTTCACGCTGCCCGAGCGCTCTCCGTACTCCTGGTCTCGCGGCTCGTCAATCAACGTCCCGCCCGCCGCCACCGCTTTCTCGCACACGGCATCCGCGTCTTCCACGTAGATGTGCAGCGCGTGGGTCTTCGGAGTCGACCGGAACTCCCGTCCCGGGATGCCGCCTCCCACCATCAGCATCGAGTCTCCGATCCGTACCTCGGCATGCAACCCACCTGCCGGCGCCACCGTGCGGAACGTCTCCTTGCCCCCGAACGCCTGCTTGGTGAACTCCAGCAGTGCCGGACCATCCTCGGCCACCAGATACGGCGTAACCATGTGGAAGCCCAGCGGAACCGGGCTCACCGCCGGCTTCTTCGCTACTGCATCGCCCTTGCTCATCGCACCCATGCGCCGGTGCATCTCCTCGACCGGCATCTCTTCGGTCACCGTGGATACAGACCACAGATATCCGAAGGGATCCTGGAGCGTTCCTTCGCGACGTCCGTAAAATTGATCGGCTATGGGAATCACGGTCTTGGCCCCGGCGCCAATCGCATGGGCGAAAAATCTGTCCACATCAGGAACACTCAGCGCCATCATGACGGGAGAATTTCCCAGCGTCTCGGGGCTGAACCGCCCTCCTTCCGGCCACTCTTCGGTTAGTAAAATGGTGGAGTTTCCAATTTTGATTTCGGCGTGCGGAATTTTCCCGCCAACTTCGAAGCGCATACCTTCTTGCGCGCCGAAAGCGTCTTTATAAAACTCAATGGCCTTGGCCGCATCTCTAAAGGTCAACCTCGGAGCGACAGCAGGATGAACGCTTGCAATTGGTTCGGCAACAGTGCTCATAGCTTTTCTCCCTTCCAGTAATTCGGACTTGAGTCGTGTCTTGAATTCTTCCCGTGGCAGGTTGAGCAACTCTGCCGCCACGCTTACCAGTGGTCTTATGCTTGCGTCGACCCTAGGAGGCTTGCTGTCCGCCCTCGCCAGGAAAGCGTCCACGGCGCGGTTCAGTTGCTCGATCTTCTTCGCGTCGTTGTTTCGCGGATCGTTCTTCCCATTACCCAGAGAGCGCTTAGGCATCGGCACCCTCCATGCGCGCCCGCAGGCTGGTCAGCGCGCGAAATTGTAATTGCTTCACCGCGCCCTCAGTCTTGCGGATTTCCCGCGCGACCTCCTTGATACTTTTCTCTTCCGCGAACCGCAGCATTACGACCCGGCGCTGTTCCGCGGGCAGCGTATCGACGAGCCGAAACAAAGTAGCCCTGCGCTCGACTTCTTCGATTTCTGTATTCTCTGGCGCTGCCGATTCAATCTGCTCCGGCCCATCTGCCACATCTTCGCGGCCCTTGCGCTGCCAGCGATCCGAAATCAAGTTGGCGGCAATTCTGTACAGCCAGGCGGCAAAGGGAATCCCGCGCCACTCATAGCGCTTCAGGTTCGCCAGGGCATGATGAAAAACTTCAGACGTGAGATCCTCTGTCTCCGCGCGATCTCCCACCCGCCGAACCACATACGCATACACCCGCTCGAAATTGTTTTCGTAGAGGTCTGCGAAGCGCGCAGGGTCCTGCTGCGCCGCCTCAACCAGAAGCCGCTCGTCCGCTTCTTTCCTCAGAGCCTTCAACGAATTCTCCGCGCGGAGTAGTCTTACACAGGGTTAACGGGAGGAAACAAGAAAAGTTACGGTCTAAAGCCGCAACTCCACCTATAATATATCGGCGCAGCGATCGCGAACGCCGAAGGGCAGGAGCAATGACTGAAGATCGCCATAGCAATGGGAAGTCCCTGCTGGTTGGTTTGCTGCTCTTCGCAGGCGGGCTAGGCTTGAACTATTTGCTTGAGCGCCACAACGTCTTCAAGCTCTGGGAGAATTCGCCCTATCCGATATCGTGGGCAGACGCATTTTATCCGCCGTTGTGTGTCTTTCTGGCCTTAACGGGCATTATCACATCCGTCGGCGGCGCGATAAGCCATGCCACCACCCGACGATTGCTACGCCGTGCTTTTACGATTGCGGTTCCATTGACCATTCTCCACACTTTGTTCACCTTCGGCGTCCAATTTGTCTCAACAGGGGCGGATCGCTCAGGCGAGTGCCCCGGCCTAGACCAAGCTGCTGCCAACTCTAACGTGATACCGGAATCCAAGATCACACCGGGTCGTCCCGCCGTCGGCTGCGGAGGAGAAAGACGGGGAATATTTCTTTCCTACTACAACAATCTAGGGGTTTTTGGCGTAACAGATGCAGCGGCGCAGCAACGTGTTCTGGATGAAGTAGCCGAGCAGCTTCGGCAAGCGCATACGCATCCTGTGCAAGTGATGTTCTACGAAAGTGAGAATTGGTCGGTCCGCAAACTGGAAAACGGAAGAACCTTCGGATCAAGAGGTCCTCGAAAACTGATTCGGGTTGTGAACATAGGATAATCCGAGAGCACGTGCCCCGATACACGTTCAAGCCGTGTAATACAACTCTTCCATCGCCTTCCGCACCTTCTCCGACACCGCTTCCAAATCCCGCATCGTCAGCCCGGCCGTCGAAATCGGCTCGCCTACCCGCATCTCCAGGGGACGGCATTTGATGTGGTAGGTATTCATCGGCAGCAACTCGAAGGTTCCCACCAGTGCCACCGGGACAATATCCACCTGCGCCTTGATCGCCAGAAAAAAAGCTCCCGGCAGAAACGGTTTGATCTCGCCATCGGGCGTGCGACCGCCCTCGGGGTAAATCACCAGCGGCATGCCGCCCTTCAAACTCTTCACCGCTGACCGGATCGCCGCAATCGAGTTGGTTGGTTTCTGCTGGTCGATGCAAACTTGTCCAGATCGCTTCAGTTGCCATCCCACGATCGGATACGACAACAATTCTTTCTTGAAAACGATTCGGAACTGAAATGGAAGATAAACGTAGAGAACCGGGATATCCATGGCGGAAGCGTGGTTCACCGCGTAAACATGGGGCTTTGAGGTATCGATCTTGTCGAGCCCGGCAACTTTCACCGGCGACAAGATCGTCTTCATGATGAGCCACGACCAGGTCCGCGAAAACCAGTGCAAGCGGCGTCCACTTCGGTCGAACAAGCCGCCGGGAAGCGCGAGTATTCCTAAAACCAGCGTGTACGCCCAGATTAATGGATCAAGAATAAAGAAGGACCGCAGCCGGCTCAACCAGCCGTACTTCTTACCGGGCATGGCGTGCGGGCTTCCCCGCGGGGCAATCAGGGGCGCTGCTTGCGCGCCGCTTTCCACTTCCACCGGTGAATTCACTTCCTGCACACTTCCATTCTAGGGGAAAACTCGAGGGCTTTGCTCTAAAGTTCCGGGCCAATCCTGCGCATCACTTCACCCACCAGATAAATCGAGCCTGTAATCACGAGTACGGTTCCCGGCTTCGCCAGCGATCGCGCTCGCTCCAAGGCCCGCTCCACTTTGTCTATCGCCTCAACCTCAACGCCAGTTCGAGCTGCTGCCTGTTGGATTTCTTCCGCCGAGGCCGCCCGTGGATTCTCCGGCCGGGTCGCGATCACTCGCTCCGACAGAGGAAACAATATCTCCGTCATCTCTGAGATTGCCTTATCCCGCATTGCGCCGAAAACAAAAATCAGCGGACGGTTCTCATACCGCTCCGAAAGGGCCGAACGCAAGGCCCACGCCCCGGCAGGATTGTGCGCCACATCGATGACCATTTCCGGCCATTCGGCCCGCGCCGCGATCACTTGAAAGCGTCCGGGCCATTGCGCCTCTCGTATACCGGTCTCAATGCTCTTCGCCGTAATACCCGCGAATCCCTGCTGATTCAATTCAACCGCCGCAGCAATCGCCAGCGCGGCATTGCGCAACTGGTGCCGCCCCACCAGCGAAGTCTCCACGAGAATCTGCTCTCCCATAACCGCAAGCGGATAGCGATAAATGTATTGCTTTGCGTCCTTCGCGTCTTCCTTCGCGCCCTTTGCGGTTAAAGGCTTTTCGCCGCCACCAAGGCTGTTTTGCTGGGCGCTGGGTACCAGGTGCTCGAAGCTACCAGGCGAAACCGGCGGCACGTACGGGACCGCGTTCACCGCTCGCGATCCCAACTCCAGAATCGTGTTCCCGATCACGTCATTAGCCTCGGGCTGCTGGGGCAGCGCAACTGCGACACCGCCCGTGCGAAGAATTCCTACCTTCTCGCGCGCAATTTCACCCAAAGTGTTCCCAAGATACCTCTGGTGATCGAGCGAAATGTCGGTGATCACACTCACCCGTGGGTTTACCACATTGGTCGCATCCAACCGCCCGCCCATGCCAACCTCAAGGACCGCCAGATCGACTTTCTCACTCGCAAAATGTTCGAAGGCAATCGCTGTCATCATCTCGAAAAAGCTGGGATGCCACGGCAAGTCCGCGTTTTCCACGAGCTTTTCGGCAATGCGATCCACCTCGGCATGCAGGGACGCAAAATTATCATCGCTGATCTCTTCGCCATTTATCCGGATCCGCTCGTTGATCCGCATCAGATGCGGCGAAGTATACAAACCGGTTTTCAAACAAGAAGCTCGCAGAATTGAAGCCAGAGTCGCCGCGGTCGATCCTTTGCCGTTCGTCCCCGCGATCAGGACGCTCGGGAATCGCTGCTCGGGATGACTCATCGCTTGCAGCAGTACCCGCATGTGGGCGAGGTCGAACTTGTGCGAAGGCGTCTGCGTCAGTTCGTGCCCGAGCGCGAACATACGAGTCACAGCGGTTTCGTAGGACATAGGGAAGAAGCTCTCAGCTATCAGCCGTCAGCTCTCAGCTTTGGATATTCAAAATTAGCGACGGGATAGGCAGGATTGAAATTGTGGCCCTTCCGGCCATCACGGGCATAGGGTTTAGCCGATAGCTGATGGCTTACGGCTGATGGCTGCTCCATCCATGAAATCCAGTGCTCGCGCAATGTATGGCTTCATTTCCTTGCGATGGACCACCGCGTCCAGCATCCCATGCGCCAGCAGGAATTCGCTGCGCTGAAATCCCGCGGGCAGTTTCTGTCGGATCGTCTGCTCGATCACCCGCGGACCGGCAAATCCGATTAGCGCGCCGGGTTCGGCAATATTCAAATCTCCCAGCATAGCGAACGATGCCGTAACGCCGCCCGTCGTTGGATCGGTCAACACAGAAATATAAGGGACCTTAGCCCGATCCAGCCGCGCCAACGCCGCGGATATCTTGGCGAGTTGCATCAGGCTGACTACGCCTTCCATCATCCGCGCTCCGCCAGATGCCGACACGATAATCAGCGGCATCTTCGAATCCAGAGACCGCTCGACTGCGCGCGTGATCATCTCGCCGACTACCGCTCCCATACTGCCGCCAATGAAGGCATACTCCATCACGCTCGCAACTACCGGGCGTCCCAACAATTTGCCTTGCGCGTTGATCACCGCATCTTTCAAGCCCGTGTCGTGCTGGGCCTGCCGCAGCCGCGTCGAGTACGCCTTCAAGTCCACAAATTTCAGCGGATCAGTCGACGAGAGATTTCCGTCGAACTCCTCGTATTGATTCTCATCCAGCAGCAGCGCCAGGCGGGTCCGCGCGTCAATGCGGAAGTGTTTCTCGCACTTCGGACACACGTTCAAATTCTCTTCCAGATCCTTTTTCCAGATGATCTGCCGGCAACCCTCACACTTCACCCACAATCCCTCGGTGCGAACCGTCTTCTCGCCCGAAGTATTCAGTTCCCCGGATTCACGCTTGAACCAAGCCATAAGTTAGTTGCCAGTACCGAGTACCTAGTACCGAGTCAAACCCGTTTTCTGGGTACTGGGTACTCAGTATTCGATACCCCTCTGAGCCATCACGCCCTTCTCGTAGGCATGCTTCACCTGCCGCATTTCGGTTACGGTGTCGGCTGCCTCGACGATTGTGGGGTGTGCGTTCCTTCCCGTCAAGATCACATGCACCATTTCCGGTTTCTTTTTCAGGCTCTCCACCACTTTGGCCGGATCGAGCATGCCATAGCTGATGGCGTAATTAATTTCATCCAGCACCACCAGATCCCAATCGCCCGACTGGATCGCCTTCTCTCCCTCGGTCCAAGCATCTTCCACCATCTTCACGTCTTCCGGGTCCGGCTTCTCGGCGCCAACCTTCACGAATCCGCGTCCCATCTGCTTCATCACAAATTTGTCGCCGAAGGCCTTCACCGCGTCCAGTTCCCCGTAGTGCCAGGAGCCTTTCAGGAACTGCAGCATCAGCACACGCATTCCCTGGCCCACCGCGCGCAAAGCCGTTCCCATAGCCGCAGTGGTCTTGCCCTTCCCGGGCCCCGTGTTTACGATGATAAGACCGCGACGAACGTCATTCATGGAAGGATTCCTGATTCTACTAGAAAGACTCGCCGGAAGGAGAAAAGGCGCGGAGCGCCAGTTTAGGACAACGCTGGAAGAGAGTACGTCACACTTCGGGCTCAAGGGTAGTTAACACCAACAGGAACCGCCGCAGTTTCAGTTACTTCCGCGCAGAACGATCTCGCCCGTCATCACATGCGCATGCAAGCGGTATTTTCCCGGGCCGCTCTGCTCAAAAGAGCGGAAGAGCCCACCTTTGGACACTTCGAATGCCGTGGCGGCGATACTCCCAGTGAGCACTGACGCATCACGGTGGCCGTATTGCTCCGGGTGGGGAATGTCGGCCTGAATGCGTCCCGCACGCACTTCCAGATTCTTGTCGCCTTCCACGTCTTCAACCACCAGTTCTCCCGCGGAAAGGCGAACCCACAAGTCTGAGCGCCGAGGGACCTCGATAGTGGCTTTGAAGTTGTTGTTGGGAGCGTCGGAAATGTAAATGTCTGCGCTGGCCGGGTTTGGCTTGATCTCTACCCGGACGCGCTTGAGTTGTTCCACTGAGTTGGCCTGGTAAGTTATACGGATGTTTTCGGTGTCTGCGGCTGCGATCGTGTAGCCTCCGGCTTCCAGGTGCATGCGAATCTCGGCGCCGGAAGTGAACTTCTGTTGTACCGATCTCTCGGGACGATCCTGAGCGCAAATCAGGCCAGGGACCAGCAAGACCATCCAGAAACTCACAGCCTTCATAGGTAGCCTCTCTAGTGGTTATACGGGAGCCGAACAATTAAGTTCAGGATGTTCACGGTTGGACAAAGAAAAAACTCGAACGGAAACCAGGAACGACCCCTCTCTTACATTCAGTTGACCTTATTGGGAACCCTGTGACAATTTTTCCCTGGAATCCGCGTTATCATGCTTCTGCGAAGTACAGACTTTCCAGGGAACTCTTGCATCCAACGTTGCGTATCCGGTGCAAGCAGATCTCTCTCCCCTGTCAGACTGCGGAGGTCTCGTCGTGAAGAACAATTGTGCTGTGTTATTGTTTTGCCTGCTCGCGGCCTTGCCTGCATTCTCCGCGCAGCACGTCGCCCTTCATCCCAGGTCGGGCTTTGATTCTGCGGAACAAGAGACCATTCGCCAGATCGTCGATATGGAACGGCAAGCCAAGGAGGCTAGCCTCCGCCGCGACGCCGACTTCTCGCTCCGTACTCTCGCGGACGACTACGTCGCTATCACGCCGCTGGGGCAGGTAACCACGAAACAGGAAACCATTTCCGCCCGCCGCAGCGGCCAACTGCGCTACGAATCCATGAATGTTAGTGACATGGTCGTTCGTCTGTACGGGGATACTGCGGTGGTCACGGCCCGCGCGGACGTCAAAGGCCGCCAACTGGGCGAAGATTTCAGCGGACCGTATCGCTACACCCGCGTCTGGGTCCGCCGCAACGGCCGCTGGCAAACTGTGAGCTACCAGGCCACCGTCACACAGTGAGTGTGAAACCCTGAATTGAGTTAAGCGATCGCCCTAATGACCTGCATCTTTCACCATCGCAGGCCCGTTCGAATGTGTGGCTTGATCCTGATCTCCACCCAGCAGCGGCGCCGCAATTCTTAACGCCTCGACTTGGCGCTTCACTTTCACCAGTTCCTGTTCCTTCGCACGTAACAACTCCATCACATCTCGCATGACTCATTCTCCGTAGGATTGCAGTAGGGTAAAAACCGAAGTGATCTCGCTAGACTCGCTCCAACAACTGTAATCTGGCACGCATCTCAAAACAATGCACGAAAGTCCTCATTCCCTGAGCTAGTGTCCCGAATGGTAAGGATGTCCCTTCAGAATTGTGAACGCACGGTAGACTTGCTCCAGCAAAACCACACGGGCCAATTCGTGCGCCATCGTCATCTCGCCGAGGGAGAGCGTGTGCTGCGCGGCGCTGCGAGCGGCCTCGCTGAATCCATCCGCGGGCCCGATCGCAAAAACTAACGGCAGCGGATTACGCTCCTCATACTCCCCAAGAAACCGCGCGAACTCTTCTGACGAAAACTGCTTCCCGCGCGAGTCCATCAGGATCAGCGTCGACTTCTTCGTGCTGCTCGCCTTGCCCGTGCGGCCACACGTCTGCAGAAGAGCGCTCTCATCCCGGAGGGCTATGCCCTCCACCTGCGCGTATCGAGAAATCCGCTTGAGATACTCATCCGTCAGCGCCTGAATTGCAGGCTCTCTGCTCTTCCCGATCCATGCAATTCTGATTTTCAACTGAGTCAGGCTTCCAGCTCAATACGAACCGTCAACAGCTGCGTTCCGAAGAGCCTGACAGCAGCTGCATTGCTACCCGCACCTGGCACTTTCGCCGTCAGCCAGCGCTGGCGCTCGCGCGCATCGTCTTCCGGCAGCACTTGTGCCCTACCGCTGTACCATCGGGCTCGCACGCCGTCACGAAGCTTCACCCGCACCCGCGGATTACTCTGAATGTTGCGGATGTACCCAGCTTGGTTGCCGTGCTCGGCGACAATCCAGAATTCATTGCCCACGCGGCCATTGCCCACGGGAGTGCGGCGAGGCTTTCCGCTCTTGCGGCCAATCGTTTCCAGCAGTGCATATCCCGGCGGCGCCGCGCCTAGCACCAAGAGGGCTTTGATCGGCGGGTTCAGAAAATACTTCTGCAGCGTGTGAACGATGCGATGTTTCATAGTGCTTCCGTGATCGCCGCAAGAAAGATTCTGTCAATGGAGCGGAGACTAAACTTTCTTGCGACGCGTAGATGAAATGCGCTCACGAGCGGTTGACTTTGGCTTCGGAGCCGCCTTAGCCCGCGTCTTTGGCTTCAATTCCGTGGGCTCCAAACGTTTCGCCGTCTTCCACAGTCGCTCCAGATCGTAAAACTTCCGCGCTTTTTCCGAGAAGACATGGACTACAAAATCCACGTAGTCGACCAGAATCCACTCGCCCTGCTTGTAACCCTCCACGTGCGCGGGCCGCACGCCGGTCGTCTTCAAACGCAGCTCCACTTCATCTGCGATCGCCTGAACCTGCCGCGGATTCGTGCCGCTGCACAACACAAAGTAGTCGGTAAATGCTCCCGACCCCTTCTCCATTTCGAGAATGGAAAGTTCCTCCGCCTTTTTGTCGAGGCAGGCCTGAATGGCTGCCGTTACCTGTCGCTTCAGATCGCTTTTTTTCATTAAGGAATCAGTCGTTGGTCGTTAGTCGTTGGTCGTTAGCCCAAGCGGGCAGAGTTTTCATTGTAAATGACAGATTGCTTCCTGGAGATTTTCCGATTCAAGACGAAGATATCGGCGACAAAAGGCTTTGGCGACGGACCAACGACCAATAACTAACGACTTTTATACAATCCCATCTTCTTGATGTAATCCGCAACCGCAGGCTCTACGAAACGGCCCAACGGTTTTCCGGCGGCTGCGGCCTCGCGAATCGCAGTGGAAGAAATTGGTTGGTAGACTTCGTCGAGCAGATGAATCGTTACACCCTTCAGGACCAGGTCCCCGGTGGCAGCCTGTTTGTGGAAGGGTCGCGTTACTTCAACCCGAGGACGCAGGGTCGCAGGCAGAGCATTGGCCACGTCGGCGAGGGAAAATCCCGGCCTGCTGGCCACCACAAACTCACACTCGCGAAACAGCGCCTCAGCCTGGTGCCATTGGGCAATGTCCGCGAAGGCATCGATGCCGATCAGCAGAAATAAGCGGTCAACTCTCTTCAGCGACTGTTTGAGGCGCTTTACCGTATCGATGGTGTAGTTTGGCTTCGCCGCGCGCGTTTTCTCTTTGTTCGTATTCCCTGCCTCGGGCTCTTCAGGAGCTTCCAGCACGGAAGCCGCAAAATCTTTTTCTTGCGCCGTCGCGAGTGCGATCATAGCAAAACGGTGCGCGAACGGCAGCAGAGGCTGCCGTTGCTTATGCGGCGGAACGTTGGCGGGCACAAAACAAATGCGCGATAGTTTGCAGCGCTCCCGCGCCGCCCGCGCCAGCGCGAGGTGCCCCTTATGAATTGGATCGAAGGTACCGCCAAACAGGCCAATATTCATGCGCCGCTAGTGTCTTCGTTTCACAGCGCACTTGGCAAGCCCCAACCTTCGAAAATGTGTTTTCACGCCAATCTTCTTCGCTCGCTCCGGGCCGTTCTATGCGCGCTCGCCACTAAGCTCTTTGACCAATGTCCATTCAGCCCTCTTCAGCCCTGTCCGTCCGGCCCATACTCGGGCCGCCAGGAAAACCAGCCGCGCCGCGAATTTGGAATGAACTCCTGTAATCTCGCCCATTGCAGGACTTGGGACTAGCATTGTTTGCATGCGAGTAACCCTCCCCCTACTCCGCATCCCGCCTGCCCGTGCACCCATACTGCGCTACGGAGTAGCCGTGCTCAGCACCACCCTCGCACTGATTCCGGCAGTGTTGCTTCCCAACGTCACCGAAAGCCGGCTGGCGGTGTTCGCCGTCGCGGTGATGGTGAGTGCCTGGTATGGCGGCTGGAAGCCGGGATTGGTGGCCACGTCGTTCGCGCTCACCGTGAGTGCATATTTTTCGTTCTCCGGCGAACACACGCCCGCCCAATTTCGTTCGACCATGTTGCGTCTGGCGCTGTTCGTGACCCTGGCAGCGTTGATCTGTTGGTTCAATGCCGCGCTTCGCGCAGCACAGGACGGACTGCGGCGCTCCGAGATGAACTTCCGTTCGCTCGTTACCAATGCTCCGTACGGCATCTGCCGTTGCAACTCCACGGGTCAATTGCTCGACGTGAATCCGGCCCTGCTCGCCATGTTGGGTTACTCCTCCGCGCCAGAACTTGTGGGAAAGCACCTCGCATCGCTTTACGCCGATACACAGCAGTGGTTCGTACTAGCCGATCGCCTGCGCGCGGTGGCACCTTTCAACGGACTCGTGGTTCAATGGATGCGCAAAAACGCTACCGCTACCGAGATTCGCGTCTCGGGTCGTGCCGTCTCCGAACCCGGCAAAGGGAGAAGCTTCGAACTCTTTGCCGAGGATGTAACCGAGCGGCGGGCCCTTGAGCAGCAACTGCAACAATCGCAAAAGATGGAGGCCGTCGGCAGGCTCGCAGGCGGAATCGCTCACGACTTTAACAATCTGCTGATGGTGATTTCCGGGTACTCTGAATTCCTGCTCGACCGTCTCGGACCGGAGCCTTCGCTGCGCGGCCCCGCGCAGGAAATTGCCGGCGCAGCTGTTCGGGCTTCCACCCTCACTCGTCAACTCCTCGCCTTCAGCCGGAAGCAGATGCTGGCTCCGAAAATTCTTGATCTCAATAGCGTGGTCACGGAAAACCTGAAAATGCTCACTCGCATGATCGGGGAGGATATCGAGTTGGTTATGGTTCCTGCTACCGAGCTGGGTGCCGTTCGAGCGGATGCGGGACAGGTCGAGCAAGTCATCATGAATCTTGCCGTGAATGCCCGCGACGCCATGCCTTCCGGAGGAAAACTGACCATCGAGACTTCCAACATCGCGCTCGATGACGATCAGGCGCGCCTCCACCCGCCCTTGACTCCGGGAAACTACGTCATGCTGGCCATCAGCGACACTGGCGCCGGCATGGACTTTGAAACCCAGTCCCGCATCTTCGAACCTTTCTTCACCACCAAGGGGACGAAAGGCACTGGCCTTGGACTTTCCACGGTCTATGGCATTGTGAAGCAAAGCGGCGGTTACATCTGGGTCTACAGTGAGCCGGCCAAAGGCACCACGTTCAAAATCTATTTGCCGCGCGTGGAGGAAGCGGCCCAGAACCCTGTTCCGACCAGCGTTCTGCCGGAAGTCTTCGCGGGCGCGCCAGGAACGGAAACCATTCTGCTGGTCGAGGACGAAGCCAACCTGCGTTATCTAGCTCGCCAATTTCTCGAGAAGCAGGGTTATCAGGTGCTCGATGCGGCGGATGGCGCCTTAGCTATGCAGATCGCACTGGCGCACGAGGGAGTAATTCATCTACTGCTGACCGATGTAATCATGCCCGGGATGAATGGGCGCGAACTGGCGCAGCGCGTTTTGCAACTTCGTCCCGGCACGAAAGTGCTCTACATGTCCGGCTACACCGAAAACGTGATCGGGCACAATGGTACTCTGGACGCGGGAGTCCGTCTGCTTCCTAAACCCTTTACCTTGCGTGACCTTAAAAGCAAGGTTCGCGAAGTGCTGGATTCAATCCCATCGTCTTCTGAGGCTGCTACGTCCCTTCAAGCCGATGTTGCCCGCTCCTCACAACATCTGCCTTTGTCGCGCGCACAACGGTTTCAAATCCACTTGCCTTTGAAGTACCGGCGCATCGACGAAGAGAAGTGGCATGATGGCGAGACCAGAAACATCAGCCGCTCGGGATTGCTGTTTCAGGCGGAAGACTTTCTTCAGCCGAACGTTCAATTGGAAATCAATCTGGTGCTGCCCGCCGAGATCGCGGGACTCTCCGCCACCGAAGTTGTATGCCGCGGAGAAATCGTCCGCACCGTGAAATCCGCCGGAGACGAAATGACGCCCGCTCTCGCCGCCAAAATTCTTCAGTACCGCTTCCAGCACGGATCGCAATTACCTCGCGCGTGACGGAAGCTAGGGAGGTAAACTTTTGCGGGCAATTCGCGCTGCAAAATCCTTCTCGATTCATCGGTTTCATCCACTCTTTGAAGGCAACCTGCGCTATAGCGGCCCTCATCCAAAACACACGCCATAAAGGATGATTGCCATGAAAAACATTTCATTGCTCCTGGTCTTGAGCGTGATGTTCTCGACCACTCTGCTGGCTCAGGACGCGCCGCAGCAAAGCGACCAGAATACCGGCCAGGATCAAATACCGGTGTTCCGCGTCCAGGTTTACGCGCGTACCACCAAGGCGGTAAATTACCGCCATCGCGGAGGTTCGACCACCGTTGATTTTCGCGGTACAAGTCTGATGCCTGAGATTACGGGTCACGCCAAGATTGATGGGAAGGTGGGGCGTCTGGCCATCAGCGCGGAACTGAACCATCTCCGCCCCGCCAGCAATTTCGGCGGGCAATATCTTACCTACGTTTTGTGGGCGATAACCACCGAAGGCCGGGCTGTGAATCTGGGTGAAATCCTCCCCAGCGACAATGGCAAGGACAAAATCGATGTCACCACGGACCTGCAGGCATTCGGCTTAATCGTTACTGCCGAGCCGTATTTCTCGGTCACGCACCCCAGCAATCAGGTGATCGCAGAGAATATTGTCCGGCAGGAAACCAAAGGATTCGAAGAACCCATCGATACCAAGTTCGACGTGCTCGAAGGTGCGCAGTACACGATTGACGTCCCCGCCGAACAGCTTCCCTCGACGCAATCCGATCCCAGAGTTCCCCTCGACTTACTGGAAGCCCGTAACGCCATCGCGATTGCGAAAGCCGCCGGAGCCAGGGACTACGCTGCCGACAGCCTGGCGAAAGCCCAGGAAATGCTCGACCGCGCCGAAGACTACCTGCGCCGCAAGCAGGGTCGCACGCCTATCGGCACAGCCGCTCGGGGCGCTACACAAATGGCGGAAGACGCACGAGTACTAACCCTACGCTGCATAGAAAAGGAGCATCTTGACGCTGAAGCACGTGCCCGACGGGAAGCGCAGGAGAAAGCCGAAGCCGACGCGCGAGCCGCTCAGGAGCAGGCCGCGCAAGCTCAGGCTCAATCCGACGAAGATGCTCGCCGGCGAGCCGAAGCTGAGCGCGCCCAAGCCGACGCTCAGCGCCAGCAAGCCACAGCACTAGCGCAACAGCAGCAGGCTCAGGCCGAAGCCGATGCCGCACGCCAAGCCGCCCAACTTGCTGCGGGCCAGCAGGCAAACGCCGAACGCCAGGCCCAGGAAGCGGACCGGCAACGGCAGGAAGCCGTCCGGCAAAAAGAGGAAATGCGAGCTCGATTGTTGGCCCAGCTGAATCAGGTTTTGCAAACCCGCGACACGCTTCGCGGCCTGATCGTCAGCATGCCGGATGTGCTCTTTGATTTCAACAAGTACACGCTGAAGCCGGAGGCCCGCGAGCGCCTCGCTCGCATCTCCGGAATCGTTCTGGCCTACCCCGACCTGAAACTTCAAGTTGAAGGCTACACCGATTCCATCGGCAGCGACGAATATAACCAGACGCTCTCCGAAAAGCGTGCGGAATCGGTGCGCGATTACCTCGTGAGTTCAGGCGTCTCCATGAACAACGTTGCCGCGCAAGGAATGGGGAAAGCCGATCCAGTTGCCGATAACAGCACCGCGGCCGGACGAAAACTGAATCGCCGTGTGGAGATGATCGTTTCCGGCGACGTGATCGGCACGCAGTTAACGCCGGGTGCGACGAACCCGCAGTAGGTGTCAGCGATCAGGCGCCGTGACGGTCTGTAGTCTCGGCCTGTTGCAGCGCCCTTTCCCGCAACGTATCGACTTCCTTGGCCATGGCGTACTTCAATTCGTCGATGCCTTCGCCGGTCACGGCTGAAATCTCGTAAAGTTTGAGCTTGCGTTTCTTGCAGTACTTTTTCAGAGCCGCAACTTTATTTTTATTGGCCACGTCAATCTTCGACGCGACCATGATCATGGGCTTCTGCTCCAGTTGCGCTCCGAAACTCGCCAGCTCCCCGAGAATTACTTCCACATCTTTCACAACGTCGGCGCGTCCGCTCGAATCTGACACGTCCGCCAAATGAACCAGCAGGCGGGTGCGCTCGATGTGCCGCAAGAACTGCGTGCCCAGCCCAGAACCGGTGTGCGCTCCCTCAATCAATCCCGGAATGTCGGCGACCACGAAACTTATCTCATTATTGGGGTCGCCCACCGCGACCACGCCCAGATTCGGTTGCAGCGTCGTAAAAGGATAATCCGCGATCTTCGGCCGCGCCGCGGAGATCCGCGAAATTAACGTCGACTTCCCCACATTCGGATATCCCACAAGCCCCACATCTGCCAGCAACTTCAGTTCGAGCTTGTAATTGTGCTCTTCGCCCGGCCGTCCCGGCTCATGCTCGCGTGGAGCTTGGTGCACTGAAGTCGCGAAGCGCGCGTTTCCGCGCCCACCGCGCCCGCCCTTGGCAATGACCATGCGTTGGTCTGGCGCCGAAAAATCAAACACCTTCTCGCCCGTCTCCTCGTCGTACACAATCGTCCCGACAGGAACCTTCAGGATGATGTCTTCGCCTTCGCGCCCGCTCTTGTTTGAACCCTCACCGTGCCGTCCGCGCTCCGCCTTGTACTCTGGATTGAAACGGAAGTGAACCAGCGTATTGTGGCGCTCGCTGGATTCCATGATCACATCTCCACCATTGCCGCCATCGCCTCCCGAAGGACCGCCTCGCGGAACGTATTTCTCCCGGCGAAACGCCATGCAGCCATTGCCGCCGTCGCCCGCCTTCACCCGAATTCTGGCCTCATCGATAAACATAGCTTCCCTACAGTTCGTCACAAAACAAAAAGCCTCATCCCGAAGGCGAGGCTGAAGCCGCGGACACTTCGCTGCGGCCAACACACAATGCCGTTTACCCAGGAAACGAACTACTCGGCAACTTCCATCGGCTCCACCATCACGAACTTGCCCATCGAGCCCTTATTCAAGAACTTGATGCGTCCGGTGATCTTGGCAAACAAAGTGTCGTCTTTGCCGCGGCCAACGTTCAGCCCTGGCTTCACACGCGTGCCGCGCTGCCGCACGATGATGGTTCCACCCGGCACGATCTGCCCGCCGAATGCCTTAAAGCCCAGCCGCTGAGCGTTCGAATCGCGGCCGTTTCGTGAAGTTCCTTGTCCCTTTTTATGTGCCATATATCACTCTCAATCTTGAAGTAGCTAGAAAGTAGCGCCGGCGTCCCCGCCGGCTGTCGCGAGGGCGTCTCGCCCTCGCTCTTGGCAATTATTTCTTCTTCTTAGCAGCCGTCTTCTTGGCTGCTTTCTTCTTGGGAGCAGCCTTCTTCTTCGTACGTCCCTTAGAAGTCTCAGTCGCGGCTTCGTGCTCCTCCGCCGCGGCCTTCTTCACCTTTGGCTCTTTCTTCTTCAACTCCGGAGCCTTAAAGCTCTGCCCATCAAAGGCGATCTCGGTGATGCGCACCGCCGCATAAGACTGCCGGTGCCCGCGAAGCTTCTTATACTGCTTCTTGCGCTTGTAATGGAAAACGAGAATCTTCGCGCCGCGACCCTCTTCCACCAGTTCGCCGACGACCCGCGCCCCCGCTTCCGGCTTTGCGATCTGGCCTTCTCCGCCCGAGACAGCCAAAATCTCAGGAAACTCCACCTGGCCATCGGTACCCGTCGCCAGTTTCTCCACTCGAATCACATCCCCGGGCGCCACCCGGTACTGCTTCCCACCGGCGCGGATAACCGCGTACATACGTCTGCCTCCGTCAAAAATGTCGTGAAAGCCAGCACACTGCGCACACGGGCGCAACCCTGCTGCCGGCTCAACTTCCTCTGCTTGCTGTGTTTTCCGCCGCGGCGCTTTGTTAGCCAAGGCAGGCGTCCCCAGAACGGGTCGGCGTGTACAGTCAAACTCCACTATTCTAGCGTGTGCTGTGGAAATCGGTCAATGCGGACCGGCAAACGGTGTGTCTGAGCACAGTGTTTAAGACACTACCCGGCAAACAGGGTACGTCCCGGACACCGCCGCCAACAGTAAACTCAGCGGGGATAGAGGGCAGAGATGTATTTCTTGTCGCTGTCCGAAAGGGTTGTAGGCATCTCGACGGGCGTTCGGTTTACGAAAAATTCCGCTGGTATTCCCGTCATCATGATCGAATTTGGATCGAACGGGCGAGAACCCGGATAGGGTTGTGGAGCAAACATTTTATCGACCTCCTCCTTTGTCCAATAGTTCGGAGGACCCTCTAGGATGCGATGTACTCGGGGACGGTTCCACTTGAGGGTTGCCTTGGGATTGCTGGTTTCCCTGACTAAGCCCATCAAGTGTCCGGTCTCAGCCAGATAGACGACGTGAAAGTCCGGCCCGGCGCCGTCGTTCCCTATTTCGATGGTCGGCATGTCTTTGGAGACACCGAGGGCATCGGTTCCGACGTATGACCAAGATCCAAGATTGCCCGAGAAAGACACCCTTATCTCGGAGTCCGGGGCGTTATCGTAAGAAACATGCAAGTTTGCATATTGCAGCCACTCGCCTAATGCCTCTTTAAATCTTCCTATCTGATCCGACGTGCCTTCCAGAAATCGAACGTGGAGCGTCGTACCGTTGGCCCACAGGTTGGTTTTGGTTCTATTGCCCTCACCCCGGAACTTTTCCGGGCTTGTTGCCTTGACCCGCTGCAACTGAGATTGCTGGACGGTGCTGAGACGTACTTCTAGGTCGGCCTCCATTGTTATCGAGGTCTGGCGAATCTGCTCCATTTGTTGGAGCAATCCTTCCGCCGTTTTCTCGGCTCCTTCCAGCCGTCTCTCGACACCCGCTGATTTTATCCGTTGCGCTTCAAGATCCTTTTGAGATTTTTCGAGTTCCCGCTGCGCAGTTCGCATTTTCTCGACAGTCACTTCGAGTTTGATTCCAAACAGGTAGGTGCCCACCACGACGAAGATGGCGAGTATGGAGACGGCAAACTTCCCAAATCGCACAAGGTCTCTGTCAGCAATGTAGGTGATTGTGCTCTTTTGGGCAGGTTCTTCCTTGGACGCAGCAGCCGCGACAACGCCAGGAAGTAGCATCGACTGGCAGTGCCTACACTTGACTGCGTCTTCTTTGATTTCTTCCTTGCAAAACGGACATGTGCGCGCCATTTGGCGGAAATAGTAGCATAGAGGTGCAACAACTTATCCGCCTGGAGAACATTGGGCGCCCATTTGTTGCACCTTCCACGATCCTGTGCGAGAATTCCGCCGATCACCCGGCAAGCCTAGGGAGGATTTCTACAATGAAGCGCCTTCCCACCATTCTGTTGTGCCTGTTCGCTCTAACGCTCTCCGCGCTCGCACAACCGCCAAAACCCGCCGCCAAAAAGTCCGCCGCGCCTCCACCTCCCGACCACGCCTACTTGCAGAAGATCTGGGACGGCTGGTCCACCCTCGATCCCGCCAACGTTGCAAAGTACTACGCCACCGGCCCACACGTTTTCTTCGACATCGCCCCTCTGAAGTACGGCAGCTGGGACGAATATGAGAAGGGCGTGAAGGTCGTTCTCTCCGGCTACAAGAGCGCCAAGTTCAGAGTAAACGATGACGCGGTCTTTCATCCTCACGGAGACTTAGTCTGGGCCACCGCGACCGTGAGCAACGAACTGACCACCAAAACCGGCAAGATTGAAATGAACACCTTCCGCTGGACCATGATCTTTGAAAATCAGGACGGCAAGTGGATTATCGTTCACGAACATGTCTCCGAACCTCTGCAGTAGCGATTCAGAAGCACGCGGAACGTGTTAGCCGCGAAGCGGCGTCAGAGTGCAGCCCACGGCGTAAGCCGTGGGTAGGAATTGGGAAAGGAACGAGCCCCCGAGGGGCGAAAGAATATTTCTCACGCCACACTAACATAGCCCTGCGCCTTATCCCTTCAGAGTTGATTCGACGGCCCTGTTTTCCAAACAGCCGGTTACCTCTGTAATCGCCGGTAACCTGCGTTGTCTTGCAGAAACAACTCCGCTGCGCCAGTGTTAATACCAACTGACGTAGGAGATCTGTCATGCGCAACCGAATCGTTGTCGTGATTTCGCTATTCCTTTTGGCCAGCATCACCTGGGGCCAGCAGCAACCCGCGCCACAGAGCATGCCCGGCATGGACATGTCCGGAATGAAAGGCATGGACATGTCAGGGGATAAAGACGCCGACAAAGACAGCGACGCCAGCGCACATGTCATGCATTCCATGGAAGGCCACATGGACATGGGCCCGCACATGAAGATGACGGTTCTGCGACCGCTTAAGGCAGGCGACGCAGCGCGCGCCCAGCAAGTGGCCGACGCAGCGCGCAAAGCTTCAGAAAAATATATCGATTATCACGTCGCGCTAAATGACGGCTATAAAATTTTCCACCCCGAGCTTCCGCAGAAGATGTACCACTTCACTAACTACGGATATGCCATGGAAGCGGCTTTCCGCTTCAATCCCGAACACCCGACTTCGTTGCTGTATGAAAAGCATGGCGATGACTACAAACTCGTTGGCGTGATGTATACCGCGCCCAAGCGCATGCCTGAAGATCAACTCGACGAGCGTGTTCCGCTCAGCGTCGCACAGTGGCACGAGCACGTGAACTTCTGCGCTCCGCCCGCCGGACGAAAGAACGAATACAGGGCGCCCCATTCGCAGTTCGGTTTAAGAGGGTCGATCACCACGCAACAAGCTTGTGATGCCGCCGGCGGAACGTTTCATCCCGTGATCTTCAACTGGATGGTGCATGTTTATCCTTTCGAAAAAGATCAGGCGAATATCTGGTCGGTGGAGCGGCAACATGGTGACGCCGATTAACACATGCATCTAAAACAAATTGTGCAGTGACTCGGCATCGAATCTGTTCTGTCCACGACCACACTCCATCACGCGCTGATTCCTCGTCCACACAAGACAATACGAGCTTGTTCCGCGCTGATGAATTTCCCACAGGATCTTGTCGATTAGGAAAAGTACACCGTGTCGCCGCTAACCGACGTGCGGAGGCCGCGTCCAACCTGCGTAACCGCGATCAAAAATATCGCGCGCTGAACTTTCATCAGCGGCGTTACGTAGTGATGAAGGGGTTGTGTGGACCGCCTTGTACTTCTTGGTCCATGTTCATCAACGTTTTTTGTTATGAATGTTGCTCTGTTACGAGATTTGCTCGGAAGGTTTTAGCGGGGTTAGGGGATTCTCTCACTTTCGGTTTGGCGGCCCAGGTGAGAAAACCCCCACGGACAGCAAGGCAAGCCTGTCGGCGTGTCTGCTGAACCCCAGCGGTTGCATTGTAGGCGATTCGCGGCAAAACACAAACGTTTTCTCGCGCCAGTCGTGAACCGGGCCGCCCCAACCATTTCCGGTGTGATTCCGGAAGAAAAAAGGAGCAGTCATGAAATTCACGACCGTACCAAAGAGTCTGGTGCTTGGTTTCGCACTGTTATTGGCTTCCAGCGCCTTCGCCGCAACCAAAGCCAGCTTGCAGCTGATTAATCCGGTGACCGTAAATGGAACCAAGCTCAAGCCCGGTGATTACAAAGTGCAGTGGGAAGGTACTGGGCCAAACGTGGAACTCAGCATCATGCAGGGCAGTAACGTACTGGCAAAGGTTCCGGCTCACGTCATTGAACTTGACACGCCGGCAAGCAACGATGCAGCCGTGACCCGGAAGAGTGACAGCGGCCCTAACACCCTGGCCGGCGTCCGCTTTCATGGAAAGAAGTTTGCTCTGGAACTGAGCGAAGCCAGCGACGGCATGCAGGCTGGTTCCAGCAAGTAAGCGGCAGCAAAGAAGCGCTGCCCACGAGGGATCCCTGGGAGCATGCCGTTGTGCTCCCAGTTTTTCCTCAGTTCGCTGTAGCCAGCACGTCGTCGTAGTAATTAATCATGGCGCGCCGTGGCTGCGCCTTCAGTCCCTTCAGCGGAACCTTTTGCTCCACCGCCGTGTTCCCGGCCAAACGGGCCCGCCCCAGGAAGAAAATGTTCCCATCCGCCAACTCCAGGTAAACCGGCACCAGCATCCGGAACTTCTCATCCACATTGGACTGGCTCACCTTAAAATTAAACTGGATGGTGCCGTCGGCGCCGGTCTCGAACGACGAATCCATTTTGTACGTTGGAATGCCCGTGCCATATACATACTCGTTGAAGAACCAATCCATCCGGTGGTTACCTTCCAGGTCCATCTCAGGCGTCATATGCTTCTCAATCATCGCCTTGAAGTCTTCCGTAGTAGCCGATCTGCCGCTGTATGTCTTCACGAAATCCTGCATCGTCTCTTTGAAGTGCTGGTCGCCCGTCCGGTTGTCGTGCATCATCATGCGCAGCATATGTAGAACGTACGCACCCTTGGGATAAATCAAACGCCGCGTCGTGCCGAATCCCGTGCGCGAGTTGCTCGTGCGGTAGCCCATGGTAAGCGGTCCGGCATCAATGGCCCGGAACCCCTGCGGGTCACGCTCAAGCAGCAATTCCCGTTCGTCGTTCCAAAAGGTAAGGAACTTCTTCGGATTTTTCTCGATCAAGCTCAAGTACAACGATGCCGACATATCGGAGAATCCCTCGCTCATCCACTGGTCGCGATAGGAAGCGAATCCCACCGTATGTCCCCACCACTGGTGCGCCACTTCGTGCGGAGTGACTGCTTTCCAATACCCTCGGTCGCCCCAATCCATTCCAAGTTGATGACGGATCGTAGTATCGAAGTAGTAGCAGATCGGCACCCACACCAATTCCGGCCACGACTGCCCGAAGTTACAGGCCGTCTGCTGGGTCAATTGCAGGTGTTTGAACAGCGATGGACCGAAATAGTCGGTATAGAGTTGAACCGCCAGTTGCCCTTCCGCCAGCGCTTTCTTGTTGAGTCCGGTTGTCTCCATATTTCCCAGGGCAACTTCAGGACGTCCTGGTGCCTCACCGAATCCGCCCATTCCCGTGGCGGGTGTATCGCGTTGCGCAGCCTGTTTCAAAGCCTGCACCCAATCCGGCGAATCCTGGTTGGCGAACGATTGCACCTGATACTCCGGCTTGTCGAGCTTCGCTTCCTCCAGTTTGAAACGTCCGAAGCTGAAGCCGGCCACCGTTTGCGGCGCTTCACTCTTCCACACGGTTACATTGTGTCCGCCGTCGTTGCTATCGCTAACCCGGCGTCCCGTGGCAGCAATTTGCATTCCTTTGGGGATGCGGAAGGTCATGTCATAGGTGGCGTACTCCCCAAAACTGGCACCGGGATTGTTGGGATACCAGTTCATCCGGGCTACCGGAAAATAGTTGCCGCCGCCTTCATTGATCACTGCCTCTTTCCCTTCGTACTGGGTAATGATCGTCATCTGCTCATCGCGGGCCATGGCCTTTGGCAGGATCACGGAAAACTCAGCGTCATCGTTCTTATCTTCCTGGATGAACGGCAACGGTGTGCCATCGGCCGCGGTCACGCTGCGCACCCGCAGAGTCCGGAACAAATCGAAAGGCAATACTCGCAATCCATCCAGACCCGCGGTGAATGTCGTCTTCGCCTTGCCAATCAAGTTGGCATTTTTTTCCAGAGTAGTATCCAGCTCTTGATGATCAATACGCAGCGACTGTCCAACCGTCCCCTTCTTATGCTCGCCCGACACGTCGAAGGAAGCCCAGTCGCCAAATTTATTGTCGTCGTACGTCATGAAGTCGACTTGATCCCGCCCCTCGTGCGGATCGATGGTGAACAACTCCTGGCCGTTGTAACGCTTGCCATGAATGAACGCGACGAATAAACCGCCCGCTTCTGGACTCAGCACGTCGGCCAGAATGCGCGCGTCAAGATTGTCCTTGAGCTTGTGCCGCATTACGTGCTGGCTGTCGCGGAACGGGCCGCCATCACAGCCGCCCGTGGCCGGCCCGCCCGCTTTCTTGATCTCGTCGTACGTCGCATCCGTAAAGCGCAACGCCATTTGGCTGAAGTTTTCGCTGAACTCATTTTCTTTGGTCAGCAGCTTCAGCATGCCGATCTCCGACGTTGGAGGCGAAATCACAAGGTTGCCGTCGCCCACAAACACCGCTCCCGTCACTTTGCCCTGCACTGCCGGGACAAAACACACCGTGCCCGAGCGCAGATGGAACGTGCCAGCGTCGCGCTTCAGGTCAAAGTTGCTAACGCTTACCGCTTCGCTTCCCAAGCTCAGGTTGCGCAAAGCTTGATAAGTCGGGTCGGAGTTAGGCCCAGCCGGCGCGGCAGTTTGCCCGTAAGCGGGCACAACGCTCAGCAAGCTGGAAATACCAAAGAAGAGAATTACGGCGACGCCCATCAGCGCCGCGGGACACACTACGCCCCGACGCAGGACATGAGTAGAAAACAGCATTTTGAAGCCTCCCAGGGGGAAGGAACCGTAATTATGACGATTCTCGCCAGAATTGCAAGTGCGCACAAGGGCCACGTAGGGACAGCCGCCTCGGCTGTCCCGCCCAGCGAAGCGAGGCGCATGGGAGGCGTTACTGCCGGTTTTTCCTTACTTACTGGGATTTTCCGTTTTGGCAGGCGGCGCTGCTGGCGGCGATTTCTGCAATTGCGCTAGCGAGGCATCCACGCGCTTCTTGAAATCCGCCTCGTCGTTGTTCACCAAGCCACTGAATGCGGTCTGCACCTGCATCTCGCAGGCTTTTTCCCTCGTGTTCAGCACTACGGAATTGACGCGCTTGCCGGTGAGCGTCCCGCCAATGTTGAACGAGGCGGCCATATCCGTGTTGTCGATGGATATGATTCCGTACTTCCCCGAATTGCGCAGCGTATCCTTCACCGCCGGCCACAAGTCGGCGCAGGCCATTGTGTACATCTCCTTGTGCGTCTTGCCAAATGCTGGCCCTGCCGCACTCACTAGCATCAGAGCAATCACGACGAATCGTCTCATGGGATCCTCTTTTCTCAGACTTCTTTACTCGGCTCGGGGACACAGACAGATAGACTGGGGAATTCTTGTCGCGGCAAGTATACGCTGATTTCATGTGATACAAGCGTTTTAAGAGTCGTACCAATTCGGGCCAAGACCGATATAAATCTTTTCCTTGTGACATTCGTCACAACCAAATTCATTCCATCCGTTATATGGATTCGTATCAGGGCACGCCTTTAAGGCGTGCCGAACCCGCACCAAAGGAAGAAACCGGCTTTAGCCGCTGTCATGGCCATCCCCGTTCGTCACTCCGACCCAACACTCGCCACTGCGGGCGCCCGAACGTTCTTCATCACGTCATCGATCAATGCCAAACGAAACCTTCTTCAATCCGACCGCTCCGCCGGACTATTCGTCCGCGTGTTGTACGACTATCGCTCCCAACAAAGATTCCGGCTGCACGAATTTGTCGTGATGCCCGATCACTTCCATGCCCTGCTAACCGTCGAGTGCGACTTAACGGTTGAACGAGCTGTGCAATTCATCAAGGGCGGCTTTGCGTTCCGGGCCGGAAGGGAACTCGGCTTTCGAGCGCCAGTGTGGCAGAAGGGATTTTCAGAAGTTCGGATTCTCGACCTCGAGGCATTCCTGCGGACAGCGGAGTACATCCGGAACAATCCCGTGGCGAAGCATTTGGTGGGAAAGGCCGCGCAGTATCTTTATTCGTCGGCTCAAGCTGGACTTGAGCTGGATCCGCCGCCGCTCGGGCTAAAGCCCAGATCATCGCTCGGCATGTAACGGTATGGCTGAAGCCATACCCTGATACGAAGCTAAACCAGCCATACGTTACGAAGCTAAACTAGCCGTAGCCTGCTACGAACCTGAAACCAAGAGGGAGTTTCGTATCGGGCACGCCTTCAAAAAGGCGTGCCGAAAAGCCCTGAGATAGCCCCTGCCCTCAGTACTTGGGCACCTTCGGATCCACTCTCTCCGCCCAGGCCGTAATCCCGCCCGCCAGGTTGTGCACTTTCTTAAACCCCGCCTGCTGCAGGAATGCAACGGCCTTGGCACTACGTCCGCCCATCTTGCAATGAACTACGATCTCGCGACTGGAATCCAGTTCGTTCACGCGGTTCGGCAGATCGTTCAGCGGAATCAGATGGCCGCCGATGTTGCAGATCTGGTATTCATGCGGCTCGCGCACATCCAGGACGAACACATCGTCCTTCGCATCCAGCCTCCGCTTCAGCTCTTCCACCTGAATCTCTGGAACGCCGTTACCCACCGGTTTTTCCTCCCCGCGAATGCCGCAAAACTGCTCGTAGTCTATCAGCTTGGTCACCGTGGGATGCGTGCCGCACACCGGGCACTCGGGATTTTTGCGCAACTTCAGTTCGCGAAACTTCATGCCCAGCGCGTCAATCAGCAGCAACCGCCCGATCAGCGGATCGCCCACGCCCAAAATTAATTTGATCACTTCGGTGGCCTGCATCACGCCGACCAGCCCCGGCAGAATGCCGAGCACGCCGCCCTCCGCGCACGATGGCACCAGCCCCGGCGGTGGCGGCTCGGGATACAAGCAGCGGTAGCACGGCCCATCTTTCGTTGCAAAAACGCTGGCCTGCCCTTCAAAGCGGAAAATCGAACCGTACACGTTCGGTTTTCCGGTGAGAACGCACGCATCGTTCACCAGATAGCGCGTAGGAAAATTATCCGTACCATCGGCGATGATGTCGAAGTCGCGAAAGAGTTCGAGTGCGTTGGCGCTGCTCAACCGGGTATCAAAAGTCTTCAGATTAAGAAACGGATTAATTCCCTTCAGCTTGTCCGCGGCCGAATCCAGCTTCTTCCGCCCCACATCGGCGGTCGAGTGAATGATCTGCCGCTGCAAATTCGTGTAGTCCACCACGTCGAAATCCACCAGCCCAAGCGTGCCCACACCTGCGGCCGCCAAATACAAGGCCAACGGTGACCCCAGCCCTCCCGTGCCAATGCACAGCACGCGCGCCGCCTTCAACTTCTGCTGCCCTTCCATGCCAACCTCCGGCATGATCAGGTGCCGCGAGTAGCGCAGGATTTCGTCCTTGCTCAGCGTCACTGGAATTTCGGTTGCGATGGTAGCCATGAAGTCCTCGATTGATTTGAAGTCTGCGGTTCGGAATTGCCAGAATCAGGACGCTAGCAACAGGCGGGATACATACAACAGCGATTTGTGGCGGAAGGTCTCAACGTGTGATCCCGGCAATACCCGCAGTCTTAACGCGGTCCAACCGCGCCTCCGGCAATGGAAGGCACAATTGAAATGTTATCACCTTCCTTCACCGCGGTTGCCTCTTTCTGCAGGTAACGGATGTCCTCATCGTTCACGTACAAATTGACGAAAGCGCGCAACTTTCCTTCTTCGGTATAAAGATGCCGGCGCACCTCGGGATGCTGCGCCACCAGCGCCTGCATGGCCTCAGCCACGGTGGAACCTTTGACGTCCACGGTTGATTGTTTCCCCACGTACTGCCGCAGCGGAGTCGGAATGTGAATCTTGCTCATAGGTCAAGTTTAAAAGATGCCGCGGCCCCTTGGAAGATTCACAACTGAGCCGGGTCAGTCCCAGAGCAGTCAACCGCGCTGTAGGTCCGCTGCCGTACAATGATGGCGAATACGAATGATGGCGAATACAAGGGAGAACTACAATGACGATTTTCGATCCAGCTCGGGGCAGAGTAATTGACGGCGGCGGCAGCGGCTTCGGCCTTCTGCGTCTGATCGGACTTGGCATCGCCGCATTCTTACTGATCATTTTGCTTTTCAGTTCCGTGACCAGGGTGGGCACCGGTCGCGTCGGCGTTCTCACCCTCTTCGGCAAAGTCACTGGCGAGACTCTGGGCGAGGGCATCCATCTCATCAACCCGCTCAAGACCAACAACGAACTTTCCATCCAGACCCAGACCCTCAAGGAATCTGCCAGCGTGCCTTCGAGCGAAGGGCTCATGATGAGTCTGGATACATCGCTTATCTATCACCTCAATCCGGATCATGCCGCGGAGGTTTTCCAAAAAATCGGCGCCGACTACGAAAACGTCGTTGTCGAGCCCACCCTGCGCTCCGCCATCCGCGAAGCAACTGCCTCCCATACCGCCAATGCGCTCTACACCGGCGAACGCGAAATGGTTGGCAAGCAGATTTACGACCAGGTCACCGCCCAGCTCAATCAGCGCGGCCTGACCGTGGAGAATGTTCTGTTGCGCGACATTCAACTGCCCGCCACGCTGAAAGCCGCCATCGAAGCCAAACAGCAAGCCGAGCAGGAATCGCTCGCCATGAATTTCCGCCTGCAAAAAGAAACACAGGAAGCCCAACGCAAGCGCATCGAAGCCGCCGGCGTCCGCGACTTCCAGCAGATCGTCGCCCAGGGCATCAGCGCTCAACTTCTCGAATGGAAAGGTATCGAAGCCACCGAAAATTTAGCCAAGAGCGCCAATACAAAAGTGGTAGTGATCGGCAACAACAAAAACGGCCTGCCGCTCATTCTGGGCCAGTAATCTTTACGCAGTGAGAACCGTCATGTGGGGACAGCCGCCCTCGCTAGCCCTGAGTGAAGCCGAAGGGCTGTCCCGTCGCCGCAGGCGATAGTTCTGCGACGCTGCTAACATTGCCTCTGTGCCTCAGTTGCTCGACATCCGCAACCTAAACATCGACTTCCCCTCCGCCGCCCTGCGCGCCGGACAGCCGGGTGCGCCTACAGGAACTTTACCCGCCGTCCGCGATCTAACTTTCTCCATCGCTCCCGGCGAAATCCTCGGTTTGGTCGGCGAATCCGGCTCTGGCAAATCGATTACTTCCCTCGCCATCATGCGCCTTCTTCCGCCGCAAGCGCGGGTGTCCGGGGAAATTTTTTTTTCGGAGAACGGCAACACCCGCAGTCTCCCAGCTCTGCCCGATGACTCCATGCGCCAGCTCCGCGGCTCGCGCATTGCCATGATCTTCCAGGAACCCATGACCGCGCTCAATCCCGTGATGCGTGTCGGCGACCAGATCGCAGAGGCTGTTCTCGCTCACGGCGCACGCTCAAAACGCGAGGCCACGTCGCTGGCCGTCCAAGCCATGACCGATGTCGCCATTCCCCAGCCCGACCGCCGCGCCCGCGATTATCCTCACCAATTGTCCGGAGGCATGCGGCAGCGCATCATGATCGCCATGGCCATCGTAAACCGCCCGCAACTGCTCATTGCCGACGAGCCGACCACCGCCCTCGACGTCACCATCCAGGCCCAAATTCTCGAGCTGCTCGCCGGCCTTCGCACAAAATTCGGCCTCGCCATGCTCTTCATCTCGCACGACCTCGCCGTGGTTTCGCAAGTCGCCGACCGCGTCGCTGTGATGTATGCCGGCGCGTTAGTAGAGATGGGAACCAGTCGTGAAATCTTTCACTCCCCAGCGCACCCGTACACGCGCGGTCTCCTGCACGCCGTGCCCGATCTGGCGACCGACCGCACACGCCCACTCGAAACCATTGAAGGCACAGTCCCGCCGTTGCACGCCATGCCCCCCGGATGCGCCTTCGAGCCCCGCTGCAGTTTTCGCGTCCCCGAGTGCGCCCGCGCCATGCCGCCGCTGATAGAAGTAAAGAATTCCCATTGGGCCCGCTGTCCCGTAATTAACCCCACCCAATAATCGAACCAGTTCCCTCTGCGTCCGTCGCGGCTTTTCTTCGCGACCTCGGCGGTTAGAGCTTTTAGACTCGCCGATTTCATCTCCAGGTCTGCTGGATAGAACGTCCATGAGACGGCAGTTCGGCTTGCCCGAAAACTCAATCCGCCCGAAATCCCTCCGCTGGTCTATAATCCCCAGTTCGTCTGGTGTTCTATTGCGAATCCTGCTGCTCAGCGACATCCACGCCAATCTCGAGGCCCTGGAAGCCTGCCTCGTCGCAGCTCCCGCGTACGATCTAGTTGCCAACCTCGGCGATATCGTCGGCTACGGCGCCAGCCCGAACGAGGTCATCGAACGCTCTCAAAGTCTGGGCAAAATCTTTGTCCGCGGGAATCACGATAAAGCCGCCACCGGCCTGCTCCAGCTCGACGACTTCAACCCGCTCGCCGCCGCCGCCGCCATGTGGACCCGCGACCAGTTACCCCCCGAGCATCACAAGTGGCTGCAGGCATTGCCCCAAGGCCCCATTCCGTTGGAAGGAGTTCCTCAGGCTCAATTGGTTCACGGCTCTCCCGGCGACGAAGATGTCTACATCGTTTCCATTGGCGATGCGCTAGTCCCTCTGCTTGCCGACGCCACCCCGCTCACTTTCTTCGGCCATACTCACCTGCAAGGTGGATTCTTCGCCAACGGCAACAGCGCCGACGGCTTCCGCCCGGAATACCGTACAGTCGGTCAAGCTGAAAGCGTTCCGCTGCAACTCAAGCCCGATACCCGCTACATGATCAATCCCGGCTCGGTCGGTCAGCCTCGCGACGGAGACTGGCGCGCCGCCTTCGCTCTATTCGACACCGAGGCACAAATCGTTCACTACCACCGCACGCCATACGACCTGAAAGCAGCACAAGACCGCATCCTCGCCGCTGGCCTTCCCCCACGCTTGGCCACTCGCTTAGCCGCCGGCCGCTAGCCTCAATCCTTAGGCATTGTCATCCTGAGCAGAGCAGGGCGACTCGCGAAGCGAATCGTCTTGCGCAGTCGAAGGATCCCTTTAGCTCTGCAATCGTCCGAAGCCTCGTAAGGCGTTTCCACCACTGCTTTCTATTCTGATCTCGTACTCCGAGACCATGTGAAGCGGGCGGCTACATCAACACCGTTGTAAACTCAGATGATGCCCTACCCGCGCACCAAGCCGCTTTTCCCCGACCGTGACGACGCACCACGCAGCGCCCCGGCTCACTACCTGATCGCACACAGCGACGGCGGCGCCCGCGGCAACCCTGGACCCGCCGGTTACGGCGTTGTAATTCAGGATGAATCCGGGAAAACAGTCGCCCATCTCAGCGAATATCTTGGTCACCAGACCAACAACTTCGCCGAGTATCAAGGCCTGATCGCCGCCCTCGAGTACGCCATCCAGCACGGCCCCAAAGCCCTAAAACTGATTAGTGACTCCGAACTTCTCGTCCGCCAGATCAAAGGCATCTACAAAGTAAAAAACGCAGTCCTGCAAGACCTTCATGGCCGCGCTAAAGAATTGATCGCGCAACTGGATTGGTTCCAGATCGGCCACGCCCTCCGCGAACACAACCGGGACGCCGACCGCTTGGCCAACGAAGCCATGGACAAAGGCATGGGCCGTGTGGCGCGGGCGCCCTCGCCCGCGAGTGCCGATGGAGGCAGAGAACTACTGGGTGCACAAACCTCTCGAGACTTCCCAACAGAACTGGAAGGCTTAGTGCGCAACGGCGTTGTGGAACTCACGAACGGCCATCTCCCCGAAGGCACCCGCGTTCAAGTGCGAGCCAGAAAGTGAGTCGGGATTTTCTTAGCGACCTTCGCGGCCTTTCTTAGCGTCAGCGATCAAAGGCTCTTTCGTCGCGCCCCCCCGAAATTGGTGGCGTGTGCCTCACTCCGCCGAAGTGTGATCATGCACAATCTTCCATCCCTCGGGAAACTTCCGGAACACTAGCGTGAACAACCCATGCGGCTTCTTCCCGTCCGACATCGTCAACTTCCACTCGCCCCGCACAAACGCCGCCTGCTGTCCTAACACTTCAATCCTCAAGCCGGAGAATTCCAAAGTCCCCATCTCGTGCCCTGGACTGGCGTACGTTGCCAAATAACGGTCCATCGTGGCCTGCCATCCGTTCTGCTCCTTCGCCCCGGAAAAGAATGTCAGCTCCGGCGACCGCCAGTAGCCCGCCATGAACCCTTCCAGATCGTGCCGGTTCCACGCCACCTGCTGGGTGTGCAGAACACGTTCAATGGCTTTGGAGTCGTTACCGCCCGGCTCATCTTGGGCCGGTGCCCGCTCAATCGTGGCAAGTAGGAAAATAGGAAGGCAGCAGCAAGCGAGGAAAGAGAGAACAAACTGTCGGTACATGGAAACCCCTCAGGCCCTCAAGGGAGAGCGCACCAGTTTCGCACGACAGTAGAATTAGCGGGAGAATTTCGATTTGGACCGCGACAGCAGCAGATCTAAGCTCGGCCCTTCTTGGCGGCAACTGCCTTCACTGCAGCAGGCTTGCCGGCAACTTCCCAAGGCCGTTTCGGACGATCGACCGGCGCCTTGTCATTGTCTTTGACGCGGTCGTACTGATAGGACTCACTCACTGTCCCCAGCGACTCGTTGTAAAGGCTGGGCAGTCCCAGCGCAACTTTCAACTCCTCTGAAAATGACTGTAGTGCCTTCAAGTGATCCGCAGTCGCCGGAACTTCTGTCTTTGAATTCTTAAGAAACTGCTGGTATCCGCGGTTAACCAGCTTCGAAATCTCGCTGCCAATCAGGTATCCCGGATAGGCAAAGATCTTAACTCCATCTTCCGGCGTCTTCTGAATGGCCGCCGACACGTTGTATTTTCTAAGGAACACGCGCCCATTGGTACCGGGCGCTTCCAGCACATCGAACCCGTTCTCGCGCAGCCAGGCCAGCGCTTCGTCAAAGGTCCGTGCTTCAATGGCTTTCGGCATTTTCTACGCTTCCAATCTTTTTAGATGCAGCCCTCGCGCAAAATGTGTACAGCTTATTTTGCGGCTGCATCGGACTTGCACTCTGTATCATCTAAAGACACCATACTACATAGCGTGTTTTGCCCGCTCTTGCATAATTACGATAGTCACGAGGCAATGGTTCCGAAGGCGCAGGATAAGATGAGTCAGATTTCAGCCAGAATGGCGGCAATGTTACCGGCGCAATATGGCTCCGAGCCTGCAGTGCCGCGTCCGGGGCAGAGTCTGCTCGACCGCGTCGGCAACACTCCTCTCCTCCGCTTTGATCAACTGACCGCGCACCTTCCTGGCGTCACACTTTTGGGCAAGGCCGAATGGCACAATCCTGGCGGGTCCGTCAAAGATCGCGCTGCCACCAACATCGTCGCCCAAGGCCAGCGCAGTGGTGAGTTCACATCTGGCAAAATCCTGCTGGACGCCACTAGCGGCAACACCGGCATTGCCTACGCCATGCTCGGCGCGGCGGAGGGATTTCCGGTCACGCTCTGCATGCCGCAAAATGTTTCCGCCGAGCGCAAGAAAATTCTCAGTGCCTATGGCGCAAACATTCTTTACACCGATCCCGGCGACGGCTCCGACGGCGCCATCCGCTTGGCGCGCGAACTCGCCGCCAAGCATCCCGATCTATATTTCTACGCCGATCAATATTCGAACGACGCCAACTGGCTCGCCCACTACCACGGCACCGCCAATGAAATCTGGCAGCAAACTGAAGGCCGCATCACTCACTTCGTCTCCATGCTGGGCACCAGCGGCACGTTCGTGGGGACTACGCGCCGCCTGCGAGAACTGAACCCCACAATCCGCTGCATCTCCCTGCAACCTGATTCATCCTTCCACGGCATCGAAGGCGCCAAGCACATGGCCACCGCCCTCGTCCCCAAAATTTACGATCCGACTCTGGCCGATGACAATCTTGAGATCGCAACCGAAGACGCCTACGCTATGTGCCGCCGCGTCGCCAGCGAGTGCGGCGCTCTTTTGGGAATTTCCGCCGCTGCCGGCATCGTCGGCAGCCTTAGGGTCGCCGAGCAAATTGAACTTGGAAGAGAGCGCGAGGTCGTGATCGTCACCATCCTCTGCGACAACGGCGACAAGTACTTGAGCGAGAGATTCTGGACCGAAAAATAAAATTGCCGATTTTATGATTGCTGATTGCTGATTGTTGATTGAACACCCGGCGTTTAGGTTTTTAATCAACAATCAGAAATCATCAATCAACAATTCCTAAAAATGCTCAAACTCTCTCACTCCAACTACTCCGCCCTCCGCCGCCACGGCGAAGAAACCTATCCGCACGAGTGTTGCGGCATTTTGCTCGGGCGTATGGAAGACGACGGCACCCGCACCGTAACCTCCACAGCGCGCTGCGGCAACACCCGCACCGATTCCCCGCAGAACCGCTACAACATCGATCCTCGTGAACTGGTGCGCATTCAGCGCGAAGGCCGCGAACGCGGAGAAGATATCGTCGGCTTCTACCACTCTCACCCCGACCATCCCGCCCGCTGGTCGCCCACCGATTTCGCCGAAGCCCACTGGATCGGCTGCTCCTACGTCATCACCAGCGTGGAGAAGGGAAAAGCTGCGGTCACCAACTCCTTCGAACTCAGCGGCTCCGATGAAACAGACAAGATGTTTGTCGATGAAGCGGTCGAAATCAACTACGTGCAATCCCATTCTGCGGTCGACGATCCCTTGTCCAGCAAGGGTTCTGCCTGATTTTCACACGCCTCCAACACAACGCTCAAAAAACCTAAGGTCCGCTGCTGCACTTCTTTCCCGTGAAAACCCGTGACTGGCATGCCTTTTGCGCGAAGCGGTTCAAGCCTTTGCACCAATTCCTGTCATCCGCCTGTGGACGCCCTGCACTCCACTGAAAATACGCCAGTTACAAATCCATAATTTTCGTTGACTCTAAAAACAAAAAGAGTAAAACCATAATCGTTCTTTGACAGCTTCTAAAGTTTTTCCGGTTGGTGCGGCGTCCGGGACTCAAGTGCAGTCACTCTTTCATGCAAATGAATAGGGAGGGCGAGCAAGGGTCTATAGCAAAGCGCTGGTCGAGGAGAACAAGAAGAAACGTCGAAGGCAGGATAGAGTTCCGAGGCGTTGGGTAGGTTTTTCCGGTTGGCGGTTAGCCCGGAGCCCGAGCGAAGATCGCATGTGGTACCCCGCAAGGGACACTGCATCGCAGGTCAAGCAAGGGTCTAAAAGCGAGCTACTGGCCGAGACGAATGGACCCAACATCACCTCGGAACTCTTATTATTTGCGCCCGCTTAAGCGGAGATCTGCAGCAGCGATCGCCCAAAAAAGCAGCCGGAACGAATTCAGGAATGCCTACGGAACTGCGCACGACTCGGCATCGGTGAAATAATTTGCTGTGACTCAATCCTTGAGCCCAGTTACCTTTCCCCGCAAGACAGTGATTGAGGCCTTGGGCAAGGTAAATGTGGTTTGTAAAGTTGATGGCAGCGTGGTCGCAATCGGTGGATGATCAGGGTCTGCATGACTGTTGGGCCCGTCATTAATCCAGACATACTGCTCGCTTCCAAAAGTTACGAAGGTGACTGGTCCTGAAAACGACGCGGCCTGCCTGTTTCTTGAATCCTCAAACTGTACCCTGACGGTATGCCCGTTAGTCTCGTCGCGGTTCACCAGCATCAGAGACCAGTTCCCGTCTGGACGACGCACCGCGTACGACGTCACCAGAACATTCCCTTCCGCGTCCTTAATACCTGTCGAAGAAGGAAACATGTGATGCACGCCAGAGTGGTGCTGCACCCACTCCAGATTAATCATGTGAGCCGCGAAGTAGGGCGAGGTGTATCCGTTGATGTCGTAGTTTTCGTTGGAGACAAAGTTCGACCATGATGACCAGCCGAGGCAAGTGTTCTGTATGCCCTGCGGCTGGATCGGCGAATGATAAAATGCCGCGCCGCCTCCTTCGAAGAACGAGCCTACATTGTCGGCCAGCCACAGTGCGGCAAAAATAGTGGTCATCGGTCCGGTGAGATCGGCTGCCAGATGATTCTCCGTCACCATCAGCGGCACCTCTTTGGGAACACCATCGTCTCTCCACACCTGGAGGATGTGCTTCATTAATTGAGGTTCCGTATACAAAGTCTTCCATGCAATTGTGCAGGGCTCGAACGGATAATGCTCGAAAGAAACGAAGGCCAGGTCTGAGATGTGGCCGTGCGACTTCAGGTAATCGACGAAGCGACCCATCCAGGAAGTCCGGCCTTGTGCATCGGGCCAGACGCGAATGTCCTCATTCACTCCTTCGAAAATCGGGCCGCCCAGCTTGAGCTTCGGATCAACTTTGTGAATCGCCGTTGCCCATTGAAGGTAAAGAGCCGCGTAATCTTCTGGCATGGCGTGTTTGCCATCAGGTTCCTCGCCCATTTCGATGTATCCAATACGGTAGCCGCGCTTCTCAATGTAGGCAATTTGCGCAGCTGCGTCGTCGGGTGTGCCATAGAGCATGGTGACCGGAATCATTGCCGGCAGATTGTTCGTAAGTCCGCTGGTGAAGAAAAGGTCGAAGCCGCTGTGTTGGTAGCTCCCAGTGGCATGCACATCTGCCGCGGAATGCCAGGGATCGATCGAGGACGAGCAATAGGTGGTCGGTTGGTCGCCGAGATTCTTTTGCACCTCGGCAAACGCTCCGCTGGAATCGACAGTGCCAACACGGATTTCCTGAATGGCGTAGCCTACGCAATTGCGGACGTCTTCTGCTCCATGCAGATCGCAAGTGTTTGACGATTCCGTCATCACGACGCGGACGAATTGTGTATTGATGGGCACGTCGGCGAGTTTCAAGTTGACGGTTCCACCCTGCGCGTTCTTTACTACGCCCGCGGAGAATGCCTTCCATTCACCTTGTGGTCCGGCGTCAAAATCCAGAGCGCGCCTTCCTACCCAATACTGCACCTGATAGGTGGTTGCATACGGGCTTGCCCAGGCAATACGAATCGCATTCACCAGCTTTTCGGCATTCAGATCCACAACGACCCACTGCGGATGCAGGGAGTCGCTTTCACCTGTGAATTTGCTGGTGAGATAAGGATTGCTCTTCCAATAGCTGAGATTAGGACCCGCCAACGGGCGGTCGCCGCTGGTCGAGAAGCCACGGTGCGGCAACGCGTAGGAAAGAATGTAGCGCAGCGGTTCTTTCAGCTCCGTACTGCCGGTAAAGTAGCCGCTTTGGTGTGCTTGATCGCTCCAGGCTCCGTTCTCAGTCCAATGCCACGCAGCCATCCGCAATTCGGAGTTGTTGCGATACGTAATCGGGCCCCAGCCCGCCGAGAGCGCCTCTTGGATGATGTGCGGCGTGTAGACCTTGTCGATCCCCTCATGGGACAGCACATCGATGGAGCTACCCAGCGCGCTGTCGGGATCGAAGGAGTTGATCTCATGCCCCAGTGTCGTGTCGACGTGCACGGTTGCAGGCGTTCCCGCAGTGGACGCGGATTGGGCAGCAGCGCACGGCACGGCGACGCAAAGGATCACGATTCCGATTGCAAACTTCATCCAGCTTCTCCTCGAGTGGTAACTCTTAGTGGCCGACCTGGCCACGGACTATGTTCAGCGATGCAGGTGGCAGTGTATATAGCGTGTCCGCAGCTCCGTTGACTGTCGACTTCACCGGCGGGCCATCGGGATCGGCGTACCCGTCCCTTCGTGCTGAGTGCCACTTATACTCAGCCTTGCCGAAGGACAATACCGTGACCGCCCCCATAAATCCGCTGCGCGCACTCTTGTCGTCCTGAAACACGATCTGCACTTGGTGAGGATGGTCGTAGTCTTTGTTGATCAGCATGAGCGACCATTGTCCGTCAGGCCGCAGCACTGCATAAGAGGTCACCAGCACATGTCCTTCGACATCCTTTATGTCACTGGAAGCCGCGAATAGCCGGTGTTGCGCGTCCTTCGGCTGCACCCACTCCTGGGTGATCATCTGCGCAGCGAAAAATTGCGCAGTGCGCTGCCGGATCTGATAGTTCTTGTCGATCATGAACATGTGATAGGTTCCCCAACTGTTCGGGCACGCGGGATGGGGCGGAGAGTAAGAAAGCGCATGATAGTAGTGAGTCGACTGGCCACCGGCGGTCAGAAAGCCGGCAAAAGTATCGGCCAGCCATAAAGCGCCGAAGATGTCGACCGAGGCCTCGCCGCCGTGCGCGTTCGTCTCTGTGTCAAGCAGCGGAACTCCCGGCAGCAATCCGTCATCCCGCCACACTTGCATGATGTGCGTCAGCAATTGCGGTTCTTCATACAAGTTCTTCCAGGGCGTTTCGCAACCATCATAGGGATAATGCTCAAACGACATGAAAGCAAAGTCTGCGAGCCGTCCGTGAGACTTCAAATAGTCGAGGAACCGGCCGAACCAGGACGTTTTACCATGCGCATCTGGCCACGCCTTGATGTCCTCCGTAACCCCCTCGAACGCCGGCCCGCCGAGCTTGAAGCTGGGATCAACACGGTGCAGCGCTGCTGCCCATTGCAGATAGAGTGCTCCATAGTCCTCAGGCTGCATGTATTGCCCGTCGGCCTCTTCACCCATCTCGACATATGAAATGGGATAGCCTCGCTTCTTCAGATACGCCATTTGAGCCGCCGAATCTTCCGGCGTAGCGTAAAGCATTGCCACCGGAATGATTGCAGGCAGACCGCGCGTGATTCCGCTGGTGAAGAACAAATCGAAGCCGGGTTGATCGCCGGACTCCATGCGATCAGGCGCCAAGTAGAGATCAGAGGGCTCGTGCCACGGATCTACCGAGGAGCAGTATGTCAATGATTGCAGCTGATCGGGAGAGTGCTGCAGCAGATCTTTGAAGTTGCCTTTGTCGTCGGTTGTGCCCACATAAACTTCTTTAATGGCATACCCGACGCAGTTCCGTCGGTCGCTGGCGCCGTGAGTGTCGCAGGTTCCCGAGGATTGCGTCAGCACGACACGTACAAACTTCGTGCTGACCGGCGCTGACGCAAGCTTGAGAGTCACAGTCCCACCACGGCCGTTGGTGACCGCTCCCGATGTGAATCTCTTCCATTCTCCGCTTACGGGTTCGTCCATGGCGTCGCCGTCGCCGGCCCAGTACTGCACCTCGTAGGTCACGGCATACGGATCCGCCCACGCGATGCTTACCGCGTTCACCTTCTGTTTCTTCCCGAGATCGACAACGATCCACTGCGGATGCGACGCATCGTCCTCCCCAGTGAATGCCTTGGTCAAGTAGGGATTGCTCTTCCAGTAAGTATTGATGTCACCATCGTCGAGGCGAGAGAATCCGTCGAATTCAGTGCCGCCATTCCGCGTGAACCCGCGGTGTTGGAGCGAGTACCCGTAGGAGTGCCGGATCTTTTCAGTGGGCGTGGAGTCTCCAGTGAAGTAGCCTTTGCCCGAGGGATCGCTCCAAGTTCCTTTGGGATTCCAGTGCCACGCTTGTACGAACAGATCTGTGTTCTGACGGTAACTGACAACGCCCCAACCCGCGGACAATACTTGGTCGAGCTGGTCTTGCCTGAAGAATGTGTCGGTGGCATTGCTGGGTACGCGGTCTACAGTTGTTCCCAATGCGTAAAGGGGACTGAACGTGTTGACAGCATGGGAGGTATCGACCATTACAGTCTGCGCGGCGCTCTGCCGGTTCAAGGTCGCAGCGGAAATAATTAGTAAGAGGCCAAATTTTTTCATTGGCAACCTCGTATAGAAACGTTTTAATAGAGCGTCGAAACAAGCTACGCCGTTTGTCTTTTCAGATCAAGACTGAGCCAGTGATTCTCAAGGAGTGAAAACGGATGATGCTGAAAGTATTCAATGACAGAGTCTCCCTGGGCAACGCGGCGGCGGACCAGGCCGCGACTGCGATTCGACGCGCCATACGGGAGCATGGTCAGGCACGCGTAATTGCCGCCACTGCTGCTTCGCAGCTCGAGTTTCTCGACGCACTGACCAAGGCGCCCGACATCGACTGGCAGCATTTGGAACTGTTTCACCTGGACGAATACATCGGCCTGCCCATCACGCATCCGGGAAGCTTCCGCAAGATGCTGCTGGAGCAATTGATTCAAAAAACCGGAATCACCAAATATCACCTGCTCGACGGCGACGCCGATGCTCCCGATGTTGTGCGCCGGGCGAGCGCTGCCCTGGCCTCAGCTCCAGTTGATATTGCATTCGTCGGCGTCGGTGAAAACGGCCACCTCGCCTTCAACGATCCTCCCGCGAATTTTGAGACGGAAGAACCCTATCTAATCGTGAATCTCGATGAGGCCTGCCGGCTCCAGCAGGTCGGCGAGGCGTGGTTCGCGGATATTTCGCAAGTGCCGACGCAGGCGATATCCATGTCGGTGCGCCAGATTCTAAAGGCCAAAGAGATTCTCGCGGTTGTGCCCGACACGCGGAAAGCGCAGGCGGTGAAAGCTTGCTTTGAAGGCGAAATCAGTCCCATGGCTCCGGCTTCCATCTTACGCACTCATCCCAACGCGACGATCTATCTTGACAAAAATTCGGCCGCGCTGTTGAGCAGGGCTTTGCAAACCACCGCCTGAGAATCATCCATTCCTGAGCCGGCAAAATCGATGGGGGCAGTACGTGGAAAACCCTCTGCCGGATTTCGTCCTATCGCCGGCTTGCGCTGGTGGATCTGCGGACTTCTCTTCGCATCGACGATTATCAATTACATGGACCGGCAGACGCTTTCGCTGCTGGCTCCGTATCTGAAGCTGGATTACCACTGGAGCAACAGCAACTATGCCAACCTTGTAATCGCATTCCGCCTCGCCTACTCCGTAGGGCAAACGCTTTTCGGCCGACTGATGGACCGCATTGGCACCCGTCGCGGTTTGACGCTCACGGTTGCCTGGTACTCGATCGTTTCCGTGTTGACGTCGCTGGCAAATGGCTTCACCAGCTTTGCCACATTCCGTTTTCTGTTGGGCGCCGGCGAGTCCGCGAACTGGCCGGCAGCCACCAAAGCGGTCTCGGAATGGTTTCCGAAACGTGAACGGGCATTGGCAACGGCGTTCTTTGACAGTGGTTCCTCCATCGGCGGCGCCATCGCACCGTTCCTTGTTCTCTGGATCTATTTTCGATGGGGCTGGCGCCCCGCGTTCGCGATTCCCGGAGTGCTGGGACTTTTTTGGCTGATCGGATGGCGATGGCTCTATTACCCGCCGGAGTCCCACCCGCGAATCAGCGCGGCAGAACTCCAACTCATCGTTACTGATAAGGAATCGGAATCGCTCTCGCAGAACCCAGCCCGCCCGCGCTGGCGTGATCTTCTTCGCCTACCGCAAACCTGGGGAACGATTATTGCCAAAACTTTCACCGATCCTGTCTGGTTCTTCGTCACCGACTGGTTTCCTATCTATCTCGTGGCGAAAGGCATTGAACTCAAGAGCGGGCTGATCGCCATTTGGATTCCTTTCATCGCGGCCGATCTGGGAAACTTTTTTGGGGGAGGCATGTCGGGCTACCTGATCAAGCGTGGATGGTCTCTGGGCGCAGCTCGCAAAGCTGTGATCATTTTCGGTGGGATCGGAGTAACCATGCTCATTCCCACAATTTTCACGAACAATCTTTATGTGATGGCGTTCCTCTTTGGACTCGCCACCTTTTCCTACTCCGCGTTTTCAACCATGGCGAACGTATTGCCCTCGGACCTTTACCGCAGCGAGTCGGTAGCTTCAGTCAGTGGCCTAAGTGGAACCGGCGCGGGATTGGGCACGATCGTCGCCTTCAAACTCATCGGCTACTTTTCCGATTCCCGTCAGGCAATGGCCGGCCATTCCTTCGATCCGATCGTGGTTGTGGCTGGCTTGGTTCCATTCGTTGGAATGATTCTTGTCTTATTACTGGTCCGCAACACCAAGGCTACGGAGGAAGGGTTAGTGCGCCGCATCTGAGGTTTCGGTACACTCGCCAATGAGAACACGGACAGAGATGAGACTTCACCATCGCGAGGGAAAATGGGCTACAGTCGCCTGGAACTGAACGGCAAGGTTGCGGTTGTAATCGGTGGAAGCTCCGGAATCGGCAGGACCATCGCGCGGGGTTTGGCGGAAGCAGGCGCAGACGTCGTGCCGACCGCTCGGCGCCTCGAGCAAGTGGAAACCGTGGCCGCCGAAATCGAAGCGCTCGGCCGCCGTTCTTTACGTGTTACGTCCGACGTGACCGATCGCGGTTCCCTGGAAGAATTATTGCGCGCTGCGGTAGCCGCGTTCGGGAAAGTGGACATCCTGGTGAACTCGGCGGGATATAACAAACGCGCCCCGACCTTGGATCTTCCCCAAGAGGACTGGAACGGGCTATTCGAAACCAATTTAAACGGCACTTTGCGTGGCTGTCAGGTGTTTGGGCGCCACATGATCGAACGCCGACACGGCCGGATCATCAATATCGCTTCCATGGGATCGTTTCTGGCATTGTTTGAGGTGGCCGCATATTGTGCCAGCAAGGCAGGCGTGGCCTCGCTGACAAAATCGCTGGCCGTCGAATGGGCGCGCTACGGAATTTGTGTCAACGCGATTGCACCGGGATATTTTCGGACGGCGTTGACCGAAAAGCTTTTGAGCGGAACTCCTCGTGGCGAAGAAATCCTGTTGCGCACACCCATGAAGCGCTATGGAGAGTTGGAAGAATTGGTTGGCGCTGCCGTCTTCCTTGCTTCCGACGCTGCCAGCTTCGTGACCGGCTCAATCCTGGCTGTGGACGGCGGATTCCTTGCCAGCGGAGTGAACCAGTAGACGGGACCTTTGCACATTAGAGGGAGTTGGCCTTTTCGAGAACTGACTCGCGCGCCGCGTGAACCACCTGAACCAACTCTCGCGCCGCTTGCGTGATCTTCTCTAGGTTCCCTGCGCGCAAGGCAGCCGGATCGACGAGGTCCCCGCCCACGCCCAGAGCAAACGCGCCTGCCGCAACGTAGTCGGCAGCATTTGCAGCGTTCACTCCACCTGTTGGAATCAGGGAGGCGTGCGGGAAGGGAGCTCTCAAAGACCGTAAATACTTGGGCCCGCCAACGTTGCCGCAAGGAAAAATCTTGATCAACTTCGCGCCATGGTCCTGGGCGTGCATGAGTTCGGTAGGTGTGAGTGCTCCAGGAATAGCCAGCTTGGCGCAGGCCTGCGCTACTGCGAGCACGTGAGTCGATAACCCCGGACTCACGAGAAACTCGGCGCCCGCGCGAATACACTGATCAGCCTGCTCGCCCGTTATGACTGTGCCTGCCCCAATCAGTGCCGCGCTTCCATGTTCGCGAATCACATGGCGGATCACCGAGACCGCGTTGGGAACAGTCATGGTGATTTCGAGAATTGGAATGCCTCCGGCACAGATGGCTTCGACAGCCCGGGTTGCGTCCTCGACTGTGGCGGCCCGCACGACCGGCACGATGCCAATCTCGCCGATCCGGCGAATTACATCTTCGATAGTCATAGGGTTATCTCGCGCAAAGCGCTACCTGGTCGGTGTTCAGCGTTCAATGCGCGCCGTGTGTGCTTTCATCGCGTGCAACACTTCGTCGAGTGTAGCCATCGTGGTATCGCCGGGCGTCGTCATGGCCAGCGCACCATGCGCGGCGCCGCAGTCGACAGACCACTGCGGGTCCTTTCCCGACAGAAGTCCATAAATCAATCCCGAGGCAAAGGAGTCGCCTCCACCGACGCGGTCGTAGATCTCCAAATTGTCGCGTACCCGAGATTGGTAGAAATCGCCATCGTAATAGCACATCGCTCCCCAATCATTCACCGTTGCAGTCTTCGCGTTGCGCAGAGTCGTGGCGATGACAGAGAGTTGGGGGAAATCCTGCACAACTCGTTCAATCATTTTCTTGAAATTGTCCGGCTCAAGCTTGGTGTGGTTCTCGTCCAGACCCTTTACCTCAAAACCGAGGGCGGCGGTGAAATCTTCTTCATTCCCCAGCATCACGTCGACCAGTGGAGCGAGACCCCGGTTCGTTTCTTGCGCTTTGGATTTTCCACCGATTGACTTCCACAGCGACGGACGATAGTTCAGGTCATAGGAAACAGTGGCGCCGGCCCGCCTCGCCACTTCCATCGCCTCCCGGGCAACGAGTGGAGCGGACTCCGATAGGCCACAGTACACCCCTCCGGTGTGAAACCAACGCGCTCCGTCGTTGCGAAAAATTTGTTCCCAGTCGATTTCTCCGGGCTTGAGCTGCGAGATAGCCGTATGGCCGCGGTCGGAAGATCCGAGCGGAGCGCGCAGTCCGAAGCCTCGCTCGGTAAAATTTAATCCGTTGCGGACGGTGCGGCCCACGCCGTCAAAAGGCACCCAGCGCACATATTTCTGACTGACGCCTCCCTGCAGCATCAGGTCTTCAACAAGACGCCCAACCGGATTTTCGGCCAGCGCGGTTACGATCGCCGTCTCCATCCCAAAACACCGCCTGAGGCCACGGGCGACGTTGTATTCGCCTCCACCTTCCCACGCGTGAAAATGACGCGCAGTCGAAATGCGCTCGTCACCCGGGTCGAGTCGCAGCATGACTTCGCCGAGGCTGACCAGGTCCCACATGCAGCTCGTCTTCGGTTTGATATCCAGTTTTGCCATGCTTTACGAATGATTTCAGGATCTCGCGCGCACTGCGGTGGATCGGTTGCCAGGCAGATCGGAAATGATCTCAGAACTAAGTCGCGCCGCGGCATCAGTCACAATCCCGAGTTGCCGCGACGGATCGACCACCAGCCAGCTTGCCGCACCAACCAGGCACAATGCAGCGGCCACGAGAAATGACGTCGTCCAGCCAAATCGAGATGCGATCCACGGAGTCAGGGACGCCGTCAGCGCCGCCCCAATCTGGTTTCCCATGTTCATGAAGCCAGAGACCGAACCCGAGGACGCGCCTGCGATGTCGGCCGTCACCGACCAGAAAGAACTCTGCGCCAAATACAGCGCGCCCGCTCCGCCCGCGAGCACCACGCTGGCGAGACGCGCGCTTTGCACCTGCGCGCCGAACGCGATGAATACTCCCGCAATCGCGATTGCGAACGCTGCAAGACCACACCGTCCCAGGCGCGAACCTCGCCATTTCGTGAGCCGGTCGTTAATCAGCCCACCCAAGAGGCAGCAAACCAGCATGGCGAGAAAAGGCAGCATGGTATAGAACGCGCTCGCCTTCAAGTCCATTCCGCGCACTTTGGCAAGATAGCGATAGAACCAGCTAAAGAAAATCCACGCCACATAGCCATAGCAGAAGTAGCTGAGCGTTAGGGCGCATACTTCCTTGCTTTGCACGACGCGCCGCCACGGCACGAGACCTTTCGAATCTTTCTCTTTCGCGTCATTCTCTAAGGAGGCCTGCGTCAAGCCGGAGCGAATGAAGTTCAACTCTGAGGCGGAAACTCCACCGTGTTCGGCGGGAGTGTCGCGCGCACACACAAACCATGCCGCTCCCACGGCGAATCCGATGATGGAGCACACCCAAAACGAGGAACGCCAGCCGTAATGGACCATGACGTAAGTGATAAGCAATGGCGTGAGGCCTGCACCCGCTCCCACTCCGGCAAAGATCCAACCGTTCGCGATTCCGCGCTCGCTTGTTGGAATCCAGCGGGCAATGAACTGATTGGCAGAGGGATAGATGACAGCCTCGCCCGCGCCCAGAAGAAATCGAACTGCGACGAATACGACTACTGCGCCCGCAATGTTTGCAGGGACTAGGGCAGTCAAAGCAGTGAAGATTCCCCACCAGATGACGCCACTGGTTAGCACGCGACGAGGTCCGAAGCGGTCAGCCAGTCTTCCCCCCACAGTCTGAAAAAGTGCGTAGCCGACCAGCATGGCGCTGAACACTTTGCCGAGTTGAACATCGCTGAGATGGTATGCCTCGGCGATGGACCCGCTGGCAATGGAAATGTTGACCCGGTCGAGATAAGACACGGCGCTGAGAATGAACAGCCAGAACACCAGAAACCAGCGCACGTGACTCGTTCTCGCGTCATTCATCGCTGAGGTCATCCTTGCTTCGCCGCTTGCCTATGCCGCGTGTTCGCGTAGAAGTCGCGAGAGTTGATCGGCAACAATCTTGTCTTCGCCAGGTTGAAGCATGAACGAGTTCATCGCCAATCCCGGTTTTCCTTCCCCGCCTCCCATCACGATGGATGGGCTCGAGCTACGCAGCAACTTCGAGGCCTGTTGGGGAGTCAACGCAATGCGAGCCGCGTCCCAGGTGATGCTCATGTGGGGTACGTGATTTGCAATGTCAGGAACAAAGAACGACGTAATGACGCCTGGAACTTTGGTGATTTCGCGCGAGATCCCTTCGAGGCGGTTCTGCCACTCTTTAGCCAGGGCCTCGTGGTCTTCCGCGAGAAAAAGCTCGAGCGCCTTTACCATTCCCACGATTTCTTCCTTGCCCACCTTCTGGCTGCGGCCCAATGTGTCTTCGTGCGGGCTGTTGTTGAGCAGTGCGTTTGCTACCATTTCTTTCCGCCCGATCAACATGCCCGCGCACTGCGGCCCACGAATCGCCTTCCCTCCGCTAAAGGTGACCAGGTCGTAGCCCATGTTGGTGTAGTCCCATAGATGGGATACCGGCGGCGTATCGGCGGCGGCGTCGTTCATGCAGGGAATGTTGTATTGCTTCGCCAACTTGACCCACTCCTCCACTTTGATCTGGCCGGCGGCATTGGCGAAATTGGAGAAGTGCATCATCGCTGTTCGCTCATTGATCGCGGCTCGCAATTGATCAACACTTTCGATCTCGATGAGCTTGACGCCCGTGGACCTCAGTTGATGATCGAACGGATTACGATGTGACTTCTGAATAACCACTTCCGACTTCATGCCGGTCAGGTCAGGCAGTTGGCGAATTAGAGCCTCGTTACTGCCAGTCAAAATTCCGGCTAGTCCGGATTGAATTGCTGCTGCCGCGCCCGACGTTACCAGTGCTGTGTAACCCTCCGGCAACTTGAGCATTTCTGCGATGTGCTTGCCCGCAGCCACTTCCAACTCCGGAATACTTACAAAGTGGCGCCCCGCCATGGTCATCACGGCTTCGAGTTCAGGATGAGGAAGAGAGCCTCCCAGCATGGTCATGGTCCCCTCGCAATTGATGACCGTGGTGACGCCTAGCTCTTCGTAGGGATTGCCGCTCCGTCCAAAGCCGCTCACGGGCGCGCCGGGACGCGTGGTGCTGCGATTCAAGGAGAATAATTTGCGCGGGGCCGCGATCGCGCCTGCGATCATCCCCACGCTGCCGAGAAAACTGCGCCGGTTCCACTTCGAGTTGAGTCGCATAACGCCTTCTCCTTCGTCTTTCTTATTTACGGGTGACTGCGGCGATGCAATTGATTTCCACCAGCGAGTCCCCAGGCAACGCCGCCACCGCAACGGTCGTCCGCGCCGGTCCGCCATGCGGGAAATAGGTCGAAAATACTTTGTGCATTCCGTCCCAGTGTTCGATCTTCACCAGGAAAACGTTTAGTTGGAGAATACTGTCGGTGGATCCCCCGCCAATCTCAACATGCTTTTTTATTTTGTCCATGACCATGGTGGTGTGGGATTCAATCGTCCATTCCTTAGGATCTCGACTGTCGTGGGCGCCCTGCCCCGAGACATAGATCAAACCGTTATGAACAATGACCGGCATGATGACATCTTTTTCGCTGCCCGGCTTGCCTTCGCTGTTGAGCTTGCGAATTGCACCGGCTTCTTGCACCGGCGAACTCTCGGCCAACGCATGGCTGGGAAACGTCGCTGCGGTGAATCCTAAAGCGGAAAGCACGGAAGCGCACCGACTGGCAAACATCCTGCGAGTGAGAGTCAGACTCATATATATCTCCTCCTTCAAATTAGCCCTGAGAGCCATGGGCAATCGAGTCCCAAGTGCCATCAAGGCAGCGCAAAACTGAAAACGTCACTTCCCGCCGCAATCGCTACATATTGTTTTCCGGCAACCGCATAGCTCATGGGAGATGCACTCATGTCTTGCCCAGTATTGAAGTGCCACAGCGGCGTGCCGCTTCGTGCATCCACCGCCTCAAATGAACCGGCGTCGTCTCCGAAAAAGACCAGACCGCCGGCTGTGGCCATCGTCCCACCGGACGATCGTCCTGCACCCGTCTGCGGATATTTCCACGCAATAGAATTCGTATCCAGATCGAAAGCGATCAGAACTTTTCGCGGATTCTCCCCCGCAATGCGTTTCACTCCCGTCGAGTAATAGCCCTTGCCTTCCTGAAAAGTCTGAGGCTTTAAAAAATAGGTTTCGCATTCTTCCAGCGCCATGAAATAAACCGAACGCGTGGACTCGCTGTAAGAAGGCGCGTACCAGTTCGTGGCTCCCGAATAGCCGGGGCAAACCCGTGTTCCTTCTGCAGTAGGCTGGATGCCGGCCAGCAGCGGCCTGCCTTGGGCATCAATTCCTTTTGCCCAGTTCAACTTTTCCACAAATGGTCTTGCGGAAAGGAACTTGCCGTTCGTGCGATCGAGCACATAGAGGTAGCCGTTCCGGTTGGCTTGCACCAGCAACTTCCGTGGCGCGCCCTGATACACAGCATCAATCAGGATCGGCGTCTCAACCGCGTCGTAGTCGAACAAATCATGCGGGGTGAATTGGAAATACCACTTCAATTTGCCGGTATCCGGATCGAGCGCCAACACACAGTCGGTATACAGGTCGTCTCCCGGACGCACGCCACCTTCGAAGTCCGGCGCAGGATTGCTGGTGCCCCAGTAAATCGTGTTCAGTTGAGGGTCGTAGCTCCCGGGCATCCACGTCGTTCCGCCGCCGTGCAGATAGAGTTTCCCCGGCCAGCTTTCAGAACCGAATTCGCCCGGCCCCGGAATCGTCCAGAACCGCCACGCGAGCTTGCCAGTCAACGCATCGTAAGCCGCAACAAAGCCCCGTACGCCATCATCGCCGCCAGAGGTGCCCACCAGCACTTTGTCTTTAACCACTAGCGGTGCGCTGGTTGCACCGTAATTCTTATTCCAATTTGCATAAGCAACATCCCAAATCAGGTTCCCGGAACGCACATCAAGGCAAAGAAGATGTGCATTGTCCGTCTCCATGTAAACCCGGTCGTGCCATAGTCCCACACCACGGTTGGTATGCTGCGACGCGTCGTCGATCAACCCTTCTGAGATGGGCCACGCGTGATGCCACACCACTCTTCCGGTGCGAGCGTCGAGCGCGGAGGCATCATTCGCGGCGGTCACTAATATCATTCCATTCACCGCAACGGGAGTGACCTCAAGCCGTCCCGAGTTGCGCGCATGAAAAACCCATTGCGCGCGCAGTGTCGCGATGTTATCCGGGGAGATTTCGCTAAGGCCGCTATAGCGCCGGCCAGAATAGTCTCCGTTGTAGGAAACCCAGTTGGCTGCGGGAGGTTGGACGAGCAGATCTTCAGAACGAACATCGATGGCAGTCGATATAGTCGCGGGGCGCTCATTCCGTGCCTGCGCCGCGCAGGTGAGGCCGAAGACGACGACGGTCATGAGTGCTGCCATCCTCATGCTACGAGTTATTCCCCAATTTTATGATCACGGCTTCGTCCAAAATGCCGCGGTCAATGCCCTGTTCATCATTCAAGTGGATGGCTACCCGGGTTGCGTCAGGCGACACTGTGATCGTCTGGTTGAGCTCGGCAGGCTGAAGCGGATCGACGGATCTTACTTCGACGACGTTGCTTTCTACCCCGTGCAAGTCAAATATGTGCGCATTCAGCTTGCCTGCAAAAAACACGCCAAAGGAACCCGAGAGCTGGAGATGGCCCGCCCTGAGAAATCCCACGAGACCACGCTCTACGATTCCAACCGGCGTGACGGTCTTAAGTTCTTTGCTCGCTCGAACCGGGAACCACGACGTATCCAGAGCGTACGAAGCGCCGGAAGCGAGACGCCTCATAGGGCTATTGATTTCGGCTTCCATGTAGTAGGGAGCGTCCTCGGGATGGTTCGAACGCAGGACAGGAACGCCGCTATCATCCACTCCCAGTGCAGCGCCGTTCTTGTAGAAAATCACCGAAGCTTTTCCGGGATATTCCTGATCCACGAAATATTGAAAGCGCTCGATCATCCCGTATTGAGTAGAGTCATCCACCACCGCAAGCCACCCGGCATTGGAATCGAGCCACACTTCATTTTCCAGATATAGCCAGTGCAGTTGAAACATGCCATCGTGGACCGCATACGACGGATCATCGGCGAGACCATTGCGAACGCGATACCCGTCGGCGTAGGAGCTTTGCGGATTCAGCGGAACAAACGCCCAGAAGTCGTGGTTGTAGTCTTGAGGGCTCCGCATGTCCGCGGTGTCGTACTGCGTCACCGATTGCATCGACCAGCGAATCTCGTGTTCGGTGGCATTCTTCATCACCGCGTGGAACGAGAGCTGCGGAGAATCGTTCCCGATGCTTATCTCCCGCGAATACTGCAACCCCGTTACCGGATCTGCCGGTCCGTCAAGTCGAAGCCTGCATGGATTGCTCTGGGAAACGATACTAAGTTTGTATTCGCCGTCGTCGAGAACATCAGAAACGGGGCCTAACCAATAGCCTTCCCCATGGCCTTCCGGCAGCGGCCACAGCTTGTCGCCGCCATAGTTGATCCATTCCCGTTTCCTCGTTGAATCCACAGGAGCGAAATATTTCCCTTTGTATTTGGAATTGACGAACAGGTAGCGATGACCGCCAAACTCAACTTGCATCAGCCTTCCGCCGAGTTGGGGAACAAGAGTTAGACGGACCCAATCGTTGGACAGTTCCTCCGCCTTCCAGCCTTCGAACTTCGTAGGCTGCATGCGGCAAGGGGAATGCGCAATCGACGACGCCCAGCCCAGGCTCGAAGATGTAAAGCAACAAGCCACAAGAAGAATCCCAATTCGCAAACTCAAACTTGCGACGTCAAATCCAAGACCGCTCGCGCCGTGCGCTTCAGAGAGGTTTCGCAACGGCAGTCTCCCCCGTACTCTCTTTTCGTAGTGGCGCGCGGGACCCATCGCCTTGATATCCCAACTCTCGGGAGATTTGCAGTCCGGCCGTCTGAATCAGCGGCGCCAGTTGCCGCAAGCGTGTGACCGCCATGCGCACTACCGGAGCAGTAATGCTAAGGCTTGCGTTCACAACACCGGCGTGGTCCCAGATGGGCGCTGCCACGCATCGGATATGCGGTTCGTTCTCTTCCAGATCGCAGGCATAGCCATTCTTAAAGACCCGGTACAGTTCTGCTTCCAGTTCCTGAAGATTTCCGACCGTGTTCGGCGTGAGGCGCTTTAGCGCCAGCTGCGGGAGGAGCTTCTGCCGCTCATCGTCAGGCATGTGCGCCAACATGACTTTGCCAACTGCCGTGCAATATAGCGGAACAGCGGCGCCAATGCGAGAGTGAATGCGCAACTGTTCGGGCGAGTCCAGTTTCTCGACGTAAACCGCGGAGAGTCCGTGGCGGACGGTCAGATGAATGGTTTCGCGAGTCTGCCGATTCAATTCCTGAAGGTAAGGCAGGCTCACCCGGCGAATATCGAACTGGCCCAACGCCGCCTGGCCGATTGCGAAACATGCGATTCCCAGGTGGTAGACGCCATCCCCGCTGCAGTTCAAGAATCCCGACGTTTCCAGATTCGCCAGAAAACGGTGGACCGTACTCACCGGCAGCCGCGACTTGCTCGCGACCTGTTTCGCAGCGAGCCCCTGAGGCGACTCGCTGAACAATTGCAGAAGACGCAGCCCACGCTGCAACGCCGTGATGTTGTAGCTTCGTTTTTGAGAATTCGCCATGAGCGACCGCGAAAGTTTGACCGTGACAAAATGAAAGTGCGAATTATCTGATGAAAATTAGTTTTATGCAAGTGGGGCTTTTTAGGCTACAGTCTTCCGAACTTCTTAACCGCCTCCACAATCGACTTGGTTTGCTCGATCACGGCGTACATCGAGTGCTCTTTGTAATCCATTTGTTGGGCGATTTTCAGCACTTCCGCGGCTTTCGCTCTCGGGACAAACACCACTCCATCGCTGTCAGCCGCGACAATGTCGCCCCCATTCACCGTTACACCGTCACAGGTAACCGGTATCTGCGATCCCCCAAATCGATAGTGGTGCACCGACGTTGAAGGCACAATACCAGTTGCGTATACGGGAAACCCAATCTTCCGCAAATACGCCACGTCACGAACTCCGCCATCGATCACAGCCCCAGCGTAACCACGGGCTGCCATGGCGGTGCCCATGAGTCCGCCCATACCAGCGATGTCCTCGCCGTTCTCGACCACCATCACATACACCGAATCCGTGGATCCTTGATCGATGGCTTCGAGCATGCCGTTCAACGCCGCGGGATCGCTATTGCCTTCATCTTTCTTGAGCAGGACAGTGCGCGCGAAACCGGCGAACTTTGTTGTGAAGATCGGATGCATGCGGTGACTCATGTACATGCGCTTGCCGGTCAACTGCTCCAGCGCATCCGAGACCGACGCCACCTCTACGCGGCGAAAATCTGCAATCAAAGAGTCCTCGGACGGCGCGGCCTGCGCTCCGCCGGATTGCGCGCCTAGAAGTCGCGCCGCGTACGGAGAGGCGCACAGAAAGCCGATAGACAGCAGAGTGGCTGCAAAGGTCCGGGATTTCACAAGGCTGCGAAACTTGTTCATTTCGTCCTCCTGGATGTATATATGTGCGCGGACTCTAACACGGTTTTTGGTCGGGTGGAAGAGCCGACTTTATCCCGGAGGGAATGAAAATGAAAATCACCGTGCACACTCTAATGTCCCGCATGTTCATCTGTGCTGTCACGGCCGCACTAACGACAGGTATTGCCGTCCAGCAGAGCCATGCTCAAGAGCACCGAGCCATCAATTTAGCCCCTGCGCGAGGACTCCCTTTCAACGACGGCATTGTCGCAGGGAGTACGCTGTACATTGCAGGTCAAGAAGGCACCGATGACGCCGGCAAACTCGCCGCGGGTGGCATTGGCCCGGAGACGACTGCGACGCTCGATAATATTCAGAAAGTTCTGAAGGCCGCTGGCTTCGAACTGAAGGACGTCGTTAGCGTCACCGTCTACCTCGCCGACATTCACGAGTTCCCCGACATGAACAAGGTGTACAAAAGCGTCATGCCCGATCCCAAACCTGCGCGCGCCACCATCCAGGCTGCAGCTCTGGTGAATAACGCCAGGATTGAGATTTCGGCGATCGCGGTGAAACAAAAGTAGCGTCCCAGGTTGTGCGGCATCTCGTTCTCCATTCACCGAAAACCTGGTTCAGCTCTTTCAAAATTAAGGTTGACACACCTATCGCGATTGAGATAAACCCTCAATTCATCCTTGTGCCGCGCTTTCATAACTCATCTGCGAATTTCACCAGATGAAAGTATTAGGGCGGCTGGTATTTGATCGGTGGGAAGCTTTTTTGGCGGGAGATCACATCTATGCATAGGCGTCCATTTGCTGTAGCTGTAATTGTGCTTTTCGCCGCAGTTACAGTTTTGGCCAGTATCACCGGCGGTATTTCGGGTGTCGTCACCGATAACTCGGGCGCTGTCATTTCCGGCGCTCGGATAGTAGCGACCGACACCCAGACCGGCGTGAAGACTGCTGTCACAACCGATGCAAAGGGTTTCTACAATCTTCCGGCGTTAGCTGTTGGCACGTATGACCTTGAAATCAGCCACCCTGGTTTCAAGACTTACCGGAAGACCGGGCTCGTGATCGACGCCAACTCGGCGCTTCGAGCGGATGCCAGTCTCGAGGTCGGCGCCATCAGCGAGAAAATCGAAGTGAGCACCGACGCGGTGCATGTGGAGACCCAGAGCACGCAGATGGGAGAAGTCATCACTGGGAAAAGCATGGAGGCCGTTCCCCTGAATGGCCGCAGCTATACGGATTTGCTGGCGCTGCAGCCGGGTGTGTCGCCCTATACCGCGACTGATTCTGGAACAGCCGGAATCAGTGACCGCAACCCCAGTGGCGGGCTGAATTCTGGAAATCAATCCGTCAACGGGCAGCGCGAGTCGGCCAATGGCTTCATGGTCAACGGATCGAATGTTGAGGAAGGTAAAAACAACGGAGCTGCCATTATTCCCAACCTCGATTCCATTTCCGAGTTTCGCATTATCACCAATAACTTCGACGCCGAGTACGGAAACTACAGCGGCGGACAGATCAATGTTGTGACCAAGTCGGGTGGCAACCAGTTCCACGGCAGCGGTTTTGAGTTCCTTCGCAATACCGCGTTCGATGCTACGCAGTATTTTTCTAATTCTGTTCCCGTCTACCGGCAAAACCAGTTCGGAGGCACATTCGGCGGGCCAATCCGGAAGGACAAAACGTTTTTCTTTCTCGACTACCAGGCTACTCGCCAGACTCAGGCTTCTCCGGTAACTACACAATTGCCATCCACGGGAAACTTTACCGGGGACTTCTCTGATTCCGCCACCGCATTTAGCACGAGCACCGACGCCAACGGTAACCCCATCGCGTCTACCGTAAACGGAGCTGGCTTCGCCAATGTCCTGTCAACACGTTTGGGATATCCCGTCGTTGGCGACGGTACCGAGGCTTACTATTACACTGCAGCGACCATCAATCCCAACACCGGAACGCCTTACGGCACGGATTGCACGCTCAACACGCAGTGTGTTTTCCCGAATGCTCAAATCCCAATGGCAGGCTGGTCACCAGTGGCGGTCAACATGGTGAAGCTCGGGCTATTTCCACAGCCGAATGTGACGAATAATCCCAATTTCAATTTCTCATCCTCAGCGTACGCGCAGAAATTACGCGACGATAAGGGTGGCGTTCGCGTCGACCAGAACACCCGCTTTGGAACGCTTTTCGCCTATTACTTTATCGACGACTATTTGCTTAACTCTCCATATCCCAATGGCGGCGCCAATATTCCGGCTTCCACCTTTGCCTACAACGGCATAACCTCTGGCCGCGCCCAACTGGTGAACCTCGGCGATAGCAAGAACTTCGGCGCCACTGCGGTCAATGAATTCCGCTTCAGCTTTGTGCGAAACACCCTTGCCCTTGCCAATCCGCAGGGCGGCGTAGGATCAAAGTATAGCTTAGCGGCTTTGGGATTCGTCACTCCGTGGACCAATCCAGCCGGAGGCATCAGCCCGATCGCTCCCAACCTGGAAGGCGTGCCTTACATCACGTTCAATAACTTCACCATCGGTGTTCCGCAAGTAAGTACCGGACAATTTAACAATTCGTTCCAGGTGTTGGATAACTTCACAAAAGTCGTCGGAAGGCATAGCTTCCAGTTCGGCGGTCAATTCCACTACGACCAGATCAACGAGCGAAACCTGGCGGCGGAAAACGGCCAGTACTCCTTTTCTGGCAACGAGACGGGAATCGATTTCGCTGATTTTCTTATCGGAGCCCCGAACAGTTTGACTCAGGCCAGTCCACAAATTCTAGACTCCCGCAGCAAGTACTACGCTCTCTACGCGCAGGATAGCTGGCGAGCCACTAGCAACTTGGTGTTGAACTACGGCTTGCGCTGGGAAGCCAGCATGCCCTGGTACGACACCCAAAATAAGATTGAGACCATCATCCCGGGAGAGCAGTCGGTGGTGTTCCCCACCGCGCCCACTGGTTGGGTCGTTCCCGGCGATCCCGGCGTGCCTCGAACTTTGGCTCCAACTCAGTGGCACAATTTTTCTCCTCGCCTCGGTCTGGCCTATTCTCCCAGTTCTTCCTCTGGCATTCTGGGCAAGCTTTTTGGTGGGCCGGGAAAGACCAGCATTCGCGTTGGCGCTGGTTTGTATTACACGTCGGTGGAAGATCTGTCCCAATTCCTCGAAGTGGGCGATCCTCCCTACGGACTGTACTACGGAAGTTCGAATCCTCCTCTGCTGGAAGCGCCGTACACAGTGCGTTCCACAGGTGGCCTGGTGTCCGGTTGGCCACGTTTTCCGTTCACATTTCCTCCCACCAACGTTTCGGCAAAGAATCCCGACTCCTCCTTCAATTGGGCGGGTGTCGAACCAATCTCGTACGGATTTTCCTTCGATCACCGGAATAAGCTGCCCTATTCCGAACACTACGAATTCTCTCTGCAGCGCCAGGTCGGAACAAACACTGTCGTCACTGCCAGCTTTGTTGGAAATCAAGGGCATCGGCTGGTTACATCAATCGAAGCGAATCCTGCGAATCCGGCCCTCTGTCTCTACCTGAGCGATCCGGCCAACCTTGATCCCTCAACTACTGCGCCGCCGTGTGGCCAATTTAGCGAGACGCCGCCGGGCGGTACAGCTTGGGTAACACTTCCGGGACCCTCGCCCTACGCTGGACAAACTTTCACCAGCACGCGGCCGCTGGGACCAAACTTCGATACCAACCCCTACGTCTCCACCGTAGCCAACTCGCGCTATAACTCCCTTCAGATGAGTGCCAGTCACAATACCGGCTCCCTGACTTTCCTGGCCGGCTATACTTATAGCAAGTGCATCGATAATGCTTCGGGCCTCCAGGATTCCACTTACCCCTTCGATCCGCGCCGCAGCATCAGCCTCTGCAACTTCGACGTGACGCATAATTTCGTTTTCAGTTACAACTGGATTTTGCCCTTCGACAAGCTCTCCAGCTCTGCTTTGTCCAAATGGATTTTGGGCGGCTGGAGCCTCAGCGGCATCACCAACTTCGCCACTGGGCTGCCGATCACGGTGACGGAGAACGACGATAACGCCCTGATCGGGGCCAATGCGGTTCCCGTCGATGTTCCGAACTTTTCAGGCGGCAAAGTGCTGGCCGACACCAATCCCCGCCATGGAAATCCCTATTTCAACCCTTCCTTGTTCGCCCCGGAGCAGATGGGACAATTCGGGAACTCCCGCCGCCGATTTTTTCATGGTCCGGGGCTCAACAACTTCGATATGGCTCTCGCGAAGAGTACAAGGTTCACTGAGACAAAGGAACTTCAGTTCCGCATAGAAGCATTCAACCTGTTCAACCACGCACAGTTCTCGAATCCAACCGGCGAAATTAACTCCAGCCAGTTTGGAGTCGTAACCTCGGCGAGGCCGGCCCGCATCTTACAGTTGGGCTTGAAATTCTTGTTCTGAAGACTTTGTTCTGGAGACCTAGCGTTTGCGTTCGCGGCCAGTGGATCTTTGCCGACTGGCACCATTTGCCGATGCTCTCAATTCCGAAATCGCTCTGCATGCTTTTGTTGGGCCTGCTGGCTCTTTGCGCCGTTGGCTCGGTCGCCACATCGCAGATGGCACAACCGCGCGCTCGGCAGAAGGACAGCGAGGCTGCCTCGACGCTAGGGAAGAAAACTTTCGCGTCCACCTGTGCAAGTTGCCACGGTCTGGACGGACGAGGCGGAGAACGGGCGCCGAACATCGCGGAAAGGCCCAGAGTGCAACAGCTTTCCGACGCTCAACTCTTTCACATCATCGAGAACGGCATCCCTGGCACCGGAATGCCAGCCTTCCATGCTCTTGAAAGTCCCGACATCAAAGCCGTTGTAATTTACCTGCGATCCCTGCAAGGGGCAAAGAAGCCGCTCAACAAGCTGCCCGGCGACCCAGAGCACGGAGAGGCGATTTTCTTTGGTAAAGCGGGATGCTCCACATGCCACATGGTCACTGGTAAAGGTGGTTTCATTGCTTCCGATCTTTCAAAATACGCTGGCAGTCATGCCCCGGATCAAATTCGGAACGCGATCACCAACGACAATTCTGGCCGCGTAGTGATGGCGACCGTTCGTGGCGGCGAGAAATACTCCGGCAGGGTGCGCAACGAAGACAATTTTTCTGTACAGTTGCAGGCGCTGGACGGAACTTTTCACTTTTTTGAGAAGTCAGATCTCGAAGGGTTGGAGTACAGTCCGCAACCACTGATGCCTTCCGACTACGGCTCAACTCTGAACTCTACCGAATTGAATGATGTCGTTAGCTACCTGATGCGTGTGGCCAATGCCAGCTCTGCCCCGCCGGAACCGCGCATGAAAGAGTTTGAAGAAGAATAGACGATCCTCATCGACTGATAATTAGTTTTATTTCGAAGAAAGGCGTCCTAGTGAATCGCAGCCCGCGAATCTTGCCTGCCCTCATTATCGCAACCTTGCTGCTGATTGCAGCAAGCGCGTCAGGCTTTCCACCGTCTGCAGAAAAAACGCACGGGTTCGAGTTGAAAGCCGAATCGCCGCAATTCTGGGATCTTGTGGATCACAACGCCAAGCTCAGCATTGTGGGCACTGGCTTTGGTTTCACTGAGGGCCCAGTTTGGGATGCGGCAGGGTTTCTCTACGTGAGCGACGAAACCCTCAACAAAATTTACCGGCTGCATCTCGATGGCAAGAAAGAAGAAGTGATCGCACTCGGCGACCCCGACGGCAATACTTTCGACCGCCAGCATCGGCTGATCGACTGCGCCAGCATGCTGCGCGCCATTATCGAGGTGACTCCTGATGGAAAATACAAAATCCTGGCCGATCGCTTCGACGGAAAGAAACTGAACAGTCCAAATGATGTGATCGTTGGGCCGGATGGTGCTCTCTATTTTACGGATCCGACCTTGGATTTAGTTGCTGGCGAGAAACAGGAGATCCCATTCCAGGGCGTCTACCGCTTGGATGCGAAAGGCAAAGTGCAGTTACTCACCAAGGACCTGTCCCAGCCCAACGGCCTCGCTTTTTCCCCCGACGGTAAGCGCTTTTACGTGGATGACAGCGAACAGAGAAACATCCGCGTCTACGACGTCGGGGCGGATAGTACGATCACCAACGGCCGTATTTTCGGAGAGGAACCCGGGGCCAAGGGTGATGGCGTGCCCGACGGAATAAAAGTGGATAGGACTGGCAACTTGTATGTCACGGGACCGAAAGGCATCTGGGTCTGGGACGCGAAGGGCAAACATCTCGGCACCATCGTTATGCCGGAGCCACCAGCGAATCTGAATTGGGGCGACAAAGAATATCGAACTCTCTACATTACGGCTACCACCTCGGTGTATCGCCTGGCGATGAAGACGCAAGGCTTCGTGCCGTATCTATCAGGGCAATAGTAATCAGCAGGACATCTTGAGAGCGGTCTCGGCGATGCGGTTCAGTGGGACGACGGCGGTTGCCGCGCCGCGAGCGATAGCTTCTTTGGGCATGCCAAAGACCACACAGCTAGACTCGTCCTGCGCAATGGTTTGGGCTCCGGAGTTGCGCATCTCGAGTAGTCCTTGAGCCCCATCGTTCCCCATGCCGGTCATGATCACGCCGACGGAGTGCGATCCAAGCGATTTGGCGACTGAGCGGAACAGAACATCGACGCTGGGTCTATGGCGGGAGACCAGGGGCCCATCTGTTACTTGAGCGATGCAGGAAGCTCCGGATTTGCGCACGAGAAGATGATGATTCCCTGGGGCGATCAGGGCGCGTCCGCGCAGGATGCGATCACCCTCGGCTGCTTCCTTGACGTCTATGGTGCAATCTTTGTTCAAGCGATCGGCGAAAGCTCGCGTAAACATTTCCGGCATGTGTTGGACGATGACAATTCCCGGACACTGGGGAGGCATCGCTTGCAGAAATGCGCGGAGCGCTTCGGTACCTCCAGTGGACGCCCCGATAGCGATGATTTTTTCGTCCCGGCTATCGAGTTTGGGGGCGCGTCCTAGTGGGAGCACGGCGTCGGCAGTATTTCGCGGCGCGACGCTGAGAGGCGCAGACGGCAATTTTGCTTGAGCTGCGCTATAGACCACGTCCAGAAGCATGACGGCGGATTCGTGGAGAAAATCGCGAACACCGAGTTTTGGCTTGGTAATAACTTCAACGGCTCCAAGTTCAAGAGCGGAAATCGCGTCTTGGGTGCGGCGATGAGCCACCTCAGAGCAGACCACAACCGGGAGCGGATTTTCCGCCATGATCTTTCGGAGAAAAGTGAGTCCGTCCATCCGGGGCATGACAAGATCGGTAATGACAACGTCTGGTCTTTCCCGTTCGATCTTGGCGAAGGCAATAATGGGATCCGCTGCGACGCTCACCTTGATTTTAGGATCGACGCCGAGTACGGATTGCATCACCTGGCGCACGACGGCAGAATCGTCCACCACGAGAACGTGAATGCTTCCGTCAGGCCTTTTCGAGTTGCGCGGGAGCTGGGAGTTCACGGTGCGCTCGGGTTCAGAATGGATTGGCGGATGCTGCATTCACGGTTTGGAACTTCGCCTGTGATAAGGCAGCGGCCCCCGCGAGGGCGTGGATAGTCGGTGCGACCGTCTTCAGGTTGGGCGCTATCGCTCCCAAGTGCTCGGAGTGGCCGACAACCAGCAGTCCGGAGGGAGACAGATGGCGCACGATTCCGCCAATTACCTTTTCCTTGGACTCCTGATCGAAGTAAATCAAGACATTTCTACAGAAGATGAGATCGAAGGAATCCGTCAGCGGATACGAATCGGCGTGCAGGTTCACCCGTGCGAACCTGACGATCCGGTGCAGTTCGGGACTGGCCTTCATTGCGCCCTTATGCTCTCCTCTGCCTTTGAGCATGTAGGCCCGAAGCAAATCGGGAGGAATGTCTTTGGATTTTTCGATGGAATAAATTGCTGATCGAGCTTTTTCCAGCACGCGAGTAGAAATGTCGGTGGCGAGAACTTCGCAATTCCAGCCCTGCTCTGCGGGAAAATGTTTGAGTAGAAGCATAGCCAGCGAGTAGGGTTCTTCGCCCGTGGAGCAGCCGGCGCTCCAAATGCGTAGATGAGTGGTTCGCTGGCCTGCGGCGGCCTCTTGCTGCCATCTGGGAAAGACGTGCTGCAAGAGAAAGTCAAAGTGCCGGGGCTCGCGAAAGAAATGAGTCTCATTGGTGGTGATGCAATCGATCATGACCGCACGCTCGTGCAGTTGATCGGGCTGGCTGAGCAATACGTAATACTCCTGCATCCCATTCAGGCCTAACAGGCGAAGACGGCGCGCCAGTCGCCCCGTAAGCAGGGCATGCTTGTGAGCGGCCAGCCATATTCCCGATTCCCGATAGATCAATTGCTGAAACTTGGTGAACAATGCCGGCGATAAAGATGCACGTTCATGCACTACGCGCAGGCGTCGGCTGGCAGCGCTATCAGCCGTCGCACTTTTTTGGCTCTTAGACATCGCTTGTAGCTACTCCGGACTCGATTCTTCGGAAACTTCTGTATTCAAAGCTGTATCCGAATCAACAGCAACCTCCGGCAGTTCGAGTTCAGGCAGTTGGTTTCCGTCGGCTTGGTCGACAGCGTCGGGAAGTTCAAGAAGTTCGTCGGTGGACAACACCTTTTCGGTATCGAGGATGAGGCAAAACTTCTTGCCGGAGCGGGCCATACCGAGCAGGTAGTCGACCTTCACGCGCGTGCCGAAAGTTGGCGGCGGTTCAACGTCCTGGGGCTTGAGGTCGATGACCTGACGGACAGAATCGGCCATAATGCCCATCACCGTGGCTGCGCCTTCGCATTCGACTTCCGTGATGACAATACATGTCAGCTTTCCGGCTATGCTGGGGGCTTGGCGAAACTTCACGGCAAGGTCAACCACGGGCACTACGCTTCCCCGCAAGTTGATGACGCCGCGAATCCATTCCGGTGTCTTCGGGACCTCGGTTACGGTGTCGAACTCGATAATTTCTTTCACTTTGAGAAGACTGATGGCGTACTCTTCACCGCCGATCATGAACGTCAAGTGCTGCTGAACCTTCTGCGCATTCTCAAAATAGGTGTCTTGCGATGTGATCTGCATGGAATGTGTCTCCTGGAACGGGTAAAGTTAGCTCGAGTGCGGAGCAATGCGTTCTCTTCGGCGCCGTCGTCTCAGTGTTTGCCTCTGCCGAGAGACATGTTTTGAATCCATTCCCATGTGCGAAGAACTTCGGAGTCCGTGTCGTACTCGAAAGCCTTCTCCACTCTGAGGAGGCTTCCAGCGAATTCTGCGCCGCCAGTCATTAGTTTCTGCCCCGCACCTTCCTGCGTATCCTTCGGGTTATGTTGTGTCATCTGCATTGAAAAGGTTTCTCCTAAAACCGGGTGAAGTTATGCTCTAGCGCTGAGCCATTTGTCTTCTTCGGGCCAACGGCAGGCATGGCGAGATGTTGGAGTGGCTTGTGCTCAGCTGATTTCGTGCGAACCGAGGCTCTTTCTCCCGCGACACGGAAGAAGGCCATCAGTTGCTGCAAAGCCTCCGATTGAGCGGCCAGCTCTTCGGCCGTGCTGGAAAGCTCTTCCGCCGACGACGCGTTCCGCTGCGTGACCGTGTCCACCGCCGCCATCGCTTTGTTGATCTGCGTTACTCCGGACGATTGCTCGCGCGACGATGCCGAAACTTCCTGCACCAGCTCCGCCGTCTTCTTGATGGCAGGAACTAGTTCTTTCAGCAATTCACCGCTACGCTCGGCGACGCCAACACTATTACCCGCCAGTCCGCCGATCTCCTGCGCAGCCGTCTGGCTGCGCTCGGCCAGTTTCCGGACTTCAGTCGCAACTACCGCGAAACCCCGCCCGTGTTCGCCAGCGCGCGCCGCCTCGATCGCGGCATTGAGCGCCAGAAGGTTGGTCTGATAAGCGATTTCTTCGATGATGGAAATCTTCTCGGCGATCTGCTTCATTGCCTTTACGCTTTCCCGCACGGCTCCGCCGGACTCTTCGCTGTCGCGCGCGCCCTTCAGCGCCATCTGCTCCATCTGCCGGCTGTTATCGGCGTTCTGGGTGATGGAGGCGCTCATCTGCTCCAGGCTCGACGTTGTCTCTTCGATCGAAGCCGCCTGCTCGCTCGTGCCCTGCGAAAGTGATGCCGCCGATGCCGCGACCTGGGCCGCAGCGCTGGCAATGCCATCGCTGCCCAGACGAACCTCGCTGATGATTTCCTCCAGTTTTTTGACGAAGGAATTGAACGAGTTCGCCATCTCGCCAACTTCATCGTGAGAGATGATCTCGATTCGCCGGGTCAGATCGCCGCCGCCCTGGGCCATTTCGCCCAGGTGGTTGGCCATTGCCTTCACGGGCCGCGTAATGCCGCGGGACACAACGAGGGTTACAAAGGTGGCCACGATGAATGTCAGCAGGACTACGCCAAACATTACAAAAGCGGTCTGGCGGGCGAAGGCTGTAATCGTCTCTTCTTTGTCGGCCATGACCTTGCGGTGCTTTTCTGACAGTTCGGTCGCCGCGCCCTCCATCCGGTGGATTTCGTCTTTTACTTCGGTGACTTTAGCGTTGCCCTGCTGGGGCGTTTTGATGGCGCCATCGTTGATGCCGGCCACCACCGCATCGACGCCCCGTTCGTAGGTTGCGATTTCACGCTCCATAGCCGCCACCAATTGCTTGCTGCTGTCGGAGCTGACGCGTGTGTTGAGATCGCTCACAATGGAGCGCAGTTGTGCCAACTGCGTTTTCCACTTCTCTTGATATCCCTGCATCACCGGCTTGTTGTCCATGTTGAGCAAGGTGTCTTTCTCGTAGCGGCGCAATTCGAGAGTTGCGATCTTAGCCTCGTCCGCAAGTTGGGAAACTTTGGAATCTCCGCGCAGCATGGAGACGGTTTCGCGGGTTACTGATTCCATGCCCCAGTAGCCGGCAGCAGCAATCACGAGCAGCAGGGTTAGCACAGCGCCAAATCCGAGGGTGAGGCGTTTTGCGATGGAAGACTTCTTCAACATACGTTTGTTCCTTTCACGATCAAATCGATTAGCGCCGAAGCGCTGGAGGTCTTTGTTCCAAGTCTCTTGTTGTAACGAAATCAATTCGCTGTCTGGGCCTGCACCTGCTGGGCAACGACCTCACGCAGCAAGGTGCTTACATCGAGAATGAGCGCCACGCGGCCGTTATCGAGGATGGTCGAGCCGGAGACGCCCGGCACATCTCGAAAAATACGGTTCAAAGGCTTGATGATGGCCTGACATTCTCCCAATAAAGTCTCGACCGCAATTCCGGCATAACCGCCATCGCGATGGACGACCACAACGTTTTCGCGCGCGGGTCGATCTTTCGGTGTGCCGAATACCTCTCGCAGACGAACATAAGGAAGAGGCTCGCCCCGCAGGCTGAGAACCCCAACCGCGTCACTGGATATTTGATCTTGCGGCAGCTCCAGGCATTCGCTGATCATCTCCAGGGGAATGACATAGGTTTCGTGGTTGGCGATCACGGAAAACCCGTCGATGATGGCTAGCGTGAGAGGCAAGCGGATGGTAATGGTAGAGCCTTTGCCTTCCGTACTTTGAATCTCGATGTTTCCCCGGAGAAGTTCGATATTACGGCGCACCACATCCATTCCGACGCCGCGCCCGGAGAGATCAGTGACTGTCTCGGCGGTCGTGAAGCCAGCCTGGAACACGAGATTAAAAAGTTCTGAATCCGTAATCTTTTCGCCGTCGGCCAAGAGATCAAGATCGCGTGCCTTGCCTAGAATGCGCTGCCGGTTGAAGCCGGCTCCGTCATCCGCGAGCTGGATGATTATGTTTCCTGCCTTGTGTAATGCCGTGAGAGTCAGCGACCCGCAGGGATTCTTTCCAGCGGCCCGGCGGACTTTGGGCGATTCAATGCCGTGATCCACGGCATTGCGAATCATGTGCAACAGCGGATCTTTGAGGTGCTCAAGAACGCGAGTATCCACCTCGACATCACCGCCTACGATTTCCAGGCGTGCGAGCTTGCTATGGCTTTGGGAAATGTCGCGTACCGAGCGGGCGAACTGCTGAAACAGCGGCCCCACCGGAACCAGACGCACTCCCATGACTTGTTCCTGCAAGTTCTTCTGAAGGCTTTCAGTTTCGCGATGCAATTCGAGAAGCTTGCGTCCCGCATCGTTCTTCAGTTCCTCGATCGTGCGCCGCAAACGGCCTTGTGCAATCGCAATTTCGCCGGTCAAGTTGAGCATGTGGTCGAGTTTCTCGATGTCCACGCGAAGAGTGCGGTTCCGGATGTCCAAAGGGAAGGAACCCGGAACCGCCGTGGGGGAGGGCACTTGCTGAGAAGTCATGGCGGACGCCGCCGATTCCCGGCTGGCATGGCTGGCCAGGGTCTTCTTCAATTCCTGATGAGATGGAGTGAGGCGGTCATCCCCTTCCGCGGCCGCGGGTACTAGAGCGCGCAACGCATCCACGGCCTGCAAAAGCAGAGAGATAACGTCGCGTGAGATGGCTAGCTCATGCTTGCGCAGAGCTTCCAATAAATCTTCCACCACATGGGCAAAGCCCGCCAGTTGCGGAAAATCGAGAGCGGAGGCGTTGCCCTTCAGGGTGTGGGCCACGCGGAACATTTCATCGAGCAGTTCCGGATTGCCCGGATCGGTCTCGGCGGCAATCAGGTACTGTTCCGTGCGGTCGAGACCCTCCTCGGACTCGGCCAGAAATGCGGCGATAACTTTTTCGCGATCGAAATCCATAATGCTTTCTTAATTCCTAAAGTTTTCGCGACCACACCATGCCGTCGTCGGTGTTGAACACGATTTTTCTGCCCTGGGTTCCGCCGGTTTCCTGAGCGGCGACAGAAACACCCGCGCTCTTCAACAAGTCGAGAGCAGCGGCGACGTTGCGTGCTCCCAGGCTGACGGCGTAACGATTCTGGCTTTGAAACATGGACGAGCCGCCGAAGATCTTCGCCTGAAGGCTGCGCGTATGGCATCCGATCCGCTGAAGTTTCTCCAATAATGTTCTGGTAGCTACGTCAGCGAAGCGCAGGGAGGTAGGTTTCCCTTCGCGCGAGGAAGGAAGCAGAAAGTGATTCATTCCTCCCACGCGTTGCCCCTGATCCCACAAGCAGATCGCAACGCAAGAACCCAGAATGGTGCGAATTTGACAGGGCTCTGCGCTAGCGTGGAGTTGCCCGGGCAACAGATAGGCACTCTGGCGTCCGTCAAGAGCGGGCATCGAAGAAGCATCGGTACGCGATACCTCCACGGGATGCAGCCGACGCGGCCTCGTTTGCAGCTTTGGATTCGGCATGCCCATCACAGTTGGTCGGACCATGCCTTTCCGTCGTCGGTATGGAAGAGAAGTTTTCTTCCCTGCGTGCCGCCCACCTCACTCTGCAGGATACGAATGCCGTTCATGTTCAGAAAGTGATTGACGGCCTGAACATTGCGGTCACCTAATCGATCACCGCCATTGCCGAAGCTAACGCCCGGAAGTGATCCGCCGAAAATTCTTGCCTGCAAAGTTTTGACTTCAGCGCCGAGTTCTAGCATTCGCCGGAGCAGCGCTGGATTCGCTACATTGGCGTAGCGAGAGGCATTTTCACTATCCTCGGGACCCTCAGGCAGCATGAAGTGATTGGCGCCGCCAATCCGGTGGGCGGAATCCCACAAGCAAAGCGCAACCCCGGAACCGACGATGGTGCTGATGGCAAAAGGTTGGGCAGCAGCGAAGATCTTGCCAGGAATCAGGTAGTGCCGCGCGTGCTTGTCGTCGGAGGCGCCCAGAATGCGCGGTAAGTATTCCATGGGCAGCACCGCGGGATTAAAACTCTGTGTTTTTGGCTTTGAGGTCATGAGCAATTTCTTTCTCCGGGGTCAGCGTGAGTGATACGGTTCAATGGCCCGCCCGGCGCAGTTCGACAACACTTCGCAAATCTCCCGGTCCACCGGCTGGATCCCTGGCTTGTGAGGAAACAAACGAAACAGCACAATTACTGCGGAAGGAATACCATCCACCAAAATTGGGACTAAAGCGCTCACCGGATCGTCAGTGGAAAGCAGATTTTCCTTGGACAGCCGCAACCGGAACACGGGCTTGCCGCTGAGGACCTGCTTGAGCTTGGGTTCACGGGCCACCTCAAGAACGGAGTGCTTGTTGGGATCGACACCGAACGACCAATAAAGCCAGAGCTCAGAACGCTTCTTGTCGACCTTGAACACGGCAACTTCTTCGGTACCGATCAGGTTACCGGCAATTTCGCGAATGGCATCGAGGGCGTCGGCTTGATCGAGCGCATTTTGCAGGCGCATACGGGCGGCGTACACCTTTGCCTGATCGCCGACACTCTGGTTCTTGCCTTCTGGTTCGAGTTGCGACGCGGAGTTTGAAGTGTCGCTCATGCGTGATCGGAACATCCTTTCCCTGAAACTTGCCTACTCTCCGAGATAGCTGTGCAGCAAAGTGACCAATTCAAAGCTGTCGATCGGTTTGGTGATGTAGTCGTTACAGCCGCTCTGAAAGCCGGCTTCAACGTATTCTTCCTCGCCCCGAGTGGTGACCAGAATGATCGGAGTCTCGCGCAGCGCTGCTTCCAGCCGCATGCGTTTGCAGGCTTCAAAGCCGTTCATGCGGGGCATCACAACATCCATCAGAACAAGATCTGGAGCCTCGACGACTGCGCGCGAAATCGCATCCAGGCCATCTTTGGCCGTCACGCACACGTAATCCGTGCGTTGCTTCAAGATCATTTCTTCCATCATCAGAGTGGTGGTTGAATCGTCCACCAGGAGCACTTTCTTGGGCATTTCCTTTACCTCGTCACCGACCAATGGGTTGGGGAAGAACTGCGGGACCTATCGTCGATCCCGGGGTGTAAAGGCAATCGCATGGCCAAAGCGAGGGCAACCAATCTGTCGATGTAAAGCGTTGAGACGGCGCGATTTAGGGAAAGTAGCTTCAGTTTTCGTAGAGAAGAATCGTTCGACTTATAGAAAGCACTCTGAAAATCAAACTGGGCGCCGTAAACAGGAGCAGGTTGATTAGGTGAGATGCAGTGCTTTCAGCTTTTGATACAGAGTGCTCTTGGCGATGCCCAATCGCCGCGCGGTTTTTTCGACATTCTGGTTTTCGCCAGAAAAGACTGCAGAGATATGGAAGCGCTCCAGTTCTTCGAGCGTCCAATCGGACTTATAGGAATTGGAACGGTGCTCGGGGCCGGGTTCGAAAGCCAGATCGCCCGGTTCGAGAACCGGACGATCGCTAAACAAAAGAGCACGTTCCAGGACATTGCGAAGCTCGCGAATGTTTCCGGGCCAATAATACGAACGCAGCCGTTCCACCGCTTTTGGTGAAAGTTCAGCGCGCGGCCGGGCCATATCGGAACAGATGCGCGTCAACAGAGCATGGGCCACCGCGGGAACATCATCCTGACGTTCGCGCAGCGGGGGAATCGCGAGCGGCACCGTACTGATGCGGAAATAAAGATCGCTGCGAAAAGCTTTGGTCTCGATGAGATGCCGCAGGTCCTGATGAGTGGCGGCAATGAGCCGGACGTCGATAAAACGATCGCGAACGTCTCCCATGCGCCGGAATTTCTTCTCCTCGACCACCTTTAATAGTTTGGGCTGGACGTTGGGATCGATGTCGCCGATCTCGTCCAGAAAAATGGTGCCGCGATGGCCGACCTCGAGCAAACCAAGCTTGGCGTTAATCGCCCCCGTGAATGCACCCTTCTCGTGACCAAACAACTCTGACTCCAGAAATTCTCGGGTCAATCCCGCGCAATTCAGATCAACGAAAGGGTCATCGGCGCGCGGACCGTTTTCGTGTAGCCAGGTCGCCAGGACCCCCTTGCCGGTGCCGGTCTCGCCCTGAATAAGGACCGGGCTCTGGCTGTTCGCCACTTTGGCCGCGGCTTCCGCCAGACGCTTGATCGCTAGGCTCTCACCCAAGAACGGATCCAGTACGACCCGCTTCCGCCGTGTATTGTTGGCCAATTGCTTCTGCTGGTTCCGCGAATTTTCCAGCACTTTGCGGATGATCATCAACAGCGCTGAAGGTGCAACCGGCTTGGCCAGGCATTGTTCCGCGCCACTCTTAATCAGTGATACGCCTAGCTCCATCGAGCCAAAACCAGTCAATACGATGATTGAAACGCTCGGTTCCAGTTCCTTGAATCTGGAAACCAGATCACCTGCCGTTCCGTCGGGAAGGCGGAAATCGAGGATGGCAACGTCGGGCCGGGCAACCGCGAAAATCTCGCCAGCTTGCGCCAAGTCCCCGGCCTCCTCAACGAGAAGTCCATTGGCTTTCAGATGTGTGGCGTAGGCGAAACGAAGCTCTTCGTCATCCTCCACCAGCAAAATCTTGCGGCTCACAAACGTCGCTGACATAACTCTTTGCCTATGGTGTGGACATTATACTTGCGAAGTCTACCGCCGCTGGCAGCGCGGCCTCAGGGGACGTCGAAGCACCAGCGTTGTGCACTCCAGTGAATACGTCAGTTAAAAAATTCATCTTGTCATTCTGAGCCGGCGTTCTTTGCCGGCGAGGAATCTGCTGTGGACCTGGGCGAAACCAGATTCCTCGCGCGATAAGACCGCACTTCGGAACCAGGGCTCTTCAAACTAATCGCAATCCAGCTCGCAATTCATTAGTCATAACCAGCAAAATAGTAGTATTCTGACCACCCCTGCCCCACGAGCTGTCTGAAGTTCGCTCGGAACTTCGGGCCTGCGAACTCGTTCGCGAACTTGGTGTCCTTAAGTAGGTGGGTCGATGTTCGGCTTCTGTCTTTGCCGGCGAAGTGGTCTTGGAACGCGATTTACCGTTCTCTGCTCAGCCGTCTTTACTTTGATGGTTTCGAGCGTCTGCTGGGCTCAAAATCCAAATACTGCCAAGAGAATTCTGCTGCTATATCCCTTCGACAACGAGGAGCAGATCTACAGCGGCTTCGATCGTGCGCTGCGCTCGCAATTGCGGTCTGAAACGGGGAACCATGTGGAGTTCTACACCGAATACCTGGACCTGGTAAGGTTTCCCGCGCCCACACACGCGGCTAGTCTGGCTCGATTGCTGAAGCTGAAATACGCCGAGGAGAAGCCCGACCTGATCGTTCCGGTCTCCTACTCCGCAATGCAGTTTCTGCTGAAGGAAGGAGAGCAGCTGTTCCCGGGAGCTCCGATGGTGGCACTATTCAATATCAGAAGAGTGGACGAACTAAAGCGGAGCATCGCGGCAGGAGAAATTGGACGCAGCGTCACTGGCGTGGCTTCCACGGATCAGCCGACTCGAACCCTGGACCTGGCCCTCAGGCTTCAGCCCGACACACAGCGGGTCGTAATCGTGATTGGCAGCTCGCCCGTAGAAAAACTTTGGGTCCAACAACAACTACGGCATGACTTTTCCCAATACAGCCAGAGGGTTGAGATCACGTTCCTCACAGGTCTAACGATGAATGAGTGTGTGGCGCGAGTTGCGAAGTTGCCGCCGCACACGGTTATCCTCAGCACTTTATTCGTTGAAGATGCTGTGGGCCAGGTCTTTCTCCAGGAAGAAGCCCTTGATCTAATCACCCGCGCGGCGAATGTGCCCGTGTACGCGATTTACGCCAGCCATATTGGGCACGGCGTGGTGGGCGGACGAATGACGGATTCGGAAAATCTAGGACAAAAAGTTGCGTTGCTGGCACAGCGCATCTTGAGCGGGGAGAATGCGGCCAACATCCCGATTGTGGTCGACGACTCGTCCAAAGATATGGTGGACTGGCGGCAGTTGAAGCGCTGGCACATCAGCGAGAATCGCTTGCCACCTGCGGCGATGGAATTATTCCGCGAGCCATCGCTTTGGGAGCGTTATCGCTTCGCCATTGTGGCGGTGATCTCGTTGTGCATTCTCGAGACGCTCCTCATTCTATCCCTTCTGTTCAGCATCAAACGTCGCCACGGCGCGGAGAAGGCGCTCTTGCGGGAGAAGACCTTGGCGGACGCGGTAATTGAGAGTCTGCCGGGAATATTTGTTCTGCAAGACCGGGCGGGTAAAAACCTGCGTTGGAACAAGAATGCAGAGCTGCTGGCCCGCTACGGATTAACGAATATCCAGCCGCTCAGCAACGTTGCGGATAAGGACAAAGCATCCGTACGACGGGCCAGAGACGAAGCCTTCAAGCGAGGGTCAAGCCACGTCGAAGCCAACGTGTTGGTCCGGAATCGCGGCACCGCCCCTTACTACTTCACTGGGGTCCGGGTGGTACTGGAAGGCAAACCTTACGTTGCAGCGATTGGAATTGACTTGACCGAAAGCAAGCAAGCCGAAGAGGCTTTGCGCCGATCAGAAGCAGAACTGCGCTCATTTGTGGAACATGCCCCTTACGGAATCGGCACCATCAGTGTTCAACAGGATAGGTTTCTGCGTGCCAATCCCGCGCTGGTGAAATTACTCGGGTACAAATCCGAAGCCGAGGTTCTCGCCCTTACTGTTTCCTGCGATCTTTATGCGTACGGAGATGCACGCGGTTTTCGTGCCCAGCCCACACAGGCGGATTTTTTCAGTGCCGTGGAATTCACGTGGAAACGAAAGGACGGAAAGCCCGTTACGGTTAGGGCCAGTGGCCGCCGACTGTCCGGACCTGAAACCGCAGGCGACATCATCGAGATCATCGCGGAAGATGTGACGGTGCGCAAATTGCTGGAAGACCAGCTTCGCCAGGCGCAAAAAATGGAAGCTCTCGGGCAATTGGCTGGCAGCATCGCGCACGACTTCAACAACCTGCTGAGCGTGATTATCGGCTATAGCGAATTGCTCTCAACCGATTCCGAAGGTCTAATGAGCGTCCGGCTCGCTATCATCAAGAGGGCGGGACAGAGTGCCGCCGCCCTAACCTCTCAATTGCTTGCCTTCAGCCGGCGCCAGGCGATTCAGCCGAAAATTCTGAACCTGAATTCGCTCGTGGCAGAGACTCAGCGAATGCTGCAACGGCTGGTCGGAGAAAATATTGAACAGAAATTGACGCTGGATCCCACGCTGGGGAAGACCAAGGCGGACCCGGGGCAGATCGTGCAAGTGATCATGAATTTGGCCGTGAATGCGCGCGATGCCATGCCCACCGGCGGGAAACTTGCCATTGAAACGACGAATGTGACCTTCGAAGAAGGAACCTATATTGGCGGAGTTGAAGTCCCTTCCGGAGACTACGTTCTGCTATCGGTGCGGGACACCGGCATGGGAATGGACGCGGAGACGCAAGCGCACATCTTTGAACCGTTCTTTACTACCAAAGCGGAAGGAAAGGGCACGGGGTTAGGTCTGGCCACCGTGTACGGAATCGTAAAGCAGAACGGCGGGTATGTTTTCGCGGATAGCGAATTGGGGAAAGGCACGATATTCAGAGTCTACTTGCCCCAGGTAAATCAGCCGCTTGAAATTCCTTCAGTGAATTCGACCGAAACGGCGAAGGTGTCCGAAGGATCAGAGACTCTACTGGTCGTGGAAGACGAGCCTGCCTTCCGTGATCTACTGCACGCCGGATTGCAATCCAGGGGCTACCAGGTTCTGGTGGCATCCAATGGCGTGGAGGCCCTGCAAGTCGCCGAACGCCACAGTGGACCGATTCGTATCTTAATCACAGATGTCATCATGCCGCAGATGAGCGGCCCGGAACTCGCCAAGTCTCTAAAAAAAGTGCGGCGCAACACCCAGGTTCTCTACATGTCAGGCTACACCGACGACAGGGTGAAGGGAATGTCTTCCTCGGATGGCGAACTGACTCTGATCCAGAAGCCGTTCTACATTGGCGAGTTGGTCCGGAAGATACAGGAGATTATGGGCCGTAACGAGGCTCAGTCTGGTAGCACATCCTCTCTTTAACGCGGGCCCCGCGTTACGAAAGCTGACGCCCAGTGCGATCACAACACAACGCAAAAACGCTGGCAGGCAGAAGAAGCAGAGGAGAGTATCGGGACGTTTGGAGAAAAACAGCGACGTGAAGCAGCGGGAGGATATTCTTACACGTTATTTTGCGGACGTCTGTTCCGCGCCGGCCGGCTTGTTGCCGAGAATGCGATTCAGCATGGCCTGAGCGTCTTGCAGGCTCTGGCTCGTATCCTGTTGGGATGGTTGCAGGTTTTGCTCTGTAAACGACCTTGCTAACAGCAGGCGAACCCGGTTCATCCGCCAGGGGGTCCAGGAAGCGCGATTGAAGTCCTCTCGTATCAACCCTAGATAGCGTTCAACATACGCGAGCCAACCCAGGCGTTCGGCAGCGTCCTCCTCCACAAGGGCGCGCTCCCAGGTTACAAAGGCCCATTTGTTCCAATAATCGGCAATCATGTCGAGCTTTGCATTTTCCGGAATGTCGGCCGCCTTAATCGATTCGAGTATGGCGATAAGCCGGCCGGTTACCGTGTCCGCTGGCCCTGATGGCGGCTGAGGCAGCGATTCATTTTCCGGCCAGAGGGGCTTGAGCAGTCTTCTGGCGCGTGCGTCCTGGCGTAAGTCGATGAATTCTCGCGCCATCTGAACATGGAGTGCGAACGCAAGATCCTCGCCTTCTACCGGCGAAGTCAAAGGCCTGGATTGCACAAACCCGATAAGTCTGTTTCGAACTCGAAATAAAAAATCACCCAACGCAGGCTTACTCTGGAGGTTGATGCTTGCCAACAACTCATCCGCCAGAGTCCAGCTTGACTTGATCTCAACCATTAGATGTCATCCAATTTCGCCAGTGCCTGGGCCTGATTGTAGAGAGCGTAGGAGCGCAAGTCTTTGTCTGACCCCTGGGCAGCACGGCCGAATTCTTCCGCCGCCCGCTTAAGATACGACTTAACCTGGGGGCATAACAGGAGCAAAGTGCTTCGCGTCAAAGGACCGTCCGATATCAAACTCTGGAGATAGAGCGCCTGCTCAACCTGTGCATGATACGTAAACACCATTCCCATGTAGTAGTGAGGCAGAAGATCGTGAGGGTAGGTGGTTACGCAATTGCGAAGCGCATCTTCGGCTTGCAGGAGCCTGTCCTTCAAAACAGGCTGACTGGGCGCGTCTTTATTGGCCTCGTCGTCATAGAGTTGCAGGTAGCGAACGCCTTCCACAAACCAGTGAAAGCTTTCCGCGGCGCTGAATTTTCGGTTCCGACGGGACAGAAAAGCCTCGCCTGCGACGAGCTCGGTAAGGTGGCGAGCCAGATCGCGGAGCGTGGAACGATCGACAACAGAGGCTCTGCGCAGCCAGCTTTTCTTGACAAACCATCCGCACTGAAGGACTGCGGAGCCGGTGATTTGCGCGCCAAGCGGAATCTCTGCCGGAGCAGGAGTTGGCGCGGATGCGTGGTCAGGCGGGCTTATCGCAAGACCGGTGTTAACGTTCCATTGAAAAGCTTGCGCTAATTTCACCATGAATTGCAGCCACGCCGCCACATCCACCTGCTGAATTCTGGGAACAGAACAAGCCAGAGTTCCGAAGTCAGAGAACGACGGAGTGAGAAAAGCGATGTGCTTTGCCGCCCAGGTTTGCTTTTCCCCCAGCAATCGGCACCGGATTTCTTCACCGGCGGCCAACATCTCAGCGGCGAACTCAGCGCCTGGAGCATCCTGAGTGAGCGCTTTTGTCGGATTGATCCGGGCTTGTCCCCTGTAGTCACGAACCAAAAGCAATCGCAGCCCGAACAAGAACAACGACGTAACGCGTACGAGGCGGAGAATCGAGAAGACCGCAAGAATACAAATTGCAATCCCGCAGCTGTATAAGAAAGCGCCGCCATAAAGATAGAACCAGCGAGAGAGCGGACTCTTCCACCACCACTTGTCCATCATTGCGCGGCAGTGGATGTATCCGGCAAGCGCAGCGGCGCGGACCGAGGGATCAAGCGTACCGGCTCCGAGCAACGCCTCGTACTTCGCCGCGGCGTCGCTCCATTTTCCGTCCGCCTCATCGGCACGGGCAGTAGCCAAGATGCCCTCCGGCGACGACAGGCGCTGTTGGGCTATAGCCAACGTGGATATCCGACCAGCGCAACCGAGGGCGATCGCTAACAGAAGGATCGGTGCGCAGAACCTGATCGATCGGTGATGAACACGGCGGCGGAACATAAGTGCTACTCAGCTGGATCGGGGAAATAACTCGATCTTCAGTGAGCGCTGCGGAGTTGTGTTGTGAATTCGTATCTTGTCAATCGGCGCCTATCGGGTTCAGGCGAACCGCCAGTGAGATTAGGTACGGCGCCAGGCGCTGACTGGGAAAGACACACAGGAAAGCCGGAGGACGGCAACAAGACGGCAGCCAACCCCGCAAGTAGAGAGCGAAGACCCATCGGAACCATTCCAGTGATTGCGGGAGTGACAAGGTCCCAGTCCGCGCGGTGATTATTATGTTCACGCCAAAGGCGCGAAAGCAGCAGCAAAGGAAACGCGACAGGCGTAGAGACTTGTCTTACAGCAGTTGACTGGCGGCGGATAACACGAAGACAGAAAGAATCAGTATTGCCACACCGTAGGCTTGCATGAGCAGCGCCCGCTTACCGGCTCCTTTCCATTCTCCGGTCACCATTCCCAATACGCTCGCCGTCATCACAATTAAGGACATGAACAGCGGCCAACCAAAAATGTTGCCCCAGCTTCCGAGCCTGGCGCTTGCCATGCCGTACAGGGAAATACTTCCGAACCAGAAGACTGCCATCACGAAGGCATAAAACCAATGAGACCAAGTGTCCGGTTCCGTGAAGCGAACCGCCGTGTTATGGGTCTTAAGCCGATAAGCACAATAAAGAAGATTCGGCACTGCTCCCCCAAGCATCAGCGGGAGCCACACGGCATTCGGCGCCCAGAGCGGACCGGCGCCAGCCTTTTCGGCGGCACGCAGCAGCGGTCCGCCAAAGGCGAGGGCGAGGTTGGCCATCGCAGACCCCAATCCGCTGGCGATGGCCAAGGCCAAGCCGCGAACGTATGCCGGCCTCGTTTCCGATGAAGGCGCGGCTCGCGCCGCTTCCCGCCAGCCACCCGCTCTGGCGCATACAAGCACTCCAAGCACCGTCAGCGCTACGCCGATTCCTGTGCCGATGCCTCTGACGCGGAGGATTTCATCCGGATGCAAACGAATCAGCGGAATCAAACTGCCCAGCGCGGCAGACATCCCAGGAACGATTGAGAAGGCCAGAGCCATACCGATGGCGTCGACTGCCAACCCAAAGAAAACCTGCGCGGCGCCCCAGCCGACGCCAAAAGCCGCCATGATCAATAACGGACCGGGGGGCGTTTCAAAAAAAACCTTGCGAAAGTGCGGGAGCGTCGTGAGGGAGGTTAGCAGCGGCAGCAAGACCAAGGCAAAGACCGTCCACACGAGCCATACATTTTCCCACGCCCAGCGGCGCGTAAATTTCATCGGAAGAGTAAAGGATCCACTGGTAATCCCCGCGACAAAAAGCAGGATCAGGCCGAAGATGGAGTCGCGGGCATGCATTCGGCACAGTTAATAGCGGGTGTTAGTCCAGCGATTGCTCCAACAAACTCTTCCATCGTTGTTCGAATGCGGCTACATCCGCTCGCGGCATGCGATAAGTTCCAAGCCATAGATTGGCTTCGAGCACACCAGTCACGGCCTCCACCAAATAGATGCGGAACAAAGAGTCGCTCCAGTTGGTTACGGTGACCGCGAACTGCTTGGGAGGATCATGAATCAGCACAACTCCTTCCAGGCCGTCCCCGGTTGCGGTGCGGATCGAGTAGTCATCGCCTTCTTTCGCGTCCTCGAGCAATCCCGCGCCCAGCAGGCCCTCCGGTCCCATGAAGCGATTCCAGACTTCTTTGACTGGGCGGTGGAGCGAGCGGCGCACGCAGGCGATATAGCGATCGGTTCCCGCATGCCGCTCAAGATAGTGCCGAAGGCTGCGCAACTGGAATTCCCAGCCACGCTGAACGGCCGAGCACAACTCTTCCCAGTAGGATCCGCTGCCGAAACCGGAGTGCATGAGGCGTAAAACGGTTTTTCCGTCGAAGGGCTCGATGTAGTAGTCGAGAGTTCGTGGAGGGATGTAGGTTCCGCCGGGCTGCAGCAAAACACCCAGCGGACGCGTTTCCACCGTGCGCAGGTGACGGTTCGGTTTCCATATCACGATGCGGGAGTCGGCAACAATCGGCGCTCCCCACGACAGCCACATGGAGCCGTCAACCCCGGGGATCACACGGGCTTCGACCGGAAACCAGCGAACCAGTTCGACGGGCTCGATCAGCGCTCTCCACACAGCCTCCGCGGGCGCGGCAATTTCAATCTGCACTTCGATTGACCGAAGATCGTGGTCCGCCATCGAGAGGATCATGGTTGTCGTCCTTTTTGGCTGGTCTTTCTTCCGACTGCGAGGTTTGCCGATTTCAGATTTGAATGCTCCCCGGCACTTCGACGCGAGTGTTGGCTTCTTCGGTTATTGGCAATGCTGGAACCAATTGAAACTTGTATGTTTCACAACGAAAAAAGGAAAAGCAGGCAGGCTGCCGCCGCCTCACGCCCGAAATCCGCGACGCCGATTGATGGAAGGCGACTCCCTGACGTCTGTCGGTCAAACCCCTCGGTCCGGTGTCACGTACGTTAGCGTTTTTGAACTCTTGTGAACTTCTCCCCAGTTGCCAACTGTTTTTCCTTGGCGGCGCCGGTACTTCGGGTTGCTCAAGTGTCGCAATGTGCGTAGTTACATCTTCTCGGTACGACCGGCGGTGGAATGGAGGGACCTGTGAGCGGCCGCAGATGGTCCGTTTTTGAATCGGGCAGGTGATTGTTCAATTCTTCCGCCGGGACTATAGCTCTACTTCTCCGAAGATGTTTGTGCATGCGGGAGTGGTGAGTTGGCCGTCCCGCAGCCGGGAGGAGCACCGATGTTCGATTCGCCAGATCAAAGGCCCAAACGCGCCGATACGGTTGAGTTCCACTCCCGTGCGGTGGAGCGAGTGATCAGCTCGATACGCGGACGCCTGGACGAGACCATTTCGCTGGGGGACATGGCGTCCGTCGCCTACATGAGCAAATACCACTTCAACCGGACTTTTCGGCAGGTCACAGGCGTCCCGCCCCGCCGGTTTCTCAGCGCCCTGAGGATCGAAGCTGCCACCTGGATGCTTCTGAACACGGACCACAGAGTGACGGACATTTGCCTTGACGTGGGCTACAGCAGTCTGGGGACATTCATTCGACGATTTTCCGCCGTATTGGGAATTTCTCCGTTGAAATTGCGCCTCTTGAGCCAAGGCCCGGCCAAGGCGCTGCCTCACGAGGAGAAAAATAGTGCGCCGTTCCAATGCCGATCGGAAGCCACGGTGGCGGGAACGATTCAGGCGCCGGATTCTTTCTCCGGGCCGATCTTTATTGGGCTGTTTCGCACTCCGATCCCGGAAGGCACGCCCGTAGCTTGCGCCGTCACTCTATATCCCGGTTCTTATGTCCTCGGGCCGCTGGCGCGGGGCCGCTATTACCTGCTGGCGGTGGGCATTCCGTGGCCGGTCAAAGTGAATGACTACTTCAGCTACGGATCCGCCTTGCGGGGCGGAGGACAGATGATTTCCATGCGTGACCATCGCGTGGAAGACGAGGACATTTGTTTAAGAGCGGCGGCGCCAACGGATCCGCCAATACTGGTCAACCTGCCGTTTCTTCTCGGCAGGTTTGCGTCGGGAGGCAATGGACTTGAAACGGTTCATCAGTAGTCCATCCGGGAGATTCGCAATCGGGGACAAGTGGCTCCCCTCGACCTGCATGATGCTTTTGATGTTCGCCGTTGCAGTGAACGCGTTCCTTTTGCAGTGGGCTTATTCCCTGGCGCTTTACGCCTTACTCGGGCTTTGCATTCCAAACTCTCATTGGGGGTATCGATGAACAGCATAAAGTTGTTTGCCATCTCAGTCGTGAGCGGGATCTTTTTTGCGGCCGGAGCGTCCGTGGGCGCATCGTGCCAAATGCAAGAACAACGCTGGACAGACCAACTGAACCAGATTGAACAGCAGTTGCGCCAAGGTCATTGGGAAGCGGCCCGGCAGGGAGCGCAATTCGTGAGCGAGTCTTTGGCGGAGCACGGTGGCGGCACCATCGGTGACCATCGCGATACCGCGGACAAGTTGGGCGGCGCGATGGCCGGACCCGATCCTGTGGCCGAAGGCCTGGCTCTGGGAAGGGCCTCTGCTCTGCGCGCCATCGCTGAAGCTGAACTTGAACGCCCGGACGAAGCCCGCTGGCATTGGTACCTGGCGCAGAACCTCTCGCGCAAGCTGCGCGCGATGGACCTTTCTCCCTACGGTGCGGCTGTGGACGTCCTTCGCAAGAATCTTCTCGCCGACGCGACACCGCAGAATGCCGGAATGGTGGATGTGCTGGATCCGGTGCGACCGGAGGGATCGGCACGGCCTGGTTTCCAGGAGCCCGTGCGCATTAACGTCACTTATCCGCTCCGCCCGCAGGACCTGCGCAAACGTGACCGCTTCTCGCATGTGGTATTCGTTCGGATCACTGTCGATTCGACTGGCCAAGTCACACAACCGGTGGTGGTGGATGGCGGGTTCTATCCTGGGCTTATTTACCGTGCCTTCGAAGCGCTACGCACGTGGAAATACAAGCCTGCCAGTTTGCAGGGCAAACCAATTCCTTTCCGATATATCGTTCCGGTGGTCTTTGCCGACGATCGACCGGCACATCCCGGCGTAGCGTTTTGAGCGCATTTTCAATAAGAACGGTTTTGAAATTCCGGAATTTCTGGAGACTCTATGATTCCGCGACTCGTTATCACCTGCGCGCTTCTCTTGCCGACGAATCTGCCGGCACAAACGGCGACTCCACCAAACTCTGCCCCGGCATCGGGCGAAGTCAAACTGGACAAAGTAGCCGGGCTATCTCTCGATCTGTTGAGCGGCACTCTGTACGTCGCGGACAAGGGGAAGAGTGTCATCTACCGGGTGACGAAGTCCGGGGCCGTCACACCATTCGCGGGCACCGGTCTTTCTGGCTTTGATGGCGATGGCAAGAGCGCCCTGGACACGCAGCTCAACCACCCATTGGCGGTTTCGCTTGACCAGCGAACCGGCGAACTCTTTGTCGCGGACACAAAGAATTATCGGATTCGTGCCATCTCTCCGAAAGATTTCGTGGTAAGCACGGTAGCAGGCAGCGGAACCCGCACTTCTGCTTCGCGAATTCCCTACGATTCCCATACGCCGGGCGCGTTGGCAGCGGGACGCATCGCGGGAGACGGCGGGCCCGCCACCGAGGCGGAGTTGAATCTGCCTTCCGGTGTGTGTGCCGACCCCATCGGCATCCTCTTCATCGCCGACTCGGGCAACCATCGCATTCGCGCCGTCAACCGGGGGACATCGCCGGTGTACTTGATGGGAGTCGAGATCGGCCCCGGCAATATTGAGACGATCGCCGGCACGGGCACGCTCGGTTTTTCCGGCGACGGCGGCAAGGCTACGCTGGCGCAACTGGCGTTCCCCACCGAACTGAAGGTGGACGCTTCCGGGAGCCTGCTGATCGTTGACAGCTTCAACCAACGCTTGCGGAAAATCGACCGGCAATCGGGGATTATCCAGACCGTGGCCGATGGCACGATTTCCGAAGTGCCTCCCGAGCGCGCTCTCGAGCACTGGGCGACTTCGGTGGTGGGAGCGGCGGTAACGACTACGCAAGAGATCATTTACACCGATCGTGTGGACCATTCCGTCCACCGCCTGTCGCGAGGAGCAGAGAATCGCGTGATCTTCTCAGCGCAGCCGCACGAGTTCGAGTTTGGCAGCGTGGAAGTGGGAGCTCAAGGAGAAATCTTCATCGCCGACGTTCATTGGAACCGCGTGCTGCGTCTCGATGGCACGACGGCAAAGGTCTATGTGGGCGGGTCTACTCCGGGAACCATCCGATTCGGTGTGAATGGTGCATCGGTGAAGCGGATCGAATAATCCGTATCCAAAACCCGCACTTCGCTGGCGTGGTGAGCGCGGAAATTTTCCATCTCTATTTTCTTCGCAGTCCAGATCCCCTGGCGGCGTTCGATATCACCGGCGCGGAAGGTCTTGAACAGAGCGCCGGCGTCGTCGTAGTAGTCCGCGCGCACAATCATCGACAAATCTTCCCGCACCCATCCGATCGACTTGAAGAAGCCGAGTTCACTGCGCAGACTTTCTGTGCGCGGTTTCATCTCAACTTTCACAGCCTCATGTCCTTCCAGGAGGTCCTTGCCCAGAACGCGAAACTCGTAGTCCGCCAACGGCACTCCCACCAGCATGTCCTCACAATTGAAGTCGCTGGCCATTGCCGGGAACCCGCGACTGACTACCGGGATTACTTGCTTCGTAGCCGGGAAATACATCCAGATTCCGCGCTGGTTGTCATCTTCCGAGATCAGAAGACCGATTCCTTTTTCATGGTCGGGAGCGGTGATCCTATAGACAGTACGATAGCCGGAGCCAAAACGCTTGCGCTGCATCACGATCGTCTTGTGGAACTCACCCCGACGCGCATCGTGGATGATCATGTCGAGGTGCATCAGGCTGGCCTTGCCGCGCGGCCGGGCGTTTACACGATGCAAGACATCTTCGCCGCGAGGGACGGAAGCAGCCGGCGCCAGAGGCATTGGCCGGCTCGTAAGTCCAGTGGCGAAAGCGAGAAAAACGATGAAGGCCCGTCTCATTGCGCCTCCCAATTAAATTTGGAATTCCACTTCATGGAGTTTTTCCGATTCAGCGAGCGCCACCTCGCAGAGTGCCTGAGATCGGCATCCGCGTTGCCCTCCACACCGGAACGATCGCAGATACAAGGGATGCCCCAAGCGAAACCACGAATGAAGCCACGACCAGACGCGGCACAACGTCGACTCCACCGAGGAATGGCCGCGTTGAGCCGGGCGGTGAGGGGTAAGCAATTCCGATTGCACTGACAAGATAAGCGATCCCGATTCCGAATGCCGCGCCGAGACCCGCGCCCATCAAGCCGACCAGGAGCGCTTCCGCTAGAAGCAGTCCCGCGACCGATCGAGCCCGTACCCCGAGAGCCCGGAACGTGGCAAGCTCAATATGGCGCTCCACAATCGACATTCCGATGGCATTGCCGATGGCAAGAATTACAATTGTGCCGATAATAAGGCGAAGAAAACCAAGTTCTTTTCCAAAAAGGCTGACGACCTGGTTGTAAAAAATTGCGAGTTCACTCCACGAGCGAGTTTCCAATTCGAGTCCGTCCCGTCGAAATGCACTTTCCAGTTCCTGCCGCACTTCCGGAACTTCGTCAGTTCGATTAAGCAGCAGAACGATTTGTTCGGTGCGCCCGTCGAGGAGATGCTCGGTTACGGGCAGAGGCACCTTTAGTGTCCAGTCGTCGTACTCCTTGATGCCACCCTCGAAGATGCCCTGCAGGCGTACGTGTACCGCATTGAGTTCGCCGGACTGAGTCGAGATGATAAGATTCAGCTCGTCGCCGATCTTCCCGTTGAGTTTCTTCGCCAGCCCCAGGCCGGCCAACACGCCGTAGGGATTGCCGCCGGAGAGAGGTCCGCCGGCCCGCAGGGTGACATGCCGGCTGAGGTCGGCGTCGGCTTCCGGTTCGACCGCGAGGCCGAAGAAGGGAACGTAGCGATCCTCGCGCGCGATCAGCCCGGAAAATCCGCGGCGGCGCGTCGCCTCGATTATGCGCCGGTCGGCCCGCGCCAGGTTTTCAATTCGCGCGACTTCCGCGGGCGTCATCAAGTATCGCTCTGGATCTTGAAGATGCCCGGACGAATAACCGCGCTTGAAAATCTGAATATGACCGTACTGCCCGAGGATCGCATCTTCGCGAAGCTCTCGGAAGATATTGAAGACGATGCCGCCGTTGACGATCAATGCAGCGCATCCCGCAGCGATGGCCAGGAGAGCCACCAGCGACCGAAGCCGGTTGCGGAACACGTTTCGCAGTGCCAGACGGAAAAAGAGGTTCACGCGGAATCCTCCTGAAGGCGACCGCCTCGAAGATTCAAAATGTGGTCGGCCATCGCGACCAGCCCGGCGTCGTGGGTAGAGTAAAGAAACGTGGTGCCGTAGTCGCGATTCCACGAGCGCATCAATGCGATCGCCCGAGCGCCGGTCTCTTGATCCAGGTGGGCTGTGGGTTCATCGGCCAGCAGGATTTCCGGTTCGCCGGCAAGTGCCCGAGCCAGCGCGACACGTTGGCGCTCGCCTCCCGAGAGTTGACTCGGCCGCCGCTGCCGTTTTTCTTCCAGACCAACGCGCTCGAGGATATTCGAGACTCTGCGCTGCCGATTGATTGGCGACAGGTCATGGCGGAACAGCATGGGGAATTCAATGTTCTCCGCAACTGTCATGACGGGCACCAGATTGAAATCCTGGAATACGAAGCCGAGTTTATGGAGGCGGAAGCGGGAAATCACGGATTCGCTCATGCCGGCCAGATCGCGGCCTCTGACTCGAATTGACCCTGAAGTCGGAGAGTCGAGAGCGCCGATCAGATTCAAGAGCGTGGTCTTTCCGCTGCCTGAAGGGCCCGCAAGGGCGACGAATGCGCCTTCGCGAATTTCCGCGGTGATTCCGAGAAGAGCCGAACAGGCGCCCGGGCCCGTCCCGTAAATACGATGAACGGAATCGATCTCGATCAATGACGCCGCGCCGCCTCGGTTGACGCGGAGCGGCAAGTCCGCGGGCGGACTGACGAGGTAGTCATGAGCTGAAACCATTCCGTCACTGCGAACGGGCATGAGAGTGCTTCCCCGTTGGATTGGGAGCCGCTGTTTCGGGTGGAACCCTACCACTCATCCGAATTTGCCGAGCAACTCTGGGCCACCCGCCGAAAGGCATACAGTTGCGGCAGGTCTTTGCCGTTGTGGTGCAGCCCCCATTCCACATCAAAGCGATTCTGATCGCGGAAAATGAACTTCACATAGTTCATGTGGTTATGGGCGAGACTCGGCAGATTCGTGCTGTCGACGAGCTTGAAGAATAAAACGTTAGGATCGTCCGAGGGCTCGGCGCGCATCCGGAGTTGATTGCCGTACGAGCAGAAATGATGGGCCATGCCCACTTCGCCATCCAGATAGTACATGGTGTACATCGTTGGATTTTTCTCGATATACATGGTCTCCAGCAGCGCTGATTTATCGCTGCCCATCTGGTAGGAAATCTTGGCTCCCAGCGCATTGGGGCCCTTGCCGCGCCAGCATCCAATCAGAGATGCAAGTTTCTTGCTGCCGGTCGCATTGGTCTTGGTAAAGGACGGACAAGTTGCACAGACCTGTGCAACCGGTTCGACGGTGAATGAATGAAGGATGGCAAAAAGCGAAAGGCAGCACCAAACTCTCTTCATGTTTTCCTCCGGCGGTAGGTTTAGGACGAAACCGAAGTATGCGAGTGGGAGCCTGCGAAAACTTCTCCCGGATTGCTGAAGAGAGCGGTCTATCAAATCATCCGAGTTTCGCAAGAGCGAAGAAGCGTGGTGGGGAAGGGGAACGTAAGATGAGGCAGAATCGGCGGGCTGGAAAGGCTCGCTAACCCATGCACAGGAAAAGGTGATTTATGAGAAATAAGACCGTGTTGATTTTTTGCGGCTGCGTCTTGGCGGTGGCGGTCGCGTTGGCAGCCGAAGGGGCTGGCAAACCGGCTGCCGAGAACGGCTCGGCCGCGGCCACCGCGGCGACGCCCGCTCCCGCCATGCCACCGTCCGCGTTGTTCGACCGTCTGGGTACGCAACCCGACGTCATCTATCTCATCGCAAACTCTTCGGTCGTGTTCGGTCCCGACCCCCATGGCCGCAGTGAAGAAATCACTTTCCTGGGGCCGGTGACGGTGCCCAAGTGGCCCATGCCGGGCTACGGACGGCGGGTACTGCCCGACGGCCGGCAGCAGATCGACATTGAACTGACCCAGTCGGAGTTGACCGGAGAGAGCTATGTGCTCAACGGTCCGGTGGTTCTGGGCGAACATCCCGACCTGCGCTCGCTGGGCACCATCACGGAACGACCGCGGACGGCGGCGGCGGCCTCCAACGGGACTTCTGCCGACAATAATAAAGACAGCAACCCTAAAGACAACGCCGCTGCTGCCACTCCGGCGGTGACGCCGGTGGCCAGCAAGAACGCGGCCGCCGCGCCCCAGGCGGCCAGCGAAGAAGTGCCCGCCGACTTCGTGGTGGAGCGCAAGGTGCTGCTCACCACGGCGAAAGGCATACTCTACAACGAAACCGCAGTGCCGGTGCGCGGCCGCATCGACGCCATTCCGCCCGTCAAGTTCGAGGGCACGCCCACCGGGGTGAACGTTTTCCGGGGCATGGAACTGCCGGTCGCACTGCTGGACCGCGAGGGCAACGTCAACGGCTGGTTCTACAGCAAGGCGCACATGGCCTATGCCGTGCTGCCCGCCGCCATTGAACGTTCCTTCATCAAAGGCACGGTGCAACTGAAATCCGGGGACAAGACGGAAAACGTGGAAGTCAGCGGACCGGCCGAGATCCATCACCGCAGCGTTCCCGGCAGCGGGGAAACCACCATGGAAGTCATGATGCTGGCCTTGCGCGGCCACAGCCAACTGCTGGGCGGCGACATCATGGTGACGGAAACCTTTGGCGACCGCGACCACTTCTCCCGCGGACAACTCAACTGGCAGGGGGCCAACGCCGATTCCAAGTTCGACCTGTTTGTCGACGTGTACACGCCCTCGGCGAAACTCAGCACCAAACAACCGCTCACTCTGGCCGGCCAGCTGGTGGATTGCAAAATCAATGGCCATCTGGAAAAGGGCAAGCTGAATCTGCCTCTGCTCAGCGGCAAAGCGCAGTTCACCAGCAACGCCGCCCAACTGCTCTACGACGAGAGCGAAAAACCCGTCGTGGAACTGGGCAAACTGCAACTCAACGTTGCCGAACGCATGTAAGCTTCTCCGCGCCTGGGGCCGGTACTCCCGGCCCCAGTCCGCGAAGATTTCACACCATCTGCCCGACCTGCTATGTCCTAATTTCCTGCGCGGCATTGTTCGAAATTCCAAATTTCCCATGTACCTCAGAAACATTGAAAAAAAAGGGTTGTTGATGCTCAATGATATTATTTGGGATTTTTCTTAGGAGGCCGTATAGCGATTCCGACGCGGCGAAAGACGCAGGTGGGGCTGATCGAGCAAAATCCGCTAGCGGTTCCTTCTCTCGAGCGGTTGCTCCGACGAATGTTCATCCCGGTCCATTTCGACGGAGGGTTGTTGACCGGTCCCCACTCCTCCAACCGCCAGATTGCTGCTTTCATTGTGGATATCGGCACGCTCGTTATGCCCTTGCACACCTGTATCCGCCAGATCAGGGACCGGTTTCCCAATGCAAAGATCCTGCTGATTGGCCATAAGCTCTCCCATCATCAAGCGGTGTTTCTAGTAAGACAGGGCGTCGGCGGCTTTATCCGTTACGCGGAGGTCAAGGAACTCGCTCAGGCAATTAGCACCGTTCTCGATGGCCGACTGAAATTTCCCAGAGAGGCAATGGAAGAGTTTGCGGCTGGGGAGAAGGCAGCGCGCGGACGAAAGGAATCCATTACGAAGGGTGAAAGCCGCATTCTTGGATTTCTGGAACACGGCTTATCGAACAAACAGGCTGCGACAGTTTTAGGGGTCAGTGAAAATACGATCAAGTTCCATCTGTCCAATATCTTTCGGAAACTTCAGGTCCACGATCGCCACTCGGCCGTCATAGTCTCGATTTCGAGCAGGTTGGGAGCGGGCATTGAAGGTCCGATGACGCAGCCTGGCCGTCGGCGGCCTCCGGGCCAAACCCGCACAGAGCTGCGAAGGTCCCGCTCACAATCCGCTTGACCGTCGGCTGAGATGCGCGCGGACACGCGATGGGACAGTCGCCCTACTGTATGGCACATGTTGAGATCGTCTCCGCGGCGTGCAGGATGGCCGGCGACCGGGCGGCGAAACTTCGATTGCGCATGCCGAGCTTTTTCAGAATGTGGTGAACGTGATTTTTCACGGTGTGCTCGGAAAGATAGAGTCGCGCCGCAATTTCCTTGTTCATAAGGCGCTGGGATAGCAGACCGAAGATCTGTCTTTCCCGCGTCGTCAGCACGGATGCACCGGACACATTCTGTTCGTCGCCGCTTGCCAGTTGAGCGAGGTGCGAGAACAAAGCATAGGTGATATCGGGGCGGCAGGCGAATTCGCCTTTCTGAACTGACCGCACTACGGAAAGAAGGTCCGCGAGCGTGGCCCCGGCAGAGACATATCCGCCCGCTCCTACTCCGGCGAGCCTGAGGACGCTTTCTTCCGACTCCACCACACCGAGGAGGACGACTCTGGCCGCACTCTGACTGGACGTGATGGAACGAGTCAAGCGCAGCGCGCTTTCGACGCCCATGTCGAGATCAATGAGGATGACCCCGAAATCTGAGGGCAACTCTTTCGCTGGGTCAGCCACGACAACAGTCTCGAGATGGCATTGCTGGGTGAGAGTGAAAGCCAGGGATTCGGCACGGTATCGATAGGCGGACAAGACAGCAATCCTGGAACCGGGTTCGGTCGACATACTTCCCTCGGGGTACCTAATTATTCTCGCTACGAAGCCATCTGGATGGCCTGGGCGCGGGACGAAGGGCGTACGATTGGCGACGGCGCTGAGCCGCATTCTTATGTCGCTACAAAGAAGGCACGGTCTAGCCAGCAATTGGAAAGCCTTGCCGCAAACGAGAACTTAGCCAGGAGGCCTCGTGGCGGCTCTTTACTTTCAGCTTCTCCAAAATGTGGTGGACATGGTTCTTCACCGTGTTGGCAGCAATGCCCAATTGGCTGGCGATCTCTTTGTTACCGAAGCCGGCGCTCACCAGTTGCAGAATTGCCGTCTCTCGGTGTGTGAGTTGGGCGCCGGCTCCGGGATTACGTTGCCGGGTCAGCCGACCGATATCGCCCAGAACCAGTTGCGTTACACGGGCGGAAGACACTGTCTTGTTATCGCGCACCATCTGTACGGTCCTGACCAGGTCGGCGAGAGACTGGGTGCTGAACACATGCGCGTTCATCCCGGCCTCGATGTAGCGGATGATGTCGGCATCGCTGATCTCCGCACTCAAGAGAACAAGCTTCGCGCCGGGGAACTCAGCGCGAGCATTATTTATCACCTGGAGTATGGCTTCCGGTCCACCGGAGGCGAAGACCAATACCACATCGACTGGACAATTGGAGTGGGGCTGAATCTGGGCGAACTCTAGCATCCGCCAGCCGCGCTCTGACAGCGCAGCAGCAACGATTTCGTGGAAAAGGCGGTCAAGTCCAAAGCTGACCAACACGTATTGCGCAGACGGCATCGTGACCTTCCGGCTCTCACAGGGGTAGCAATGAGTTCCTCATAAATGATCATGATGGCAGTAGTCAGTAAGAATACTCATAATAGCTCACCGTTCAACTACCCGCGCGGGTAGGCGCTGTGCGACGTTACGAAATCCGAACAATTTCACACCGTATTTTTCTCCGGTCGAGAAGAAAGTTATCCTCGAACCATAACACTTCAGTATCTGGGCGTTGCTCCGGGCGTGATCCAGTCGGCTTGGACCTCCACTGCAACTGAGCGATGCAACAGGGCGACCGACACGATCAGTGTGTTTTCACCCTTGACCAGTTGCAATACTCCTTTCAGTCCGCGCAGCGGTCCTGCACAAATACAAACCTGGTCACCGACTTCCAGCTTGGGCCAGGGATAAGAGTGGACACACGTGGCGGCCTCAATTGCCTGCAGAGAAAGTATTTCGTCATCCTCAATGGGTATTGGTGCGCCACCTACTCCCAAAATTCGAACTACTCCCAGCGTGGTGACAATGGGCACTCTGATGACTGAGTTGAATTTGCAAAATAGATAGCCGGTAAATAAAGGAAGTCTGAGCCTCTTGACGCGGTCAGACCATCGCCGCGCGGAGTAGTAAGTGGGCAGATACGCTTCATACCCTCTGCTCTGAAGCCCAGCTAGTGCCGCATATTCCGTGGCTGGACGCACTTGGACGGCGAGCCAACGGCCCTCGTAATCTGTTGTCATCGTCTGCGCCTCGGCAGTATGACTGCCGCCTCATGTCTGCGGTCTGCCAGCTAGAATCGATCTAACTCATATACTTCACTTCTCAAGCGTGAGCAATCCTCCCAGAGATTCAGAATCGATTCAGATCATAGGCTTCGGTACTAGGTCGGTTAACCACTCGCCAAGTTACATCCGCAAGACAAACCGCAGAAGTCCTGCTACGCGGAAGCCCGGGTGAAGTGTCTCGACTCTCTGGCTTCATCAGTAGACCGAGAGAGATTGTCCGCGTGCCGTGCCGCGGATAGACACTCCCCTGAACATCTTGATCCATCGGTGGACCTTTTTTGAACCTCGGGGAGGATTGTTCCATTTCGCAATCGCGAGTAATACTCGCCTACGCATTCGGCATTGAAGATGTGGAGAGTCTGGGGCTCGAGTGGCGGCAGCCTGTCTGCGGCGGTTCACGAAGGCTCTCTGTTCGCGCCAGATTTGCGAATGAACATCGAGCGATTCCCAATACAGTCGCGGCAACTCCAGTGATTCAACGAATCACGCCGCCTGATGCCGGGACAAAACGTTTGACTGAAGTCTGGACCGCTTCGTGAGATCAATTTCCAAGCCTGTCTTACTCTGGGGGATGGTAGCGGCCCTGTGGTGGTACGCACGCTTACCGCAACTCAGCCGCCAGGAAGCCGCGGATCTTGCAAAGCATTTCCACTTCGAACGCAGGTTGTTCTCGAAACCCGGGGATCGCCTTAGTAGCTACCGCGCAGTGAATCCGCGGCTCCGTGGAGTTGCGGCATGGGTGTCATCCGTCGGTGCCGCGATTGCCTTGGGCGATCTCGATGCAGATGGTTTGCCGAACGATGCGTGTCTCGTCGATCCACGATCGGACCAGGTGATGGTTAGCCCGATACCTGGGACCGGCAAGCGGTTCCAGCCATTCACGCTGGATCCATATCCCTTGAGATACGACTCTTCCAGCATGGCGCCCATGGGCTGCCTGATGGTCGACCTCAACGAGGACGGTCTGCGAGATCTGGTGGTGTACTACTGGGGGCGCACGCCCATTGCTTTCCTGCGCCGCCAGACGGAGGCGGGCGCGCCGCTAACGCGGGCGAGTTTTGTGGCACAAGAACTGGTTCCAGGCGCCGAACGGTGGTACACGAACGCCGGATTGACCGCCGATCTGGATGGCGACGGGCATGCAGATCTTCTGTTCGGCAACTACTTCGCAGACGGGTCTGTCGTGTTGGGTGGCGCAGGGCCAGTAGAAATGCAGTCCTCGATGTCTCACGCCGGCAACGGCGGGAGCAAACCTATTCTGTTATGGAAATCGGCTTCGTCAGGCGAGCAACCCACGGTGCAGTTTGACGTAGTCAAGATGAATACCCTGGGAAGTGGCTGGACACTTGCCATGGCCGCTTGCGATATCGATGGCGACTTACTGCCGGAGATTTACATTGCCAACGACTTCGGTCCAGACAAATTGCTGCACAACTTGTCGACTCCCGGCCATCTTCTCTTTCAGCCTTTGCGCGGACACCGGGGGTGGACTACTCCGAAATCAAAAGTGCTGGGGCAGGACTCCTATAAGGGCATGGGAGTGGATTGCGCCGACCTCAATGGCGATGGAATTCCTGACTTCATGGTGGGCAACATTAGTGATACTTACGCTCTCGAAGAAGGAAATCTGGTATTTGTGAGCACTGGGAGCGTCAGCGATATGCGCTCCGGTTTCGCCCCTTATCGCGAGGAGGGGGAACACCTGGGATTGGCTCGAAGCGGGTGGTCATGGGATGTGCGCTTCGGGGACTTCGACAACAGCGGCACACCTGAGATTGTTCAGGCGAATGGATTCGTGCAAGGGAAAGTCAATCGCTGGCCGGAGTTGCACGAACTCGCTTTGGCCAACGACGTGATGGTCCGAGACCCAGGACACTGGCCCCAGTTCACGCCCGGAATCGACATCAGCGGCGGGAATCACAATCACTTTTTTGTGCGCACAAGTTCGGGACGATATTTTGACCTGGCACATGAAATCGGACTCGGAGATCCTCAAGTGACTCGAGGAGTGGCGACTGCCGATGTTGACGGCGACGGCCGACTGGATTTTGCGCTGGCCAACCAATGGGGCGATTCGTTCTTTTTTCACAATGCCAGCGAAACGACCGGAGAGTTCCTGGGACTACACCTGCTCTTTCCGGTGCATCCCATGCCGACCATGATCCGCGACGGCCATCCTGGAAGAGATATTGCTGCCTATCCCGCGATCGGCGCGCGAGCGACCGTTCGCCTTCCCGATGATCGAAGGCTTATGCAACAAGTGGACGGCGGCAACGGGCACTCGGGAAAGAGCAGTCCAGACTTGCATTTCGGCCTGGGCGCGATTGGGCGTCGAGAGCTGGCGGTTTCCATCGCGTGGCGTGATCGCGACGGACTCATCCAACACTACGAAACTAATCTCATGCCTGGCTGGCACACCGTTTTTCTGGGAACCGCTGCGAAATGAACACGCCTGATTCGTGGGGGCAGGCGCGCCGTCTGGGCGGGCTGAGGCGGTTTGCTCTAGCGATTACCGTTTTCACCATCCTCGGACACACCGTCTTTGGATTCGAGCAATCATGGGCACAGCCCTTTGCATCTCTAGCCGTAGCCTATGGTTTCGAGTTGCTCGCAGCATGGATGGGTGCAGAAGCCGCGGACAGGCGCCCTTATTTTCTGGAAAGCTGGAAGCAGTTCTTCAATTGCTTATTACCGGCTCACATTACCGCGCTGGCCGTGGTCATGTTGCTCTACTCCAGCGATAACCTGCTGCCAGTCATGTTCGCTTCCGCCGTAGCGATGGTTTCGAAGGCGACGCTGCGGTTTTCGGCGGGAGGGCGCGTGCGCCATTTCCTGAATCCCTCGAACTTCGGCATTACCGTCACGCTGCTGCTTTTTCCATGGGTTGGGATCGCGCCTCCTTATCACTTCACTGAGAATCTGACGCCAGCGGCGTCGTTGATACTCCCAGCGGTAATTTGTATTTCGGGAACGATGGTGAACTACCGCTTTACTGGACGCTTGCCGTTGATTCTGGGCTGGTGGGCGGGGTTTCTGGCACAGGCGGCGCTGCGAAACATTTTTCTGGGAACACCGCTAATCTCGGCATTGGGCCCCATGACGGGCGTTGCCTTCGTCTTGTTCAGTTTCTACATGATCACGGACCCGGCCACGACGCCATTCGAAAGGCACCGCCAGATAGGTTTTGGACTTGCCGTAGCCGTGGTATACGGCGTGCTCGTCAGCGTGCATGTAGTGTTCGGTTTCTTCTTTGCACTGACCCTGGTTTCGGCTGCGCGTGGTCTCGTTTTGTACATTCGCGGTCGAAGTTCGACAGCATATTCGAGCTCCATCGCTGCTCATCCCGCACGAGCCACGATTCAGAAAGCGACATCAATCTAAGCACCAAAGAGAAGTAAAAGTGGCAACGATTATTTCCGATCACGAACTCGTGACCGTTACCTCGGCAGGCTATCGCAAGGCGCTGGGGTGCTTTGCGACTGGAGTGACGGTCATCACTGTCAACCAGGAAGGACAAGTTCACGGCATGACTGCCAATGCATTCACTTCCGTGTCGCTGAAGCCGCCGCTGATGTTGGTGTGTATCAACCGCCACAACCGCACGCACGAATATCTGCAGGCGAAGCAACGATTCGGCGCCAACATTCTGGCCGAGAACCAAAGACCGATTTCGGAGTACTACGCTCTACCCGGCGCCGAGCGGATGCAGAAACCCGGCGTGCAGGCCGAATTTTTCCTGACAGAGCGTGGAACGCCGGTTCTTGGGGGGGCGCTCTCATTCTTAGAGTGCCGTCTCCGCGAAATGTACCTGGCCGGGGATCACACGCTGTTCGTTGCGGAAGTCGAGGGAATTATCTCGGGCCAGGGAGAACCATTGCTTTACTTCCGCGGAAACTATCGAAACATTGGAGCCGCAGAGGCGAAGGAGAACGAGCGTGAGACGTCAATTGGTGAGACTGGAAACTCCGGCTCTTGAAACTCAGGTCGATCTTGGCTTCCTGCGCGAACAGGAGCGGCAAAATTTGGCAACCGGTAACTGCCGCTGCTATCTGGCTCGGGATTCAAGTGGGGCTGTAACTCTGTTTCTAGCCTTCACGTTCGGTCCTGGCTACGAAAATGCGTCCGCCATAAAGTCGGAGTATTCACAATCGCTGGAACTTGAGGAAGGTAAGACGATACTGCAGGGCAGTGGTATGAATCGCCCTGAAGGCAAGGGGCGTAGTGCCTCCCAGGAATCGGCGGTCGGTCGGAAGACTTTGCCGGACCGGCGCAACCGGTAATTCTGCAATACAAGGAACCCCCAGTGTCTTCCGTTGTGGGAACTCTACTGCACATCAACCCGCTGGAAGTCAGCCTGGCTCGCCGGGGATTCTTAATTCCTCCGGAGCAGGTGCGCGCCCGGCTGGAAGGCGTGGGGGAGACTTTCTTACGCGGCTATCACGCGGCTCTGGCGGGGGTTGACCTGGATACTCTAGCCCTCCGTCTCGACGCCATCGACGCAGAGTTTCGCGGCTTCGGCTATGAAGGTGCGGCGATGGCTCTCGATCTGCTGGATCAATTCACACCCTGGCAACCATCGCGGACGGCAAGATTTCTCGCCGGTCCTGCGGAGCCGCACACATATATGGTGCTGGTTGGGATCGGCTGGTCGATGGCGCGCCTGCGCTTCAGGTTCAACCATAGGTTCTCCAAGCTCGATCCCTTGCTGCGATGGCTGGCCGTTGATGGCTGGGGATTTCACGAGGGGTATTTCCATTGGGAGCGATACGCAGGGGGAAGGCCGCATCCGCGCCAGCTGAAAGGTTATGCGTCGCGCGCCTTTGATCAAGGGTTGGGGCGGAGTGTGTGGTTTGTAAGCGGCGCCGATGTAAACGCCATCTTCACCCTGGTAGAAGGGTTTCCCGATTCCCGGCGCAAGGATCTATGGAGCGGCGTCGGCCTGGCCTGCGCATACGCGGGCGGCGCGGACCATGAAGGAATTCGTTCCCTTCGGAGTGCTGCCGGACTGTGGTGGCCGCATCTGGCGCAGGGGGCGGTGTTCGCCGCCAAAGCGCGTTCACGTGCGGGAAATCCTACGGACTATACCGAGGAGGCCTGCCGCCTGCTCGCCGGGCTCTCCGCCATTGAAGCTGCCGCGCTTTCCGACCTGATGCTCAGCCAGATTGTTGAAGATGCGGAACCGGCATACGAGGTGTGGCGTACACGCGTTCAGATGTACCTTTCCGACTGAGGCGATCCATGAAAAAACAATCACTGTGGCAGCAAATGACTGCGGGCGTTGCCTTGTTGTTCATCTGCGCAGCTTACTTTCTGGCGGGACTGCCAACTCTGGGGGCCAAAGAGCGCGCCAGCCTGGCTTCCCGGTTTTCGTTTCGAAAGATCCCGATTCCAATCACCAGCGGTGAACCTCCCAAATATGTACGCGCGGTTCATCCGAGTCTGAAACGTATCTCCGCATGGATTTCGACCCTGGGTGCATCGGCTGCGCTCGCAGATCTCGATGGCGATGGCTTGCCCAACGATCTATGTCATGTGGATCCCCGTTTTGATCGCGTGACGATCATGCCAGTGCCGGAAACAGGCAATCGCTATGAGCCATTCACGCTCGATCCAGCGCCGCTGCCTTACGATCCGGCCACCATGGCGCCCATGGGATGCCTGTTCGGTGACTTCAACGAAGACGGCCTGATGGACATTCTCGTTTATTATTGGGGCCGGACTCCGGTGTTGTTTCTGCGCAAGCAGGAAAATCTTCCCGGGGGCGCGCAAAGAATTTCCGCCAGCGACTATCTGCCGGAGGAGTTGGTCTCTCCGTATCAACGCTGGTACACCAATGCAGTAACATCGGCGGACTTCGACGGCGACGGCCACGTCGATCTTCTGATTGCCAACTACTTTCAGGATGGCGCTCACATCCTTGATGCGCAAGCTTCCGGAACCGAATCCATGGACGAATCGAAAGGCGCGGCCTACAACGGCGGGCGCAAGCACTTTTTTCTGTGGGGAGGCGCGACCAGCAGCACGCGACCAAGCGTCGTATTTCGCGAAGTCGACGCCGGCCTCAGTCCCAAGATCGACCACGGTTGGACCCTGGCAGTGGGAGCGGCCGATCTGAACGGCGATATGTTGCCGGAAGTGTATCTTGCCAACGACTTCGGACCAGACCGGCTGCTGGAGAATCTCTCCACACCAGGTCATCTTCAATTTATTTCTCTTGAAGGAAAACGGACGGCATTCACTCCGTCCTCGTTCGTGCTGGGCCGCGATTCATTCAAGGGAATGGGTGTCGATTTTGCCGATGTGAATCGCGATGGATGGTTCGACATTTATGTCAGCAATATCACGAGCCAATGGGGGCTGGAGGAAAGCCACTTCCTGTGGGCCAGCACCGGACATGTTGGCGACATGAAAAAGGGGATCGCTCCGTACGTTCAGGCAAGTGAAAAATTGGGGCTTTCTCACAGCGGCTGGGGATGGGATGCGCGGCTGGCTGACTTCGACAATGACGGCACCCTTGAGGCCGTGCAAGCGGTGGGCTTCATCCGCGGAAAGACCAATCGTTGGCCGGAACTGCAGGCGCTGGGAACCGCGAATAGCCGCATCATGCACGATCCCGGATTTTGGCCGAGCTTCCAGCCGGGGGCTGATCTAAGCGGACAGGAGCACGATGCTTTTTTTGTTCGTTCAGAATCGGGCCGCTATTTTGACCTGGGAAGCGAGGTCGGATTTGGCGAGCCGATGATCACGCGGGGGATTGCGGTGGCGGATGTCGACGGCGATGGCCGGCTCGATTTTGTGTTGGCGAATCAGTGGGGACCATCTTATTTCGTGCACAACGAAAGTCCGCATCCCGGGGCATTTCTTGGTTTGCACCTTTTACTTCCGCTGCACCCGATGAGTGCGATCACGGAGCGCCCCGGCCATCCAGGGCCGGACTTGCCGGGACGGCCGGCGATTGGGGCGCAGGCAATGCTGCGCTTGCCGGGCGGCAAACTTGTAGTTGGCCAGGTCGACGGCGGCAGTGGGCATTCGGGGAAACGCTCTCACGAAATCCATTTCGGTCTCGGGAACCTGCCTCCGGGCGATAAAGTCGCCGTCGACCTGCAATGGAGAGCGCTCAACGGGAGAGTTTGCAGAACCAGAATCACGCTCCAGCCGGGATGGCACACGTTGCAGCTAGGTTGCGAAGAGGAGTTTGACTAATGTCCAACCGCGAAAATAACACCCTGCTTTTCTATCCTTCGCACAACCCATCTTTGCGCCTGCTCGCGCTCTGGTATTTCGCGGGACTCCTGATCCTGTGGAACATTCTGGGCCACACGGTGCTTGGTTTCGAGCAAGCCTGGGCTCACCCGCTGATCGGCGTTGCCTCGGCGCTCTTTTTTCAGATCGCGCTTGATTGGGTGGATGGACAGTCTCATCGCCGGAAGCCGCGTTTTCTTCTGGGATGGCGCGCCTGGGCGGATTTTGTTCCGCCCACTGTTATAACCGGACTCGCCTGCACCATGCTCCTGTATCCCGGCGAACGGATCTGGCCATTTATTTTTGCTACGGCAGTTTCTATAGGTTCCAAGGTTCTGTTTCGCGCTCCGGTAAGCATCGACCGGTCGCAGCACTTCTACAATCCCTCGAACCTCGGCGTAACTCTAACTCTCTTGCTGTTTCCATGGGTGGGGTTCGCTCCTCCCTACCACTTCACACGGAACCTGACGGGGGAATGGAACTGGGTGGTACCGGGCATCATCCTTTTTTCCGGCATTGTCATTCACTCGCGATTCACCGGGCGCTTACCTCTTTGCCTGGCGTGGATCGGAGGCTTTATCGCGCAGGGACTCTTCCGCAGTTGGTTTTACGGCAATCCCTGGTACGTCCCGCTCGTGCCCATGACCAGTGCGGCCTTTATTGTTTTCACTCTGTACATGATCCCGGATCCCGCAACTACTCCGCTGAATCCGAGGCGTCAGATACTTTTTGGAGTGGCGGTGGCGTTCGCATACGGCATCCTGCAAATGAGGCACATCGTGTTTGGCCTATTCATTGCGCTCGTCGTAGTGTGCACGTTACGCGGAATCGGACTCTATCTATCCGTGCTGCACAAGCTGTATTTGCGACCAGACCGGGTTCCCAGAGAGCCCGCGCAAGTTGCAGCCGACTGATCGAGGCTATCCTTCGGGTCCGCATACGATTTCCGATCCAACCGAAGATTCGAAGCCACACCAACGTTGTTTCCTCCGGACAGGGGTAGTCGATGACTCAAAGCATGGCAATGTTGACGTTGAGTGAACCCGAGGGCGCACCCGTGCCTTCCTCAGTCGCGATCGTATTTCGAGCCATTGCTCATCCCACGCGACGCGACGTACTGGAATTGCTGCGTCCCGGGCCTCAATCGGCGGGAGAAATCGCGCTCGCATTCCCGGCCTCGCGCGCTGCCATTTCCAAACACGTCAAGGAGCTTCAGCGGGCAGATCTGGTGAAAGAGGAGCGGCGAGGGCGAAACCGCTTTTACTCGCTGAACACCCAGCCCTTGAACGCAATCGAGCGCTGGTTACGATCCTACTCTCGGTTTGGAATCGCCTGGAATCAAGGGCTCCCGTTCGACGATAACAGGCCCGCAAGCGAGGAGAAGCAGGTAGCTGCCAAACGGACTAGCATCGAAATTCCATCGAAACTGATTTCTATGAATCGCTGATCATCCAAGCGAGGCGCAGTGAATTCGACACCATCCACATTATGAACACTTTAGGAAAGATTACCGAACGAGCCACGCTGAAAGCGGAGGTGCTCGCCAAGTTCATCGATGCTATTCCGGTCGCGTTTATTGTGGCAGACGGAAATGGCGACATCTACCTGATCAACCGTCAGACCGAACTCTTGTTCGGCTACGACCAGACCGAACTAGTTGGAAAGTCTGTGGAAATGCTGGTTCCCGATGCGTTGCGTGAAGCGCACGTCAAACAGCGGGTCGGTTACGTCGACGAGCCCCATGTCCGGCCCATGGGCACGGGAATGCAACTGAGCGCCCAAAAAAAAAACGGCACCGAGTTTCCAGCCGAGATTAGCCTTGGGCCACTAGTGACCACGGACGGACTCTATATCGTGGTCATGGTTGTGCGCCGTCGCGAGGCGACTTCCGGTGCCTGAGTGGAAGAACGTCGGCATCGACAGGTTCCCTCTGCTCCTGGCGCCGCGCAGATTGTCTGGCCACGGAGCCATCATTCGTCACCCGGTAAGGTATGGACATAGGGCAGGTTACAGAGCGAGTCTCGCTGAAAGCGGAGGTCCTCGCCAAATTCGTAGAGTGCCTTCCGGTCGCCTTTATCGTTGCGGACGACAAGGGCATTATCTATTTGATCAATCGTCAAACCGAGCTTCTGTTTGGCTACGATCAAAGCGAACTTATCGGCCAGCCAGTCGAGATCCTCATCGCCGAGACTCTGCGGGAGATACACGTCAAACATCGTGCCTACTACGTAGAAGAACCTCACACGCGCGTGATGGGCTCGGGCCTGCAGTTGAGCGCCAGAAAGAAAAACGGCAAGGAATTTCTGGCCGATATTACATTCGGTCCAATGATCACCACCGATGGAATGTATATCGTTGTAGTCGTGACACGTCGTAGGGAGGATTCCCTTGCCTGAATGGAAAGACGTTGGCATTGGCGGACTCCTGGCCCTCTTGGTTTTGCGCGAAGTATTCAACTTCCTGAAGTCAAAAAAGAGTGATAAGCCGACGGCGGCCGGAGAGCAGTCCGTTGAGTTCTGGCGGGAACAAATGCGGGATCTTATCCTCCAGATTTTGGCCCAGACGATCACTCGCACCCTGGACCAGCAAATCATGGTCTCAAGTGAGATTCGAGATCTGCAAAAAGGCACTAACGAAGGGATCATCAAGCTGATCACGATTTATGAGGCCAAGAACAGGTGAGCTTCACTTCTGACGTCCGATTGTTTTTGAGTCAGACCCTGACTGATCGCCAGTCTTAGCCGCTCGCATCATGAGCATGCAGTTCGCACCAACAACTATCACGCCACCCCCGCTTCCGCGCGGATAAGTGAGATCTGATGGAACCCATCGCAATTGTCGGTATGGCCTGCCGGTATCCCGAAGCAAATACTCCCACAGAACTCTGGGAGAATGTTCTTTCTCAGAGGCGCGCCTTCCGCCGCATCCCTGCCGAGCGGCTGTGTTTCGAAGATTATTTCTCCTCCGATCACAGCGCTCCCGATCGCGTTTACGCCTTCCAGGCTGCTGTTATCGAGGGGTATGAATTCGACCGGGTCCGCTTCAAGATCTCCGGCACAGCTTTTCGTTCCGTGGATATCGCTCACTGGCTTGCGCTCGACGTGGCCTCGCAGGCCTTGGCGGATGCCGGCTTCGAAGAAGGCGTGGGCCTGCCGCGTGAAACCACCGGCGTCCTCGTCGGCAATACCCTGACCGGCGAAGTCTCGCGCGCCAATCAGATACGGCTGCGCTGGCCCTACATGGCCCGCGTGGTGGACGCCGCGCTTGCGAAAGAAGGTTGGGACAACCAACAGCGCAGAAGTTTTCTCGAATCTCTGGAAGTAAGCTACAAATCTCCGTTTGCTCCGATCACGGAAGAGACTCTCGCGGGCGGCCTTTCCAACACGATCGCCGGCCGCATCTGCAATTACTTTGACCTGAAAGGCTCCGGCTACACGGTCGACGGCGCCTGTGCGTCATCGTTGCTCGCGGTTGCACAGGCATGCTCCGCCCTGAGGGCGAATGACATGGATGTCGCTGTGGCGGGCGGCGTCGACATCAGCATTGATCCCTTTGAGCTTGTCGGATTCGCGAAAGTGGGCGCTCTCGCCGAAAACGAGATGTACGTCTTTGATGCCCGCTCGTCGGGCTTTATCCCCGGAGAAGGGTGCGGCTTTGTAGTCCTGATGCGGCATGGCGATGCAATCACCCAGAAGCGGCATATCTACGCCTTGATTCGCGGGTGGGGTCTTTCTTCGGACGGAAGCGGAGGAATTACTCGCCCGGAAGTGGCCGGCCAGATGTTGGCACTACAACGCGCCTACCGCAGGGCGGGGATCGGAATCGAGACGGTGGAATACTTTGAGGGCCACGGCACGGGAACAAGTGTCGGCGATGCGACTGAACTGCGCTCGATCTCAGTAGCGCGGCGCGAAGCCCGAGCCACCGCACCTGCGGTGATTGGATCGGTGAAAGCCAATATCGGCCATACCAAAGCGGCGGCCGGCCTCGCTGGATTGATCAAGACCGTGTGCGCCCTGGAAGCGCAGGTCCTGCCTCCCACCACAGGCTCAGTCGAAGTGCATCCCGAACTCGCAGGCGAGACCCCAGCGCTGCGCACACTTCGCACTGCCGAACCATGGCCCGCCGGCCGCGACTTGCGAGCGGGCGTCAGCGGTATGGGATTTGGCGGAATCAACGTGCACATTGCATTGGAAGGAGTGGGCGCTGAGCGCGCCGGCCAGTTGCGTGAACGCGATCGGTCGATTGCCGCATCGATGCAGGATTGTGAGTTGTTTGTTTTCTCTGCGCCGGATGCGGAGAGCTTGCGCCGCCAACTCAGCGCGGTGGCGGAGGTGGCCCCGCGCTTGTCCCTGGCGGAGCTGAGTGATTTGGCTGCTCAGCTCGTTGCGCGCCTCGAACCGGGGGAGGCGCGTGCGGCAGTCACCGCCTCTACCTCCGGCGAACTGGCGTCATCGTTGGAGAAACTGAATTCTTACTTGAGGGATGGAATATCCGCGAAGTTCGAGGCAGCCATCGGACTTGCCGTAGGCCGCCCCCTCGGCATCCCGAAGATAGGCTTCGCGTTTCCCGGCCAAGGCAGTCCGTTCAGCCTCGACGGAGGCATTTTCCGGCGGCGATTTGCGCCGGCTGAAGAGCTCTTTGCGCAGGGTGCGATTCCAGCGACCGGTGATCAAACCTCTACAGCGATCGCGCAGCCGGCAATCGTTGGCTGGTCGATGGTGGCGCTGCGGATATTGCTGTCGATGGGTATCGAGGCCGATGTGGCGGTCGGACACAGTCTCGGCGAACTCTGTGCGCTGCATTGGGCCGGCGCCTTCGATGAGGAGACGCTGTTTCGGATCGCGCGTTCTCGAGGGCAACTTATGGCAACCCTGGCGCGGCCCAGCGGAGCCATGGCCAGCCTGGCCGCCTCCAGCCTCGAGGCGGCCAGGTTGCTCGAGGGCTCTGACGTGGTGATCGCCGCGATCAACGGGCCTTCGACGACGGTGATTTCGGGCAGCACGACAGCGATTAACCGGATGCTCGAGGCGGCGCAGGAGCGCGGCATCAAGTCGGTGCGCCTACCCGTTGCGTACGCATTCCACTCCCCGCTAATGGAACCAGTTGTTCCGGCGCTGCGCCGAGCGCTGGATGACGAAACGCTTCACGCTGTTGGCCGGTCCGTAGCCTCCACGGTAACTGGCGGCCTGCTTGAATCCGCTTCTGATCTGAGAGAGCTGCTCTGCAAGCAAGTCACGCAAGCAGTCCGGTTCACAGACGCAGTCCGCGCTGCGAACCAGCGCGGCGTAAGACTGTGGATTGAGGTGGGGCCCGGCCGTGTGCTTTCGAGAATGCTTGCCGACCTCGGCAGCGATCCCGTGCTGAGTATCGATGCCGGCGCTCCATCGTTGCGGCCACTGCTGGCGGCTGTTGGTGCGCTTTTCGTACACGGCGCCTCCGTTGATTTGCGTCCGCTCTTCGAAAACCGCTTCGTACGCCCAATTCATCTCGATCGGCCTTTTAAGTTCATCGCCAATCCCTGCGAGCAGGCGCCCGCTCCTCTCGAGCGGAACATAGGTGCATACACGCCACGTGCTCCCAGCCAGGAGCTGCAAGAGAGGCCCGCGGACGCGAAAGAGAAGCCGCTGGAGTTAGTTCGACGCCTCGTGGCGGAACGTGCGGAACTGCCCTCCACATCCGTTCGCGACAGTCACCGGCTGCTGAGCGATCTTCATCTCAACTCAATCGCGGTGGGACAAATCGTGGTGCAGGCGGCAAAGGCCATGGCCGCGGCTCCTCCGGCAGGCGTCATGAATTACGCCGACGCGAGCGTCGGCGAGATTGCCCGCGCGCTGGAAGAATTGAAGGGAGCCAAGAATTCCTTCGAGCCCGAGGATTTTCCAACTGGGCTTGATTCATGGTTGCGTGCTTTTACGGTAAAGATGGTGGAATCGCCATTCCCGGAAAAGCAGAGTTTGCAGATTACGGGCGGTGGGAAGGTGCTGGCGGCGCCCGGCCATCCCCTGGCCGAGGCTTTGACGGTCGCGGTCGCAGCATCTGCGACAGGCGGTGTTTTTGTATGTTTGCCGGCAGAGCCAGACAACTCGGTTCCCGAGCTGCTGCTCGAAGCGACCAAATCCGTTCTCCGCGGTGAAACGGCGGCGCGGTTGGTGGTGGTGCAATCATGTGGAGTCGGCGCTGGCTTTGCCCGCTCGCTGCATCTGGAAGAGCCCCGGGTGACGACCTGCATCGTCCGCGTACCGTTCGCTCATCCCCAATCGTGCGATTGGGTGTTAAAGGAAGCCGTTGCGGCGCAAGGCCACAGCGAGGTCTGCTATGACGAGAGTGGGCGGAGGCTGCAACCTTATTTATATGCAGTACCACAGGAATCTGAGCGGCGGTATGCCCCTTTCACCCGCGACGACGTTCTCCTTATTACCGGCGGCGGAAAAGGGATTGCTCTCGAATGTGCATTAAAGATGGCGCTGGCCACCGGGGTTCGCCTGCTACTGCTGGGGCGCTCGGTGCCGAAAAACGATCCCATCCTGCGAGCCAACCTCCAGAGGCTTAAGGCGGCGAGAATCGACTTCCACTACGCGTCCGCCGACGTTGCCGATTTGGAGTCTCTCCAGCAAGCAATGGAACGAGGCGAACTCGGACTGGAACGGGTTACCGCGTTGCTTCATGCAGCCGGCGCCAACACTCCACAATCGATCCAGTCGTTGGACCTGGCGGCCTGCCGGAGGACTCTGGCGCCGAAGGTCAATGGCTTGCGAAATCTGCTCTCTCTTCTCGCCCCGGATCGGTTACGCGTCTTGATTACATTTGGCTCGCTCATCGCCCGCACCGGCTTTCCGGGGGAAGCGGATTATGCGCTGGCGAACGAGTGGATGACGCACCTGACCGAGCGATGGCAGGCGGAGCATGGGCAATGCCGCTGCATGGCAATTGAATGGTCAGCATGGTCCGGCGTGGGCATGGGGGCAAATGTCGCCAACCTTGCCACTCTGCAAACCCAGGGAATCTCGATGATTCCTCCGGAATCCGGCACGCAGTTTCTCCTCCGGCTTCTTGGCAGCGAGTTGCCCGGAGTGGCCGTGGTCGCGACCAGCAGATTGGGGCGGCCTTCTACCTTGCAATTGGAACCGGAGCCACTGCCACATTTGCGATTCCTTGAGAAACCGCGAGTTTTCTATCCTCACGTGGAATTGGTGGCGGACGCGCATTTGTCAGCCGAGACCGACCTTTACTTGAAAGATCACGAACTGCATCACGAACAGGTTCTGCCCGCGGTGATGGGTCTCGAACAAATGGCCCAAGCCGCCATGGCGGTGGCCGGAGAGAGTATGCGTCCGGTGCTTGAGCGGGTGGAATTCTCGCGCCCCATCGTCGTCGGCAGCGAGACCACAGTGGTGAGAGCAGTTGCGCTCGCGGAATCCAGCAAGCGTGTAGAAGTCGCCTTGCGCACGGGCGACACCGGATTTTCCGTGAACCACTTTCGAGCGAGCTGCTCGTTCAGAAATTATCCGCCTCAGGCCGCTTCAGTGGACGACAACGATGCGGGCGCTAGTCGCTTGTCCCTGGATCCGGCCCAGGATCTGTACGGCGGAATCCTGTTCCAGGGGCCTCGCTTCCAATGCTTGTCCCACTACACGGAGCTTACGGCGAGTAGCTGCGTGGCGCAGATTGTACCCAACAAAAGCGAAGATTGGTTTGCACGCTACTTACCGGGAACGTTCGTTCTTGGGCACCCGGGCGTACGCGACGCCGCCATTCACGCGATTCAGGCATGCATACCGCATCGGCGAGTTCTGCCGGTTGGAGTTGACCGTATTGTCATCCAGGCCGTCGATGCGCAGTTTCCATACAATCTCCGCGCATTTGAGCGGAGCCGTGACGGAGACCGGTTCGTATACAACCTGGAGTTGAGGGCGGCGGACGGCACGCTCTGCGAAACGTGGCATGGATTGCAGTTGCAGGCTGTGGAGGCGCTGCCCAGCCCCGACGCATGGCCAGTGGCTCTGTTCGGGCCGTACTTGGAACGTTATCTGCACGCCATGGCGCCGCAGTGCGGCATCAGCGCGATATTCAGTCGCGATGGCGGCAGCAACGGGGACAGCGCCATTTGCCTCGCCGCCGGGGGAGATGCGCTCCCGCTTCGCAGGAGTGACGGGAAACCAGAATTGCCCGGCCGCGCAGTCTCGGTTTCGCATTGTGATGGTGCCACGCTGGCGATTTCTGGGCCGGCCGACGTTGGCTGCGACGTCGAATTGGTTAGCGGGCGCGCGGCATCCCTGTGGCGAGAGATGCTCGGACATCAACATTTTTCTCTCTCTGAGTTGCTTTCGACGGAGGGGCAGGAGGATCAGGATGCAGCCGCCACTCGCGTTTGGACGGCGCTGGAATCATTGAAGAAAGCTGGGGTCCCGGGAGACATTCCGTTAGTGTTCACCTCGGCGGAGAAAAACGGCTGGTTGCATCTTTCGGCGGGACCATGGGCCGTCGCCACCTTGGTTACTCAGCTCAAATCGAGCCGGCAGCGTACTGCTGTTTCGATAGCTTTCGTGCACGGCAGGGTTGCGAAACCTGCCGAAATCTTCTACGATTCCGCGCCAATTGCCCTCGAAGGGTAGCCGATGTCCCGCCCTTATGAGTACCGACACATTGTGTCTTTTGAAGAGACCAATCTGGTGGGGAACGTTTACTACGCTAACCATCTGCGCTGGCAAGGACGCTGCCGCGAGGCATTCCTGCGCGAGCATACTCCGGAACTGCTCGCTGAATTGTCCCGGGACTTATGCCTGGTCACCGCGCATTGCAGCTGCGATTACTTCGCAGAAGTCTGGGCCTTCGATGAAATCATAATTCGGATGTTCATCGAGGAACTGACGCAACACTACATCACAATGAAGTTCGAATATCTTCGCGTCAACCGGAAGGGCTACATGGAACTGGTGGCTCAAGGCAAGCAGCGAATTGCATGCATGCGGCGAACCGGCGAAAACACCGTGCCCGAGCCCATTCCCAGATCGTTACGCTCGGCTCTCGGACTCTACTCGGAAACATAGCCGCAAGCGTCCCGGTACTGCAAGGCAAGCCGCGCGCGCAGCGATGTTCCGGGCAGCACAGCAACTCCGCAACCTCAGAGAAGGCAGCGCTCCCAACATTGCACTTTAATGTTTCGTGAAGGGTGCTCCAAGGATGTCCATTCTTTCGACTCGCCTTCCTATTCGTCTCATTTCCGCAGTTTCAGCAGGAGAATCATGGCCAGATACAAGGAATATACCTCTCTCACTGGAAGTGAACGCGTCAAGCCCACTGAAGCCCAAGCCAAAGGTGCGGCCAAACCGGAAGAGACGCTGCGAGTCACGGTGCTCTTACGATCCCGCGCAGAAGGTGAAGGGCGTGCCAAGGAAAAACCCAGTTCGGCAGGCGCCGAGCGGCGCTTGTCGCGAGAAGAATTTGTCAACACTTTTGGAGCAATCCCAGAAGATCTAGGAAAGATCGAGGAGTTCGCTCACGAGTACAACCTGACGATTGTGGAGAAAAGCCTTGCCAAGCGCTCGGTAGTATTGACCGGAACGGTGGCAAACTTCAGCAAGGCATTCCAGGTTGAATTGCAGCAGTATGAAGGTTCGGGACTCTCCTTCCGCGGGCGCAGCGGGGCGGTTAAGATTCCGGCCGAACTGAACGACGTGGTGAAGGCGGTCATGGGGTTAGACAACCGTCCGCAGGCGCAGCCGCATTTCCGCAAGCGACCGATCCCCGACGCGACGCACTCACGCACCGGCCAGGAGCCGGGCACATTCACTCCACCGCAGGTTGCGAAGATCTATGGCTTCCCCCAGAACGCCGATGGAAGCGGACAAACCATTGGAATCCTGGAACTCGGTGGAGGTTTTGTCTCGGCAGATATGGAGTACTACTTCCGCAATATATTGAACATGGATGTCCCAAAAATCGTCTCGGTGTCGGTCGATGGCGCCGGCAACACTCCCTGCGGAAGTTTTATGGGCCCCGACAGCGAAGTCTTGCTCGATATCCAGGTGGCAGGCGCCATCGCTCCCAAGGCTACCCTCGTGGTGTACTTCACCCTGAACAACGACCAAGGTTTTTACAACGGGTTGGCTGCGGCCGTGCATGACGCTCAAAACGATCCCGGAGTGATCTCCGTCAGTTGGGGCAGTTCGGAATCTACTTGGAGCCAGCAATTCGTGACACAGTTCGACAAGTTGCTGCAGGATGCGGCAACCTTGGGCGTGACGGTCTGCTGTTCCACCGGCGACAACGGATCAACCGATGGAAGGCCAGACGGGTTACAACACGTTGAGTACCCCGCAACCAGCCCGTTTGCACTCGCCTGTGGCGGAACTTCGCTGACAGCGCCGAATAATCAGTACTCCAAAGAAGTCGTATGGAATGACCTGGCAAAACACCAGGGAGCCACGGGCGGAGGGGTCAGTGAAATCTTTCCCAAGCCTGCATTCCAAGCCGAGGCCGGCGTGCCTCCATCTAAGAATCCAAGCCGCTTCGTGGGGCGCGGCGTGCCCGATGTTGCAGGCAATGCAGATCCCCACACCGGTTACTGCGTTTACGGGGATGGGACACCCGGGACGCTTGCAGGTACGAGCGCAGTGGCTCCGCTTTGGGCCGCTCTTATTTCTCTGATCAACCAGATAAACGGGAAGCGATTGGGCTATATCACTCCGCTGCTCTACGCGCCCAGTGCGCGTGAAGCTCTGTTTCATCCCGTCACCGAGGGTAACAACGGCGCCTACAGCGCAGGCCCCGGTTGGGACCCATGCACCGGATTAGGCAGTCCAAAAGGCGAAGCCATAGTTTCCATGTTTCGCGCAGGCCGGCCTCAAGCGCAGGCGGCAGAGCGATAGAGGATAGCAACCGAGAGGAGTATCCCAGTGCAACTCTCAACCCACACACCTCGCTGCGATCAGCCATCGCCTTTCTCCTCCAGCCTGGAAAATTCCCAGCGCCAGCGAAAGGCAGTCGACGATCTCGTGCTCGTACATGCTTCCAAATGCGGCGATACGGCGGCATTCGAGGAATTGGTGAGGCGATACCGGCAAAAATTGCTTCGAGTCGCCCGGGGCCTGACCCACAACCACGAAGACGCCCAGGATGCTGTACAAGAGGCCTTCCTGAAAGCTTATCGGAAGCTCGATCAATTTCAGGGAAATGCAAAGTTCTCGTCCTGGTTGTTCCGCATCAATGTGAACGAATCGCGCATGGCGATGAGGAACCGCTCGGATGCATGCATGCAGCCCTCTGAGGATCTCACTGCGGAAAATTTCCCTTGTCTGGGCGAGATACCAGACCGGGCGCCGAATCCCGAGGCACTCTGCCATTCCTCGGAGCTGCGCCACATTCTCATGAAGGCTTCGCTGACTCTCAGTCCGCGATTGCGGACCGTCTTTGTGCTCCGCGACGTCGAGGGACTATCGATTGACCAGACGGCAACTGCATTGCATCTGAATCAATCCGCAGTCAAGACGCGCCTGCGGCGCGCCCATGTTCAATTGCGCGGCAAGCTAAACCGCGCCTTCGGCTTCCCGGAAAAAATAGGCATGGAATTTCGAACCGTTCCCAGTGAGCAATTAGGAAGAAAGATACCGAAAGAGCTTCCCTCATAGGGAGTCGCGCAGCAGCGCTGTGCTCGGAGGGTGAAGTTGCCGCAAACGTGAGGAGCACCGGCGAGTGGCCGGGACTGGCGCCGGTCGATCTCCCCCGGTGCTCTGAACGTTTCACGACATGCCGATGGTGGAGGGACCGGCGATCCACCGAAAGCGAAAACTTTCCGAACCGTTCGAGCAGATAAGTATTTCGCTTGTTGGGCGCCGGTGACTGGCAACATGAATCGCGGCTAACGTTCCGCAACGATGTTGTCACTACGGAGTGCAACCGGCGATCTGGACCGGCCGTTCGTAGCGGATTCGGTCCTCAGACCCCGAGGGGCAAGTCCGGCCATTTGGCCGGACTTGCTTACCGGGATCAGCCCGCAGAAAATTTTGCAAGAGACCGAAATTGTTCGCAAAAGGAGTTCCACCATGAGCGCGACAGCATCAACCGCAAACGCAAATCTCCGTTCCATTATCCATGACCTCGAAATCGCCGCACCCCCGGCGGCAGTTTGGAAGGCGCTTACAGACGTAAAGGAGTTGATCCAATGGCTCTCTCTCGACGCGCGAGTAAAGCCGGGTGTAGGCGGCTCCATATGGGTCTCCTGGGGAGGGAACCACATGGAGGAATCCGAAATTGAGGTTTGGGAGCCGAACAGCCACCTCCGCACGCGGGAAACTTCTCCATTTGGCGCGTTCATTCAACCCCCAGATTTCGTCAACATGCCGCCGCGATACTTGGATTACACCTTAACGCCCGGCGAGGGAACGACTGCTCTTCACCTTGAGTACTCGGGATTTGGCACGGGCCCAGAGTGGGACCTCGTTTTCCAGCAGATCGATGCGCCGTTTGAATTTCACCTCAGCACTCTGAAGTTCTATCTGGAAACCCACACCGGGAAAGAACGATCTGTTTCGTGGGCGCGGACAGTTTTTCGATCCTCCCAGGAAGAAGCCTGGAGGCGATTGGCGGGACCTCAGGGATTTCTGCGGGAAGGATCGGTGGATGGATTGAAAAAGGGCGATCGCTATTCGATTGGCGCCGCCAATGGCGATCGCTTCTCAGGAGTCGTTCTGAGCAACCACCCAGGACAGCAATTCGGCGGCACAGCCGAAAATCTTAACAACTCAGTGATCCGGTTCGCCGCAACAGGCTGCTCGGGAATCTCTTCAGCCTCGGCATGGCTCGGCAGTTACGGTCCCAAACATCCGGACGCCCACCTTTTTGAGCATCGTTGGACCAACCTGCTCGACACCATCATGAAGGATCCGCCGGCGGGCCAGTAAACACTTCACACTTTGCTTCCTTCCTCAGCGCTAATCTAGTTTCGCAAGAGCGAAGAAGCGTGGTGGGGAAGGGGAACGTAAGATGAGGCAGAATCGGCGGGCTGGAAAGGCTCGCTAACCCATGCACAGGAAAAGGTGATTTATGAGAAATAAGACCGTGTTGATTTTTTGCGGCTGCGTCTTGGCGGTGGCGGTCGCGTTGGCAGCCGAAGGGGCTGGCAAACCGGCTGCCGAGAACGGCTCGGCCGCGGCCACCGCGGCGACGCCCGCTCCCGCCATGCCACCGTCCGCGTTGTTCGACCGTCTGGGTACGCAACCCGACGTCATCTATCTCATCGCAAACTCTTCGGTCGTGTTCGGTCCCGACCCCCATGGCCGCAGTGAAGAAATCACTTTCCTGGGGCCGGTGACGGTGCCCAAGTGGCCCATGCCGGGCTACGGACGGCGGGTACTGCCCGACGGCCGGCAGCAGATCGACATTGAACTGACCCAGTCGGAGTTGACCGGAGAGAGCTATGTGCTCAACGGTCCGGTGGTTCTGGGCGAACATCCCGACCTGCGCTCGCTGGGCACCATCACGGAACGACCGCGGACGGCGGCGGCGGCCTCCAACGGGACTTCTGCCGACAATAATAAAGACAGCAACCCTAAAGACAACGCCGCTGCTGCCACTCCGGCGGTGACGCCGGTGGCCAGCAAGAACGCGGCCGCCGCGCCCCAGGCGGCCAGCGAAGAAGTGCCCGCCGACTTCGTGGTGGAGCGCAAGGTGCTGCTCACCACGGCGAAAGGCATACTCTACAACGAAACCGCAGTGCCGGTGCGCGGCCGCATCGACGCCATTCCGCCCGTCAAGTTCGAGGGCACGCCCACCGGGGTGAACGTTTTCCGGGGCATGGAACTGCCGGTCGCACTGCTGGACCGCGAGGGCAACGTCAACGGCTGGTTCTACAGCAAGGCGCACATGGCCTATGCCGTGCTGCCCGCCGCCATTGAACGTTCCTTCATCAAAGGCACGGTGCAACTGAAATCCGGGGACAAGACGGAAAACGTGGAAGTCAGCGGACCGGCCGAGATCCATCACCGCAGCGTTCCCGGCAGCGGGGAAACCACCATGGAAGTCATGATGCTGGCCTTGCGCGGCCACAGCCAACTGCTGGGCGGCGACATCATGGTGACGGAAACCTTTGGCGACCGCGACCACTTCTCCCGCGGACAACTCAACTGGCAGGGGGCCAACGCCGATTCCAAGTTCGACCTGTTTGTCGACGTGTACACGCCCTCGGCGAAACTCAGCACCAAACAACCGCTCACTCTGGCCGGCCAGCTGGTGGATTGCAAAATCAATGGCCATCTGGAAAAGGGCAAGCTGAATCTGCCTCTGCTCAGCGGCAAAGCGCAGTTCACCAGCAACGCCGCCCAACTGCTCTACGACGAGAGCGAAAAACCCGTCGTGGAACTGGGCAAACTGCAACTCAACGTTGCCGAACGCATGTAAGCTTCTCCGCGCCTGGGGCCGGTACTCCCGGCCCCAGTCCGCGAAGATTTCACACCATCTGCCC